>Ga0105091_10000880_pt1 | contig 13009 bp, 8 predicted proteins | sample PPLLak1March2015_FD_87022 | JGI IMG/M metagenome (GOLD analysis project Ga0105091, IMG submission 87022) | Freshwater sediment microbial communities from Prairie Pothole Lake near Jamestown, North Dakota, USA - PPLs Lake P7 Core (1) Depth... | ecosystem: Environmental > Aquatic > Freshwater >... | reverse complement strand
AGGTGCACCACGATTCTTCTTCATCCTTCATCCTTCATCCTTTACGGTGGTAGCATCTGCTCTTATGGCTACCACTGATAGATTCACTTCCTGGCTCAAGTCGGAGCTGCAGCAGATCCGCGAGAGCGGCATGTATAAGGAAGAGCGCGTCATCGTTTCTCCGCAAAGCTCTTCCGTCTCGACCACGAGCGGCGACGCGATCAACATGTGCGCCAACAACTACCTGGGTCTGGCCGACAACGCGGCAATTGTGGAAGCTTCGATGGATGGATTGCAGCACCGGGGATTCGGCATGGCTTCCGTCCGTTTCATCTGCGGCACTCAGGACCTGCACAAGGCATTGGAAAGCCGGATTGCCCGCTTTCTTGGGACCGAAGACGCAATTCTCTATACCTCATGTTTCGACGCCAACGGAGGACTCTTCGAGACCCTGCTCGGCGCTGAGGACTGCGTAATCAGCGACGCCCTCAACCATGCCAGCATCATCGACGGGGTCCGGCTCTGCAAGGCGGAACGGAAGATCTATCAGCATCTAGATATGACGGACCTGGAGGCTCGGCTGAAGGAAGCGGCAGGGAGGCGTTTCCGGATGATCGCCACCGACGGTGTTTTCAGCATGCACGGGGATTTGGCGCCTCTTGCCGAAATCTGCAATCTGGGGCAGAAGTACGAGGCGTTGGTCATGGTCGACGACTCGCATGCGACCGGGCTGATCGGGCCGACCGGCCGGGGCACGCCGGAGTACTTCGGGGTTCAGGACCGGATCGATATCCTGACGAGCACACTGGGCAAGGCGATGGGAGGTGCATCCGGCGGGTTTACGACCGGCCGAAGGGAGTTGGTCGAGCTCCTGCGGCAGCGGTCGCGTCCGTATCTTTTCTCGAACAGCGTGGCGCCGGTGGTTGTGGCCGGGACGCTCAAGGCACTCGACCTGCTCGAAAGCAGTCCTGCGCTCGTTGAAAAGCTGGCGGACAACACCGCGTACTTCCGCCAGGAAATGACCGCCCAGGGGTTCAATATCAAGGCAGGGATTCACCCGATTGTGCCGATCATGTTGGGCGATGAAAAAATGACGGTCGAAATGGCTCGGCGGTTGAACCAGCGCGGTATATTTGTCGTCGGCTTCAGCTATCCGGTAGTCCCGCGCGGGCAGGCCCGGATTCGCGTTCAGATCTCGGCCGGTCATACCCGGGAACAACTCGAGCGCGCGATTCGAGTGTTTGTCGAGGTGGGAACGGAAATCGGCCTGTTGAAGTCAAATTGACAAAGCCAGGGCCCGCCGGTAGAATTCTCTCTTCGGATTAACCTCCTAAGAGTGGGCCGCTAGCTCAATTGGCAGAGCAACTGACTCTTAATCAGTAGGTTCGAGGTTCGATTCCTCGGCGGCTCACCACGAAATCCCGGTGCAGGTTGAGGTTACACGTTGCAGGTTCCGGACGGATCCGACCGATCTGTCCAATCCGTCTGATCGCAACCTGCAACCGCAACCTGCAACCGCAACCTGCAACCCGCAACCTGCAACTGCAGCCCCCTACCACATCTTCCCGTACGTGTTGTAATTAAACCCCCGGCTCCACATGTAGTTGTTGAAAGTCTGTTGCTGGATCGCCATCAGGGTGTTGTGCTGGAGCAGCTTGTTGGACAACTCCCGACCGGTGTCCCGGTTGTTCGAAGCCTGCCCCCCGGAACCTGATCCCTGGCTCCCGCTGGCTGACAATCGCCGGATCTGGGCGCGGGTCTTATCCCGATCAGCCGCTGACCCGTGATCCAGGATGGCCCGCTGGCAGATCCACAGTGCCGGCGCCGTCCCGATCAGTTCCCGATCAGTTTTGCTGAAAGCGTTCCATTGCCGTCTGAGCTGCTGTCTGATTTCCACCACGCTGCTCTCGTCAATGTCTTCCGGGTCCGCCGCGGGGTTCGACTGCAGCAGTTCGGAGAAAGCGGTGATCTCCGCGTAGGCCGAGGCTGCCATCTCCGTCAGCGGGGGATCACCGGCCGCAAAGACCCTTCCGCGCCGTTTCAGCTCCGACTCGATGATATTCACCGATTCGCTCTTGCCCCGGTAGTCGTTGATCCACTGTCGGACAGAGGCTTCGAGATCTCCGCGAATGCTTTCCAGATCCGATTGTCCCAGTTTCAAAATGACCTGCACGAGCTTCGGATACTGATCGTATTTGCGAAGCTCCTCGGGGCTCTCACTCTTCCATCCGTCCTGAAGCTCGGCCAGGATGACCCGCTCCTGGGAAACTGTCAGCGGCGCTCCCAAGCCGAACTCGAGGACAAACAGAAATGCCTTCGCATTCTTGTCCATCGAACTGCTCGACTGCGCCCGGTTGGTCTCGGGTGCCGTGCTCGCAGGGGATTCGGGTGGCAGCGAGGCTGTCCCTCCAGCCATGGAGGAGACGACCTTCTCCAGTATTCCAACCGCATAGGCCGGATCATAGCCGGCAAGCGGACCTGAAAAGGAAAACCAGACTGCGTCGCTCTTGCCCTTCAAAACCATGACGTTGGAGTCGTATTTCTTGCCCTCTTCCGTGTACTTGACCCGGAAATGGACACCAGTATCCCTGGACTCCGGGGTCGTTTGCCACTCGGAGGCCCGGAGGTCCGGCATCCCTTGCCGGAAAAGCGCGATCATGTCCTCGGCCAGCTGACGGGGCGTCTTGGCTGCGTCAAAAGGCATTGCGACAACCAGCAGTTGCTCATTGGTTGCCTGATTCGTAATCTCGACCGCCGAGGATTGGTTCTGGGTGACCTTCCATCCTTTGGGATAATGAAACGAGAAGGAACGGTCGCTTGAGACGAACTTCTGCCAGCCTTGAGCGGCTGCAGCATCAAGAATGAAGAACAAGAGAAAAACCAGGCTGATAAGACGGCACCTCGAATTGCACATAACGTCGTCGTCCTTGGCTAAGCTTTGAAGCTCACTTTGAAGTTGCAGCCTTTTCCGCCCCGCAAGACCGAATCAAGGAGCTCGACCTGGACCGCCTTGCCGACTTGCCGCTCGAAAATCTCCCTGACATACCCGACCGAGCAGAGGCAGAAGGTCGGCGAAATGTCTTTGGGAGCATCCTCGAGAATCGGGCACAAGCAGTACCCGTCGGCGACTTTCAAGCCCCGGGGATTGGCGGTGTACTTGAAGTAAACGATCGTCTGGTCGCCCTCTTGTTTGATGCCTTCCTCGCCGAGATACTTCTTCATCCCCTCCATGAACTTCGCCACATTCTCGGGCTTTGGCGGCTCGGCGGCCCGCTTGCCATGGGCGCCCTCGAAACACGCCCGACCGCAGTTCTGCATGATCTTTTCGCGCATCGCCGGCTCGAGGTTGCTGTCCAGCTCGTTGATGAGACGCCTGATCACTTTCTGACCCTGGGTGACGCGGTGGCTGCACTCGGATACCGGCGTCCCGGCCGGTTTGTCCTGTCCCGACACCTCGCTGGTAAAGCTGACCAACCCTGCTCCACAGCACATCCCGACTGATCGTTTGAGGAATTCTTTCCTGTGCATGGCTCTCCTCCTTGGTCTCCGGTTCTGCAAGCGGCAGTTACGCACAGAATCGGGAAATTGTCCAGAGCCTGGCCCTCGATCGGGCCATTATTCTTCCAGTCAATAAGGGATGACTTTTGACCACAAAGCGCATCTTCCTCAGTGATGCGGTGCTCGAGTCGTTGCAGCAGACGGGCGGCATCGGGTAAAATAACTGGGGTTTAGGAAACAAGTAGCCACTGACGTGGGTGGCTGGCATTCCCTTTTTCCCCACATGAATTTCGACAATCTTTCGCCAGAGTTGGACTTTGCGCTGCGATTTGCGCGGCAGGCGGCTGACGTCGCTTTCCAGGTGGAGCGCGACATGGTCCTGTCGACGCTGACGAAGAGCGATCGATCACCGGTGACGACCGCGGATTTCGCCATTCAGGCCTTGGCCGGCCGCCTGCTCCACGAGAAATTCCCAGGTGACATCCTCGTTGCTGAAGAATCCTCGGCCATGATCAAAGACGGTAAAGCGCCGGCATCTCTGGAGGAGATCACCAAGGTCCTCGCCCGAATCTGGCCGGAAACCACGCCGGAGAAGATATTCGAGTGGGTCGACCGCGGAACAGGCGTCCCGGGTGATAGGTTCTGGACGCTCGATCCGATCGATGGGACCAAAGGCTTCATTCGGGGGGATCAATACGCGACCGCACTTGCCCTCGTCGTCAAAGGCCACGTACAACTCGGCGTCCTGACGTGCCCGCGGCTCGCCGTCCAGCACGGAAAGGCGGCCGTCGTGAAGACGAATGAAGGCTCTGTCCTGGTCGCATGCCGTGGTCAGGGGGCCTGGTCTGCGCCTTTGAAGGACGGGTCCAGCTTTTCCCCGATAGCCGTGTCGTCCTCCTCCCAGCCAGGCAGTGCTGTCGTGGTGAGATCTTACGAGGACAGCCACACGAATACCGACCAGCTGGACCGGCTGGTCGAAGTGCTCGGAATCCAATCCGAGCCGGTCAGAATGGACAGCCAGGCCAAGTACGCAGTGGTGGCTGCAGGGGTCGCCGATCTGCTGCTGCGGTTCCGGTCTTCGAACCGCGAATATGACGCGGCCAAGATCTGGGACCACGCTGCAGGGGCGCTGGTCGTGGAGGAAGCCGGCGGATGCGTAACCGATCTTCACGGGAAGCCGCTCGACTTCTCCGCCGGCCGCACGTTGGCACGCAATGAAGGACTGCTGGCCTCAAACCGCCATCTGCACGGCGCAGCGCTGGCCGGGCTACGCGCAATCTCGGGGCCCGCGGATGACGCGGATAAACGCGGATAACGCGGATATGCATCCGCGTTATCCGCGTTTATCCGCGTCATCCGCGGGGCCGCCTTCAGCACTCCGCCATCATTTTCGCCACGTCTTCCACGCCGTTAAGGAACGAATCGACATCAGCGTCCGTGTGTGCGGCTGAAATCGACCCGAACCCGTGCACCGTATGAAAGCCGCGAGCGACCAGCGCGAGCCGGACGATCTTCTCGCGCATCTCAGGATCACAGACTTCGCTGTTCCAGTTGTCTTCCGGCCTCTCGATCGTCCGGCCGGGCTTTGGAAACTGGATCATCCCCATGGAGCTGCCCGGTGCGGCGCCGTTGGGATGTCCGGTGCAAACGGAATTGATTCCGTGACGCGCGAAGATCGGGGGTACCTCGGTTCTGATTCTCTCCCCCAGGCGGTTAATCTTCGGATAGATTTCGGCTGCGTGTTCAGCCAGGTAACGAACGATGGCCGTTCCGGCGATCAGTGCCGAGGGATGAGCTGAAAAGGTCCCGCCCTCGAAGCGCACTCTCCTTGCCCCGGCGTTGGGATTACATAACTCCAGGATCTCCGCTTTGCCCGCGAGGGCGGTGAACGGCATCCCGCCGCCCACGATCTTCCCGAGCGCCCAGAGGTCCGGTTTTACACCGTAGAGCGTGCTAAGCGGGCCGGCGTGGAACCGAAAACCGGAAATGATTTCGTCAAGAACAAGGACAACGCCGTACTGCGACGTGAGCTCCCGGGTACGTCGCAAGTATCGGGGATCGAGAAACAGGAAGCCGCCTTCGCCGATGAAGGGCTCCAGAATGAAGCAGGCCAGGCGGTCACCGTATTCCTTGAACACGCGTTCGAGGTCATCGGGATCATTGAACCGGGTAGTGACGATCTCATCCGGGCAGGAGGGATGCAGCCCCGCCGATTCCCGCTGGAGCAAGCCGTCCCTGTAAGCGGTTATCCCCTTCAGGAGATAGGGCTGAGCGCCATGCCAGCCGCCGCTGATCTTCAGTGAGAGGTTGCGGCCCGTAAAGCCGCGGCTGAGCATGACGGCGTACAGAGTGACCAGGGAGCCGCTGGTGCTGAAGCGTATCCGTTCGGCTCCCGTCAGCTCGCAGAGAAGCCGGGCGAGCTCCACCTGGATGGAATTCGGGAAACCGGTATGCAGTCCTTGCCCTTTCTCCAATTCCGCGAGAAGTACCTTTTGGATCTCGGGCGGATTGTGGCCCAGGATGTTCGCGTAGTGCCCCTGCCAGAAATCGACGTACTCGTTGCCGTCCAGGTCCCGGACCCGACTGCCCCGGCATTCGACGTCGTAGAAAGGGTAAGGCTCGAACAACCGGAGATTGTGACTTCCGCCCCGGACCTGATACTTCGTCGCCTCTTGAAAATGAGCGCGTGATTTTGGTGTTCTCTTCTCGTACTCCCGGACTGTTCTCTCCCAGAAAACTTGCCTGTTCATATTCGCCGCATTATATTTTCTGCCCTGAAGGGGCAACAAGAGCGACCTGCGGGCGGGGTTTCGATACAACCCAGAAAGCGGGCCACTCAACCGCCGCCTGGGCTGAACCGCATGGAAGATTCACAGGAAAGCGCAGCGGAAGTGGAAACAGGCCAGCAGGCCGAAAAGGGCCGCGGCTGTTTTTACACCATCAACACCCTGATGATCCTGTTTCTCCTGATCCCGGCTTTGATCCTCTTAATCTTCTTTATCCTTTGGTTGATTCCGGATTAGCCTGGGACAGCAAGTACAGATCCGCGCAGGCCCGCGGATAACGCGAATATGACGCGGATCTGTACTGCGGGACGACGCTCCGGTGCTGTCTTTTGGACTGAGGTAGAATAAAGCGATGGACATCCAGGTTGAACTTGTAGACGTGAGCACAGTCAAGAAGAAACTCAAGGTAGAAATCCCGGCCGCGGTGACGCAGAAGAAGTTTGACGAAGTCGCCGACGAGTACCGTAAGCGAATGCGCCTGCCCGGCTTCAGGCCCGGGAAAGCCCCGGTGGCAATGGTGAAGCGGCGCTTCCACAAGGACATCCGGTCCGACGTCATCCAGCAGATGATCCCGGATTCGTATGAGCAGGCGATCAAGGAAAAGGGTATCGAGCCGCTGAGCGAGCCGCACTTGGAAAGCCTCACCTTCGAAGAGGGCCAGCCGCTGACGTACGAAGCCCACTTCGAGACGAGGCCGCAAATCAGTGTGCCCAACTACAAGGGCCTTGATGTCCAGGCGGCAGCGCTGTCTGTCACCGATGAGGATGTCCAGAAGGAACTGGAGAAATTGCGCGAAGAGCACGCCCGCCTCACTCCTGTCGAGGATCGGCCTATCCAGAAAGGCGATTTCGCGGTCATCGACATGCACGGCGAGCACGTCCTGGAGGAAGGCCACGCTCCGCATGGCCATAAGCCGATCGATGAGGAGAACGTCACGGTCGAGGTAGGCGGTGAACGGACTCACGAAGCGTTTACTACTGCGCTCGAGGGAATGAACATCGCGCAGGAGAAGTCATTCGACGTCACCTACCCTGCTGATTACCCGCAGAAGGACCTGGCCGGCCATACCGTACGTTTCACGGTCGAGGTCGCGGACATCAAGAAGAAGGAGCTTCCCGAGTTAAACGACGAATTCGCGCGCGAGCTCAACATGGAGAGCCTTGACGGGTTGAAGGACAAGGTCCGTTCGGAAATAACCGAGTTCAGGGAAAAGAACCGGGAAAACGACATCAAGAAGAAGCTCTTAGCGAAGCTGGCTGAGGCGGCTCCTTTCGAAGTCCCTGAGAGCCTGGTCGAGGATCGTGTGGACGACAGAATCCGCGACCTGACGTACGACATAGCCGTCCGTGGAGTCGATCCCAGCAAGGTGAAGCTGGACTGGCAAAAGGTACGGGACGAACTTCGACCGGAAGCCGAAAAGGATGTCCGGGCAGCGATGATTCTCAGTGAGTTGGCGAAGACCGAAGGTCTTGAAGTCACCGACGATGAGCTGGAAGAGGAGCTGGAACAGATGGCCAAGTCCTTGAAGCAGCCCAAGGAAAAGGTCCGCCAGCACGTCCAGAAGCAAAGCGGGCTGGAGGGCCTGCGCTCCCAGCTTCAACGCAGAAAGGCGCTGGACTTCGTCTACAAGCAGGCAAACGTGACGGCGTAAGGCCGGGAGTGCAGGCAGGATGCCTGCGGCCCAGTGCAAGTGCCTGCGCTCCCAAACACCCTGCTACTTGCACCTTCTATCCCTGATTTGAGAGATTGGTACACACACGCAGCTAGAACGAGGTTACGAAAATGGCTCTTATTCCGATGGTAGTGGAGCAGACGAATCGGGGCGAGCGTGCCTACGACATCTACTCGCGGCTCCTGAAGGACAACATCATCTTCGTCGGGACCCCGATTGACGACAACGTCGCCAATCTCGTGACCGCCCAGCTTCTGTTCCTGGAGGCCGAGGATCCCGACAAGGACATTTCGCTTTACATCAACTCGCCCGGCGGCTCGATCACCGCGGGAATGGCCATCTACGACACCATGCAGTTCGTGAAGAACGATGTGACGACGATCTGCATCGGCCAGGCAGCCAGTATGGCGGCGCTGCTGCTCGCAGCCGGCGCGGCGAACAAGCGGTTCGCCCTTCCGAACAGCCGGATTCTGATTCATCAGCCGGCGATGTCGGGGTTGTCCGGCCAGGCGACCGACATTGATATCCACGCTCGCGAGATCCTCAGGATGCGCGAGACCACGAACGCCATTATTGCGAAACACACCAAGCAGAAGATCGAGAAGATCGAGCGGGACGTGGAGAGGGACTATATAATGAACGCCGAGCAGGCGCGGACGTATGGTATAATCGACCTCATCATCGAGAAACACACATAAAGTGCCCGCGCGACCGCACTTCTCGGTGGATGATTCAGGGGGTATGAGGTGAAAAAGGACGGAGACGATGTCCTCCGATGTTCGTTCTGTAACAAGAGCCAGAACGATGTCAAAAAACTGATAGCGGGCCCAACGGTTTTCATTTGTGACGAGTGCGTCGATGTCTGTAATGAAATCATTTCCGATGATATTACGGCCGAAGCTGCCTCTATCCGAGAAGCGCTTCCCAAGCCGGCCGAAGTAAAGGCCTTCCTGGATCAATACGTCATAGGGCAGGACCTTCCCAAAAAGAAACTTGCAGTGGCTGTCTACAATCACTACAAGCGGATTAAAATCGGACGCAGACGTCATCAGGACGTTGAGCTCGGCAAGAGTAACGTGCTGTTGATTGGACCCACTGGCACCGGCAAGACTCTGCTGGCCCAGACCCTTGCCCGGATGTTGTCTGTTCCCTTCGCGATTGTCGACGCGACCACGCTGACCGAGGCAGGTTACGTCGGAGAGGATGTCGAGAACATCATCCTCAAACTCCTGCAGGCGGCAGGCGGCGACCGGGAACGGTGCATGCAGGGGATCATTTACATAGACGAGATCGACAAGATCTCGCGCAAGGATGAAAACCCGTCCATCACACGCGATGTCTCGGGCGAAGGTGTGCAGCAGGCGCTTCTGAAAATCCTCGAAGGCACGGTTGCCAATGTCCCTCCGCAGGGCGGTCGCAAGCATCCTCACCAGGAGTTCGTTCAGATCGACACAACGAACATCCTGTTTGTTTGTGGCGGTGCGTTCGTCGGGCTGGAGAAGATCATACGCAAGAGACTCGGGCGAAGCAGCATGGGGTTCCGGTCCCAGCTCAGCGATTCGCATTGGAAGAAGGAAGAAGAATCAGCCGTCCTCACGCAGGTGCTCCCCGAAGATCTGATCAGGTACGGGCTGATTCCCGAGTTTGTCGGCCGTCTCCCGGTCGTCTGCACGCTCCATGAGCTCGACCGCAAGGCTTTGATGGACATTCTGACCAAACCGAATAACGCTCTCATCCGACAGTACCAGAAGATGTTCGAGTTCGAGAACGTCTCCCTCAGGTTCACGGATGATGCTTTGCAGGCTGTCGCCGACCTCGCCATGGAGCGAAAGATCGGCGCGCGGGGCTTGCGGCTCATCACCGAGGATCTGATGTTGGATGTGATGTACGAGCTCCCTTCGGCAAAGAAAGTCCGGGAGTTTGTCATCACTCGTGAGATGGTCGAGAACAAGGAAGTAGTCTTCAAGCTCCTTGAAAAGGCTGGCTAGTACCGGATCCTGATAGGTCTCACCATTCCCGGGAGCGCCAGGCATCCTGCCTGCTTGTGCCACTTCACCATCGATCGTGCAAGCGGAACAAGCAGGCAGGATGCCTGCGCTCCCAGGGGATTTGACCCGATTTGCGACTCTGAAAAAAAACCGCATCTGTGTCCCCGCCACCCAACCGGGGGTTAATCGATGCGATCAGTTTGAAACCCGGAGGCTTTTCCTGAATCTTTATTATCGGAAGGTTCAGGTTTCGATAAGGGAATAGGATCTACGAGCAGGTCCTGTAGGCCCTATCCCCGTATTTGTCGCTCCTTGGACCCCTGAACCCGGAACCGTTTCAACCCAGAAGGGCGTGTCAAATAAATGAACGAGTTTGAAGAAAGAACCAGAGAAGTTTTTCCCATGGTCCCTATCCGGGACGTGGTGGTCTTCCCGTACATGATGGTCCCCTTTGTCATCGGAAGACCGTCCTCCGTGCTTGCGCTGGAGAGAGCCTTACAGAGCGACAAGCGGATCTATCTGGCCACCCAGATGGATGCCTCGCAGGATAACCCGACACCGAAAGACATTTATAATGTCGGAACGGTAGCCACCATAGTCCAGAGCCTGAAGCTGCCCGACGGAAACATCAAAGTCCTCGTAGAGGGCTTGCACCGCGCCCGGACGGTGCGCGTCAAGGAAGAAAACGGCTGCCTGCATGCGGAAGTAGAACTGGAGCCGGTCATCAAGGTCTCCCAGGCCAAGATGAGCCTCTTGACCAAGCGTCTTAATGCCTTGTTTGAGCAGTTCGCGAAGCTGAACCCGAACATCAACTACGAAACCATCGTCCAGGCTGCGCGAAGCACTGATACCGACCGATTGGCGGATACGATTGCCTCTAACCTGCCCATCGGCGTCGAGGACAAGCAGTCACTTCTCGAAATCGGCGATCCCGGTCAGCGAATGGAAAAGATCTGCGAGTTCATCGAGATCGAGATCGAGAAGATCAAGATGGACAAGTCCGTCCAGGGCCGCGTCCGACGGCAGATGGAGAAGGCCCAGCGCGAGTACTACTTGAATGAGAAGATCAAGGCCATTCAGAAGGAGCTCGGTCGCGGCGAGAAGGACGAGATCGAGGAACTGAAAAAGAAGGTCGAAGAGGCGCAGATGCCGCCGGATGCCAAGGAAAAGGCGGTCAACGAGATCCGGCGCCTGGAGCAGATGCCGCCGATGAGCGCGGAGACGACCGTCTCACGGACCTACCTCGATTGGCTGATTGCCATGCCGTGGGAAAAGCGGACGCGTGAGATCAAGGACATTGTGCGCGCTGAGCGGATCCTCAACGAAGACCATTACGGCCTGGACAAGGTCAAGGAGCGCATCCTGGAATTCCTGGCTGTCCGACAGATGGCCCGCCAGAAAACCTCGGGCTCGATTCTTTGCTTTGTCGGCCCTCCCGGCGTTGGGAAGACGTCCCTGGGACGCTCGATTGCCCGGGCCACCGGTCGCAAGTTCGTCCGCCTGTCGCTGGGCGGCGTACGCGACGAGGCCGAAGTCCGCGGTCACCGTCGCACCTATATCGGAGCCCTGCCGGGGCAGATCATCCAGATGATGAAGAAGGCCGGCACGAAGAATCCGGTCTTCCTGCTCGATGAAGTGGACAAGATGAGCATGGATTTTCGAGGAGACCCGTCGGCGGCGCTGATGGAAGTCCTCGATCCGGAGCACAACATCAGTTTCGTCGATCACTACCTGGATACCGAGTTCGATCTTTCGCAGGTGCTTTTTATCTGCACGGCCAACGTTCTGCACACCATTCCGCGTCCCTTGCAGGACCGAATGGAAGTAATCCAGATTTCGGGTTACACGGAGCCGGAGAAGCTGAATATCGCGAAGCGGCACCTGCTTCCCAAGCAGCTGGATCAGAAGGGGCTGAAAAAGGAACGGATCCAGTTTGCGGAAGAAGCAATCCTCGAGATCATCCGTAGTTATACTCGGGAGTCCGGGGTCCGGAACGCAGAACGGGAGATCGCGAACGTCTGCCGCAAGGTGGTTCGCAAACTGGTTGCCGAGAGGAAAAAGGACCAGCGGATTGCCATCGACAAGGATTACATCCACGAAGCTCTCGGGCCGGTGAAATTCCGAACCCAGCTCGCCGCGGAGGCGAACGAGGTCGGACTGGCCACCGGGTTGGCGTGGACCGAGGTTGGTGGAGAAGTTCTCCTGACCGAAGTCACCACGATGGAAGGCAAGGGAGATATCCTTCTGACCGGCAAGCTGGGCGAGGTCATGCAGGAATCCGCTAAAGCCGCGCTGTCATTCGTGCGCTCCAGAAGCGGGGACTTTGGCCTGTTGAAAGACTTCCACAAGTCAATCGACATGCACGTTCACATTCCCGAAGGCGCGATACCGAAGGACGGCCCGTCTGCCGGCATTACCCTGGCGACCACTATCGTCTCAGCCTTGACCCGCATCCCGGTGCGCCGTGATGTTGCGATGACTGGCGAAATCACGCTGCGAGGCAAGGTGCTGCCAATTGGAGGCGTGAAGGAAAAAGTGCTGGCTGCTCACCGTGCCGGCATCAAAACCGTTATCCTGCCAAAAGAGAACGAAAAGGATTTGATCGATATTCCAGAAGCAGTGCTTGAAGACATCAATGTGGTTCTGGTAGAAAGCATGGATCAGGTCTTGGACATTGCGCTTGAGCGGCCTTTGAAGAAGGATCCTGAGGAGTACGGCAAGCAGAGGCCACCCCGAATGGAGGGCGGTGATCGCCCGGGAGTCCACTAATTGACGATTGAAGATTGACGATTGACGATTGACGGCCCCACCGTCTATCGTCAACCGTCGGTCGTCAGCCGTCCTGTAACCGTCAGTTGTTGTCATCCGACCTGGAGCGTAGGCATCTTGCCGCGCTCCGAGGTAACTATCGTCAGCTGTCAGTTGTCCTTTTTAAACCGTCAATCGTCAATCATCAATCGTTTCAATCGTTTCATTATCAATCATCAATCGTGAGAGGAATTTAGTGTATGGCTGAAGCAAGCACCCCTCCCATCAAGGAAAACGGGGAGCCGCTCAACATCCAAGAGCTCAAGGAGTTGAACATT
>Ga0105091_10000875_pt1 | contig 13040 bp, 5 predicted proteins | sample PPLLak1March2015_FD_87022 | JGI IMG/M metagenome (GOLD analysis project Ga0105091, IMG submission 87022) | Freshwater sediment microbial communities from Prairie Pothole Lake near Jamestown, North Dakota, USA - PPLs Lake P7 Core (1) Depth... | ecosystem: Environmental > Aquatic > Freshwater >... | reverse complement strand
TGGAGCGGGAAACGCCCAAAGGTCTTAAAGTAATTTCAGATCCTGAGCTGCTCCACCTCGTGTGTTACTTGAACGAATATCCCACAGTCCTCCGTGGGAGCTTCAATTCTGAGTTCCTCGCCATTCCTCAGGAGGTCTTGATTACCGTCATGCGTCACCACCAGAAGTACTTCTCGGTGGCCGACGAAAAAGACGCTCTTCAACCTCACTTCCTGACCGTCCTGAATACGAGCGGCGACCCGGAAGGCAAGATCCGCAAGGGGCATGAGAAGGTGCTGCGTGCCCGGTTGGAGGACGCAGCGTTTTTCTGGAGCACTGACTTAAAGACGCCGCTTGGCGGCCGACTCCCACAACTTGATCATGTTCTATTTCAGGAGAAGCTGGGTTCGTACCGGGTCAAGACCGAGCGGATCCGACGCTTGTCCGCCCTGCTCGATCATGACAAGGACCTCGAGACCGCCGCATCGCTCTCGAAGTGCGATCTGACGAGTGACATGGTTCGCGAGTTCAGCGAGCTGCAGGGAGTGATGGGTGGCTTGTATGCGCGGGAAGAGAAGTATCCCGAATCGGTTTGGCGGGCGGTGTATGAACAGTATCGGCCGACGTCCCTGGAAGACGCTTCGCCGTCGACACTGACGGGCGCCCTTCTGGCTCTGACTGATAAGCTCGATTCCGTCGTTGGTTGCTTTGCCGCGGGCATTGTTCCGACGGGCTCCAGTGATCCTTTTGCTTTGCGCAGGCAAGCGCAGGGCCTCGTGAAGATCCTGTTTGACCATCGTCTCGATCAGTACTCTCTCCCCAGCCTGATCGAAGCAGCCCGGTCGGTGCTCAAGGATCAAATTCCGGTTTCTGACCAGGTTGTCGCCGATGTCCTTGCCTTTCTGACCGGCCGGGTCCGGTTCATTTTCCAGGAGCAGGGAGTGCCTTTCGACATCCTGAATGCGGTGCTGGCGCCTGGCGTCGGCGCTGTGTACCAGACCTGGTTGAAGGCGCAGGCGTTAATGAAGATGCGCGGTGACGCCGATTTCGAGGCGCTGGCCGTGGCCTTTAAGAGGGTAAAGAACATCCTGGCTAAGCAGGAGATAGTGCTCGCCGCCGTGTCCGAAGCTGCTTTGGAAGACCCGGCAGAGGCCGAGTTGTATCGGTCGTTCCGGGAGATCCAGCCGGGGTTGTCGGCGGCGGCCCAGGCGGGCGATTACGAGAGTGCACTGCGCAAGATCGCAACTTTACGCGGCCCCGTGGACCGCTTGTTTGACGCGGTGATGGTCATGGCGGAGGATGCGCGTTTGCGGAATAACCGGCTCCGTCTGCTTTTTGAGATTTCCGATATGTTCCTGAAAATTGCGGACATCTCAGAGATCCAGGAAAAGCCGGCGGAGTGAGTGAGGCTTTTTTGACGCATCAGTCGCGCCTGATGCCCGGTTTCTATAGACGTGCCGGTCCTACGGACCTGAAAACACAGCGCCCAGATGGCTACTTCCTTGGGAGGGCTGGACGTGTCTTCTTCGTGTATAACCCGGGTTCCGCAAAAAACGCTCCACCCCCGGGCTATTATGTAGGCCGTTCAGGCCTCAGGACGTTTCCAGCTTCTGCTTCAACTCCGCGACTTCCTTCTTCAACTGCTTGACCGTCTGCACCAGTTCAGGAAAAGTCAGCATCAGGAGATAAACCTTTTTCCACAGCTTAAAATCCATCTCGGGGCTGCCGGAGATCATCTTGCCCGCCTCAACAGACCGGGCGATTCCCGTCTGAGCGATAGCGACGACTCCGTCCCCGATTGTCAGATGCCCGGCCGCGCCCACTTGCCCGCCCAGGAAGACGCGGTTCCCGACCCTCGTGCTGCCGGCGAGCCCTGACTGGGCCGCCATGGCAGTGTCTTCTCCGACCCGCGAGCCATGTCCGATCTGCACCAGGTTGTCGAGCTTGGTTCCCCGTCCGATGCGGGTCTCGCCGACAGTCGCTCGGTCGACACAGGTGTGCGCACCGATCTCGACGTCGTCCTCCAAAACGACAATTCCCGATTGAACGATCTTGTAGTAGCCCCCGTTCTTCTGGGGTGCGAATCCAAAGCCGTCGGCGCCGATGACTGCGCCGTTTTGCAGAATAACCCGATCTCCGATCCTGCAGTACTCCCGGACGACCGAGTTGGAGTGGGCGACGAAGTCGTCGCCGATTTCCGAGAATGGATAGATGGTGACGTTGGGGTAGAGAATGCAGTTCTTCCCGAGGCGAGCTCCTTCGCCAATGACAACGTTGGCGCCAATAGAGGCATTGTCGCCCATGAAGACGCCTGGGGAGACGGTCGCGGTCGGGTGGACTCCAGGAAGCGGTTTTGGCGCTTTGTAGAAGAGCTCAATCGCCTTGGCGAACGCTGTATACGGATCGGACGATAGCAGGCTCGGAATGCTGGCAGACGGCGCATCGGGACTGAGGATGATCGCCCCTGCGCGGGTGGTCCTGATCTTCGGGATGTACTTCGCATTTGAGACGAAGGTCAATTGGTTGCTTTCGGCTTCTTCGATCCCTGCAACCCCTGAAATCTCAACGTCTCCGGACCCTCGCAATTCGCAGTGAAGTGTTTGGGCTATGTCGCGCAGTTTCATTTTTTTTACCTCTGCAAACTCGGAGATTAGATGATAACTTAACCCACCGATGATCTATATTCTGAAATACAGTCCCACCGGGGGCCTGTCGCATGATGACAGAATCGTCCCCGAACTGCTGACAACGGGGCCGGGGGACGTATTGTGGGTGGACCTGGAGGACCCGACGCCGGAGGAGGCGGATGTCCTTCGCACCTATTTCCAGTTCCATCCTCTTTCAGTTGAAGACACGCTGGTCGAGATCCTTTATCCCAAGCTCGATATTTATCCGGAATACATCTTCCTGGTGCTCCATGGCATCAACTACATGAAGGACACCAAGGAATTTACGACCGCGGAGATAGATGTTTTCCTCGGCAAAAACTTCCTGATCACTCACCACGACCACCGCATGCGCAGCGTGCGGGACATGCGCCAACGGATATTGGCCGATCCCCAGCTGATGAACCTCGGGCTGGACGTCGTGCTGCAGGCCGTGCTCGACAAGGTCGTCGATCATTATTTCCCGGAGCTCGAGAAACTCGAAGACCGGATTGAGGAGGTCGAGGCGGACCTTTTCGAGCCCACGCCCAGCCGTGACGTCTTGAACAAGATCCTGCATCTCAAGCGCGACCTGATGCACCTCAAACGGATTGTTTTCCCGCAGCGGGAAGTGTTCAACCGGCTGAGCCGGGACGAAATCGTGCATATTCGGCCGTCCACGCGCCTGTATTTCCGAGACACGTATGACAGCCTCTTTCGGATGACCGACATCGCCGACAACTACCGGGATCTCCTGACCGGCTTTCTGGACATCTATATGTCGTCGGTTTCCAATAGTGTGAACGAAACCATGAAAGTGCTGACGGTCATCTCGACCATCTGCATACCGATGACCGTCGTGGCCGGCATTTACGGGATGAACTTTCATTCCATGCCGGAGCTTGATTGGGAATATGGTTACCTTTTCTCGATTGGTCTCATGGCCGCCATCGGCGTAGGCATGTTCCTGTATTTCAAAAGAAAGAAGTGGATTTAGGGTAAGTGATTTGCAGGGCTCTGAAGCGTCTGCAGTTGCGATCATTCTTTCGGAGTGCGGTGGCCTTGACATGATCTTTATACGCATTTCTCGACCCCAAGGGGGCATAAGCGCTCAAATAAGGTGCTTTGCCCCCGTAGGGGGCGGATGTTTATAGTAAACCCTTAAGGAAGGTAAGGCGCCCCAGCGGGGTGCGATGTTCCGAGCCATCACGTAACATCGCGCCCCGCTGGGGCGCCCTACCTTCCCAGCCCGCTGGCTATAAACATCTGCCCCCTACGGGGGCAAAGCTCCTTATTTGAGCGCTTATGCCCCAAGGGGGTCGAGAGATGCGTATAAAATGCAGTGGCAAGGCCACCGCACTCCGAAAGAATGAACGCAAACACCTCGCTTCAGAGCGCAAATCCGCAACCCCCTCGACTCCTTATGACGCGTCGTCTTCAATCGGCCCGGGCAGCAGGAACGGTGAGTTTTGCGGTCTCGATCAGCCGGATCATGGGGCTGGCACGCGAGCAGGTCCTGGCTCACTTCTTTGGGGCGAACATTTACAGTGATGCCTGGCGCGTGGCTTTCAGGATTCCGAACCTGCTGCGAGACCTCTTTGCCGAAGGCGCTCTCAGCTCGGCGTTTGTCCCGACTTTCACGGAATATTTGCGCAAGCGGAGCAAGGAGGACGCCTGGCTGCTGGGTAATCTGGTCGTCAATGGCCTTATGATCCTGCTCGGCCTCTTCGCGCTGGCACTCCTGCTCTTTCCGAACGTTTTCGTGTTCCTGATGGCCGAGGGGTTTCGCGATACGCCGGACAAATTTGAAATCACGACACGCCTGCTGCGCATCCTGTCCCCTTTCCTGATGTTCATCGCCATGGCCTCGGTCGCCATGGGCATGTTGAACACGCTCAACCATTTCTTCCTGCCTGCCCTCGCGCCGGCGTTGTTCAACCTCGCCAACATTCTGGCTGCCATTTTCCTTATCCCGGTTTTCGACCGTTTCGGAGTTCTCCCAATCTACGCCATGGCGATTGGCGCCCTGGTTGGAGGCATCCTTCAATTCGCTGTTCAGCTGCCGTTGCTCTGGAGGCACGGCTATCGCTATCGGTTTCGACTGAATTTTGAGCATGAAGGAGTCAGGCGAATAGGGAGACTGATCGCGCCGGCGGTGATTGGCATAAGCGCGGTCCAGCTCAACGTCCTCATCAACACGCAATTGGCGTCACAGATTCCCTATACCGGGCCGATCTCGTGGTTGGAGTTTGCCTTCCGGATCATCTACCTGCCGATCGGACTCTTCGGTGTCTCAGTCGGTGTCGTGAATCTGCGCGAGGTCTCCGTGCATGCCGTGGACGAGAAGTGGGAGGACCTCAAGGAGACGGTCGCCAATTCGCTTAAGCTGACCGGGTTGGTCGCTCTGCCCTCCACTTTCGGCCTGATTGCCCTGGCCCATCCCATTGTCAGGGTCCTTTTTCAGCACGGCAAGTTTACTCCGGCCGACACGCAGTGGACGGCTTATGCTTTGATGGTTTACTCGATAGGGCTAACCGCGTACAGCACCGTTAAGACGTATGTTCCAACTTTCTACGCCCTCAACGACGTTCGCACGCCGGTGAGAGTCAGCGTCACCGCCGTTGCCGTGAACATCGTCATGAATCTGATCCTGATGGCCGTTCTCCCGCTCAAGTACAAGTACTTGGGCCTGGCTCTCGGGACCGCGACCTCCGTTATTCTGAACAGCACGCTGCTCGGCCGCGGATTCCGACGACGACTGGGATCGCTTGAGGCATACGCAGTCCGCGCGGCTTTCCTCAAAGCCGGTGTAGCCTCTGCGATCATGGCTGTCTGTGCCTACTTCCTGCATCGTCAAATCGACTTGTACTTGGGAGATGGGATTCTCAGGGAATCGTTGGCGCTGACGATCACCATATTGGTGGCGGTAGTGGTTTATTTTGGTCTGGCACACCTCTTTCATGTCGAGGAGGTGCGAATGATATCGGCTCGTGTTCGCCGTCTTTTACGATGACCGAACAGGAACGGGTTTTCCTTTCGTACCTGAACTACCTGCAGGTTGAGCGCGGGCTTTCCGCCAATACGCTCGAGGCGTATCGGCGCGACATCCTCGATTTCCTGTCCTTCCTGGATCAGAAGAAACTCGGACTTCCGGACGTCGGAAAGGGGGAGCTTTCGAGCTACCTGCAGGCGCTCTATTCGCGTCTCTCAGCTCGCTCGGTGGCCCGGAAGATCGTCAGCCTCAGGTCGTTTTACCGGTATCTCCTGCTTGATAAGCATCTCACCGAGGATCCAACCGAGAACCTGGATTCTCCAAAGACGTGGCGCAGTCTCCCGAAGTACCTGACGCTCGAGGAAGTTGATCTCCTTCTGCAGCAGCCCGACATTGAAGTCCCGCTCGGGCTGCGCGACCGGACGATGCTCGAGGTGCTCTATGCGGCCGGTCTTCGCGTCACCGAACTGGTGCGCCTGCGGGCGGCTGAAGTGAACCTCGAGGTCGGTTTTCTGAGAACGCAGGGGAAGGGGAGCAAGGAACGCCTGGTGCCGATTGGCGACTCGGCGGTCGGATTTGTCCGACGCTACCTGGCCGACGCTCGGCCACGGCTGCTGCGCAAACGCCTGAACAGCCCGTTTCTTTTCGTCACCCGGCAGGGAAAACCGATGTCACGCCAGTACTTCTGGATGATGATCGGGAAATACAAACGGCAAGCGGGAATAGAAAAGACGCTCTCGCCGCATGTCCTGCGGCACAGTTTTGCGACACACCTCCTGGAACGTGGCGCCGACCTGCGCGCGGTCCAACTGATGCTCGGCCACGCCGACATCTCGACAACGCAGATCTACACGCACGTGACCAGGGAAAGGCTCAAACAGGTTTACGACAAGTACCATCCGAGGAGTTGAGTGGGCCCTGATGTTGCATAAAGAGACAGCGTGAGAAACTACGGGTTACAGAGCCGGTTACTCCGCTCTGAGCGAAGCTGCGAGGGGTGTTGAAAAAGCGGGAGTTTTTTGGAGTGCGTTGGCAACGAGAGGCCGAGGTTTTATCAGGCCTCGAGGCGACACCGCTTTGGTATAAGCAACATTATGCCGAAACACCCAGCGATGTTGCGGATACCAAAGCGGCGTCGCCGGTAGGCCTGATAAAACCTCGGCCCCCTCTGCCGCCGCAGTCCAAAAAGCGTCGGGCTTGACCTTTCAGCACCCGGCGCTACGTGCGTGGCCTGAAAGACTACCGAACTCTGTGTAAGCGTGTCAGGGTTACCACATGTCGGGAGAAAACATATGTCACTCGTTCTCTCTTTGATCCTGCCGATCTGGTTATCGATGTCTCAAGTTGCGTCCCAGACTCCGACCCCAGCCCCCGTGCAGCAGCCGGGAGGCCCAGCTCGCGTCGAGAGTTTCGTGCCGGAAGGCACCGTCAAGGACGTCCGCCAGGTCCAGGTGACATTTTCAGAACAAATCGTGCCTTTTGGAGACCCGACCAAGGCGGTACAGCCGTTCGACATCTCGTGCCCGGCTGCCGGGAAAGGACGCTGGGCGGACGGCCGGCATTGGATCTATGACTTCGATAAGGATCTCCCGGCCGGTGTGAAATGCACATTCTCGCTCCGGCCCGGCTTGAACGCGGTGTCGGGAAAGCCCGTGGAAGGCCAGACCTCCTTCACTTTCTCGACCGGTGGTCCTTCGGTCATCTCCTCCAACCCGAATGAAGGCAGCGAGAGCGTCAGCGAAGACCAGGTTTTCATCCTGGAGCTCGACGGCCAGCCGGTCGAGGAAACAGTGCTGCAGAACGCCTGGTTCACGGTCGAGGGGATTGAAGAGAGAATCGGCGCCAAAATCCTCAAGGGCAGCGAGAGGGAGACGATCCTGAAGTCAGAGTATCGCTGGGAGTGGGAAAAGCCGAAGGGGACGCTGGTTTTGCTGCAGGCTAAGCGGCGCTTCCCAAGCTCGGTGCGCGTCGATGTCGTTTGGGGGAAGGGGATTGCCACTGAGAGCGGCGTGGCCACCGAAGAGCAGCAGGTTCTCCCGTTCAAGACCCGCTCGCCGTTCACCGCCACGTTTGGCTGTTCCCGCGTCAACGTCGAAGCCGAATGCATTCCGCTCACGCGCATGTTTCTCTCCTTTTCGGCTCCCGTCCCGTGGACGAAAGCCAGGCAGATAGCCATGACCGGACCGGGCGGAAAGAAGTGGATGCCTTCTGAGGAAGAGGGGGAGGAGCAGCAGGAGCCCGACCCCGACCGAATGGTCTACCGCGTCGACTTCCGGCCTCCTTTTCCCCCGAAGTCCGATTTCCGCATCAGCCTTCCGTCTGGTGTCCAGGATGATTCGGGGCGTGCTCTCAGCAATGCCGGCAGTTTCCCGTTGACGGTAAAAACCGACGATTACCCTCCGCTCGCGAAGTTTGCCGGGGAGTTCGGCATCCTGGAGTGGAAAGGCGATCCGGTCCTGCCTGTGACGTTGCGAGACATGGAACCCGAGGTCCAGGGCCAGCAGGTGAAGGTTGTGGCAGGGGCAAATCCTGGGGCTGGTGCGCCCCCGCCTGCGCCGCCGCGAGCCGCGGTGACGCCTGGCCCGGGAAGGCAGGGCGCGCGCACGCCTGCCCCGATACCGGGTGCCATCTTGCGAGTGCCTTCGGACGAGGTAGGACAGATCCTGTTTTGGATGAGGAAGATGGACAACCGCAACCGGGAGAAGTCGGTCTTCGAGGCCATTGCGGGAGCAGCCACAAAGCCCATTCGGGTTCCGAAACCGGGAGGCGGGAAGGCGTTTGAAGTCGTCGGTATTCCGTTGCCTGATCCTGGCTTCTACGTGGTCGAGCTGCAAAGCGAGATCCTGGGAGCGGCCCTGCTCGGAAAACCAGCGCCGATGTTCGTTCCCACAACCGCCCTCGTCACGAACCTGTCGGTTCATTTCAAGTGGGGCCTGGAGTCATCCCTGGTCTGGGTCACTTCGCTTGGCCAGGCTCAGCCGGTTAACGGGGCTGCGGTCGAAGTCTGTGACTGCAACGGGAAAGCGCTGTGGCAAGGGAAGACTGATGCCCAGGGACTGGCCCGGATAACCGGCCTCCCGGCACACGGGGAATCGCCGGAGTGCCAAAGCCCGAGCTACAGTGAATTCAACCGCGGCCTCACGATCTTCGCGCGTTCCGGCCCGGACATGTCTTTTGTCCACAGCTCCTGGGACAGCGGAATCGAACCCTGGCGCTTTAATATCTCTACGGAATACGACTCCTCGCTGGTGACTTCCCACACGGTGATCGACCGGAGCCTGCTCAGGGCCGGAGAGACACTGCACATGAAACACGTGCTGCGCCGCCGCAGCACCGGCGGGTTTGCGCAAATACCGGATGATCAGAAGCCGGCCACCGTTGCGATCCGACACGGAGGGAGTGATCAGGAGTACGAGTTCCCGCTGAAATGGGATGCTTCCGGGCTGGCCGAGAACGAATGGAAGATACCGGCAGACGCGAAGCTCGGGCAATACCAGATCATTTTCAAAGAGAAGCAGAAGGATGCAGAACGTCCGAGCCGGCAGTGGTATTCCACCGAATTCAGAGTTGAGGAGTACCGGGTGCCGCTCCTGAAGGCCTCCCTGCAGTTCCCCAATACGCCGCTGATTCGGCCTTCCCAGGTGAATGTTGATCTTGGTGTTCAGTACCTCGCTGGAGGCGGCGCCAGCCGGCTTCCGGTCCGGCTTCGCTACCGCGTATCCGACGGCCTCTGGTCCAATTTCAGCGATTTTGAGGACTTCACGTTCGGCAATGGAAAGGTCAAAGAGGGCATGGAACGGCGAGACGAAACCCCGCCGGAGGAGGAAAAACCGTCGGAGTTGAAGAGGCTGGATTTGACCCTCGACAAAACTGGTGCAACCCGGGCCACAATCACCGACCTGCCTAAATCACCGAATCCCGCGCGGTTGATCGCGGAGCTTGATTTTCGGGATCCGAATGGTGAAACCCAGACTGTTTCTGCCACGGCTCCTCTCTGGCCCGCCGGCCTGGTCGTGGGATTGAAGGCCGAACAGTGGGTGCTCGCGAAAAAAGACTTCACGTTCCAGGCAGCCGTCACTGATCTCAACGGCAAGCCGGCCGCCGACCGGAATGTTCGAGTCGATCTGTATCAGCGGAGAAACTACTCGCACCGCAAACGACTGGTGGGTGGCTTCTACGCTTACGAGAACTATTCTGAAACCAAGAAGATAGGGCTTGCCTGCGAAGGGACGACCGACAACAAGGGCCTCGTGAGTTGCACGATTCATCCCGAACAGAGCGGCGAACTAATCCTCCAGGCGCGCGCAGCCGACGATGTCGGCCGCGAATCGTTCGCGAATCGTGGTTTCTGGGCGGGTGGCCGGGACCGTTGGTGGTTCCCGATGGAGGACCATGACCGCATGGACGTGATTCCGGAGAAGAAAAGGTACGAACCCGGAGAGACGGCCCGCTTCCAGGTCCGCATGCCGTTTGAGAAAGCCACGGCACTCGTGACGGTCGAGCGTGAGGGAGTCGGGGATCTGTTCGTGCGAGAGCTTTCGGGTAAATCGCCTGTCATCGAGATTCCGATCAAAGGTTCCTACGGACCTAATACTTTCGTATCGGTCCTTGCCGTGCGCGGGCGGGTCGCAGCGCCCAAACCCACCGCGCTGGTTGACCTGGCGAAGCCGGCCTACAAGCTGGGAGTGGCGGAAATCGCGGTGGGTTGGAAGGCCTACGAGCTGAAGGTCAAAGTGGCCGCGGACCGGCCGGTCTACCGCGTCCGGGAAAACGCCACCGTGAAGGTGTCGGTGACGACCGCAACCGGAAAGCCTTTGCCGGCCGGCACGGAGATCGCGTTGGCGGCCGTGGATGAGGGACTCCTCGAGTTGATGGACAACTCGACATGGAAAATCCTCGAGGCCATGATGGGGCACCGGGGCTGGGGTGTCTCGACCTGCACGGCTCAAATGCATGTCGTTGGGAAAAGGCATTTCGGGCTGAAGGCCCTGCCGACGGGCGGCGGAGGCGGCCGGCAGTCGACGCGGGAGCTTTTTGACACCCTGCTGGCATGGAAAGGGAGAATCCCGGTCGATGCGAGCGGCAACGTCACGGTCCAGGTGCCGCTTAATGATTCGATTACGAGCTTCCGTATCGTGGCCGTCGCAACAGGCGGAACGGATCTGTTCGGTTCCGGCTCAACGTCGATTCGCTCGATTCAGGAATTGACTCTGTTTTCGGGGATCGCCCCAATGGTGCGCGCCGGCGACAAGATCCTTTCCAGCTTCACGCTCAGGAATACGACCGAACAGAAAATCAAAGCCGGCGTAACCGGCCGGGTGACGGAGATCGGAAAGCCCTTGCCGCCGAAGACGGTGGACCTGGCGCCGGGCGAATCGCAGGAACTGAGTTGGGAGTTGACCGTTCCCGTTGGTCCCGACTACTTGCATTACGAGGTGGAGGCGAAAAGCGGCACGTTCGGTGACCGGGTCGCAGTCGTGCAGCGCGTTGTGGAGACGGTGCCTGTCCGCCCGATACAGGCCACCATCTTTCAGCTGGACAAAGAGGCCCAGGAAAAGGTGGAGAAACCGGCAGAAGCTCTTGTCGGCCGGGGCGGAATCAACATCGCCATGCGACCCACTCTTTTGACCGGGCTTGAACCCGTCAGGCGCTACATGCGCCGTTACCCTTATGGCTGCCTGGAGCAAAGGGTATCGAAGGCGATTGCGCTCCGGGATGAGACGATGTGGGAGCGGATCACGGACGAGTTGCCGAGCTATTTGGATGGCGACGGGCTCCTCAAGTACTTCCCGTCCATGCGCCTTGGAAGTGACGCACTGACGGCCTATGTGGTCGCCATTGCAAATGAAGCCGGGTGGGACATCGGGCCGACGGCCGACCGGATGCAGGAAGGATTGCGGGGGTTCATCGAAGGGCGCATTACCCGCTACAGTTCGCTTCCCACCGCGGACCTGGCCCTGCGCAAGATGGCCGCTATTGAAGCCCTCTCCCGTTATGAGGTGGCCGACCCCGAGATGCTTTCCTCGTTCACGATTGAACCGAATGTCTGGCCGACCTCCGGCGTAATCGATTGGTTCAACGTTCTGAACCGGATGAAGAATATTCCGGGGCGGACGGAAAAGCTCAGACGGGCCGAACAGATTCTGAAGTCCCGGCTTAATTTCCAGGGCACCGTGATGACCTTCTCGACGGAGGGCTCCGACTGCCTCTGGTGGCTGATGCTGTCGAATGACGTGAACGCGGTAAAACTCCTCGGCTCCGTCATAAATTTCGGCAAATGGACACCGGACGTCCCGAGGATGGTGCGCGGTGCGCTTAGCCGCCAGTACCAAGGACACTGGGATCTGACCACGGCTAACGCCTGGGGTGTTCTGGCGCTCGAGAAGTTCAGCAACACCTTCGAGAAAGTGCCGGTCACGGGGACCAGCTCTGCGGTGCTTGCGGGTAAGACGACGAGTCTCAACTGGACCGCCAAGCCTAAAGGGGACCAGGCACTGCTTGGTTGGCCTCCATCCGCTCAGCAGCTGGGAATCAATCATTCGGGTACCGGCAAGCCCTGGGTGACGATACAAAGCCTGGCTGCCATACCCCTGAAAGCCCCGGTTTCGAGCGGTTATCGGATATCGAGGACTGTCAGTCCGGTCGAACAAAAAGAGAGCGGGAAGATGAATCGGGGAGACATCCTTCGAGTCAGGCTGGAGCTCGAGGCGCAGACGGATATGACCTGGGTCGTTGTAAGCGACCCCATACCGGCGGGCGCCGCGATTCTGGGCACCGGGCTCGGCCGGGACTCGACCTTGGCCACAGGTGACGAAAAGAGTGAGGGCTGGGTCTGGCCGGCCTTTGAGGAACGTTCGTTTGAGGCGTTCAGGGCGTACTACGAATTTGTGCCGAAGGGAAAATGGGTCGTTGAATACACAGTGCGGCTGAACAACGCCGGCGAATTCAACGTGCCGCCGACGAGAGTCGAGGCCCTGTATTCCCCCGAGATGTTCGGCGAAATCCCGAACGCGACGCTGAGTGTGAAGTAGGTAAGGAAGAACACGGACAAACACGGACTGACACGGACAAACACGGACTGTCCGTGCCCGTCCGCGCTAGTCCGTGTAAGTCCGTGTTGGGTCCAATGCGCATTACAAAGAAGCATCTCATCATCGTTCTGGTCGTTCTTGCGATCGGCTTGCCGATGGTCGCGTGGCTTGCGACCGCCCCGCCGGCGGTGCCTTCTTATCGAGAAGTAGTGTGTAAGTACCAGACTTCGGAAGGGATTCTGCTCGATCGAAAGCAACGGGTGCTGCATCAGCTCCGGGTAGCAGACCAGGGGCGCAGGCTGGAGTGGACCCAGTTCGACGGGATTTCTCCGGCGTTGCTCAACGCGGTGATCCAGGCCGAGGACCGCCGTTTCTACCAGCACTCGGGGGTTG
>Ga0105091_10000873_pt1 | contig 13049 bp, 11 predicted proteins | sample PPLLak1March2015_FD_87022 | JGI IMG/M metagenome (GOLD analysis project Ga0105091, IMG submission 87022) | Freshwater sediment microbial communities from Prairie Pothole Lake near Jamestown, North Dakota, USA - PPLs Lake P7 Core (1) Depth... | ecosystem: Environmental > Aquatic > Freshwater >... | reverse complement strand
TGTTTATAGTATTCGGGGTGATAAGGCAGGCGCCCCAGAGTGGGCGCGATGTTCCGATCATGATCAGAACATCGCGCCCACTCCGGGGCGCCTGCCTTATCACCCCGAATACTATAAACATCCGGCCCCGCTGGGGCCAAAACCGTGACGCAAAGAGCGTTTACGGTCACGAGATGCGTATAACGATTATTTGACGCCACTCGCCACTCGCCACGGACATCGAAAGGGACGACTGTCAGTTATGACAGTCGTCATCAGATGGAGAAGCTCTTATCGTTGCAATCGGACGGTCCTAAAGCAAAGCTGGGAGTGCATACACAAGTGTCTTTGAGGAGAACACGAATTCTGCTAGCGGACGATCATCCGGCAATACTGAACAAGATTGTCACGCTTTTGGAAAGCAGCTACGAGATAGTAGGCATCGTGCACGACGGCCGAGCGGCAGTCGAAAATGCGATGCGACTGGTTCCGGATGTCATTCTGATGGACATTTCAATGCCGCTGCTGACCGGGATCGACGCAGCCGAGTACCTGATTCGAAAAAAGACCAAATCCAAGATCGTCTTCCTGACCGTGCACAACACCGGGGATTTCGTCAGGGCGGCCCTTTCGACGGGCGCCGCAGGTTATGTAATCAAGTCGCACATGGCAACCGACCTGATCCCCGCAATCCAGGAAGCTCTTGCGGGCCACCGCTTTGTCTCGCCTTGCGTCCTGGCCAAGGATGCCAGGACAGGGTAGGCGCGCAGTCGGCCCCTCGTCACTTGCCACTCGGTACTGTCGGCTACTCGCTCGTCCTTCGCTCTTTGCGCCCTTGCCTTTGTCTCTGCTCGCCTCGGTTTGTATTTTGCCCCCCGTAAACCTCTCGAACGATCTTGAACAAGAACTCGGCGTTTATCGGCTTGGTCACGGCGCCATCAGCCGCTACCAGTTTTTCCAGCTCAAGAAAACGAGCACCGGCCGCTTCGAGGATCACTATTACAGCCGCTCCTGGCATTTGGTCACGCAGGCCGCGAACGGTTTCGATCGCCGAGTGCTCCGCCGCCGGCAACTCGGTGATGACGAGGTCCACAGGGCTCGCCTGCTCGGCCGCCCCCGTCTGTCCGCCACCTGCCGCCTCGACAACGTCAAAGCCTCCACGGCTCAGCAACTCGTGGAGCAGTCGTCGAACCTCGGACTCAGCCAAAACGAGCACTCGGCCTAGCACTTTCGAAGGACCCAACACCTCGCGCACTTTTTGTGCAAGCTGTTCGGGACTGAATGGTTTCTCAAGCAGAACCAGGCCGTCGTCCAGGGGTCCTTCACGCTCTATAAGGTCCGATGAATAACCGGACATATAGAGGACTTTGAGCGACGGACGTATCAGCGCGAGCCTCGCAGCGAGGTCCCGGCCGCTCATGTCCGGCATCACCACATCTGTCAAGACCAGGTCGATGCCCTTCCCTTCACGTTGAGCAACCAGTAAGGCGGCCCGCGGGTTATCGGCCGTGCGCACTTGATAGCCATACGCTTTCAATGCGGCCGCCGTGTAGGCGCGGACCTCGGCCTGGTCCTCCACAACCAGGACGGTTTCCGTGCCGAAGAGGTTGTGAGTCGCCTCAATTCTCTCGGGCAAAGACGCCGATCCCTCGATCTTCGGAAGGTAAACACGAAAGGTCGTTCCCGCAGCTGGGGCGCTCTTCACCTGGATATGCCCTCCGCTTTGAACAATGATGCCGTGAATTGTTGAGAGTCCGAGCCCGCTTCCTTTGCCTGTTTCTTTGGTGGTGAAATAGGGTTCAAACAGATGGGCCTGGGTCGCCTCATCCATCCCCACGCCGGTATCCTTGACTGAGATCACGACCCAAGAACGCGGCGACACTGTCTGCAACGTTTCACCGGTGTCCAGCACTTTCGTTTCTATCGTCAGCGTCCCGCCGCCTGGCATGGCGTCCCGCGCATTGACGGCAAGGTTCATCAAGATCTGGTCGAACTGCCCGGGATCGACAAAGATCGCCGCATCACGCGCGTTCAGTACCATCTTGATTTGCACGTCCTCGCCCAGCAGCCGCGCTAAGATCTGGTGCATGTTCCGGAGCGTGGCGTCGATGATCAGCAGTTGCGGATGGAGGATCTGTTTGCGGCTGAAGGCCAGAAGCTGCCTTGTTAGAGAAGCGGCGCGGAGGCCAACCGCGCTGATTTCCTCGATGATCTCGCGGTCCGGGTCGTCTCGCGCGCGTCCCCTGAGCAGCAGGTCAGTGTACCCGTTGACCACGGTCAAGAGGTTGTTGAAGTCGTGAGCTATGCCGCCTGCGAGCCGGCCGATGCTTTCGAGTTTCTGTGCCTGCAACAGCTGTTCCTGGAGCCGGGCTTTTTCCGCCTCCGCCAGCTTCTGCTCGGTAATATCCATGTGAGTGCCAATCATTCTGAGAGCTCGGCCCTTGTCATCCCTTTCCACAACCGCTCCTCGGCTCAGGATCCAGCACCAGTCGCCGCTTTTTTTTCGCATCCGCAATTCCACGCGGAATTTTTTGTTCTGATAGATGTGCTCCGAGTGTGCCCTATCGACCCGCCCGATGTCGTCCGGGTGAACGAGAGCTCTCCAGGAATCATAGTCCTTGGGAAATTCCTCCGGTTCGTAACCGAGCATTTTCGAGTACCCGGCGCTGAAAACCGCAGGTCCTTTCCGGATATCCCAGTCCCACACGCCCTCGCTGTTCCCTTCTAAGGCAATCCGCAGGCGTTCCTCACTTTTCTGCACAGCGTCCTGGGAGCGCTTTTGTTCGGTTACTTCAGCCACGACCACGCTCACAGCCACGACCTTGTCGCCCTTTTTGAAAGGGCAATAGTCGGCGAGCCAGTCACGCTCCAATCCCTGTTGTGCGGCGATTGTGCCGTGAAATTCACGCTGCAGCACCGGCTGGCCGGTCGCCAACACGCTTCGGAGTATCGGTTCCAGTTCAGGAGCCAGACCCGGCAAAACGGCTCGAACCGTCCGGCCAAGATGCTGGGCGACGCTTACACCGTCGATCTCGGCGAGACGTTCATTCACGTGGACAAATCTGAGGTCGGAATCAACAACACACAAGCCAAAAGGTACATGAGCATAAATGGCTTCGATGTTGACCATCTCCTGACGCCGCCGCGGCTCTCGCTCCCTGTTCTTGAGTTTTCGTGCCCTGTTAGCAGGCATGACAATCTCCCTTCGGCGGAGCATCGCACCTCAGGCACAGCCAGATCGGCCGCAGCCCGAACATGGACGTAGTAGCTCCCGCAATCACGTTTTCTAGCCTCTATGACCGCCATGTCTTTGACAAAAAACGGTATCATGGGACCTATCGTGTCGGGGAATCGTGCGTGTAAAGGTATTGTGCTGGTCGTCGACGACGAGCCGTGCCTGGTCAAGTCAGCATCTCGTCTGTTGAGCTCGATGGGATTTGAAGTTCTCATCGCGGAGGGAGGTCCCCAGGCGGTCGAAATCTGCCGTGCCCGCGGCCACGAAATCGATCTGGTTCTACTCGACCTGGTTCTCCGTGAAATGACGAGCGTGGAAGCCCTTCGGCAGATGCGCGCTCTCCGTCCCGACATTAAGGTCATCCTCACGAGCGGTTACAGCGAGCAGGAATGCCTGGACCACTTCGCCGGCGCGATGCCTGACCGTTTCCTACAAAAACCATTTGGCTACGAGGCGCTCAACACCGCTATACAAACCGTTCTCTACCCCCGGGGAACAGCTAGACCAACACCCGGGGGTATTCTTCCCGGCCGATCCTCCGAGCATTAGCTGAATGCGAACTCAGGCTTCTCCGGAACAAGATGCTGGGTGACAGCGAACTGGATGAGCTCTGCGGAGCTTTTGAGACCCAACTGCTCCATCATCCTGTACTTGTGGAATGCGATGGTCCTGGTGCTCACGTCGAGTATGTAAGCCGCCTCCTTCATGGGACGGCCCTCTGCCAGAAGCTGCAGGACTTCCCGTTGCCGCGGTGACAATTCCTTTGAAATGTGTTTGCCCTCGGGATTCCGGATGAAGGCATCCTCCATGGCCTGCGCTATTGAGGCAGTTACATATAGGCGGCCCCTGACCGACTCGCGGATCGCCTTGATCAGTTCGGACGCGGCCGAGGTCTTAAGCAGGTAACCTGAAGCTCCTGCGCGCATCGCCTCTCTGGCAAGATCGGCATCGGGATACATTGTCAGGAAGATCAGCTTCACCCCTGGTATTCGTTTTTTCAACTCCCTTCCGGCATCCAGCCCGTTCAACAGCGGCATGCCGATATCTAGAACGATCACATCAGGCTTGAGCGGCGGCGCGCCCTCAAGCAACGCACGTCCGTCCGTAAAGATTCCCGGGACTTCAAAATCGGGTTCCAGCATCTTCTGGCAGGCGTGCAACAAAAACACATGGTCATCAGCCAGCACAATACGCAGCTTAGACATGGTAGGCTCCCTTTAGATAGGTGAGATTGGTGGCATGATCGCGGATGTTGCCGGGCTCTGTAAATTGTACTTTGGTTCAATACGGGCAAAAGTGGCGAAGGGCAAAGGAGTTACAAAAGCCACGGCACGCAGAGATGTTGAAAAGGTCTCCACGACCCCAAGTGGGCACAAGCGCTCCGATAGGTAGTGGGGCAAACCTGACCCACTCCTAACGGAGCGCTTATGCCCAACGTACTTACGCCACTTGCCACTCGGCCCTACTTGCTGACGAGATCCGCTTTCCTTAGCTCCTTGCCCACTGCGCCAACCAGATCCATTACGATTTTGTCGACCTCTTTGGCATCGGTAGTCTTGCTGCTGCCTACCCAGAGGAGCTTGTCTTGATCAAGTGAGTAGATACGAGTCTCCGCTATCAGATTCATCTTCAGGTTCGAATTATCGGGAAGGGTCGGGGGCGGAATAAATCCGGCTTCCCAGGAACTCGCAAAGGTCTCCGAGGCGCGATCCGTCGATCGCACGAACATGTCCGACTGGACGTCAATCACCTGCATGATGACGGCGCCTGAGATTCCGGCCTCGATCAGGATCCGCTTCACGGCTTCGCGGTCCTTTAGCACCTCCCGGGAAACCAAAGTATTGCCGGCAATTCCCTGCGCTCCTCGCCGGGTCAGCTCACGAGCTAGCGCACTCTCCGCTCGCTCCCGATTGCCGGTCATCATGGTGCTGACAAATGCCACCACTTTCTTGCCTTTCCAGCTGCCCGGCTGGGCCTCTGGATTTTTCCAGGTTTTCACGAACTTCACCCCGCCGAGAACCGTCAGGTTCGAGGCGGCAAAAAGCAGGGCAACGAGAAGGACGGTTCTAATTCTCATGCTAATCGCGCATTTTGACGCTCAACCGCATCGATTGAACAACTGGCAAAAGGAACAGGTGGCGAGTGGGCTGAGATCCTGCCACTCGTCCCCGCGACTCCCTGTAAGAACTAACAGTTATGGGCTCGCAGAGTGGCGAGTATCGTCAGGCTGCGGCTTTGAAAGTCCTGCTGTTCCTCGATTCGGAGCACGAGTTGGCAGGCGCAGACGCCGCGGTATTGCCGGCTGATATCAGGTACAAAGGGGGACATGTGACTCACTTTATTTTAGTGTCAACAATGTTAGTCAGCGGAGTCGTGATGACCGGCGCCGCATCTGCAGAAGACGCGCAAGAAGTGTTGACCAAGTCGACGCAGGCAGTCGGTTACCAGGTAGGCAGAGGATCCACGAAGATCGATCTCCTCGGCACCGAGCTGCTTTCCCAGGCGAAAGGTCAGGCCGAGGTGGAAGCGAAGCAGGGGGCGACGACAGTCAAACTGGAGTGCAAGAATTTGGTCTCACCGACCAAATTTGGGACCGAGTTTCTGACGTATGTACTGTGGGCCGTTTCTCCCGATGGGCGCACCGCAAACCTGGGCGAACTGGTCGTCGACGAGGATGGCGAAGGCAAGCGTGAGGCGAGCACTCCCCTACAGATGTTCTCGCTGATCGTCACGGCCGAACCGTACTTCGCTGTGCGCATGCCCTCCGAACTGGTCGTCCTTGAAAATGAGGTGCGCAAGGGAACCAAGGGAAAGATTTTCATCGTAGACAACTACCAGTTGATGAAGAAGGCGCAGTACCAGAAGAAGGCGAACCCGCTCGCGCTCAGCATGGATCTTAAGAACGTTCCGCTGCAGATGTACGAGGCGCGCAACGCCTTCGAGATCGCCGCCTTGAGCGAATCGGCCATCTACGCGCCGGAAATCTTTACGAAAGCAGAAGCGAGCCTGAAGATGGCAGAAAATGCCCTGGAGGCAAAGGCCAACAAGAAGGACATCATCTCGCAAGCGCTTCAAGCGATACAGTTCTCAGAGGATGCGCGCGCCCTGGCCGTCGAGCGCGCGGCACAGGAACGCCTCGCTAACGAGCGCAAAGCATCGGAGGAGGCACAGCGCGCGGCCCGCGAGAAAGAGCAGCAGGCTAAACAGAGGGCTGAAGAAGCGGCTCGGCAGAAAGCGGAAGCCGACGCGGCAACGGCCAAAGCCGAGATGGAGAGAATGAAAGCCGAATCGGAACGACAGGCGGCCCTGCAAAAAGAGGAAGCGGCGAGAAAGGTCGCGCAAGATGCCGAACTCGCCCAGAAACGTGCGGAAGCAGAGAAAGCCGAGTTGCGCGCGAAACTCCTTGAGCAGTTCAGCCAGGTGCTCGACACGCGTGACACCGATCGTGGCCTGGTGGTCAACATGTCCGACGTGCTGTTCGACACCGGCAAATACACGCTCCGGCAGGAAGCACGTGAGAAGTTGGCTCGCATCGCGGGTATCGTACTGAACTACCCCGGTCTCAGACTCGAGGCGGAAGGTCATACGGACAACGTCGGCAGTGAAGAGCTCAACCTGAAACTGTCCCAGCAAAGAGCAGACTCGGTTCGGGCTTACCTGACTTCGCAGGGAATTGCGGAAACGACGACAACTTCCTCCGGCAAAGGCTTTTCTATCCCAGTTGCCCCAAATGACACCGCCGCCGGACGGCAGAAGAATCGTCGCGTCGAGCTGATTGTGTCCGGTGAAGTGATCGGGACCAGTATAGGTACTGCCAAGGTTGAGTGAGTGGCAAGTGGCGAGTGGGCAACCCGTCGGGCTTCCGCAGCACGTCGGGCCGCCACTCGAGGGCGTGTCTCCCAAATCGAGCGCTGTGCGCCGGGCGAATTTGGAGTGCGGCGCCAGAAGGACCCCGACGCTTTATCATGGGTCCTGGCGACGCCGCACTCCATAGGGCGGTGCCCCGAAACTCGATTTGAGCAACACGCCACTCGACAATCGCCACTTTCGAAGGGAGGAGCCGTGAACTACGCACATTGGATTCTGTCTAGCATGGTTCTTGCTGCGTCGGTCGGGTTCGTACCTGCCCAGAGCAGCCCGAACGAACAATCTCTGAAACTGGCTCATGAGGCGATGATCAGCAGCATGACCACAGGGAACATGCCCTTATTGCAGGCGACAATCCACCCCCGGGCCTTGGGGTTCTTCAGGGAGAGCCAGTTTCCAGTTCAGATCCGACCAGACTTTACGGCGGCTGATGCGCTGCCTTCCGTCATTGCCGAGCTCGGCCGGTTCGTGGCAATGCCGATGACCGACTCTGTCTACCGCGTTGTAGGGCAGGCCGGAATCGTCTGCATGGCGTCCGCCCTCCAACCCCAAAAAGGCGAAAAGGAAATCCCCAGGTATCTTCGAGGAACGTACGTTTACGTCTTTGAAGACGGGAACTGGAAACTCATATCCTGGCATGGCTCGGACACGCCCCTGGCCAAGAAGTAGACGACGTTGCCGGAGCATCGGTAAGACGCGAGTGGAGGACAATGATGAGGAGAAAGGTCTTGGCAACACTGTTGATGGTCGCCCTCGGCGCTAGTGCGGCGACGCTGCTGGTCGAACGTTGGTTCTGCCATCCGGCCGGCGCGAAAGCCCAGACGGCATCAGGACTGGAAGATTACCAGTTTTTCGCGCAGCACAGGAAGGACGACCACGTCGACGAAAGCTTCTTCTTCTACAACCGCAAGACCGGGGACATCTGGATCTATCAGGAGGATAAACCGAAAGAGCATTACCGTGTGCTCGCGCTCGGTGAAAAGCTCAAGAAACTCAACTGAGGCCTGACTCACGCCAAGCGAGCAAAGCGGACCCTCTCCGGGGACAAGATGTACAATTTGGCTTTTGCGCGGATCTTCCTCTCTTGGGGATTTCAGGATAGAAGCCTGAACTTTGGGCGGGGGTTCCAATGAAAGTCCCTTTACCAACGGGTGAAGCCGACCAACGCAAGAGGCTGCTTTCGATCATCCTGGGCATCACGATCCTTGCTTCTCTCGTCCTCGGTTTTGTCAATGTCCATCTAGCCTCCTGGCTATCGGCCCAGGCGTTGTTTGGGTTGGCGTTCGTCTCCGTCCTGTTGCTTTGGTTGAAAGCCAAGGACTACTACGTTCTCACCTCGTCTCTGCTGGTCTTGTCCGTGCTGCTGGTTGCCCACATCAATCTGTTTGAGGGCAGAGGGCTTCAAGACCCCGGCCTCCTGGCTTACCCGCTTGTGACCTGTCTCGGGACCCTTATGTTAGGATGGCGGGCCGGCCTGGTCTCGCTCATAGCAGCCGCAGTGTCACTGGCGGCGATCGGCTTACGCGACCCTGCGCTCGGATCCGCGGCCTATAAGGTTCCGAATTTCAATGATTTTCTTGTCCTTCTCACACTTCTGTCCGTTTCTACCGTGATCACCTGGCTCATCATCGAACAGATGGAAGAGCGAACGGCAGCCCTGCGGGCGAGCGAGGAGCGCCTGCAGCGGGCCAACCAAACCCTGGAGCTGCGTGTGGCCGAACGGACCGCTTTGGCTGGGAAACGCGCGGAGCAGTTGCGAATGCTGGCCGTAGAGTTCCTTCGTGCTGAACAGAACGAACGCCAGCGGATCGCGGATATCCTGCACGAGCACTTCCAGCAGTTGCTGGCGGGAGCCAGGTTCAGTTTGAGTACGGTGCGTGCGAAGGACGCGGGGTCGCGGGAGGCGCTCCAAAAGACCGACGGGGTTCTGACTGAGGCTCTCGAAACCTCGCGGTCGCTGGCCGTAGAACTGAGCCCGCCTCTCCTCCGTCACTACGGATTGGCTCCGTCGCTCAGCTGGCTGAGCGACTGGATGCTGAACAAGCACGGCCTGGAAGTGGAGGTGGTGGCCGAAACCGATGCCAAGTTGCCTGCTGAAGTACAAACCTTTCTCTTCCACGCGGCTCGGGAGCTCCTGTTCAACGTCATCAAACACTCTGGGGTCAATCAGGCGAAAGTGGAGCTCCAGCTTGAGGCGGACCAAGTCGTACGTCTGAGCGTGTCGGATCCAGGAGTCGGTTTCCTTCTGAGTGAGTCGGAGCCTGGAGATCCTACGGGAGGACGGTTCGGCCTGTTTTCAATCCGTGAACGAATCGAGTTCCTGGAAGGCCGGATGGAAATCCTGAGTGACCCCGGGACTGGGACGTGCATTTCGCTCAGGGTTCCTTTGCCGACGCCGGCAGAGACCGTGAGCACAGCGAGAGTGGCGTTCGAGGAGCCGGTCGCCGTGACTGCCGAAAAAGGGCCAAGTGCAGCTGAGATGTCGGATTCAACTGCTTTCCGGATTCAAGTGTTGATCGCCGACGATCACGCGATGATGACTGACGGGCTGAGCCGGCTTCTCGAGGCGCAACCGGACCTGGAGATAGTCGGCCACGCCGAGGACGGCCGACAAGCGGTTGAGCTGGCGATGCATTTGCGGCCGGACGTGATCGTCATGGATATCAGCATGCCGGAGGTGAACGGGATCGAAGCGACCCGGCGCATCCTGGCAGAGCTGCCGGACACGCGGATCATCGGGCTGTCGATGTACGCTGATCCGAATATAGCCGAGGAAATGCTCCGAGCGGGAGCGATTGACTACGTTGTCAAGACTGCCGTCGCCGATCGCCTCGTCGCCGCCATTCGTGACTCTGTCGCAATTCGAGGCTAATCCTTAAATAGACCCGAAGGGAGGGCCTCTGGTGCGATAGTAGTTGCGTTCAGCCCTATCGTGGCCGGACTCTCCAGCAGCGATTTTCAGAGGCGAATTAATAGAGTATCCTCGCCGTCCAAACCCGAAGCCTGGCCCCTGAGCTCTGGGTTTGGAGGTCCGTAGGACCGACACGTTTATAGAAACCCGGGCCTCATCGCCGGCCAAAAATCGCTGCTGGAAAGTCCGGCCACGATAGAGCTGGACGCTACTACTGGCGCTCCGGAGCCAGACGCTTCAGGCCTGGGACCCTTTCTCAACACCCTCGCAGCGGAGGGTTGCGGAGCGTTTTGTGGCGGAGCAGTTTAGAGCGAATGGGGGCTCTGTAACGCGACTCCAGCGACAAACTGACCCACTACCTCAGCCGAAGCTGGGCGCCTCCCGCCGGCCATGCTGTCATTATTGACAGTATCTCTCATTCTCTCCGCTTTCTTACGCTACCAGTGATTCGTAGTGTGGGCGCGACCAGGAGGTGCCATGAATCTGAGATCACCCATGAACTTGACAGCCTGCCGCCTCGTGGCGATGCTTTGTGCTGTAGTCCTGCTGCCCGGCGACGCGTTTGCTTTGCTTCCCCAGGCCTCGACCGCTCAGCCCCAAGCAGCATCGGCCGCACAGGCAGTCAAAATTCCTGCAGACCAACTGGATTCCCTGGTGGCGCCGATTGCCCTGTATCCCGACCCGCTGCTCGCCCAGCTTCTGGCGGCGTCCACCTATCCGCTTGAAATCGTCCAGCTTCACCAATTCCTGGCGAAAAACCCAACGCTGAAGGACAAGGCACTCGTCGACGCCGTAGCCACGCAGCCTTGGGACCCCGCCGTTCAGTCCATGGCCATGGTGCCCGATGTCGTGAAACGTATGGCCGAAGACATTCAATGGACCGCGGATCTGGGAAATGCGTTCCTTGCCCAACAGTCCGAGGTCATGGACGCCGTACAACGCATGCGCAAGAAAGCCCAGGAGAAGGGCAATTTGAAGTCTACCGAACAGCAGAAGGTGGAGACGAAGGTCATCGAGAACAAGAGCGTCATTGTGGTCGAGCAGGCGAACCCGCAAGTTGTATACGTTCCCTCCTACAACCCGGTGTATGTTTACGGCCCGCCGGTCTATCCGTATCCGCCGATCTACTATCCGCCACCCGGGTATTACGCGGCAGGTATGGCCATTTCATTCGGAGTGGGAATGGCTGTCGGCGCCGCGTGGGGAGGCTGGTGGGGTGGTTGCGGATGGGGTGGCAACGACATCGACATCGACATCGACAACAGTTTCAACCGGAACAGTAACCGGAACATTAACCGAAACACAAACCGGACGAACGTCAGCAACCGGGCCGGGGCCGGCGCCGGCGGCAACAAGTGGCAACACAACCCTCAACACCGCGGCGGAGCGCCTTATTCGGACCGGGCAACAGCCAGCAAGTATGGCGGGACAGCGCGGGGCGATTCGATTTCGAACCGCCAGGCGAGTGCTCGGCAGCAGATTTCAAGAGACGGCGGCAGTCTCGCGAGCAGCCGCAGCAGCGGGGCGGGCGTTAGCAATCGGTCCTCCGGCGTTGGTTCCAGCTCCAGTCCCCGCTACGCCGGAAGCGGCAGCAGTGAACGCATCGGCAGCCGGGATATGTCGCGCAGCGGCGGTAGCAATCGTTCTGCATTCGGAAGCGGATCTGGCAGCTACAGTGGACGGAGTGCGACGTCAAGCAGCTCCCGAGGATCTTCGAGCTTTGGTGGTTCTCGAGGCGGCCGAGGCGGTGGTCGCCGGCGGTAAACGCGAGGTTAAGAGAAATGAAGCCAATAACAGAAGGAAAACCGGTGAATTCCCGTTCGAGTCTTTCGGAATTTGCCTGGAGACTCTGCCTGGTTGCGTTTGCCTGGCAGATAGCCCTGATGGCCAATGCCGAGTCGCAGACCACAACGAAAGCGGCGTCCAGCCCAACGGTTGAGCCTCGAACTTTCGCGAAACCTCAAGAGGCTGCCGACGCACTGATAGTGGCGGCGGAGAAGTTCGATACGGCCGCTCTCGAGCAGATCTTCGGGTCCGCCGGAAAAGACATTGTGCTCACCGGCGAAACCCCTCGTGATCGGGAGCTGGCTGCTGCTTTTGCCGCACAAGCACATCAGAAGCAGAGCGTGGTCGTAGATCCGCAGAATAAGAACCGGGCGATTCTCTCCGTCGGCCCTGAGGATTGGCCCTTTGCCGCACCGCTCGTGAGTAAAGCCGGGATGTGGTCCTTCGACGCCGCGGCTGGACGTCAGGAATTGCTGTACCGCCGGATCGGGTCAAATGAGCTCGACGCGATCGAAATCTGTCGAGGCTACGTGGAGGCGCAGCACGAGTACGCGTCGGAGAAACACGACGGTTCCATGGTGAACCAGTACGCCCAGCGTATCGTCAGTACACCGGGCAAAAAGGATGGCCTGGCCTGGCAGAATCCCGATCGAACATGGGATGGCCCGGTCGGCGAAAAGATCGCCAAGATAATTGAGAAGGGCTATACCGGGCCGCCGGAGCCCTATCATGGCTATTTCTTCAAGATCCTGAAAGGGCAGGGGCCAGCCGCACCGCTCGGCGAGATCGACTTCATGGTAAAGGGCGTGATGATCGGCGGGTTTGCGCTTGTGGCAGCACCTGCGGAATACGGTGTCACCGGTGTGAAGACCTTCATCGTCAGTCACGACGGCATCGTGTATGAGAAGGATCTTGGCGCCCAGACTGTCGCCGCTTTCAAGTCCATGGAACGCTATAACCCCGACAAGACCTGGAGTCCGGTGAGGGAGCAGTAGGGCGGGTTGCCGATGTCTCCCAGAGTCGCCCACGGCCGCGGGGGTAACGCCCACGGCCGGCGACTAACGCCTGGGAGCGCAGGCATCCTGGGAGCGCAGGCATCCTGGGAGCGCAGGCATCCTGGGAGCGCAGGCATCCTGCCTGCACTGGGGCCGCAGGCATCTTGCCTGCTTGTGCCGCGGGCAGGATCGCTTGTGTCAGCGGCACACGCAGGCAGGGTGCCTGCGGCCCCAGTGCAGGCAGGATGCCTGCGCGCCCAGGATGTCCGCGCTCCCA
>Ga0105091_10000872_pt1 | contig 13050 bp, 14 predicted proteins | sample PPLLak1March2015_FD_87022 | JGI IMG/M metagenome (GOLD analysis project Ga0105091, IMG submission 87022) | Freshwater sediment microbial communities from Prairie Pothole Lake near Jamestown, North Dakota, USA - PPLs Lake P7 Core (1) Depth... | ecosystem: Environmental > Aquatic > Freshwater >... | reverse complement strand
GATGCCGGATAAATTCCAAGCACCCTTTGCGTTCTTAACGCCCCTCGGCCCGACCACTGAGGACGGGCCATGCGGTGAGATCCGGTTTTGCCGGCGGGAGCCGCTTTTCGAGCAATGCGGCGGTCATCACCGTGAATATAACGATACATCCGAAGATCAGGAACAGGCCGCGCCCGCCCAGGCTTTCCAGCAGAAGGCCGCCGAGCAGACCGCCTATCGCCATGCCGACACCGACGATCGTCGCGCCGAAGAGCCCCTGGGCAGTGGCCTTCATCCCTTCGGGGGCGTGCTGGTCGGCGTAGGCCACGCCCGCCGTCCAAAGCGCCGAAAAGGCAAATCCGAACAGCAGCTGTACGAGCAGGATCAGGGCCGGGGTGCTGCAGAAGGCAAACAGCAGAAGGCGGACGCCGATGAGGGCCATCGCCGCCATGAACATCCGGTGCGGCTGCAACCACCGGATCAGCCGGTGGCCGAAGAACAGCACGGGGATTTCGGTGACGGCCCCGATCGCGAGCGCGATGCCCATCACCGGCATATCCGCCCCGAGTTCCTTCATATACGGAAGGAGATAGCTGTTCATCCCGGCCAGGGCCACGCCGCCGGAAAGCGACACAGCCAGGAAGAGGATCCAGCGTGGATTGGCAAGCAGGGTGCGGATCCCGTTGCGGGCCGGCGAAGCGGCCTTTACGGGAGCGTGAACGAATCCCCGGCTGAGGAATAATGCGAGGAGGAACACCAAGTCCGCGCTCCAAAAGCCCGCCCGCAGGCCGAACATCCCGATTAGCATTCCCGCCAGCGGCCCGGCCAGCGCGTAGCCGATCGTCCCGCCCAGGCGGATCCGGCCGAAGTATTCCTTCTTCTCCCCCAGCATGAACATGGCGGCATTGTCGGCGAAGGACGGAACCGGCGCGAAAAAGAAATTTATGACGACCGCGACCGACAGGACGAGGAGAAATCCGCGCAGGAACGGAAAGAGGATGTTTCCCGCGATCTCGACGGCCATGGCCATCGTCATGATCAGCCGGTGGCGCCGGGTGACATCCGCCAGTCCGGTCCAGAGCGTCGCGCCGACGAACGTGACCAACGGATTGATCCCCGCCATCACGCCGATCTCCGCGCCGCTGAAGCCGATGCTCTGGAGATACAGTACAAAGAACGGCGAGATCAACGCGAAGCCCGCGAACAGCAGGAAGTTGAATGAAAACAAGCGGAAGAAACGGATGGCGGCCTCCGTTTGGGAATGACCGAAAACCAAGACCTTGTTTACCGCAAAGTCGCAAAGCCCGCGAAGGATCGCGAGGAATAAAAGTAGTAAAAGTCTTTGCGTTTCTTAGCGTTCTCTGCGGCTTTGCGGTGAAAAGGTATTACCGAATTTTTTCAAAGAGGGCGTCATGCGGCTGATTTCGTTGAGATGCACGAAAGGATGGCGCGTCGCCGGCATGAGGAGAATGTTGGCGGAAGGATTTCCGCCCCAGAATTTCAACAGCCAGGCGGCTTTCTCCCTCACCCCCTTCTCGTCGACGATTCGTTGAAGGCGCTCCGGCGCGGGCTTTTCCCAAAGAGTATCCATTTCTAATTTCCGCAGGATGCTTTGCGTGCGCCTGCCGACAGCAAGCCGGTAGGCCAGCAGCGCTTTGATGTTCATCGACCGGCTGATCCGCGCCACATCCGCAGGCGGCATATCATTCCCGACATCCACACAACGGATTCCCAGCCGCTCCATCCATTTGCCGTTCAAGAGCGAATGCTTCGCGCCCGCCAGCAGCAGATTGACGGTGAGATCCTCGATCCGGGTGATGTGCCAGAGTTTCCAGATGACGGATTGGCCTCCGGCGGGGACGTGCCGGAATTGGGCTTCGCTCAGCCCGCCCAGTATTTCATCCTGATACGACCAGCGCCCTCCGAGTTTGGCCGAGTGGACCGCGGCATGGTGCTCGAGGAGCAGCGGCAGCGCCTTGCGGTAGTCTTTTGCCTGCATCAAAATCGTGCGGATCAAGCCGTGCATCTTGTTCCATTCGCGCCGTTTGTCGGAAGCCATGATCATCATCCCTTCCTAACGTAAATAAGACCGATTTATACTATATACGGATTCCGCGACTTTTTCTTTTGATTTTTTACCAACATAATAATTTTTTCGCTGTGAAATCCGACCCAACCCCCAATCCCAACGCCTCAAAAATAATCGTCTATCGGTTTATTGCCCCTTCCCTCTCCTCTTAAGGGAAGGGGGAAGGGGCAGGGGATTAAGGTTAGGTCTCCGGATACAGCCCCTTCGGCTTCTTCTGCGCGCCGGCCAGTTCGGCATACAACTTGGCGTCATAATCGCGCGTGCGCACCACCACCGGCATCGGCACCGCATGCCCGAGGATCAGTGCCTGCTGGCGCGTATCCAGCCGCGCCAGGACCTCGCGCAGCCCGCCCGCGCCCGAGACGCCCGAAAGCACCGCCTTCACATCGGCTTCGTTGTCCAAGAGGCAGGTGACGCGCGTTCCGATCTGGCTCATCACTTCCTCGTCGATCGCCGACGGGCGCTGATCCACCACCAGCAGGGTGACGTTGTACTTGCGCATTTCGCGCGCGATCGAACCGAAGATCGTGAAGCGCGCGAGGGACGGGTCGAGGAATTTGTGCGCCTCCTCGATCACGATCGCGAGCGGTTTCGGCTCGGCGCCGTTCCCGCCGGCGGCGCGGTTTTTGCGCTCCACATAGCGGGCGTGGATCCGCCGGGTGAGGTAGTTGGCCACCAGCATGTAGGCTTCGAGCTTGTTCCCGTGCCGGCCGAATTCGAGCACCACGCTGATCCCCTGGTCGAGCGTGGCGAAAATCTCCTCGACCGGATCCTTCTCCGGGCCCTTGGGCTGCAGGAACGAGAGCCGGCGGAACATTTCGAACTTGCGCTGGATCGCGCTGAGCGTGGATTGCAGAATCCGCTCCGTATCCACCATTTCCTTCAGGACCGGATCCATCTCTGCGTCTTCTTTTAATAGCTTCACGATCCAATCCTTCCCCAGCTTGCGGTAAAGGATGTACAGCGCGCCCACCTGGACGTCGTTGAGCGGCAGCAACTGGGCGATCAGTTCGATATCTTCCGGGACGAGTTCGTCCAGGCCGATGTGCAGCTCGCCGTCGACTTTGCTGCCGCGGTGGCGCGAGGTTTCCGGGTCGAGGGTGTAGACGCTGACGCGCGAATCAAAGAGCTGGCGCAGCCCCTTGAACTCGCGCCCGGCCTCGTCGCGCACCGCCCAGCCGTAATCGTTGTGCATGTCGAAGATCAGGCACGAGGCGATCTGCGAGCGGATCAGGCCCGCCAACAGGATCCGGGTGATGAAGGATTTTCCGGTGCCGCTCTTGCCGAACACGCCCGAGGAGCGCTCGACCAGGCGGGAAAGATCCAGGTTGACCCGCGCGTCCTCCATCTCCAGCGGCGAGCCGATGTTGAAATGGATCTTGTCCTCCTCGCCGAAGACCAGGTTCACTTCCGTCTCGCTGGCTTCATCCACGCGCGAAAAATGGGCCGGGATGGTTTTGATCGGCCGCACCTCGTGGGTGCCCTCCGCCAGGACCAGCATCGGCGAGACGTGCATCGTCCCGTAAGCCATCGTCCCGAGGAACACCTGCTTGGAGAATTCGTCCTCGGCGGCGGGCGGGTTGGCCGCGAGCGACGGGTTGAGGCTTTCGAGGCGGATGTCGGTCACCATCCCGAAGAAGGTTTTGCCCGTCTGCCCGCGCAGAACCACATAGCGGCCGACGGCGAGATCCTCCAGCACGCTCTGCGGATGGAGTTTCACCGTCAGGCCTTCGGTCAGCGATCCGCCGACGACGATCCCGAGCGGGTGGCGCCCGGCGGAAAGCGGCGCGCGGTCGAGGGCTTTATCGAGTTCATTTTCGGGCATGGTTCGTCCTCTCTTTGTACACCGGAGCACCGAAGAAAACGGATGTCACCGAAAAAAATTTAAAATTATTTCAGTGCTTCGGTTCTTTTCGGTGTTTCGGTGTACTCCCATTACGCACTGAGTTGCGGCAACAAGCTGTACAGCCGCTGAAGATCCTCGGCCAGCAGCCGAGTCAGTTCGCGCGCCGCTTCCTGGAGAAATCGATTCTGCGGATCGGCCGGCTGGGCCGCGGCCGCCGCGCGGACGCATTCGGCCAGGACCTCGTTCGTGGCGCCCGCCGATATCAAAATCGAGAGGAACGAAAAATTCCATCCGCCGCTTTTGCCCCGCAGGAAGCTGCGGATCGCTTCCCCCTCGCACGGGTAGACCGCCTCGAGCGCCGAAGGCGGCCGCGGCGGCAGGCGCTGGGTTGCCTCGCCGCTCTTGGAGAGGTAGCCGGCCTGCAACACCCGCACTTCGAGCGGCGTGAGCCGCCGGTCGCGCTGCTCCTTGATGTAAGCCGCCTTCGCGTCGCCGGCCACCAATTGGCGCGCGAAGGTGTCGTCGACGATCCGGATGTCGGCCACAATGCCGATCGCTTCCGCTTCACCCGCCGCCGCGCGCAGAAAGGCGCCGATGCGGACCGCAGCGCACTGGTCTTCGATGCAGCCGCACAGGTATTCGGTGGAGCCGCCCGAAAGCACGCGGCCGATGGGGGCGGAATTTTTTTCAGTCATGTTTATGTCCCTCTTTCTGCCCCCTCCGCTATCCTCCCCCGTAAGCGCGGGAAGTGCACGAAAATTAGTTAACTTATTCCTGCTTCCCGCGTTACTGGGGGAGGGAAGGGAGAGGGCTTAGTGTTTTCTCGCTCTTCCCTTGTGTGATAGTTTCTCCGACCGGTTGAACCGCAATCCGCCGCGGATCAGGGATACCGCCATCTGTTCCTCGAGGTACTGCTTTTCCTCGCCGGAGACGAAGGCTTCCTCGTCGGCGCGGATCAGGGCGTAGGGGTACGGGTCGTTGAGTGTGACCGAGCTTTGTTCGACGAGGGCCGCGTGCACGCGGTCCACCAGGGCCGGATCCTTCGCCGTCCACTCGGGAATTTCCACCCGGGCGATCACCGGGTAGCGCTGCCCGACGTTGAGGTAGAAGAAGTGCGCGCTCTGGTTCGGCTCGCGGTTGCGGTACAGGTCGTTCCAGTAGGCGGCGAACTCGAACACCGCCGAGCGTTCGCCCGGCGCCAGCAGGGTTTCGAACAGCAGCCGGTCGTCCAGCCCGGGAAACGGGGTTCGCCCGCCCCGGCCGGCTTTCCCCTTCGGGGAGGGATCCAGCGCCAGATCGATCAGCGACAGCACCGGGGAACCGCCCGGGCGGGCGATGTAGCCGGCGGCGGGGATCCCCTCGCGCGCCAGGGAATCGATCGCGGAGAAGAATCTTTTTTGCAGGGATTCGCGTTCGGCGGGCGGAAAGGTTTTCTCGTCGATCCGCAGCGCGAAGCCGCCGTCGGCCAGGGCGAAGACCGGCCGCCCGGGGGCGGCGGCGCGTTCGGCAATGGCCAGCCGCGAGAGGACCGACATCTCGTCCACGGTGCGGCGCGCGTTGAGGATCGTTTGGGAGATCAGGATCCCGTCGGGGAAGAGGGATTCATCCTCGAAGAAAACCGCCGGCTCGGAATCCGCGGCGGTTTCGCCGCTGTCGGAGCGCAGGATGAAGTAGCCGATGTTGATGGCGTAGAACAACGAGGCGGAATGCCGGTCCGGGTATACCTGCGAGCCGTCGACCGCGACCAGCGCGAGCGCGGCGGGCGCGGCGGAGGCGCTTTTCCGGAACGCGATCGCTTCGCCACAGGAGGGCATCGCGCCGTTCCAGCCGCGTTCGGCTTCGGCCTTCGCTTTTTGGGCGAGGTCCGCCCGCCCGGCGGCGAGATCCAGCGCGCGTTGCACCTTGGGCAGGTCGGCCCGTAGTTTTTCGGCGCGCGCTATGGCGCTTTCCTGCAGGCGGTCGATCTGTTTGGATACTTTATGCAGTCGCAGCGTCATGGGCGGTTGGGGTTCCGGTGCTAACGATAGGATATCCACCCGCGATTGTCAAGCCGATTAGGCGGTTTCACCCTGGGAAGAAGTATTACATTCGTGTCGTGAAAGAATTCATGAAGGGGTATTACCGCTTGCCAATTTCCAGGTCGCGAATGGCCAGAGCCCAGAGAAAACCGAAAATTCCGACGACGAAGATTAACTCTATCGAATGTACCCAAACATAATTTACTCCGAATAATGGCGGCACCTTTATTAAAATCAAACATATCGTTATCAAACCACCCGCAATAAATGGAGAATTTCGACGGAGAGAATATGAAAACCTATCTTTTTCGGATGGAGATTCGAGGGCCCCATCCCGGACATCCATGACCAAACCCCAGAAGAGAGGGGCGGCAAGGAATATGAAGATAAAGAGAATTTTATCGGCGACGGTTTCGACGCCGGAATCCCATATCCACATATCCAAAAAGAAGGCAATGAGGAGTATGAAAATTTTAACTCTTCTTTCCATTTTTATTCCTCCATTGTATTAATTCAGATCGTCCGGTATTCTCAATGGGGTCTTATCATGGCGGATATGGCTGATCGAGGGGGCTGAAAGGTGGATTCATCCCAGGATGATATTCCACGTCGGTAATTGAATAATCATTATTCAACCATTTGCAGAAATCCTCATAACTGGACACTAATGACGCTCCCGAAACCAGCCACCCCAAAGGGCCTTGAGTTGTTCCGGCAATGGTTACACCCGCGCCCACCATTATTTTCCACCCATCATAACGAGCATGTTCTTTCTCGTAAAAGAGATAACCATTATCCGTACTGGGCGATGATGGGGTTGCCGGATCGTCTGCGCCATCGAGCATTCCAACCTTCGACCAGTATACGGGTTCAAAAGGCACTGGAACCTTAGTGTCATCCCCAATCCGCGCTCCCGGCGTTTGATCTATAGACAGGCGTCCATCCGATTCCATATGATACAAAGCTATATCTGTTGCCGAATTTGCCAAAAAGAAAATTGCATCCTCGCCATCCCACGCTCTGCCTTCATTCACATTCCATAGAATTAAATTTCCTTCGGCATCATGTGTAATGATGAAGGTGACGAGTTTCCCGTCAGGCATCCTCACCTGTAGAACATCGCCTGGTTTTGACAGGTTAATCATATAGTTCAATTTATCAAAATTCGTATTCAATAACGGAGCGTCAAGTTCGCCGCCCGGTCCGCCGTAGAGAGGAGCATCAGCCATTAACGCCCTATTCTCTCCCAGCAGAGCAACGGTTTGATTATCCGCCTCTTCAAACGCCTGCGCGGTCTTGCGCAGCGATTCCGCATTACCTGAAAGGCTCGCTTTCAGTTCCCGGCACTGCCTCTGGATCTCATATCCTGCCTTGCGGGCCGGGCCGGAAAGCTGGCCGTCGTAGCTCGGCATCGCCATGGCGGCGGCCAAAATTTCGTCGCCCGCCCGGTTAAATGCATCGGCGGCGGATTCGAAATACTTGGCTTTGGCCTTTAAGTCTTCTGTGTTGACCCGGATGCGCGTCATAATCCCCTCTTTGCGGCCCTGAAATCACCATCAATCATCCGATGGTCAATTTATATCATGGTTTATAATCCGGAGCAAATACACGTTGTTTTCCATTTTATATCCAAGCAATTAACGATTTCGGCATTTAAAAAAGGTGGTGCATAATGCAATTCGCGCGCGCCCTGAAGTTTTTCTTCAGCGATGATCATTGGTTTCGGAAGGTCCTGATCGTGGCGGCCTGCCAGTTCATCCCGATCCTGGGTTCGGCGGCCGCGACCGGCTGGGCGCTTCATATCTGCCGGCGGGTGATCCGCGGCGAGAAGGATGAGGCGCCCAAATTTAATTTCCGCCGGCAACTACCGGACGGACTTGCGGTGTGGGGGATAGGTTTGGCGTATCTCCTCCCGGCCGCCGCCCTGCTGGGCGCCGGTGGGATCCTTTCGGCGCTGATTTTTCCGGCCGGAAGCGCAGGCGCACCGGCGGCTTTCGATTCATACTGGTGGGGGATCGAGTTGCTGGCGGTCGCGCTTCTACTCGGCGGCGCCATGGGGGCGGTCGCCGCGGTCGGCCGGTTCGCCGCCGCCGGGTCCTGCCGGGCGGCGTTTGAATTCCGGGAGATTGTTTCCACCATCCGGTCTACGCCAATGGCTTTCCTTCAAGTGCTTTTACTGGGATTACCCCTGGGATTGCTGGCGCTTTCGGGGGCCGCAATTTGCGGCGTGGGGCTGTTTCTTACGAATGCCTGCGCCCTCGGATCGTGGTTCCATCTGGCCGGGCAGGCCCATCTCCTTGCCGCCGAAAAGGCCGCTTCCGGGTCGGTTCCGGGACGGGCGTAACAAACAAGCCCTTTACCCGTACTAATGAGTAGAAACACAATTCGGAAAATATCCGACCATACTATTCTTTTTGTGAGGAGGATTTACCATGGAAAACCCGACACCCGCACTTCCCCGCCCGTCGCGGCCGCCGAAGCTCCAGACGATCGGGATCCTGATGCTCATCAGCGGAGCCATTAATATCAGCATGGGCCTGGGAGTCGTCGTGGGCTTCGCCCTTTCGGTCGTGCTGCTGTGCTGCATCCCGCTCGCCGCGCTGCCCCTGGCGCTCGGCGTTTTCGAAGTGATTTACGGGATCCGGCTGATCGGGTCCGGTCAGGAGCCGGTCGAACGGAATACCCTGCAGACGATTGCGATTTTAGAGGTAATCACGATCGTGTCCTCCAACATCGCCTCGTTCCTGGTCGGCATCATCAACCTCGTTCTCTTGAGCGATACCGAAGTGGCCGGATACTTAAAGCAGTAGCCATTTCGCCGGGACTGAAATGCACAAAAAAACGGGCGGCATTACGCCGCCCGTTTTTTCTTTAAGGTTGCCTGAAAATCATTGCCCGGCGGGCGGGATGAGATTATTAATCTGCATCCGCAGCCCCATGGCATCGGAAATGAACGGGAACGGCTGAACGGTCCCGCCGCTGCCCTTGACGGTGACCGTCCCGAAATTCAGGATCCGACCCCAGAACGGCTCGTCCACACTCACGCTTTCGATTTTGGAAAGCATCACCTCGAGCGACTTCCGCCGCAGCACGCCCGATTTTCCGATCACCCGTTTGTTGGTCACGGCGAACTCGGTCGAAAAGAATATCGCGATCCTGGTGAGCAGGTTCAGGAACGCCATCAGCAAGTACAACAAGCTGATCCCGGCGCAGCATACGCCCGCCAGCGGCTGGAGCATGCTGTAGTCGGATTCGCCCAGCGGCAGGCCTTCGAGGCTGGCGAATGTCTCATAGGGGATCAGAAAGGGCACCAGAGACAGCAGCAGGAACAGGCCGGCGGTAAACATTCCAAGCACCGGATTGATGAACATGCCCCAATGCAGACGCGCTTTCAAAATAATCCGTTCCCCGCTCGACAAGCTTTGTTCCACGTAGCTCATTAATCCTCCCGGTTACCAGGTTTCCCAATGCACGATTTCGTCGAAAGGCTTCCGGCCGGGTTGCAGGACGCCGGAGGGCGGCTGTTTTTGTGGATCGAAATACCCGAAGGAGATGGCGATGTGCGCGTGCCACTCCGGGGGGATGGCGAGGATGCGCCGGACTTCATCGGTTTCGTACAGGCTTGCCAGGCACGAGCCGATCCCGAGTTCCCAGGCGGCCAGCTGCATGTAGGCCGCGGCCTGGCCCGCGTCGAAGGCGATCGTGAATTTCTGCGCCGGATCCGGCGTGGCGATGACGATTCCGAGCGCGGCGCCGGCGAGGTGCCCGGCCCACTTCCCGGTGAGGGAAAGGCGTTCGAGCGCGGCCCGTTCGCGGACGGCGAGGAAATGCCAGGGCTGAAAATTTTTTGCGGATTGCGCGCGCCGGCCGGCGCGAAGGATTTCTTGAACGACGGGATCGGGGATGGGGGCGGGAAGGAAGGAGCGGATGGCGTGTTTTTCGCGGATGGCCCGGGCGACGTCCATACGGCTCCTGCGGTGGAAGGGCTATCCCGCTTGCGCGGGATTAGGATCCCGCTGTGGTTTGCGGCGCCGGCATGCGTGTTTTGCGCGACGCGATACCGCGTGGCGGGTCTTGCGGTGGATTATTCGATCGTCTTGCGTTTGAATTCCGGGAGGGCGCGGAGATAGATTATCCGGGCGTCGAATTTTTCGATGCGGCCGTTCAGGCGCAATCGCTCGAGTTCGCTGTCTTGCACGGGGTGGCCGAAGGCGCCCTGGTGCAGAAAATCCCCGGTCTGAATATCCTGGAGGTTTCCAACTTCCCATTCAATCACGATCGTGCCGTCCTGGAGGACGTACACCCAATCGCGATTCACCGGTGTGCCACTCGTCATAAGAACCTCCGTCGGCTCGAACGCCGGTCCAACAAGCAGGGGGTAGTGTACCATGCGCTCCCGCCCACGGCAAATTAGGCTCGGTTCAGGCGGACGGGGAGGATGTACGCATGAGGTAATTGCAGGGCAGACTGCCTTCGCTCGGGATGACTTGCTTGGTATGTCATCCCGAGCGAAGCGAGCGATCGGTGACACAGGATCGGGGATCGGTGTCCTTTCAGGCCGAAAATGCTCAATGCATGCGCTGCCGATTCCTCGTCGCCTGGGAAATCACCAGCCTCCTCGGAATGACATACTGTACGGGTCAGTGCGCGCAGAGCCACTCGAGGCAGTTGCGCCACATCCCATCGGTGGTGGTGTGCCCCGCGCCGGGATGCAGAGTCACGCGCAGGCGGTCCGGATGGGCGCGGTAGATTTCCCGGACCGCGTCGCGGAATTGCAGCGCGGTGTCCGGCGGCACATGCCGGTCCTCGGCGCCGAATTCGAAATCGAGCGCCGGCATGTGGCGGTAATGATCGGCATGGGTGAGCGGGTTCAGCCGGTCGTAGAAATGCTGCGCGTAGGCATCCGCCTCGCCCGGCGGCATATCCGCCCCGTTGCGCAGCCAGTCGGGCGAGGAGCCGCTGACCGATGCGGAGACGATGCGGGAGTCGGTCCCCGCGGCGGCGACGGCGGCGACGCCGCCCATCGAGATTCCCCCGGCGCGAATTTCCGGTTCGACGTTCCGTTCCCGGATGGCCCAGTCGATGACCCGCAGGATGTCCAGCGCCGTCTGCCCGAAGATCGGCCACATGTGCCGGCGGTAATTTCCAAAAACGCGTTTCGGAAGCGATTCCTTATCCTCCGCGGCCCGCTCCCCGTGCTGCCACGGGTCGAAGCTCAGGGCGAAGAAGCCGCGCGCCGAGAGCTCGCGCAGGTACGGCTCCATATCCTCTTTGCAGCCGGTAAAGCCCGGAAGCCAAATCGCCAATTTGCGCGGCGCGGAACCGGCGGTGGGCTCGATCCACAGCGCCGGGATGTGGTCAATCCAAATTGAATTCATTGCGGCTGGCATAAATGAGTTCCTAAACAACCGGAAAGTCTTGAACCGCAGAGGCGCAGAGTTCACGGAGAAATACGAAAAAACTTATCGTCCGCTGCGTCCTAGCCCAGCCCAACCAGGGCGGGCTTTGCGGTGGGAGAATAAATTATTCCGGCATCCGCTACGCGAGGTAGCATGCCGCCGAGTGGCCGGGCGCTTTTTCCTCGAGCGGCGGATGCGGATTGTTGCGGCACACGTCGGCGGAAATCGGGCAGCGCTCGAGGAAGCGGCAAAGCGGGGCCGGATCGATCGCGGCCTTCACCCCGCCCAGGATCCGCGGCGGCTCGCGGGTAATGCGCGGATCCGGCGCCGGAACGGCCGAGAGCAGCGCCCGGGTATACGGATGCTGCGGCCTGGAAAGCACTTCCTCGGTCGGGCCGGTTTCGACAATCTTCCCGAGGTACATCACCGCCAGCCGGTTCGCCATGTAGCGCGCGACGGCGAGATTGTGGGTGATGAAGAGATAGGAGATGCCGGTCTTTCCCGCCAGGTCCAGCATCAGGTTCATGATCCCGGCGCAGATCGAGGCATCCAGCATCGAAGTCGGTTCATCGGCGATGATCAGGGCGGGGCGGAGCACAAGCGCCCGGGCGATCGCCACCCGCTGGCGCTGGCCGCCCGAAAGCTCGTCGGGGAAGCGTTGGCGGAACTCCCCGGCCGGGGCAAGGCCTACGGTCGCGAGAATCTCCGCGACGCGCGCCTGCCGTCCGCGCGAGTCGGATACGCGCTGAATGGCCAGCGGCTCCTCGATGATCTCGCCCGCTGTCATGCGCGGGTCCAGCGCCGCATACGGATCCTGAAAGATGATCTGCACCTGCGAGCGGAACGCCTTCATCGGCGCGCCATTCTTTATCGATGCGAGATCGGTTTGGGCGCCGTCCGCGTCGGTGAACAGGATCCTTCCGGACGTGGGCTCGAGCAGCCGCACCAGGAGCCGGGCGGTGGTGGTCTTGCCGCAACCGGATTCGCCGACCAGGCCGAGCGTCTCGCCGCTGCGGATCTCAAGCGTAACATCGTCAACCGCATGCACGCGGGATTTGCCGCGCGCGAACAATCCGCTGTCGACGGGGAACAGCTTCGTCAGCCCGCGCGCCGCGAGCAGTGCCCCGCCGGGCGGACGGCCGCTCATGCGTCCCTCCCGACCGGGTTCCAGCAAGCCGCGAAATGCCCGCCGCCGAAATCCTCCCAGGCCGGATCGCGTTCGGCGCAGACGGCGAGCGCACGCGGGCAGCGCGGGTGGAAGCGGCAACCGGAAGGCGGATGGGCAAGATCCGGCGGTTCGCCGGGAAGCGCGGCGAGTCGGACGCGCGGCCCTTGCAGGCTGGGGACGCTCGCCAGCAGCGCGGCGGTGTAGGGGTGCAGCGGGCGGTCGAACACGTCCATGGCCGTGCCCAGTTCGGCCAGCCTTCCGGCGTACATCACCGCGATCCGCCGGCTGATCTCGGCCAGCACGGCGATGTCGTGCGAGATGTAGATCATGCTCATGCCGAACCGCCGCTGCAGCGAGCGCAGCTCACGCAGGATCGAATCCTGGACGATGACGTCGAGCGCGGTGGTCGGCTCGTCGGCGATCACCAGTTCGGGGTTGCAGGCGAGCGCGAGCGCGATCACCGCCCGCTGGCGCATTCCGCCGCTGTACTCGTGCGGGTAACGCCCGGCCAGGGCCGGATCCAGCCCGACCAGGCGGAAGAGTTCGGCGAT
>Ga0105091_10000869_pt1 | contig 13058 bp, 12 predicted proteins | sample PPLLak1March2015_FD_87022 | JGI IMG/M metagenome (GOLD analysis project Ga0105091, IMG submission 87022) | Freshwater sediment microbial communities from Prairie Pothole Lake near Jamestown, North Dakota, USA - PPLs Lake P7 Core (1) Depth... | ecosystem: Environmental > Aquatic > Freshwater >... | reverse complement strand
GCTTGTGTGTAGAGATACAAATAATGTATACATCAAATTCACTGAAATTATCAGCTTTCTTTATTGCAGCTATCTTTTCTGCACGCTGTATTGCTTTCTGACTAATATCATATCCGTATACGTCAAATCCTTTCTCCTTCACATATTTTGCCACCGGAAGGCCAAGCTGGCCCAAACCTATTATAAGAACCTTGTCGAAGCGAGGATAATTTTCAGTTCTCAAACAGCTTGACTGTGACCTCATGTTAATTACTTCAAAGTCCTGTTTAGGCAGAGTGAACCCACGAGTATTATTATCTAACAACCGAGCAATTTATGGTTCTATTGTTTAATATACAGTAAGATAGTGAAAACTAGTAATATTTTAGTGGGGATACGTACAGTGGTTTGTTATGATTGATATTGTTTGCATTAAAAATTAATGGATCATCTTCTCCTTAAGTCGGCAAGAGTATTCCAAATAATCCTAATATTGGTAGTAGTTCGAACAGCCGAGAATTAGGTCGGCGACTTTATTCCGACCCCTTCTAAGGCCAAGTCCTATTTTCAAAGCTCACAATAAGATGGTTAAAATATGATGAGAATTTCGATAGTCCTGTGGATTATGGAGAATCGAACCGAAACTGTCACCAGGTATAAAGTAAACCAGCTAATTGATACCGGATTGAGCATTACCTTGAGCCTCACTGAGGATGTAGAGCTGGAAAAGGTGTCGCAGCAACAGCTAATATTGGATTCAATTGACAATCTCGTGTCAGATAAGGACATAAAGCAGCAAGTAAAGCCGTTCCTGGAAGCCATCCTTCGAGCTCAACCACAGACCGTCGTTAATACATATTCTCAGGCAACCATACAGATTACCATGCCTAAGAGGAGATTCCAGAAAATTGGAATTCCGCAGGTCGGAGATATTCTTGCAATTGATATAAGGAAAGAATAGCAAATTGTTTCAACTCGCTACTATTCAAGGAATAAGTAGAACTACCAGTGTATCAACATGTCGCAAACCTAGAAACACTTCGATATTGAGAGATTAGAATAAATAGAGTTAACAGGCGAATATTCTCATGCAGTGCGCGGTATACGATACATACGTTAGAAAGAAAGATGGAAACGTTATGCATTTTGATGTAGTAGTGGAGTCCAAGACTCCGCACGAAAAAGCTATCGAATTTGGCAAGAAGTATCTAGAAAGCGTTGGTGAGGGAGAACAACAGATGACACAAGAAGAATGTCAATTCTGTCACATACAGCAAGCTCCACCGACGATAGAGACAGATATTCAAAGTAATGGATACTATATTCAAAAAATGGAAGGTTGTCCTGCATGACCTTTTAAATCTCCAGAAACACCACTCAAGGGCTCAAAATAGGTGTCGGGCAGGTTGAATCTTCCCATTTTTACGATATTTATCGAGAGATAATTATCATTGCAACTTACCAAATCCGAAGAAAAAATTCTTGCTGGGAGTAAGGGAGAAGTATATGCATCTGCATATAGAGTGCTGTCGGCGATAGGACAGGCAACTGAAGCAGAAAAACTTGTTCCTATAGAATGGGCTCATATTTCTGGCGTAAATTACAATACTATCGGTGATACAGGAGTTGATTTCTTACAGGAAGTAGCAAATGGTGTACGTTTCAGGGTAAGGACGACGATCAATCCTATGGGCTATGATAGAAGTAAACCAAATACACTCTCTCAAAATTTTTTGTCAAAGCAAATGCAAATTGTGGAAAGTTATAAAAAAATGGGAGCCACACAATCTTTTTCTTGTACTCCTTATGAAATATTTAAACTTCCAAAAAAAGGTACCTCTGTGAGTTTCGCTGAAAGCAGCGCAGCCGTCTTTTCCAATTCTTTCCTGGGGCTGATGACTAATAAGGAAAGCGCTCTTAGTGCACTTGCAAGTGCCATAACAGGAAAGTCTCCATATTCTGATCTTCGAATAGAGAAGTCACGAACACCGAGGGTGGCCATAAAATGCAGGGGTATCGCAATAAATACTGAAACTGATTACGGCCTACTTGGCTATATAGCTGGAAAAATCGCCAATGATAGCTGTATTGCTTTTTCAGATCTGAAAAGCAGAATGGAAATGATGCCCGCAAAAGCAATCGCCTCGGGACTAGGAACCTCAGGATCCTGTGGAATGTTTACGTCTGGCAATGTGCCGAAAAGTGAATCCGTTGCAATAGGTGAAGAGGAAATGTGTAAAGCCACAGACGAGTTGAGTACTGACGAAGATGGCGACCTCATTATGTTCGGTAGCCCACAGCTCGGACTAAGCGAGTTAACTTATCTGCATGATCTTATTGCGGGACGAAAATTTGATAGAAGGTGCATTATTTTCTGTTCAAGATACATCCATGATCAAGCTAGGAAAATTGGATTAGCTTCAAAAGTAGAATCATCAGGGGCAGAATTTATGTGCGACTCTTGCATGTGTCTCTCGCCATTAATAACCAGAGACAACACTGATTCAATCATTACCAACAGTGTAAAGGGGGCATATTATATGAAAAGTTCCAATCGAGTCGGCGTTGCATTAAAGGATATGAAAACCATCGTGAGAACCTACAGCTGAATCAATTATGTATGTTGTTGGGTGCAAGTGCATAGTAAAGGGATTCGCTGAAGGCGAAGCTTTGGTATCAGATACACCAATAAATTTTCTTACAATGATTGACGCCGGGAGTGGGGAGATCAAGGATCTAAACCATAACCTCTATGGCCAGACATTGAAGGACAAGATTTTTGTTTTTCCATATTCAGTAGGTAGCAGTGTAGGAGCTTACGTTCTGTACAGCTTGAAAAAGAAATCGTCTGGCCCATTGGCTATCATATCTTCGAATAGGATGGATATAACGACGGCCTCTGGGTGTGCGATATCAAATATCCCGGCTGTTCACCTGAAATGCCTAAACATCCATCAGGTTATCAGGAATAGCCAGGCATTAATCGTAGATGCTGACGGAGAGCAAATATTGATCTATCCAAATTGATTATAATCAATTATTTCTCTCAACTTCGATTACTCATGCTAAATAATTTGCAGTAAAGAGTGAGCCTTTTGAACTGAAACAAAGTGCTTAGTACATAATCCTTTTATTAGTGTGTGGGAGAATTAGTATCTGATTGGCTAGGTTTTGTCCCGAGTGCGGCGGTGATATGAAATTTGACAGTCCTAGTAAGAATTTTGTTTGCAAGGGTTGTGGTTTGTTTGTATCCAGTGAAAAATTAGACGAACTAAGAGACAAAGCGGCCGAAAAATATTATGAGACTGGAGATGGTAGAAAACGAGTTCACAACGACTACCTTGATTGGTGGCAAAGTTCAAAGAAAGATAAACAAAAATAATTAAGAATAGCCGGAGTTAAGTTCTTGGGTTCATAGTTCGAGCAAAACTAGACGTCTATTACACTTGAATTAGGTATCGTTGGCTGAGGTTATCGAGAATTGTACATTTGTTTTGTTTTTGACATTTTCTAGTTACAAGGCTGCCTCCAAGTTGGAATTCAAAAAGACTTAAATAAGAAATATCATCCCTCTGCCTTTGCTGCCTCTTAATTAAAGATGGAAACATGTAATAAATGTAACAAGAACTCCTCAGTCTATTTTAGAGAATATTCGGGGGAAAAGCTCTGCAAGAGATGCTTCCTGAATTCTATAGAGCGTAAGGTGCAACGAACTATAAACAAATTTTCAATGATTAAGTTTGGGGATCATGTTGCGGTAGCCACGTCGGGGGGGAAAGATAGCTTGGTCCTATTAAGTATTCTCAAATCCACAATTGACGTTTCCAGAGGAATTACTATAAGTGCGATTACAATTGATGAAGGTATAGCTGGATATCGAGATGAATCATTGAAGATAGTATCAGAGTTTTGTTCCAAACTAGGTGTCCAGCTTACTGTCCTTTCCTATAATGAACTCTTTGGAACTCACATGGACGAAGCTATGAAGGTTAGACCATCGGCAAAATTAACATCCTGTTCAATTTGTGGAACATTTCGTAGAAGAGCGATAGACCTGGCAGCAGAACAACTAGGGGCAAATGTAGTTGCGACAGCACACAACTTGGATGACGAGATACAAACATTCATGATTAATCTCTTGTCAGGCGATGTAAATCGAATAGGATGGAACCAGGCTTCTTCTATCTACAAGACAGGCTACATGAAGAAGATCAAACCCCTTTCTGAGACATATGAAAGAGAAATTGTGTTCTATGCACTTCAAAAGGGAATCCCATTCCAAAGCGAGCAGTGTCCTTACATGAATGAAAGCATAAGAGAAGAAATTCGACAGTTTCTAAACGATTTGGAAAAAGCACATCCCGGGATAAAATACAATACCTACAAATCTATAATGGATATCTCGGCTCTTATTCGGAACCGGGGAGATCCTGCCATTATGAGGAGGGCTTGCGAGAAATGTGGTCGAGAGAGCACTGAGCAGATCTGCTCTGTGTGCAGGATTCAGGAGAGATTAAAACCACTGGGTTAAATGGTTTAGTAGAATACATGACACTAACATAAATATAATCTAATGCTGGATCACATATTTGGAGACAGGGAGGATCGGGGTGTTAGTCGTGCCCCATACCAGAAACCGACTTCATGCTGGGATCAGCAACTGCTGGGTAAATCTACTGGTACAAGGTACCTGCTTGCTTAGCTGAAATGAAGTCATGCCGTGCTGGATGGTTATGAGCAGCATGTCATGCGAAGGCATGTCTTGACTGCGTATTGTCGAAATGGGTGAGGTCCGGGAGGGAGCAACCCTAAGATTGCATGATCATGCTGGCACGTCTACGTGGCAGATCTTGCAAGGCTTGAGAGGGGGCTTTGGACCTTTACTGGAACCAGTAGGCTGTCTCCAATAACACTTCAGTTTGTACCTGTTATTTTCATGCTTTCCAAATCGCATATTGATATTAATCAAATTATCAAATCTCTAGATTGCCACATAGCCGGCTAGCGTACAATCACGTAATGCCATAGGCATGGAGCTTACAGCCAATGGCTGAGACGAAAAATCTCGTCAACTGGTTCTTTCTTCAAAATCCTGATTAAAGCTCTTGCCTGGGGTACCGAAAGCATAGGCTTCTTAAAATGATTATCGATTCCGATTCTCGGACATGCGACCTGTACAAAAGCATCAATGTGCCTAAATATCTGCAATCTTTCTTCTGTTATTTCAGTCAATCCAATCAACCTCACCTTCATTCCCACTTTTTCAAACTCTTTTTTTAGTTCTAAAGCCCGAGTCTTTGCAAACTGACCATCTTTTATGCCAATGATGATCCCAATTGCTTGTGCGTCGGCGGCTTTATAGATTGATAGAATCGCTTTCCTATGCAATTCCTCGGCTACACTACTTACTTCAGTGTATTCCTGAAAGTACGGATCAAGCATAAATGTTTGTTTCCCAGTCGATAACGCTACCCCGGCCGAATGGAAAGTACTTTGACCTAAAAATACATAGCAATCTATTTTATCCATCTCACTGTGAGCAGGGTAAAATTCACAGCCAAAAACCTGTCCATCGTTAAGCTGGCCCCTACCACTCCCTATTACCACACTTATGCCTGACTGTTCAAAGATTCTGCCAACGTTCTCAAGCTGTTGTAAATGTTGGCTAATTGTCAGTAGTGATATCTTCCTATAATTTCTGCGCAGAAGTTCTGCTGCCAATCGTCTTGCAACCCCATCAAAGGGCAGATCCTCATATGCGTCTATCATGACGATCTCTTTTCCAAAACCATCCATCGAGATCGTATGCCCTATGTTAAAGAGAATTTCTGCTCCGAGCACGTCGGCCGCATGAGCATTAAGGTCGCAAGAGCCCCAACAAGTATCTCCAATTATGTAGATTGGAATTTCGAATTTTTCTGCGATAATATCTGCCGTTTCCTGAACCTTAGACATCAATCCATCGGGCCCATCCAACGCAATAGATTTTGGCTTCCTCTCTTCGATTATTCTGATTATTTTCTGATTGTCGATCGATATCATAAATATGTCCTGACTCCCATCGAGTTTTGTTAATGTCATTCAATTCTCTGGCAATAAAAATGCATACATTAATTACAATATTTTAAAGGCAAATCATACCGCCCAATTACAGGTCCATAGAGATTGAAATTTGATAACAATTTTTCAAGCACTCCATCCACATATTGATTGGTGACAAACGGTTTAAGATGGGTCCCTTCTTCTAAGTAATATGACCTTGTCATTGTCGGGTAACCGGGATCCTTGCGATTTGTTTGGAAAATATACCTTATATTTTTCATCTGTGATCATATCAAACCCGCAGTCTCTAAGAAGAAACATAATCTCACTTTGATGCTCTGCATATTCCTTCGTATTGGTCAAAATCTGTATTGTGCCTTCATCACGAAGCTTAGGTTTCATAATCGATAGTAAAGCTTTGAAGGAGGTGATGTGATTAGAATCCTCAATTTGATCCAGTGCATTCTTAGGCAAGACAATAATGAAATTATCTATCACCTTATCAATTACATTTGGAATTAATTTTGGAGTACTCCCCCAAAATGCAGATGCATTTGGGGGATCCAACATTGCAAATCGATTTTTAGCTCGAAGAACTTCCTGCTGGTCGTCGCTTACGCCAATAAAATATTCGGCCCAATGGTCTATGGCAACCTGTTCAAGCATCTGCCCATTCATCATTGCGAGCTGGACATTTACTTTTAAGAATAATTTTTTTGCATCGGCAATCGTCCGATTCAGTTGAGTTGAGGGATTACCTTCATGAAAAAACTGATAAACCAAATTCCACCTTTGTCTAAACACGTCTGGGAAGGTTTTACTGCCCAGCAATTCTTTGAATAATCTCGTCTCTGCAAAATCTGCAAAGAAAGCGTCAGTTCGAGAGACGGCTTCAAGCTTGGGCAGATACAATTCGTCATAAAGACTTGTAACTCTATCCCATGCCCGAATTGGATCTGAGCTCATATAAGTAACCGATAGGTCAGCTAACCAGAGTATTTCTGCAAGGAGACTAAACTTATCTGAATTATATCCTTCAGCAGACAGATCTTTCAAGGTACTTGAGAATGCTTTGTGTGCCTGTTGTGACGTGGAGTAAGGAAAATCAGTATGCCAAATAAGTGATTCTACCAATAGGCTCTCCTTTGTTCTTTCGTATGCCGCTGATCGCAAATACTCTGGATGGGTCGTTGAAAATTCGGCTGGAGTCTTCGGAGTGTGTGAGCGATCCCTAAAATACTCTTCAAATTCAGACGGATTCAACATAAAATACGCTTCATGAATTCTACTTTTTTTGAGTTCATTGATCGTCCTGCTAACTTTTGGTCCCTTGACAGATACCGGCGGTGCCCTGTTATCGTTCGTAGCCGTTGTAACAAATGTTGATTGGACCGGATCATAGTCATGTAACAGAGCTGAAATAAGGATGAATTCGTAGTCCTTTTCGGTAAATACAAATCCATGAAAATCTCTGGGTAACATTTGCAAAACCATATACGATACCTCTAGACTATGGTGAAAATTGTGATACTCTGTCGAGCCCTCGCCTAAACCTTGGTTGTCATAAGCGTTAGCCAAGAAATTTATCAGCGTCCTTATTTTGCGAATGCTGTTTGGAAGAATACCTCGATCAGAAGCAACGTGAATTATGGCGGCGATCAGTTCCTCATTCTTGGCATTTGCTAGATTCTTGTTGATATCATTTATAAAGTTCTTTTTTGAACGTGGGAAATAGCGACCGACTTCGTCGTAAATTATTCTCAGAGGCAAACTCTTATTTAGATAGATACCAAGGGTTGTTATCAAGTACGGATATTTAATTCTCGGTTTCTCTCGTTCTATGACCTCCTCCGCGGCGCTTACTAACGCTTTATTTAGGTCTGTTATTTTGGCTCTAATTTCCTGACCCTCTAACGATTGAAATTCTCTGGGGTCGATATACCTTGATCTTTCTGTGTTCATTACTAACCATTGAGGAATTTTTACCCTATATCTGAAGTATCGTCGTTTGCTGCGTTGTGAAGTTAATGATGCAATTCTTTCTTTAATGGTAACGGCAACATTTCTACGTCCACTCGAAAAGGGGAGTTCGCTGTCACGGACAACCTGAATTATTATATCCCTGTCTTTAGATTGGAGACCCAATAGTATATGCCAATATTTACCTTTATCAAGCCAACTTGGAGCCTTAGTTTCTTTGTCCCAGAAGTCGATCGGTCCTAATGGGAGATACCCAGTTTCATATTGCTTGGTTTCTGGATTGAATGACCGATACTGATAATCTCCAATTTGAGGATCAAGTTGCTTCGCCTTATAGTTGGCTAATAATACTCTCTCAGCAGATCTAGTCAATTCGCGATAACCCATAGCACCCCAGATAGTTCCTAGAGCACTCATCAGCGTTAGTATTGCTGCAACGATGTCAACTTGATTCGTTGTGAGGTACGTAGGAGTTAATGGTATTCCAAACCATCCTGTTGCAAGTAATCCGCTGAACGTAAGAGTGATGAAGAGCCATCTCGCTAGATCATTATAATAAAGGCTAAATGGCCTGGGTTCGTCACTTAAATGACTCATCTTCTATTTACCATATTGTTATTCGTTTTTGAATTTAAAGTGCAACTGCGATAATAATCCTGCCTAAGTTGCATGAACCTTGAGCCATGCGTATTCACTTTACATTTTTGTTGAAATCTGTCCTCGTGATTTCATCCCTCGTTTCGGACCATTTTTCAGATTTGCGGACACGCCATTTCTCATAACAAACAACATCTTTTAAATTCAGTCTCTGCAGCCAGCCCGAGCGCTCTAGGTCAGGTGTTTCTTCAAACTCGCTTACATAACCTAAACATAAATAGGCAACTGGCGAAACATGTTTAGGTATTTCAAGTATTTCACGAATTTTACAATTTGAGACGATGCTCACCCAACCCATGCCCAAACCCTCAGCTCGGGCTGCAAGCCAGAGATTTTGGATGGCACAGCAAACGCTATACACGCCCGTCTCCGAAATAGATGTTCTACCAAGCACAAAAGGCCCAAATCTTTCCGGATCATATGTAATACAAATGTTTAGTGAGGATTCCAAAATTCCTTCGAGCTTTAGTGAGGTGTACTTACGTTGTCTTTCTTGGTCAGATTCGAGCATGCTGACTGATTTCTGAAATTCCTCTAAAAATGACTGTTTTATCCTTTCTCTGAGCTTCATGTCGCTAACTAGAATGAAGTCCCATGGCTGAGAGAACCCCACAGATGGAGCATGATGAGCAGCATTAAGGATTCTAGCCAAAATGTTTCCTGGTATTTTCTTACACAGAAATTTTGACCGAACATCCCTACGAGAAAAGATTGCCTTATACACTGCATCTTTTTCATACTGAACAAAGGAATTCTGAGAAGTGTTCAATACGGATTGATCAATCTTAGCAACAACCAGCGAGATTTATACTGTTAGTACAGATTGTCTCGGCTACCTCAAGATTATCCTATGCTTTTCTGAGAACATATATTTAGGCCGAGCTTTGAAAATCACAAGAGGGCCGGTGGTCCAGCCTGGTTAAGATACCGCCTTGACATGGCGGGGGTCGTTGGTTCGAATCCGACCCGGCCCACTGAAGAATAGGTTACATCTTGTGGAGAGACGCGCAAGAGGGAATCAGGTACACGGGCAAAGTACGAGGCACAACTTATACCCATAGTCGAAGACACTGGAAAAAACTCATGTTAAAATACACAAGAGTAATCTTTTGGCGCCTTACTGTTTTGAACGATATGGTAATGCTTTCGCATCAATGGCGCTCATGAGTTGCTCGTGAGTTGCTCATGAGCAACTCACAAACCACTTCCAACTGAATCACAAGAAAAACTGGATGAAATATCATTGTCTAAATCATATATACAGGTCTGCTTCAATCCCATGCTATTCTATAGAATATTCCCACCGGTATCAAGGCTCCCCTAAGCCACTTAAAATATCTTAAAATTATAAGAGTACCTACGGTACATATCTAGCATCGTTTCAATGAATTTCTACGTTTCAAATTATCTAAGATATTTTCGAAGTCTCATATAGTCGAGCAAGATTTTAATGGGTACAGCAAGAGGTCCATTAATGGGACTAAAACTGGCTTCAAGAGGGTAATATGGTTCATGCATCAGATTGGCATTCGATAAGGAGGGAACTGCTTTATTCCCAACAAAATCAATAGAAAGTTTCTTTCTGTAAGGAGGAGTCATGACATTCCCCTAACCAGCTGATCCGCCAGGAAGTGGTGGAAAACCATTAGGAGGTTGCGCTCTAATAGGGTAACCAAGCTCCTTGGCCCTCATTTCTTGAGCCTTCAAGTATGGCATTCTAATAGGATTGGGGCTAACGGATGGTGAAATAGTGTCCGGATATTTTACAGCCGGAGAAATAGTACGAGAGCTGCGATACACACTCACATTCCTGGACTGATTGAGACTCTCACCTGAAGCTCTTCGCTTCTCCTCTCTAGTTTCTCCAGTCATATGATCGACTGGTTCCCCCGAACTGTTTCCATGAGTCAAGTTGATATGCCTCTGTCGATTAGATTCATAGTCCTGATATGGACAATCCCATCCATATGTCCGTCTATACTCATTTTTGTGATGCACCGAACCTACATTAGTATCAATTTTTCCTAAATGGAATGGCTTATTCATATAAGATTTATCTTTTTGCATAAATATTAACGGATATCTCTCTCTTTTAAGGTTTAATCGGACGTTTTTCGTTTACAGGCGACCTATTCCCAAACCTTCGATGCTTCCTTCATCATCATTGTTGGTATTACAAAAAATAGATACACAGATACCTCCAGTAGATCTTGTTAGTTATTTTATCTATATGAATACAATATTGACTTTTGAGGAGGCGTGACAGGCCTGGATCTATTTGATCATATTCGGATCGGGGGTATGAGATTAAGATGATGTTTTGATGACATCTAGGCTTGAAGCAGTACGGTACTTATTGCTTTAAAACCCCTATTAAGGTCGTACGTGGATTTAGATAGAAATGATTTTCTTTAATTAAAGTTTAAATCGAGTTCATTTCGATACCAAATTTGAAAAAATCGTGGGGATTCAGTTTTTAAAAAATTAGGTTAGCGGTACACTACGCCTAGGTATTAGAATGCTAAATATACATTTTGAAGGTTTTTGGCGATGTCTGTGTAGGAAAATTTGCCGATTTTCTGAAATCATTGTCTGAAACTTTAGATTCCATTTTCGGAAATTGCTAATAGACTGATTCCGTAAACGTAAAAATCTTGATGCGAACAGAGAAATTGTTATACCGACTATTCTAATTCCATTCTGATCTTGTTTATCAGGTCATTCGCTGATATTGGTTTCGTAATATAACATCCGACACTCCGGATAGAATGAATTTCTCTCAAAGCTCGATAATTTATCTCACCTGCAGTCATGAAGCAAATTCGCAAATTCAGATCTACTTCCAATAGCCTTCTGCTTATTTCAAATCCATCCATACCTGGCATATTGATATCAATGAGCAACAAATCGTAAAAGCCTGGCTCAAAGACATCCAGAAATTGCTCAGGATTATTAGAGGTATATACTTTGAACTTAAATCCTATTTCACTCATCGAAATGAGATTTGATTCCAGAATCGTCCTAAAAGTAGTTGTAATATCATTATCATCATCTATGATTGCTATTTTCTTGTACTCACTTCCCGATGTGAGCTTTGTAATTTCATGTTTTACTTTCTGTGTCATTCCGATCTTACCCAACTCCAACACTGTGCTGTGTATTGCTAACTCTAAAACGATTAGCATCAAACGCATTGCTTGAACGTCATCTCTAGATCGGAAACAATTCTTAGGCAAATTTTATTAAAAAACGACTTGAAACCAATAATATCCATAATACGCCTATAACCTCTTAATCTATTTACTGTTATGTCAGCTATTTATCAATTTTTAAAGAAAGCACCTTAGAACAAATGGACATATGTTACGATATAGCACTTCAAGCGTCAATTTGCTATTTGTAATATTAGGTCCTAATAAATCCACATCAGCAATAAGCAAAGTGTAAGAAGAGAGATGGGGACATAGTACTATGCGAATTCCCCGACTACTGTCCAAGTTGTGGCTAAGGATATCCAGTGACGTGCATGAGACAAGCAACCCAAAACGCGTCGTCGGGATGAGAACACTCATTTTCACGCCCACTTTGGCGACAACAGGAACTCCAGTATACAGGGAACTAAACCAGGCCCAATACGATAAAGCCATAAGTGATAAACACATTCGAAGTTTGGAACATAGTGTGAGTCTAATTAGACGGGAAGCGTTAACTGATACGGAAATGTCATTAGGGGTCACAAAATCCACAAATGCTGTGTTCAATGGCCCGATCAAAAACAAGGATATAGGCAAGTTGAGGAGAATAATGGTAGTTGATGACGAACAGGATGTCACCTTCCTATTCAAAATAATTTTGGAAGGTATGTATCGTGACCCAACTTTCACTTGCAAAGTCGACTCATTTAACGACTCACTCGTTGCCTTGGAAAATTATCAAGAAGGCCTTTACGATCTAATAATTATAGATATAGTGATGCCCAAAATGGACGGATTCAAGCTATACAAAGAATTAAGAAAAAAAGACAAGAACGTGAAGGTATGCTTCTTGACTGCGGGTGAAATGTACTATGATGAGTACAGAAAACACGTATTTCCTGAGATCCTTGCAGAAAGGATTATCCGAAAGCCGATCTCTAATGATGAATTAGTTAGGACAATAAATGGGTATTTTACACCCTAACTTTTGTTGCATAAAAGCAATCTGCTGTTGAAATGAACGCAGACTCGAGAGGATGGAAATTGATGGTCAATAGGTTATTACGGCAAGTTCGTCATGAATCCAATATGGCATTCGACATCTTAGGTCTTTTCACATCATAAGTGAACACGGACAATTGATTCAATCGTGTCAAAATTTTTAAGGAGATAAACTACGTCCTTAAACCGCAAATTTTTGAAGTG
>Ga0105091_10000868_pt1 | contig 13067 bp, 14 predicted proteins | sample PPLLak1March2015_FD_87022 | JGI IMG/M metagenome (GOLD analysis project Ga0105091, IMG submission 87022) | Freshwater sediment microbial communities from Prairie Pothole Lake near Jamestown, North Dakota, USA - PPLs Lake P7 Core (1) Depth... | ecosystem: Environmental > Aquatic > Freshwater >... | reverse complement strand
CGGAACAGGGGACGGAAGGTCCCGACCTTGAGCGCAACTGCCCACAACCGTTTCCATGCCAGCGACCAGTCCGGCTTGCCCTGTCCACGTCCGATGATCCTGATAATCCGGCGAACGCCCTGCCAGGTGAAATACAATGAGACGAGAACAGCAACTACAAACAAGATTTTTTCAGTGAGACTCAGCATGAATGCTCCTTAGGCGAAGTTTCATTCGTGTCTTCATAAGTTTAGCACAGGTTCGCAGGCGAGGCAAAATCGACCAGGTTCTACCAGTTATCTAAGGATTGGTATCCGGTTAAAAAAATAAAGAGGCGAGAGTCGCCTCCTTTTCAAAATTTTTTCCTAAATCACTTGCTGATTTCAGCCACGTAATCTGCGGCAATGCTACATATCCCGTTCAGGTTGGCAGCCACATTTGCCCACTCGAAGGTCAATCCCTTGTCCTTGGTCGCCTGGATCGCCTCACCAAGGCAACCCGGTCCGGCATTGTAATTGACCAACGTGAATTTCCACAGGTCTTCGTAGCTGGCGGCTTCGCCGGGGCTGCCTGCGCTGACATTGCGAACGATCCGCCCAGCCTGTTCGCAGTTCGCCAGCATGGTGTGCCCGAATATTTGGACGCTGAAATCGGCTTCCGTGAGATCGATGCCAAGCGGGCAATCTTCACAGGTAGCGTTTACCGTGTTGATCAGTCCTAAGCGCAGCATTTCTCGATCTGTTTCATCTAAATGCAGGTAACCAGTTTCGCAACGCTCGGCCGATAACACCAGCGGGCAAAACTGGTCAAAGAAAGAGAAATTCCATAAGAGCGTTGTATCGGCTCCATCTTCGGTGAGCTGTCCCAGTCCGATGTCTAAATCGTTATCATAGAACAGGGCCGGCCAAAACTGGCTTTCTCGCGCAAACAACCGCTTGAGCATTTGTGCCGGTACGCCGGTCTCCTGGGCAACTTCCAGGATCAATTCATCGAAGCGATTCTGCCATTCAATTACATCTGAGCGGGCGAGTTCTAAGCCACAAGCGTTAGCTCCGTAGGTATCCAACAACAAGCCGCCGTTCTCACAGCTGCTGGCATCCACCACGCCAGCAGAAATTAATTTGGCGGCCAAATAGTTATAGGAAACTTCGGTGTTCAAGTCTTCAGCGCGGTTCGGTGTGGTAAGCCAATGGGGTGGCCCGCCCACAGGTGGGAAGGAATCCCACGATTCAGCACAACTGGCAGTTGGTACACCGATCCACTGGCTGCTGATCACGTCTACGTACCAGTAGGATTGGTCAGGGTTGCCTATATTGTCTTCTGCCACGCGCACTTGCGCTGAGAAGGTATCACTGCTGTCACCGTAGCTGGAATATGCCCAGAACTCCACCGTTACACCGTCTTCATCAGTGGGTGCAAGTCTGATATAACAGGGTGCATCGCAGGTGAAGGGTTGACCGTCGATCAATCCTCCAATGCCGATGATCGTTTCGTTTGGCAGAGGCTCTTCGCCGGTGATCACCAGTTTTGGCATGAATTCACATAAGGTTGTCGATGTTGTCATAAGAGGAGAGCAATCTTCAAGGTTAACCCATGCTTTTGCCGCGGGCAACTCAACTGCTACCTCGCGCTGGGACGGCACAGCACTCACCTGATAGAAGTAATACCCCTCACAATCTTTGTACTTGTTGTCCGTGCAGAGTTCCTGTTCGAACCATTCTTCTGCGATATCCACACCGCATTCGGTATAGACCTCGTTCACGGTGGGCACCCCTTCATGGTCGATGATGATTTCACAGGCGATCGATTTGTCATCGAAGCGGGCCATCCACCAGGTGTATTTTATGTAATCAACGATAATGGACGTATAACGGTCGGGGCCGGGAGGATTATCAGCCTGCAATTTGACACTTGGGGACGAGGAGAAGGCGCTGCCAATTATGACGAGGAGCGTGCTCATCATCATAAAAAGGTATCCAGGCTGTGACCGTTTCCCATCCATTAAATAAATGAGCCCACTCACATTATAGCGGACTCTATCATTCGTGCAATAGATATTTTTGTACTATTTATCTTTGTCCATCTCTTCAAACATGGACATATCGCGGTTCAGATTGCGGTAGCGGATGAACAGGCTGACCACGTAGATGAACATTACGCCGAAGGCGATAGCGTATCCGGCGATCATGTAACCGGATGTGTCGGGAGGGGCTTGGAATTGGAAAAAGAACATGTTTCCTCTCTTATTATTGAACTTGAGGCGCCATCCTCGGTGCCGAGGACGGCGCCGGGAGCAAACTACCTATTGCATAACCTTGAGTTTGAGTTGCTCGACCTTGTCAGCCAGCGTTCCCATGCGGATGCGGTTCCAGAACAGGTCGATGAAGATGACAGTAAAAGCAAACAGGGCGAAGAAGAAGGCAATACGCATATCCCCGGTCATGTTGAAACCGCCCTGAGCTTCGGCGCTTTCAGTGCCGATGACTACCGGGTGGATGGTGCGGAACAGGCGGATGGCCATAAAGGTTATGGGGACACTGACCGCGCCGATCAGTGTGTAGACGGCGCCGAAGCGAGCGCGGCGGTCGGGGTCTTCGATGCCCTGGCGCAGCATGAAGTAGGCGATGTAGATCAGTTCGGTGATGGCTGCGGTGGTGAGACGCGGGTCCCAGGTCCACCAGGTGTTCCAGACGGGGCGCGCCCAGATGGAACCGAGCACAATGGTAATGAAGAAAAAGACCAGGCTGATCTCTACAGCGGCCATTTCGACACGGTCCCACTTCAGGTCGCCGGTGCGCAGGTAGATAATACCGGAGACACCCGCAGCGATAAAGCCGAGCATGCCGACCCAGGCGGTTGCCACATGGAAGTAGAACACGCGCTGCACTTCTCCCATCACGGCTTCGGTGGGCGCGAAGACCAGCGCCAGGTAAGCGGATACCCCCAGTAGGATGAGGGAAACTACATCGAGGACTTTAAGGGTGGAAGGTTTGGCTTGCATAGGACTCCTTACTATAAAAGTGATTAGATGATTGGAGCTTGGAGAGTAGTGATTGCTCTCTGCTCATCTACTCTTCAGTATCTATTCTTCAACAACATAGTCAAAAACCATAAAAGCAATCGCTGTAAAAATCACATCGTAGGCGATCAACAGATTGAGCCAGGGCAGGATGTCCGTCATGGGGGCATTTGTCAGGTAGCCTCCACTGGCCTTGACCGCAGCGATCAGGATCGGCACGACAACCGGGAAGAGCAGGATGGGCAACAGCACGTCACGGGTGCGGGTCTGCACGGCCATGCTGGAGAGCAGGGTGCCGACGGCAACATAACCGACCGAGCCGAGCAGGATGACAAGCAACAATCCCGGCTGGAACAGGTTGATGCTGTACAGCACGCTATAGATCGGTAGGACGATAGCTTCCACGATCAGCATGAAGACCAGGTTGCTGATGACCTTGCCAAAATAGATCGCTGACCTGTCCACCGGCGCAAGCAGGAGACCGTCCAGGCAGCCGCGATCTTTTTCGACGGCCATGGAGCGGTTCAGGCCAAGCGTGCCTGCAAAGGCAAAGGTTGCCCACAGCACACCCGATGTGACCGTCCGTCGCGTGGTAATGTCCAGTTCGAGGGCGAAGTTGAAGATCAGGATGACCAGCAGCGAGAAGACCAGCATGGCCGAGAGCAGTTCGCGCGAACGCAACTCGGCGGACAGATCTTTCCAGGCGATGGCCGCAATGGCTTTCCAAAAGCTGGACTTCGCCGGGCGACGAGCGGTTGTCCTAAGTGTGCTTTCGGCCATGTTAGCCTGCCAGCGCCTGTTTGTAGAATGTCAACAGGTTGCCCTTGCCCAGTCCTTCGCGCGTGGACGAAGCCGCGATCACGCCGCGAGACAGGATATCGAAACGGGTCGCCAGGTCTTCGGCACGCGCCAGGTCGTGGGAGGTCATCACCACGGTGCGCCCCTGCCCGGCAACGGTTTGCAGCACGCCATCCAGCATGGACGAGGCATCCTGATCGAGACCGGTATAAGGCTCGTCGAAGAGCATCACGTCCGGGTCGTGCAGCACGGCGCGGCCGATCGCCAGTCGTTGCTGCATGCCGCGCGAGAAAGTGCGCACCAGGTCCCGGCGGCGCGCTTCCAACCCGACCATTTCGAGCACTTCCGTAATACGCGCATTGAGGTTATCGATACCATACATACGGGCATAGAAAGTCAAGTTTTCCTCGGCCGTCAGGTCATCGTAAAGCAGGGGCAGGTGCGATACCACACCGAGACGGGCTCGCACTGCCGCAGCTTGTTTGGGCAGGCTATACCCGGCGATATCGACAATACCCAGCGAAGGCCGCGAAAGCGAAGCAAGGATGCGCAGGAAGGTGGTCTTGCCCGCGCCGTTAGGACCGAGCAGGGCCACGAACTCACCCGGCTGGACTCGAAAGTCTAATCCGCGCAGCACGGTTTTCAGGCCAAAGCGTTTGACGAGTTTCTTGACTTCGATCATGGTTTTTTATGTGACCCTGAGCGGAGCGACCCTGAGCTTGTCGAAGGGGAGCTTGTCAAAGGGGAGCGCAGTCGAAGGGCGTACCATCTTAAGCTAATTCCTTCAACCTTTCCTTCAATTCTGCCCGGCGCTTCTGATACGCTTCATCCGGGATCTTCTTCGCGCGATATAGGTCATCGAGGGCGACGATGGCATCCATGATTTCTTCCGCAGTTTCGAATTCATCCTCGGGCCCTTCGCCCTCTTCGAAATCATCATCGTCCGGTTTGCCTCGGTCGCGCAGGAACATCCAGACGCCGGCCAGGATCAGCACCAGGCCGAGTGCGCCTGCACCGATCAGCAAGGTTTGTCTGTTATCCACACTTGTAGCGGATTTGACTTTGCCGGAAAGCGTAATTTCAAGTGGCGCGCCAGCGCTCAGGCCGCCCCCCGAATACGTCTGCACGTTGAAACCCTGCTGTGTTTGCTGGATGCCTTCATCCGTTAGCTGGTCGCTTTTCACCTTAATGCCTTCCGGCACGATGATCAGCGCCGAACTTACCGGCAGAGCAAGGGGTTGTTTGAGTTCAAGCGATTTATCATAAGGCATGCTAAAGAAGGCGATCAGGGAATAGTATTTGTCACTGGGTGGGATTGCAAAATCACCACTTTCGGTAGGCAGCAGCGGTGCGCTATCCTGGGAAATCTCCAGCCCTACATTCGTCGCGCCTTCCGGCAAGGGCATGAAGGGCAGGCTCGTTCCATCTGTGGCAAAGACATACGCTTTATTTGTCGTATTGCTGATCGTGAATAGCTCAAAAACCTGCACGCCGCCTTCCACGGCCATGTCAAAGCTGAGGTGGAGTTGCTCCACGACCAGTCCGCCACTGTCCGTTGTGCTTTCATAGACCGTGAGATCCGGGATGGTCAGCTCGGTCATGCCTGCTTCGCTGACGACCAACTCAGACTGGAAGACGATGCCCTGGTAGTTTGCCTCAGCCAGGAAGATGCGTCCTTCCGGGAAGTCCACATCTTCAAAGAGGAAAGCGCCTTTTGCATCGGTTTCCACCGTTTGCGTAACGACTTCTTGCGGTGCGCTGTTTGGGTCCGTGGAATGTTCGAAGCCGCGTAGAGTGACAGTGGTCTTTGACGGCACATCCCCTTCGCTGCCATTGACCACTACCCCGCTGACCGGGCCGAATCCGGTCAAGACAACGGTCGCTTCAGGGGTGGATTCAGCTTGCTGTGTTTCTCCAGGCGTCCCTTCGGCTGACGGAGATGCCGTGACAGTCACTCCGGTTGACGGAGCCTCGCTCTGGGAAGGGACAGCGGTTGAGGTTGCAGAGGCAGACTCAGCTGCCAGCGACGATGTGCTGAAGGTCAAAGTCCGCAGATAAATGGCGACCGCCTGCAGTTCGTCTGGTGAAAGCGTCTTACCTAGGGCAGGGAGCCCTTCCCCGCCTTCGGCCAGCAGGTTGACCAGCTCGTCTGTTGAGAGGGCAGCCATCTTTTCCTGGTTGGTGAAGAGGTCGGTTGGGCAGTCTGCACAATTCTCCTTGAAGAGTTCCTCGCCCTGGCTGATCTGTTCGGAGGTGGTGCTAAGAGAAAGAGCATAAGCCACCACATCCTAGCGGTCCAGGTCGCTTAGTTTGTTTGAAAAGGGCGGCATGAAGTTTTGCATGTTGCCGAGCGTGACCGTTAAGAACCAGTCGGCCGGCGTGGCAGCATTTGCGGTTTCAGGGGAGCCAAGAGCGGGGACGGTGATGTTCTGGCTGGTCAGTTGCGCGCTCATGGGGCCATCTCCCAACCCCAGAACGCCATGACAAGGAGCACATTCCAGGGCGTAGATACTTGCGCCGTTTTGCGGGTTAGGAGCCTGCGCCGGGAAGACCGCGCCTTGTGTGGGCTGCGCCTGGGCACCCTGCACAGCGCCCGGCGGCGGGGTGACATCCTGTGCCAGGCTCATGTTGCACGCGGTGAGGACCAGAGTAATAAGCGCGATAAAGAGTGCTAAACGAAATTTCATGAATTCCTCGAAGAGATTTAGACTTGAGACCTTAGACTTCAGATTTCAAAAGTCTCAAATCTAATGTCTCATATCTAATTAATTGCTTTCCCACACGAGGGGCAGAAACGGTCAGAGACCATGATGGGCTTGCCGCATTTCGGGCAGAAGCCGGCCGATTTTTCTTTGCGCATTTTGCGGCGGGATGCGATCATCGATTCAAGCTCATCATCGTCCAGCACAGCCGCCGCTCTATTGGCAGATGTATCTGCACGCATGGAAGCCGCTGCGGCTTCCATGCGGCTCTCGGCATCTCGTCCGGTTTGCTGGGGCCGCATGGCATCCAGCTTGCGCAGCAGGTCGGCGCCTTTCGCCAATAGTTCTGCACGCTGCCGGGGATAATCCTCCGCCGGGACTTTGCCTAGTGAATTATCAAAATCTAGTTCCTGTAGGGTATTCACGGCGCGATCGTATTCTGCCATCAAGGCGGAAACCTCATGGTCTTCCTGCATGGCGCGACGGCCACGGCGCTGAATAAATGGCTGGCCTACATACATCCCCACCAGGGTGACGACTGCCAGTATAAAGAAGATTGCTCCAATTTCCATTAAATCCTCATTCCCCTGTGGGGATATTATCCGCTATGGGGATATTATTTCCTACGGGGACTGTACCTGTTAACAACGGATCGATCGAAGCCTGGATTTCTTGTAACGATGTGAAGGGGCCGATCTTTATAAAGCGTAGCACACCGTCACGGTCAATGAAATAGGTTTCCGGCACACCCAGGTTGCGGTTGAAAATAGCTGAAATGCGCGAACCCAGGTCAGGACCATTGGGATAGGTGATGTCGAAACGTTTCAGGTATTCTTTCGAGTTATTGGGCGTGTCTGTCCAGGCGACGCCCAGGAAAACAACCTCGCCTGCCTCTTCGTAGGAGCGCCAGGCCTGTTCGAGCTCAGCGGCTTCCTGCTCGCAAGGTTTGCACCAGGAGGCCCAGAAATTGATCACGACCACTTTGCCTCGCAGGTCTGAAAAATTGATCTCGGAGGCGCCCTGGTAGGAGTACCCCTCGAACATAGTCAGGGGGAAATCGGGGACTTCCGAGCCAACGCTGATGATTGGATTTTGCGCTTTTTTCAATCCCAGCCCTATCAGGACCAGCAGGGCCATCAGTACGACCCAGATGATGATCTGCGTTGACAAGCGGACGCCGCGCTTTGGCGCGGGCGTCGTAGTGGTTTGTTCGTCGGTCATGACTTTCTCCTACCCTCACCGTACCCCTCTCCCTGTGGGACGTGTGCCCGAAGGGGTAGAGGGGACAGTGGTGAGGGAATTAATTTCTTTTCTTAAGCTCTTCTTCCATACGCGCGATGTACTCATCGTCGGGCGGGGAGGATGCATCAACCTCATCCGTGCCTGCTTCCGGTGTAGACGCCTGACTCCAGGCCCGTAGCGCCCGAAAGAGTACGAAGATCCCGGCTGCTATGGCAACGGGTGGCACCACATAGACCAGCCAGTTAAAGCCGGTGCGCGGCGGTTCGGCGAGAACGCGTGCGCCGTAGTAATCCACGAAGTGCTGTTTGATCTCCGCTTCGCTCTTGCCATCCGCCAGCATGCCTCGGATTTCTTCGCGCCATTCCTTGCAGGCTTGCGTGGGACACACGTCCAGGGGCGTATTCTCGCAGACGGGACAATACAACTGCTTGGCAATCGCATTGACCTCGTCGTCTGTCGGGGTGGATCCCTGCGCGGAAGCGGTAGCAACTGCCAGCCTGTCCTGAGTGAATATAAGGGAGGTAGAAAGAACGAGCAGGAAAGCCGTGATCCAGAAGAGCCTTTTCATCGTCACTCTTGACTAATCCGCTGCGCTGGGTTCCACTGCATGTTTGCTGACGCGCACAGGTCGCAGACTGGGGTCTTTGTCGGGCCAGGCGGCGAAGAGCATGCCGGTGATAAAGATGAGAGCGCCCACCCACAGCCAGTTGACCAGCGGGTTATGGTAGACCTTGAAGGTCGCGCCCCCGGCAGAGACTGGCTGCCAGTCCACCAGCAGGATGTACAGGTCGTCTTGCAAAGTACTGCGCAGACCGGGGATGGTCATGGTCTGCTGCGAATCGAAGTAGAAGTCAATACGCGGGTAAAGCTGGCCGAGATATTTGCCGTCTTTGGAAACGTCAACCACAGCACGGGTGTAGTTGACACCAGCACCGGGGTCGTCCCAGGAAGCGACTTCGTTGTATTGAATTGTATAACCATCCAGTTGCAGAGCTTGTCCCTGTGCGATGGTGCCTTGCGTTTCGGTCTGGAAGGCTTCGATACCCAGGATGCCGATGGCCATCAGCATCATGCTGATGTGGATGATGTAGCCTCCGTAGCGCCGTCGATTGCGTCCGGCCAGCCGCGCCAGCGCGGTGAAGAAATCTTCCTTCTGCGCGCGTTGACGGGCGCGAGCGCTGCGGAAGGTATCGTAAAGTGTAACGAAGATAACAAAAGCCACCAGGAAGAAGCCAACCAGGGCCACTGGCTGCTTGTAGCCTGCCAGATACGCCAGCACAGGCACGAACAACGCTGGGATGGTCGGCTTCCAGATGGCGCGTCCAAGTGTCGTGATGGTGGATTTGCCCCAGGCCGAAAGCGGAGCGATGCCCATCAGCGCCATCATCGCGCCGAAGAGCGGTCCGTTGGCGCGTTCGTAGAAGGGCGGACCCACGGTCACTTTTTGACCGGTGAAGAGTTCCGAAACCAGCGGGAAGATCACGCCCCAGAAACAGACCACCAGCACGCTCAAGAAGAGCAGGTTGTTGAGCAGGAAGAAGGCTTCGCGCGAGAGCATAGACTTCATCTCGGTTTCTGATTGCAATTCCGGCCAGCGCCAGATCAACAGCGCAACAGACGTGATAAAGGTTGCCCCGATGAAGCCAAAGAACATGGGACCAATCGCACTCTGTGCAAATGCATGTACGGAGGAGAGTACGCCAGAGCGGGTCAGGAAGGTGCCAAAGATGACCAGCGCGTAGGTCAGCATGATCAGGATCATGTTCCAGTGTTTGAGCAAGCCTTTGTGCTCCTGGATCATGACCGAGTGCAGGAAGGCGGTGCCGGCCAACCAGGGCATGAAAGCCGCGATTTCGACCGGGTCCCAGCCCCAGTAGCCGCCCCAGCCGAGCACGTCATAGGCCCAACGCCCGCCCAGCACCAGGCCGAGCGAGAGGAACAGCCAGGCCCATAGAGTCCAGCGGCGTGTGAGGCGCGTCCAGCGGTCGTCGGTGCGGCCGGTGACTAGCGCTGCAATCGCGAAAGCGAATGGGATCACGAACGAGACGAAGCCCAGGTACAGCATGGGCGGATGGATGATCATGCCTGGGTGCCGCAACAACGGATTGAGTCCGTTGCCGTCCTGTGGGGTAACCAGCACGCCCCCTGCCGGTTTGAAGGTGTAGGCGTCTACGCCTCCCGCGATCTGGTAGAAGCGGGCGAATGGGTTTTCGAAGAAAATATTCATCGAAAGGAAAAAGGCCAGCGTAATGGATGAAACTACGATCACCCAGGGCAAAAATTCGCGGTCACGTTCCCACTTGCGCAAGGTGACCGCGGATGTGAAAGCTGACAACAGCCAGGCCCAGAAGAGCAAGGACCCGGCCTGCCCACCCCACCAGGCAGTGATCTTAAGATAGGTTGGCATGCTACGACTGGTCACTTCATACACAAAGGAAACATCGAATTGATTGTTGACCAGCAGGTAAATCAAAACCCCGGCTGTCAGGGATAGCAGGGGGAAAGTGAGCAATTGAGCGCGCCGGGCGCTTTCCACCATCTGCGCAGATTGTTTTCTTTCGCCGAGAATTGCGGCAATCACGCTATACAACGCCACTAGGAAGGTTACGATTAAAACGCCAAAACCAAAGTCTGCAAGCATGTTTTCTCCTGTAACTATCAAAGCCTGACAAGTTTGGGAGACCTGTCAGGTTGTTCTTTCATCTTAACCTTCTATCTGCTCGGGCACGGCTTCCTCATACTTGGTCGGACACTTAAGCAGCAGCTCGTCCGCGTAGAAGTTGCCATCTTCGCCCATGTGGCCGGTCATGATGGCCTGAGCCTCATCGCGTAACAGATCTGGTTTTGGACCAACGTAAATCACTTTCATGCGTGCGCGCGCAGGATCTATGACGGCTTCGTGCAGCACGAACGCCAACCCGCCCTGCGCTTCGATGTCAGCGTTATCGCCTGGGACGTGAGCAACCTCAAAGGAAAGGGTCAAAGTCTGTGGATCATACTGGATCGTATCGCCAATCACCGCCCCAGAAGCGCGCAGGCTTTTACCGATCACGTCCGGGCCTTCGGTTTTGAGTTCGTCGATCGTCATAAAGTATTCTGCGCTGGCCTGTGTGGACGAAACGATCAGGTAGACGACTGCTGCAAGGATGAGCAGACCGCCGAGGATGAATTTTGTTCTCTGCATAGCGATACCTCCAGGAATTATTAAAGACAAATCGATACGATTGTGCCCTTTTTCATTTTACACATTAAGATTAATGCAGGCTGAAAAGGGACAGGATGGATGTCATGAAATTCACCTGATTTTATCCTAATAGTGGATAAAAAAACGACTCTGAGCGATGAGGCTCAGAGTCTGAATGCATTTTGGTACCTGCTTATTCCAATGAAATCAACCCCGTTCGAATGGCAAACTTGACCAATTCCGTGCGGGAGTGAATATTGAGTTTTTTCATGATTCGTTCACGATGGCGGGCAATGGTCTTTGGACTGAGTTCAAGCTGCTTGCCGATATCATGGTTGTTGAGTCCTTCCCCAACCAGTTCCAAGACCTGACGCTCACGTTTACTCAAAATGTCCAGGGTAACGGCATCTTTGCCCTTTCCATTGATTTCCCCATTGCCTGGCAGCGACACCGATTTGGCAAGCTGTTGGTAATCTTCCAATAACCAGCGCGCCAATGCCGGTTGCAGATAAACATACCCGGCTGCCAGCGCCTGGATAGCAGCAACCAGTTCATCGGCAGCCGCCTGCTTGGTAAGATATCCGGAAGCACCGACCGACAACATTTTCATGAAGTATTGTTTGTCAGCATGCACGGTCAGGACCAGGATCTGACACTCGGGATATAGATTCTTCAGTTGTAAGGTAGCCTCCATGCCATCCATGTCCGGCATGGTAATGTCCATCAAGACGATATCCGGCTTCGCTTCCCTGGCTTTCTCCAGCGCTTGCAGTCCGTTTTTTGCTTCCGCGACCACTTCGAAGCCAGGCTGCGTTTCAAGGAATGAGCGTAAACCGGTGCGTACCACATCATGGTCATCGACCAACATGAGTTTAATAGTGTCCATGAGCTATTCTCCTTCTTTCAGTACCCAAACGTGCATAAAGTGATCGGTGAATTTAACTTTTGGGTTCTTCCGTCTTTGGCGGGATAGAGGCCCGAAAATTGGGTTGTGAGCGAGCGTACGCTCGCTCACAACCCAATTTTCGGTATTTTTCCCGTTATAAACGGTAGAGCCAACTTTTGTAGATAGCATTTTGCTACTTGTTTCCTATTGTTTGCACACAAGCGGGATGACGACTTGAACAGTTGTCCCATGCCCCGGTGCAGAATGTAGGATCAACCGTCCGCCGACCGCTTCGACCCGTTCGCGCATACCTTCAAGCCCCCAACCCCGCGGCGGGCGTAACGGCTCGTTCGGGTCGAAGCCTTTGCCTGAGTCCAACACTCCCAGCGTGACCTTTTCTGGAGCATAGCACAGGTGCACGACGGCCTTATTGGTTCCCGCATGGCGGGTAACATTGGTGAGCGCTTCTTGCGTCACACGAAACAAAACGGTTTCGATCAGTGAGTCCAGTCTTGTTTGTGCTCCATTCACCTCGAAAGTGACGGTCATTCCCTTCGGGCAGCACTCGCTATTCAGCAGGGATTGGATGGCTGGCACGAGACCGAGATCATCTAACTGGGCAGGTCTCAAATCGTGGACCATCCTGTACAACCCCTGCGACATCTGGCGGCTAAGTTCCTGTAATCTATCTACTTTGTTTTTTATTTGTGGCTTGCGCTTGGTAAGTTCGCGCAAGGTAGCCAGCTCCAGTGTAAAAGCTGCCAAGGTTTGCGAGGTCTCATCATGTAGTTCGCGGGCGATACGCGCCCGCTCATCTTCCTGTGCCTGGACGGTGTGGCGCAAGAGTTCGCGGCGGATCTCTTCCTGTTGTTCCAGTGCCTTTAGACGGGATTGCTGTGCTGCGAACAATTCGGTTTTGCGTACCTCTTCCATATACTGGCTTGCACGTACTAGACCGTAGGTGATCATTACTGCCGTGATGGTCCGGATTAATTGTATTGGGAAGCCCGTATTCGCTAAGAAAGCATCTTCATTTATAAAGCGTGCCGGGAACATGTTGATCGGATGTACGAAGAATTGGGTCAGGGTGTAAATGGCAAACCAAAAAGAAGCAATTGCGAGACTGGTACCCAGGCGTGTGCGCTTATTTTGAAACATTCCACGCGCTTGAGCATGCAGGGCCAGCGCGGCCAGCATGGCAGCCGGAACAGCCAGCAGCTAGCGTCCGAGACCATCCAGCAAGGGGACCAAAGGGAT
>Ga0105091_10000867_pt1 | contig 13068 bp, 12 predicted proteins | sample PPLLak1March2015_FD_87022 | JGI IMG/M metagenome (GOLD analysis project Ga0105091, IMG submission 87022) | Freshwater sediment microbial communities from Prairie Pothole Lake near Jamestown, North Dakota, USA - PPLs Lake P7 Core (1) Depth... | ecosystem: Environmental > Aquatic > Freshwater >... | reverse complement strand
GAGGGAGGCCGCCCACCCGGTCGTCCCGGGCGCCGCCTCGCATTCGATGGTGAGGGTGTCGCCCGGACGCACGAGCGCCGGGACGTTGACGAGCGGGCGCTGGATCACGGTCAGCGTGTCGCCGATAGCGAGCACCTCTGTGTCGGAATCGTCCGAGACGGCAGGGACGGGCCCGGCGGCCGCCAGGACCAGAACGACCAACCCGAGAACTCTCGCACGGGAAGTGGTATGGGACCGCATCATGGCCTTTCTCGCGGGGAGCGAGCGGAAGAACGCGGGGGATGGCTTAATAGTACCACCTTGTGCGCCCGCGAGGGGATCGTATCTTCGTGACTGTCGGGGATCGGAGCGATCTGCTAGAATGACGGCCCCGCCTGCTTGGGGGCGGGTCCCGGCCGGAACAACACCACTCGGAGTTCGTCCATGACCGATATCGGTCCTATTCCGATCGTCCTCTATCGGCGCGGCGCGCCGTCGCCGGCCGACTTCCCGCTCGTGGCGGCGGGGCTCGTCGAAGGGGCCGACGGGTCGTCGCTTCCCGAACCCCTTCGCGCCGCGGCCGCTCCGGCCCTGCTCGGCGACTTCCGCGGCGAGGAGATGGAGACCGCCCTCGTCTATGCGGAGGGCGGCGGCTCGCGTCTTCTGCTCCTCGGCCTCGGCAAGGAGGAGAAGACGGGCGTTCGCCTGCTGCGGCGCTGGGCGGCGCGCGCCTCCAAGGAGGCGCGTCGCGTTCGCGTGCGGCGCCTCGCGATCGTCCTCCCTCCCACGCGCGGCGCCGCCGCCGAGCGGATCGCGGCCGCCGCCGAGGGTGCCGTCCTCGGCGCTCGCCTCAAGTGGATCGAGAAGGACCGGACGCCGCTTGACGAGATCGCGATCTTCGGGGAGGCGCCGGAGCCGGAGGGCGCGGCGGCGGCGGAAGCGGGCCTCCGCACCGCCGACGCGACGCTCTTCGCGCGCATGCTCGCGATGGAGCCGCCGAACCGATTGGCGCCCGCCGACCTCGCGGCCGCCGCCGAGAGGATCGCCGCGGAAGAGGATGGCGTGAGCGCGCGGATCTGGAGCGAGAAGGAGATCGAGCGCGAAGGACTCCTCTCGCTTCTCGCGGTCGGATCGGGGAGCGCGAACCCTCCCCGCTTTGTCCGCCTCGCCTACGAAGGCGTCGGCGCCCCCGCGAACGACGGTCCGATCGTCCTCGTCGGGAAGGGGATCACGTTCGACTCGGGCGGACTTTCGCTGAAGGCCCCCGAGCGGATGGCCCTCATGAAGTACGACATGAGCGGCGCGGCCGCCGTGCTCGCCGCCGTTCGCGCCGCGCCGCGCCTTCGGCTCCCCCTCCGCGTCGTCGCGATCGTCCCCTCCGCCGAGAACATGCCGGGGCCTCGCTCGTACCGGCCGGGCGACGTGCTCCAGACCTACAAGGGCCTCACGATCGAAGTGGACAACACGGACGCCGAAGGGCGGATCGTTCTCGCCGACGCGATCGCGTGGGCGGAGAGGAACGAGCGCCCCGACTCGATCGTCGACGTCGCGACCCTGACCGGCGCGATCCGGATCGCCCTCGGGCGGCACGCGGCCGGTCTCTTCTCGAACGACGACGCGCTCGCCGATGAAATCGTCCAGGCGGCCGGCGCTTCGGGCGAGCGGATCTGGCGCCTCCCGCTCTGGGAGGAGTACGACGCGGAGATCAAGAGCGACATCGCGGACGTCCGGAACATCGCGCGATCGGCGGAGGCGGGGGGCGCGGCGATCGTCGCCGCGAAGTTCCTCGAGCGCTTCGCCGGCGGCGCGCGCTGGGCGCACCTCGACATCGCGGGAAGGGCTTGGGCGCAAGGCGAGCACCCGCTCGGCCCGGCCGGCCCGACGGGATTCGGGGCGGCACTCCTCCTGTCGTTCCTGAGACGAAGAGCGGCGGCTCGTTCTAAAGGAGAGAACTCGAAGTGAAGCAAGATCGATATCGCGTGGCGATCATCGGCTCCGGTCCCGCCGGCCTCACGGCGGCGATCTACGCGGCCCGCGCCGACCTCGCCCCCCTCGTGCTCGAGGGGATGGAGCCGGGCGGCCAGCTCACGACGACGACCGAGGTGGAGAACTACCCCGGCTTCCCGGAAGGGGTGCAGGGGCCCGAGCTGATGGACGTCTTCCGGAAGCAGGCGGCGCGCTTCGGGGCGGAGATCGTGCAGCGCGAGGCGACCGCCGTCGATCTCGCCGGCCGCCCGTTCGGCGTGACGATCGACGAGAAGGAGACGGTGCGAGCGGACGCGCTCATCGTCGCGACCGGCGCGAGCGCGCGCTATCTCGGGCTCGAGTCGGAGCTCCGGCTCCGCGGCCGGGGCGTCACCGCCTGCGCCACCTGCGACGGCTTTTTCTTTAGAGGTAAAGTTGTTTGCGTGGTCGGCGGGGGCGACTCGGCGATCGAGGAAGCTACGTTCCTCACGAAGTTCGCGACCAAAGTCTACATCCTGCACCGGCGCGACCAGCTCCGCGCGTCGAAGATCATGCAGCAGCGCGCGTTCGACAACCCCAAGATCGAGGTCGTCTGGAACACGACGGTCGAGGAGGTGCTCGGCAAGGACTCGGTGGAAGGGGTACGGCTCCGCGACGTGAAGACGAACGAGACGCGCGTCCTCCCCCTCGACGGCTTCTTCCTCGGGATCGGCCACGACCCGAACACGAAGATCTTCCGCGGCAAGCTCGATCTCGACGCGAAAGGCTACATCCGGACGCACGCCGGCACGCACACGAGCGTCGATGGCGTCTTCGCGTGCGGCGACGTCCAGGACCACGTCTACCGGCAGGCGGTGACCGCCGCCGGGAGCGGCTGCATGGCCGCCCTCGACGCGGAGAGGTTCCTGGCGGAATCGAATGCGTAGTTCAGCAAGTACGAATCGAGCCGACCCCATCGGGGACGCCTGAGGAGGCGCTCCGGCAACTCATTGCCGAACAGGGCATTGCGGGCGCGAGACTGACCCGCGGCCCCCTTCCTCTCTTTTTGCTTGATCCGGACCCCGTGGATTCACGATATTTATAAGCGACGGCGCGACTTGACTTTGAATAAGTTAGGGGGCGGGCTCCCGTGCTTTTCGACCTCGCGAACGTGGCGGTGTTTCTGGGCGTGGCCCTCGGCTTCGTTTGGGCGACCCTCTACCTCAGCCGCCTGATCGCGCCCCGCTCTCCGGGCGGCGACAAAGCGCTTTCGTACGAGTGCGGCGAGCTCCCGGTCGGCGGCGGCCGGATCCAGTTCAACTTCCGCTTCTACGTGCTCGCTCTGATCTTCCTCATCTTCGAGGTCGAGATCGCCTTCGTCTTCCCGGTCGCGGTCGTCTTCCGCGGCTGGGTCGAGTCGGGCCGTGCCGCCGTCGCGTTCCTCGAGATCTTCCTCTTCATCGGGATCCTCTTCCTCGGTCTCGTTTACCTCTGGAGGAAGGGGGAGCTCTCTTGGCACAAGGAGGATCTGACCGCCCCCGAGGAGAAACTGCCGTGAACTTCACCGACATGCGGGAGATCAACCTCCACCAGTCCCTCCCCGACGGGCTCCTCGTCACCAACGTCGACAAGCTGCTCGCGTGGGGGCGGCTCTCGTCGCTCTGGTATTTGCTCTTCGGTCTCGCCTGCTGCGCGATCGAGCTGATGCAGACCGGCGGCCCGCGCGCCGATCTCGACCGCTTCGGCGCCGTGCCGCGTGCGACGCCCCGCCAGGCGGACCTCATGATCGTCGCGGGGACCGTCACGCTCAAGATGGCGAAGCGCGTGAAGCGTCTCTACGAGCAGATGCCCGAGCCCAAGTACGTGATCTCGATGGGGAGCTGCGCGAACTCGGGAGGCCTCTTCGCGTACGCATACTCCGTGCTCAAGGGGATCGACAAGGTGATCCCGGTCGACATCTACGTTCCCGGATGTCCGCCGCGGCCGGAGGCGCTGACCGAGGCGCTCCTCGAGATCCAGAAGAAGATCCAGAACGAGAAGTATCTCGGCCGCGGCCCGGTGGCGGCCGGCGCGAAGGAATAACCCCCCGATGGACATCGAGGAGATCGAGCGGCGGCTTCGAGAGGGTGTGCCCGGCGGGATCGTCGAGATCCACCGCGCGCCTTACTCCCCGCACCTCGTGGTCGACGCGGCGAAGATCCGCGACGTCTGCCGCTTTCTTCGCGACGACCCGGCGCTCCGCTTCGACTACCTGACGCACCTGAGCGCGCTCGACACGGGCGCGACGCTCTGCACCGTCTACCGGGTCCTCTCGCTCACGCACAAGCGGACGGTCGCGATGCGCGCCTACGTGCCGCGCGACAATCCGGTCATCGACACCGTATCCGACATCTGGCCGTCGGCCGGCTGGTTCGAGCGCGAGTCGTTCGACCTGATGGGGATCGAGTACCGGGGGCATCCCGATCTCCGGCGCCTCCTCCTCCCCGACGATTGGGAGGGGCATCCGCTCCGGAAGGACTACGTCGATCCGCTCCGGTACCAGGACATCGACAACACGCGGGACTACGAGATCTGACATGCCGCTTCGCACCGAGGAAATGACGCTGAACATGGGGCCGCACCATCCGTCGACGCACGGGGTGCTCCGCTTCATCCTGGCGTCCGACGGCGAGGTCGTCCATTCGTGCAAGCCGGACGTCGGGTACCTGCACCGCTCGATCGAGAAGATCGGCGAGAAGATGACCTACCTCGGCTTCATGCCGTACACCGACCGGGTCGACTACGTTTGCGCGATGAACGCGAACTGGGGCTACGCGCTCGCCGTCGAGAAGCTCGCGGGGATCGCGGTGCCGCGGCGCGCGGAGTTCATCCGGGTGATCGTCGGCGAGTTGAACCGGATCTCGAGCCATCTCGTGGCGCTCGGGACGATGGCGATGGACCTCGGGGCGATCACTCCCTTCCCTTGGGCCCTTCGCGAGCGGGAGCGGGTGAACGACCTCCTCGAGGAGATCTGCGGTGCGCGCCTCACCTACAACTACGTCTGGATCGGCGGCGTGGCGTTCGACGTCCCGGCCGGCTGGCTCGAGAAGGCGCGGAGCTTCGTCGATTCGTTCGAGAGGATGATCCCCGAGTTCGATCGTCTCATCACGGGGAACAAGATCTTCCATGAGCGCCTCGTGGGCGTCGGCGTAATCGACCGGGAGACGGCGCTCGGCTACGGGATCTCGGGGCCGAACCTCCGCGCGTCCGGGGTCGCCTGGGACATCCGGCGCGACATTCCGTACGGCATCTATCCGGAGCTCGAGTTCGATGTCCCTGTCGGCGCGTGCGAGGCGGGCGCCCTCGGCGACTGCTACTGCCGCTTCCGCGTTCGCGTGCGCGAGATGGAGGAGTCGGTCAAGATCGTGCGCCAGTGCATCGACCGCTTCCCGCACGAGGAGCTGGAGTTCCGGACGAAGCTCCGGCGCGTCAAGCCGCCGATCGGGTCGGTCTACGTCGCCTCCGAGGCGCCGCGCGGCGAGCTCGGCTTCCTCATCCTTTCGAACGGGACGGAGTACGCGGAGCGGATGCGCATCCGGACCGGGAGCTTCACCGCGATGTCGGTTCTGGAGAAGATCGCTCCCGGCCTCATGGTGGCCGACCTCGTCGCGGTGATCGCGAGCCTCGACGTGGTCGCGCCCGAGATCGACCGGTAGCGCCGGGGAGACGAACGTGCAGCAGCTTCTCGACCGGATTCTGGCGAGCCTCGGGTGGACCGGGGAAGGGCCGACGCAGATCGTCTACTTCCTCGGGATGCTCTTCTTCGCCGTCGCTCTCCTCCGCGTCTGCTTCACGCCGTTCGCGGGGGTCGTCTCGTGGGCGGAGCGCCGGATCGCCGCCCGGATGCAGTCGAGGGTCGGGCCGAACCGGGTCGGCCCGCAAGGGATCCTCCAGTGGCTCGCGGACGGCCTCAAGTGCGTGTTGAAGGAGGACCTGATCCCGGAGGACGCCGACCGCCTCCTCTTCCGCGTGGCGCCGTACCTCGTCTTCTGCGGACTCTTCGGGGCGTTCGCCGTACTCCCCTTCTCGCGGCACCTCGTGATCGCCGACCTCGATGTCGGCGCCTTCTACGTGATGGCGATCACCTCGCTCGTCCCTCTCGGCATCATCATGTCCGGCTGGGCGTCGAACAACAAATGGTCCCTCCTCGGCGGGATGCGGTCGGCCGCCCAGATCATCTCGTACGAGATCCCGGCGGCCCTTTCGCTCCTCGCCGTGATCCTCGCCGCCGGAACCTTGAGTCTTCAAGGAATCATCCGGGCGCAGGGGTGGAGCCCGGCCGACTGGTTCGTCTTCCGAAACCCGTTCCTTTTCACCGGCTTCTTCTACTTCTTCATCGCGAACCTCGCCGAGGGGAACCGGACCCCGTTCGACCTGCCCGAGGCGGAGTCGGAGCTCGTCGCGGGGTACACGACCGAGTACTCGGGGATGCGCTTCGCGTTCTTCATGCTGGCGGAGTGGGCGAACCTGTACGTCATCGCGGCGGTGGTGACGGTGGCGTTCCTCGGCGGGTGGAACGTCCCCGCGATCGCGGACGGCGCCCTGCTCACGCTCCTCGAGATGGTCGTGTTCGCCTTGAAGTCGTTCGCGGTCGTCTTCGTCATCATCTGGATCCGCTGGACCCTCCCGAGGCTCCGGGTCGACCAGATGATGCTCGTGTGCTGGAAGTACCTGGTGCCTCTTTCCTTTTTGAACGTGCTCGGAACGGCCGTTTGGATGATGATCGTGCCGGAGGAGAGCCTCTTCGGACGGGCCTTCGCGTGGGCGCTCGTGCTCATCGCCGCACTCATCGCGGCGCTCTTCGGATGGCGCGTCCGGAAGAACCTCGTGGATGCCGGCGTCGGAAGGTTCGCGGCGAAGCCGATCTCGTAGGGTGACATGACCTCTTACGTGCAAAACATCCAGGAGACGTGTACGTCGATCTTCGAGGGGATGGCGGTCACCTTTTCGCACCTCTTCCGGAAGCCGATCACCGTCGAGTATCCGGACCGGATGGGGAGGCACCTCCGCGAAACGCTCCCCGAGCGCTACCGCGGCCACCTCGACGTCGACATGGAGATCTGCATCAGCTGTCTCGCGTGCGAAAAGGCGTGCCCGATCGAGTGCATCGTGATCGAGGACGTCCAGATCTCGAAGGAGACGGTCGTCGGCGTCGACGGCAAGGAGACGGCGCGCGTCAAGGAGCCGACCCGTTTCGACATCAACCTCTATAAATGCATGTACTGCGGCCTCTGCGTCGAACCGTGCCCGACCGGCGCGATCCGCTTCACGAAGGAATTCGAAGGCGCGACGAGCGACCTGTCGAAGCTCCACCTCCGGTTCGTGACGCCCGAGGGGAAGGCGCGGGTCCTCCTCAAGGGACAGGAGTACGAGAAGGAGCAGGCGGAGAAGGCGCGCCTGAAAGCGGAAGCCGCGGCGAGGGCGGCCGCGGAAAAGGCGAAGGCGGCGGCCGAGGGGACGAAGCCGCTGGGCGGGGAGCTGCCCGCCGCGGAACCGCCGAAGACCGAACCGCCGTCCGAAGAGGAGAAGGGCGCGTGAATCCGAGCGACTACTTCCTCATCCTGCTCGGCGTGATGAGCGTGGCGCCCGCGTTCGTGGTCGCGTTCTCGAAGAACCTGATCCGCTCCGCTTTCGCGCTCCTCTTCACGTTCGCGGGGATGGCGGGGCTCTACGGATTCCTCGCGGCCGACTTCCTCGCGGTCCTCCAGATCCTCGTCTACGTCGGCGGCATCCTCGTGCTCATCCTCTTCGGCGTCCTTTTCACGCAAAAGATCTACACGCCGGAGGTGGCGGCCGGGCGCTATGCCTTCCGGCCGGTCCTCCTGATCGGAGCGGCCCTCTTCGCCGTCCTCTTCTTCGTCCTCTCGGCGGGGGTCGCGTGGGACACGATCGCGAACCGCCCGGCGGAGCCGACGATCCGCACGCTCGGCGAGCTCCTCCTCTCCCGCCACCTCCTGGCCTTCGAGGCGGCGTCCGTCCTTCTCCTCACGGTGTTGATCGGCGCGGTCGCCGTCGTGCGGAAGGAGCTCACGTGAACCGGCTCGAGACTTATCTCTTCATCAGCTCGGTTCTCGCGGCCCTCGGTTTCGTGACGATCGCGAGCCGGAGGAACGCGGTCGCGATCCTCATGGGCATCGAGCTCCTCCTCAACGCGGCCGCCCTCAACTTCGTCGCGTTCGGGCGGTTCGTGAAAAACGCCGCGGGAACGCACCCGCTCGACGGGCAGATCTTCGCGATCTTCATCCTGGTGCTCGCGGCGGCCGAGGCCGCGATCCTGCTCGCGGTGATCATCGCCATCTACCGGCAGTCCGAGTCGATCGACGTCGAGCGGCTGCGCGGCTTGAAGGGCTGACGCGTGCACGAGACGGCGGGCGCCATCCGCGAGTTCGGCCTCCTGAAGGCGATCCTCCTTCTTCCGCTCGCCGGCGCGATCTGGAACGGCTTTTTCGGGAAATGGGTCCAGAGGCGGTTCGGCGAGAAACCGATCTCGATCGTCGCCACCGCCGCGGCGGCCGGCTCGTTCCTCGTTTCCCTCGTCTCGGTGCTCGCCCTCCGCTCCGCGGACGGAGCGCTCGCCGACCGGATCTACACCTGGTTCTCCGCCGGCGACCTGTCCGTTCCGGTCGCTCTCCTCCTCGATCCGCTCTCCTCCGTGATGATCCTCGTGGTGACCGGCGTCGGCAGCCTCATCCACGTCTATTCGATCGGCTACATGCACGGCGACGGCGGCTACTACCGCTACTTCGCGTTCCTGAACCTCTTCCTCTTCTCGATGCTGACCCTCGTGCTCGGCGACAACATCCTCCTCCTCTTCGTCGGGTGGGAGGGGGTCGGCCTCTGCAGCTACCTCCTGATCGGGTTCTGGTTCACGGACCGGGAAAAGGCGGCGGCCGGCATGAAGGCGTTTCTCACGAACCGGATCGGCGACCTCGGGTTCATCGTCGGCGTCTTCGCGCTCTGGTGGCTCTTCGCGGGGAAGGGCGTGCATTCGCTCGCCTTCGCCGACATGGCCCGCTCGATCCGCCTGATCGAGGGCGAGACGGTCCTCGGCGCTCCGGCGCTCGCCTTCATCGGCATCGCCCTCTTCGTCGGGGCCGCCGGAAAGTCGGCGCAGATTCCGCTCTACGTCTGGCTCCCGGACGCGATGGCCGGCCCGACGCCCGTTTCCGCCCTGATCCACGCGGCGACGATGGTGACCGCCGGCGTCTACATGATCGCGCGCATGCACTTCCTCTACACGCTCGCACCGGCCGCCCTCGCCGTCGTCGCAATCGTCGGCGCCGCCACCGCCCTCTTCGCCGCAACGATCGGAATCGCGCAGACCGACATCAAGAAGGTGCTCGCCTACTCGACGGTGAGCCAGCTCGGCTACATGATGATCGGGGTCGGCGTCGGGGCGTACGCGGCCGGCATCTTCCACCTGATGACCCACGCGTTCTTCAAGGCGTGCCTCTTCCTTTCGGCCGGCTCGGTCATCCACGCGATGGGCGGCGAGCAGGACATCCGCAAAATGGGCGGCTTACGGAAGAAGATGCCGCTCACGTTCCTCTCGATGTTTCTCGCGACCCTCGCGATCGCCGGCATCCCCGGCTTCTCCGGCTTCTTTTCCAAGGACGAGATCCTGTGGAACGCGTGGGCCGGGCCGCACGGCCATCCGCTCCTTTGGGCGGCGGGGGCGCTCGGCGCCGGGATCACCGCCTTCTACATGTTCCGGCTCGTCTTTCTCGCGTTCTTCGGCGAGTGCCGGGCGAGCGAGGAGACCAAGCACCACCTGCACGAGTCGCCGCGCGTCGTGACGACGCCGCTCCTCGCGCTCGCGGCCCTCTCCGTCGCGGGCGGATGGGTCGGGATCCCGGAGGCGCTCGGAGGGAAGAGCCGATTCCACCACTTCCTCGCGGGGGTCTTCTCGCCGGGCGGCGCGCACGGCGAAGCGATCGCGCACGGCGAGCAGGCGGTCCACGCCTCTCGCTCGCTCGAATACCTCCTCATGGCCGCCTCGGTCCTCATCGCCCTCGGCGGCATCGCGCTCGCGCACCGTCTCTATCTCGCGAGGCCCGACCTTCCGGGGCGCATCGTCTCGCGCGCGCGCCTCCTCCACCGGATCGTCGAGAACAAGTACTACGTGGACGAGATCTATCGGGCGACCGTCATCCGCTTCGTCCTCGTTCTTTCGCGCGCGCTCCGCGTCTTCGACGATTTCGTCGTGGACGGCGTCGTAAACCTGAGCGGGTGGGTCGTTCGGATCGTCGCGCTGGTTTCCGGCTGGTTCGACAACACGTTCGTGGACGGTCTGGTGAACGCCGTATCGAACGGCACGATCGCGCTCGGCGCGCGGGCGCGCCGCCTCCAGACCGGCGCCGTGCAAAGCTACGTGATCGCGGTCTTCGCCGGCATCTTGCTCCTCGTTCTTCTCTACATGGGTCTCTCGGGAAGAGCATGAGCCTCGGACGCCGCGCGCCGCGAAGAAGAAGGACCGACAGCCCATGGACCTCTTGACCGCCATTACGTTCTCCCCTCTCCTGTTCGTGCCGATCCTCCTCCTCCTGCCGGAGAACCGAAAGAACTGGATCCGGTGGACCGCGGCGGCCGGCACGCTGGTGCCCCTCCTCCTCTCGGTCTATCTGTACGGGGCGTTCGACCGATCGCTCGCGGGGATCAACGATGCGGCCTCGTTCCAGTTCGTCGTGATGAAGCCGTGGATCGAGTCGTTTCACATCCAGTACTACATGGGGATCGACGGGCTGTCGGTCACGATGATCCTGCTCACCACGCTCCTCTCGTTCCTTTGCATCTTCGCCTCGTACGGGATCGCGAGCGGGCTCCGCGGCTACTTCTCGATGTTCCTCCTGCTCGAGGTCGGGATGCTCGGCACGTTTTGCGCGCTCGACTTCTTCCTCTTCTATCTCTTCTGGGAGCTGATGCTCCTCCCGATGTACTTCCTGATCGGGATCTGGGGCGGCCCGCGAAAGGTGTACGCGGCGATCAAGTTCTTCCTCTATACCTTGTTCGGATCGGTCCTCATGCTCCTCTGCATCCTCGCCCTCTACTTCAAGGGCGGGCACACCTTCGACATGGTGCGGCTCATGTCGGCCGGCGTGGAAACGGGCTCGATCGGATTCCTCGGCGCCGCGCTCGACTTCGGAAAGGTGATCTTCCTCGGCCTCTTCATCGGATTCGCGATCAAGGTGCCGATCTTTCCGTTCCACACGTGGCTCCCCGACGCGCACGTGGAGGCGCCGACGCCTGTCTCGGTCATCCTGGCCGGCGTCCTCCTCAAGATGGGGACCTACGGGATGATGCGCATCAGCTTCCCGATCCTGCCGGAGGCCACCCGCTGGTTCGCTCCGGCGCTCGCCGTCCTCGCGCTCATCAACATCGTGTACGGCGCGCTCTGCGCGATGGCGCAGAAAGACCTGAAAAAACTGATCGCCTATTCCTCGGTGAGCCACATGGGCTTCGTCCTGCTCGGGATGGCCTCGGGGACGGCGCTGGGGATGAACGGGGCGGTGCTCCAGATGTTCAACCACGGCACGATCACGGCCATGCTCTTCCTTCTCGTCGGCGTGATCTACGATCGCGCCCATCACAGGCAGATCGAGGGCTTCGGCGGGCTCGTAAGCCGGATGCCGATCTACGGCGCTTTCACCTCCCTCGCCTTCTTCGCGGCGATCGGGCTCCCCGGCCTTTCCGGCTTCATCTCGGAGGCGCTCGTTCTGCTCGGCGGCTTCCGGGCGTTCCCGCTCGTCACGATCCTCTCTGCGTCCGGGATCGTGCTCGGCGCCGCCTACATGCTCTGGACGTACCAGAGGATCTTCCTCGGCCCGCTGAACGAGCGCTACGCCGACCTTCCGGAGATCAGCGGGCGCGAGATCTTCACGCTCGCGCCGCTCGGCGTGATCGTGATCGTCCTCGGCTTCTATCCGCACCCGATCCTCGGCATGATGGAGGCATCGATGGGCCGGCTGGTACAGGCCGTGTGGGGTTAGCGACGTGAGCGGACCGATCCCCCTCGGGAACCTCGAGAGCGTGCGCTTCTTCCTTCCCGAGATCATCCTGATTGGGACGATCGTCGCCGTCCTTGCGGTCGATCTCGTCTTGACGAAGCCCGGCATCGTCCGCATGGGAGACGAGAAGCGCCGCTCGAAAGAGTGCGACGCCGTCCTCGCGGTCGGCCTCGCCGGGATCGCCGCCTCCCTCGCGGCCCTCGCCTCGATCGGCGGCGAGGGGTCGGCCCTCCTCTTCGAGGGGGCGATCGTCTGGGACCCGTTTTCGATCTTCTTCCTGGCGTTCTTCCTCGTCGTTACGGCCGCGGTCCTTCTCATCGCGCATCCGTACCGCGAGCTCGTCTGCGTCCACTACGGCGAGTTCATCTCGCTCGTGATCGGGACCGCGTTCGGGATGATCCTTCTCGCCTCTTCGACGAACCTCATCCTCATCTACCTGGCGCTCGAGATGGTCTCGCTCCCTTCCTACATCCTGGCCGGGTTCCTGAGGGGAGACAGGAAATCGAGCGAAGCGGCGCTCAAGTACGCGGTCTACGGGGCGGCCGCGTCGGGGGCGATGCTCTACGGGTTCTCGTTCCTCTACGGCATGACCGGGTCGATCGATCTCTTCGAGATCCAGGGGGCGCTTCGCGGCGCCGAGCATTCGATCCCTCAGGTCCTGGTTCCGCTCGCCTTCATCCTGGCCGGCTTCGGCTTCAAGATCGCCGCGGTCCCGTTCCACATGTGGGCGCCCGACGTCTACGAGGGGAGCGCGACCCCGGTGACCGCCTTCTTCTCGGTCGCCCCGAAGGCGGCCGGCATCGCCGTGCTGATCCGCTTTCTGCACACGGTCCTCGCCGCCCCGGACGCGGCCGGCTCGGCGTCCTACCACGTGCTCGGACCGGTCGACTGGAGGCTCCTCGTCGCGATTCTCTCCGTCGCCACGATGACGCTCGGAAACCTCGCGGCGATCGGCCAGGACAATCTGAAGCGGATGCTCGCCTACTCCTCGATCGCGCACGCGGGTACGCTCCTCCTCGGCGCGGTCGTGTGCGACGCGAACGGGATCCAGGCCGTTCTTTTCTACCTGATGGTCTACGCGATCATGAACCTCGGCGCGTTC
>Ga0105091_10000865_pt1 | contig 13076 bp, 13 predicted proteins | sample PPLLak1March2015_FD_87022 | JGI IMG/M metagenome (GOLD analysis project Ga0105091, IMG submission 87022) | Freshwater sediment microbial communities from Prairie Pothole Lake near Jamestown, North Dakota, USA - PPLs Lake P7 Core (1) Depth... | ecosystem: Environmental > Aquatic > Freshwater >... | reverse complement strand
TGACTTGCAATTTCCGGGGGTTCCTTGGGTTCAATGGTCACAAATGCAGAAATTGATTGTATGACAGGCCGGGTATCCGAGTTAGTAACTATTACATTGGTATCAGGTAGTGCTGCACCCAGGTTGCCTAACGGTTCAATCGTCGGTATCAGCTTGATGAGGGAAGCGGGCGGATCCGGATCGACTGGAGAGGCTAACGCAGGAAGCGGGGAACTTGGGGGAGTGGTGATAACCTCAACGGGGGCCGTCCCGTAGAGCGTGGACCCTATGGACACCAGGATTGAGGTATTTATGAGAAGGATTAAAAAAATAACCCCGAATATGAGCTTAACGATTTCCTCGTCCATATAATAAAGTAATGGCGGTTTATTTAAAAAAATAGTAGTATGTTTACAGATTTTGAAACAAAAATAATTATCAGGCAAAAACAGTAAAAAAGGAGAAGTTATTCAGGTCCATGCAGGATTGGGCATTAACCATTTTCATTCCCGGGGATATCCGTACTTCTTCAGGCACTCGTATGCAGTGGGATCAGATAGTCCTCCCTTCAATCGTGCAGGGATCAGACGGGTGCAGCGGACAAGACGCCTGTTGTCATATGCAATCGTTTATCAGGAAGAAATGAATGAATTACACCTATGGCACCAAGACGCGAACCACATCCGACACCGCACGACCACAAATCCCACACGGGTGCACCGGCAAGCCTTGACAAGGACCGGCACATGGAAGAGGACAAACACCATCCCCTGGACCACCCCCATCCTCATCCTCCCCATCATCCACAGAAAAAACCATCGCTCCCCCCACGGCACAACGCTCATACCCAGCCGCCAGAGCAGGGACTGGATATCGATCATGGTACCCATGAGGATCGCCCGCGACCGGCAAAGATAATGATGAAGGAAGGAAAAACCGGGACAAAAACGCCCAAAAAATGATAATCCTGTCATGCGCACAAAATTCCCGGACAGTCCGGGAAGAGCCTTTTTCTTTTCCAGAAAAATGAATGAAAACATGAGGATTTGGACAAGGCCGGGAATATGCATACTGGCGCTTGGAACCTGGATAAGCTTCGCATGATATCATGATGAACAACAGCGGCCATTCGCCCATGACAGTCAGTGGAGATGTGAAGGGAATATCACCGGCATCCGGCAGAATGCCGGTCGTGTTTGCAGGTCACGGCTCTCCGGAGAATGCGCTGGGAAACAATCCATTCAGCACCTCATGGAAGCACCTGGGGATGATGATCCCGAAACCTTCTCTCATTCTTAGTATTTCAGCGCACTGGGTCATTCAGGAGGGGATTGCAGTCACGGCAACAGATCATCCAAGGACTATCCATGATTTCTACGGGTTCCCGCCTGAACTCTACCGGATTGAATATCCCGCCCCGGGATCTTCGGAAGGGGCAAAGCTTGTGCAAAACCTCGTGAGGAGCACCGGCATTGCTCTCGATTACGAATGGGGACTCGACCATGGGACCTGGTCGGTGCTCCGGCATATGTACCCCGCTGCAGATATACCGGTAATACAGCTCAGCCTGAATTACAACCAGCCCTTGTCCCTCCTGTTCAGGATGGGTAAAGAACTCAGCCCGTTGAGAGAGCAGGGAGTCCTGATTTTGGGCAGCGGGAACCTCGTGCATAACCTCATGCTGCTCACCATGCATGGAAAACCCTATCCATGGGCTGTCGAGTTCGATACCATGGTAAAAAATGCTCTTATTGCCAGGGACTATGATGCTCTCATCGATTATACCAGATATCCCATTTCAGCACTCGCACATCCTACCAGCGAGCATTACCTTCCGCTGCTCTGCATTATCGGGGCTGCCGGAGATGACAGGCCGGCGTTCTTCAATGAGACGATATTTGCGGGATCCGTCTCAATGAGAGGTGTGGTATTTGGTCCGGGTACCAGTGAAAGGATCTGATCGGACAGTTGGATTTCTGAGGATTTCATCTGCGGTGACCTCGCCCATAATGTGCAGGAACAGGACTCGTACTGATGGCCTCCCAGGATCGTTTATAACATAAAGCCATTCCCGAAAGAGTGAATTCTGAAATAAGTAGTGTAACAGGGTTGGAACCAGATCTCTTTGTGACGCTTTGGTAGTAAAAATGAATAATTTTTCAGATCGGGGCTCGTGTTGAACCTTCTTCGAAGTATTTCAAAGATAACGGAGCATGTTTTTTCACTTCGCTATAAAAGAACCTGGTCATCGCAGGATCGGAATCCCTGATTGATCCATAAATGGTGTTTACCAGCCAGTTTGGCAGTTCAGACTCTTTATCAAGTACGTTCTTTATGACAACGATTGTTTCATCTACATCAATCTTGTTTTTCCAGCGGTATGGCATAGTCTGCCTCCTTTCATTCAATGGTTCCATTACCTTGTGCTCTTTGCCAGTCCAAGGTATCGTGTTACTTAAGTACTGACACGTTTATCGCATTTTTGGGAATTTGCACATTATGAAATATAATCTGAAACGTAACCAGACCAAAAGGGTGAAATCCCTCCAAATGTATCTATCAGAATTCTCGGAAGTGATAGCCTGGTCGCATACTCTAACCCGGGGATCGAAGATCTTTTGCCTCATCTGGCAATTGTTTCAAAGTCTGTACAAAATCTGATAGAGTGTTTAAAGGGAAATTTATCCTATGATCGTGATGATGTCGGACGTGAAGCCCCTCCCCGACCGACTTATTTCCCGTGGAGAAAAAGTCGCTTTTAAGAGGATAGTTGCCGGATCCTTCTCATTGAGAAGTAGGGTATCCGGTATGGTGAGGGTCTGCTCCGGGCTGGATTCCTGAACCGCTCCATGAAAAACAATGATTTTCTTTACCGGAGGCTCAAACGACAAAAACCACTTCAGCACTGTCATGATCCCAGCGCCGTGCGCAGGTCGCGGATCGGCAGGGTGTTGATGATATCCTTTGCCTCAAGCCAGCCCCTGCGTGCAGTCGCAATCCCGAATTCCATAGCAGCCAGGTTATCACGGGTATGGGCGTCCGATCCAATCGCAAACCGGACGGCATATTCCCGTGCTTTCATGCAGTGGATATCGGGAAGATCCAGCCGGTTCTGGAACCCGTTGATCTCAAGGAACACATGGCGTTCTGCTGCAGTCCTGAAAAAAACGGCAAGGTCGAGGTCGACCGGTTCCCGCTGCTGGATAATCCTTCCGGTAGGGTGGACAATTATGTTGAGGTACTCATTCTGCATGGCAGCAACCATCCGTTGTGTCATCTCATGTCCGGGCATCCGGAAGCCGGAATGAATGCCTGCCAGCACAACATCCAGGTCCCGGAGGGCAGCATTTCCCGCATCGAGCGTCCCATCCTCACCAATGCTGCATTCAACCCCGGCGAGCACCTCGATCCCTTCAATGGTCCGGTTGACCTGTTCAATTTCTTTTCCCTGCCGGGCACGCTGTTCTTCGGTCAGCCCTCGGGAGAACTGCGGGCTCTTTGCATGGTCACAGATGGCGATATACTCGTACCCGAGCGATTGCGCAGTCTCTGCCATCGCACGGACGCTATCCTTCCCGTCACTCCACAAAGTATGGACGTGGAGGTCTCCGCGTACCGAACCATAGGGGACACTGTCAGGGAGGCCGCCGGATTTCGCCGCATCAATCTCGCCACGGTCCTCCCTCAGTTCCGGTTCGATGAACGGCAGGCCCAGCATTTTGTAGACTTCATCCTCGCTCTTGCCGGCAATTTTTTTTCCTGAGGACAGGTCAGAAAGCCCGTATTCGTTCAGCTTCCAGTTCCGTTCAAGTGCGAGGCGCCGGAGTGCGATGTTGTGGTCCTTTGACCCGGTGAAATACTGGAGGGCAGCGCCAAACTGGTCTTCCTTTACCACCCGCAGGTCGGCCTGCAGTCCCGTGTTCAGTACAACAGAACTGCGGGTGGGCCCCCGGACCAGGACCCGGTCAACAGAGGGAAGCGAGCAGAATACGTCCATGACTTTTGCAGGTTCGGGAGATGTTGCCAGGATGTCGACATCGCCAATTGTCTCTTTTCTCCGCCGGAGTGATCCGGCAAGGCTGACCTGATTTGTCTGAGGAAGAGCCGCAAGTTGTTCCACGATGTCCTGAGCTACAGGAAGGACCTCCCCGAGTAAGAAACGCACACTTTTGCCTTTTGCCCCGATGCTGCGCAGGATGTTCTTCTCGCTCAGCTCCCCAAAACCCGGCAGGTCACGGATACGCCCTGCCTTTGCCGCTTCTTCAAGCCCTGCCCTGGTGGTGATACCGAGCTCACGGTTCAGGATAAGTGCTTTTTTCGGCCCGATGCCTTCCAGATCAGCAAGTTCCTGCACCCCGGCGGGCAACTCCTTTTGCAGGTTTTCGAGATATTCGAGGCGGCCGGTGGTGATGATCTCTTCTATTTTGGCAGCGAGATGGGTGCCGACGCCCGGGATCTCTTCGAGTTTTCCCTGTCTGCTGACATCCGCAATATCCTCACGGAGCGTTTCAATCGCGTGGGCAGCCTTTGCGTACGCCTGCGGTTTGAACTTCTCCCCCTTGATTCTCAACAGCTCGGAAACTTCGTAAAACAGGGCAGCTACCCGTTTATTGGTGAGCAAAGGGGGAGTATCCATGCTTCGTATCTCTCCGTTACTCTCATTTGTTTTTCGGTCAGGGAAGATGTTCCCGCCCAGGACTGCCAGGAGCGCCAACGGTGAGACTCTGGCAGCCACTACGCTTGTCAGGAATACTATCCGGCAGACCGGGGTATCTTTGATCCATGCGCTCTTGTCGATCGGGGAAGATATACCTGGTCTCCATATCCCGTTAGTGACCAGGTACTGTCATGCTGCGCCTGGGTGCAGGTTGTTTTGTACGGGTTGTGATGAGGGCCGGATCCGGAAAAAACATCCGGTCATTAAAACGGGATCATGACGATCTGGATTTCCGGGATTTTTTTAGCACCCATAACGGTTTCGGAGGCATTGACCGCAACACAGACCAGTCGTGTTTTCCGGGGATCGAGTCCCTTTTCCTCCAGTTCTTTTGCCACCTCAGGGAACCGGAAATCTTCCGCGAAATCGGTTTTCACGAGGATATATACCTCAGTGGCGACAAACGAGCCACGGATCAGGACATACGTTTTTTCACCATCCCTGATGGTGCCGATACAATATTCGTACAGTTGTGTCCCGAGAAGTGAATCCCGTGAGTTGAAAGAAGCACTGCTGCCAAGGTTCAGTTCCCTGCTGAGTATGGCCTGGAATTCCTTATCCCCGTATTCGAGCGATATCATACGTGAGGGACTATCAGTATGAACTGATAAATTTTTCTCTGGAACAGCTGTGGCAACCCTGGATATCCGAAGAATGTGAAGCCAGATTGCGGTCCGAATAACAGGAACTGAAATTCGCAATAAAATTTATATAATTTGTTGTAATTTTATCGTTGTATGCCCCTGATAAAAATCCGTCCTTCCGACATGGCAAAGATCCATAAGACACGGCTGCCATCTGCATATGGCCGATGCCAGTTCCGGTATTGTGGCTGTCCGGAATACCAGGAAAACCCGGCATCTGAAGATATATGTGGCAACTGCTTTCATGACCGCAGGTACCATGAAAAAACCACTCCGTGACGCCGGCCGGAAAGGGATCAGTAATACAATGAACCTGTCTGAAAATGGCCTGCGTTTCTCTGTTTTCGGCTTAGCAGAAACACACATGAACGGGAGTTCGCACCCGAACCATGAAAATCATTAACCATGTAATTCTATGAGATCTCCCCGCCTCAGGGCCTCTCCGAGGCACGGCGGGGCAGTGCGGTGTTTACAACTATGCCTATAGGCCACTGATCCGCCGCTGGGGCGCCCCGTCGGGGGCGGCGGGGTTCATCGCAAATAATTATGAGGAATAAACATTCCATTACCCACTTCTGTTTAATTTAGTTTACAGGGGAAATCCTCACACTATTTTTCTTAACGATCTTTGGGGTTACGGCACGTAATGCCTCCGCCTCCTCCGCTGTGGCAATCCCTGGATCGATAACTCCAGGAAAGGTAATACGACGTCATCGCAAAGCGCAGGGGCGATCCGGGGGGACAGGCACTGTCCCCTCCGTTAACCGGTGCTTTACAATTTGTTGAAAGTTCAGGTTTCTACAAAGCCCTTTTTTTCGTCTGCTTTTTATACCAATAAAACCGGATTTTTTCCGGGATCTTTCAATCCCGGTGCTCCGTTGCCTGAACCTCTCACCCGGAAATGCAGACAAAGGTTGATCGCTCAGCGCAACTCCTGAAAAACGTTCGCCGGATCTGCTGTCAGAGTACCAGGAATCCCCGGGGAGAAAGACTGGTAGCAAGCATTACCATATTAATCTCCCGGTGCATGGTCCAGGTGGCAGCCTGCCGGTTCATATCATGCATCCAGAATTGTTCGATACCTTTTCCAAGCGGACCCCAGAGCGCCAGGGATTCCGCCAGTCCCTGCAGGACCTCCGATCCGAACAGGTCCGGGTATTCATCGATCCACGAAGGCAGCATTGCCGTGCCTGCAAGGCCGATCGAGAGGCCAAGTTCACGGAAGGCGAGGCGGTAACCGGCAGGTAACCCGAGGGGATTGCCCGTTGGGTATCAGTCCATTCCATCCCGGCCTGCACCGAGAATGAGTTCCAGAAGGTTGCCAAAGGCAGAACCACGCTTTATCGTCAGCTGTGCAACCCTCGAAGCATCGGAAAGGAGCCCGCCAATGCCCAGGGGGTCATCGGTTACAATGTTCATCCCCCGGCAGATATCTGCCATATCAGCACTACCTGCGTCCAGGCCGGCATGTGATGGCAGTCCGAAATCTTTTACCGCAGTGAGCTGCAGTTCATGGTAGGTAACAAAACCATCCAGGGGGTCGTGCTGTCCCATGGAAGGGACCAGCGGGCGGGTGAGGTCGGTACTCATCTTCCAGTACATCCTTTTCCTGCCTCCTGAACCAGGAGGGTAGGTAAACCCCGTATGAACGGTCAGTGCCAGTTCAATCGCCCATGTGAGATATTTCACGTCTCCGGTGGCCCTGCTGACCTGGTTAAGCGCATGCATCCACTTCGTCAGGTAATGATAGTACTGCCCGTCCTGGTCCCATTCACGGCGCTCGTTGTAAGGCTCGCCGGGTGCTCGTTCTTTGTCGTGTTTTCCTATCCGCAGTCCCCCAAGAGTCGGGTGCAGTTCACCTTCCTGTTCAGGAAGACCGCTAATCCAGCCGGAACGGGTATCATCTTCCCGGTGACGCCCGAGCGTCTGATGCACCTGGTCCACCAGACGCAGGGCAAGATCCCTGTACATGATATTTCCGGTCTGACGATAGAGCTCCAGATAGTTGCAGACGGCAAATGCATCTGTCCACAGATAGCGCTGCGGGTGAAGCCCCGCCGGTTCAAGGCCGGTCAGCCGGGCAAAAACAAGCATAATATCTGCAGCATGCTCCGTGGCTTCTGCCTGATTCATTAGTCCTCCCCATGGAGCGCAAGATAGGATAAAAATATCGGATCGGGTATACGTTTCAAAAAATGTTTCAAAATTTGTTTTTTAGGCAATTGGCTATAAATTCCCTGTCCAAAGCATGAAGTGGTGAATTCCATGTCCGCCATGAAGAGTGCAGAAGTCAGCAAAACGTTCGGGATCAATCAGGCATATGAATTTCCGCATAGCGTCCTGCAAAAACCATCACGCACGGGGATTTCCTTGTTCGAAGATACCTCAAAAGCCAGCGAACTTGAAAAAAATTATACTGATCTTGGCATAGAGATCAGTCCTGAAGAACTGGGTGAACTGAAGACATTTGAGGATTTTTTATCGCTGCACATAAAACCCAACGCGATCTGTGATGTCCAGTGTATGCTTCTCTGGGCAGAATGGGTCAGGTTTTACCGGAGAGAGAGAAAGAAAGTTCCGGAATTAATACTTGAAAAGGAATTCCGTAACCTGATTATCAACCGGTTTGATCTGTCCATCGGAGAAGACGGTTTCCGCGGGTATATCTATCCGGGGATAAAGTATTACCCATGAACATTTTTTCTTCTTAGAATAGGTCTCTTCTGCAGTTTCATGCTAAACGGATGCTAAACCCACTGCACAAAAAAGATTATACGATTATTTCCGCGTCAACAGACCATCGCGCATGGTAGTCAGGCACCAGGGATACCGTATCTGACTTCTTTTCCATGAAGTATACATCCAGGATTGCACCCCGGGATAATTTTTCGAAATCCTCATCGGAAACGACAATATAGTCCCGTGCGGCTTCAGTGACATTTGGTGTAATCAGGCCGGACCGTGCACCGTTCCCCCCGTGTGATATCCCGATCCCTCCGTAGATTTTACCGGTGACATCCGTCAGCCTGCTGAACCAGACCAGCTGTACGGGCTCAGTTCCGGTATTTTTTACCGCCACGTAGATGGTGATGGTCTGTTTACCAGGTTCGGACGGGGGATCGATCTCGAAACTATCAATCCATGCCGTGAACTGTTTATCTCCGGTCCCGAACACGACCTCTGCGTCCATCGGTAAAACAGGATTTTCGACAGGGGTGACGGTCGTTGCCGGAACCGGTGAGGTGGGCTGTGGTGTGACGTTATCCGGAGAAGTGGTGGTGCAACCGGCTATGAGCAGCAGGACTGCCGCACACGCGAGTACCAGGATTTTTTTCATTACGATACCTCGAACATTGTGTAGTTAGGTTGAGACCCGGCCGATAAAATTTTTCTGATGATGATCCTGCATTAAACCTCTTTCACACCCCAGGCACAGTGATCGCCTTTGCCAATTTCGTTTTTCTGTAACTGCTGAAGTATTGGGAGGATCCCCCGGATCAGGGCCTCTCCGAGGCACAGCGGGGCAAAAACAGTTTCAGCACATCTCCCGTTATTAATCCGCCGCGGGGGCGTCCCTTCGGGGGCAACGGCGTTCATCATATCATATGACAGAAAGGACCCTACTCACATCATTTCATTGAACGTATTTGTGTTCTCTTTTGGGAGGATCACCCGCCTCAGGGCCTCTCCGAGGCACGGCGGGGTAGGAGGTTTTTGAATTTTCTTCGTTACTAATCCGCCGAGGGGGCGTCCCTTCGGGGGCGGCGGCGTTCATCATAGTGGAGAAAACACAACCCTCAACAGGCGAGACGTTCTTTTAAAAAAAGAAAGTATCCCCGCCATTCAGAGTTTGATCTTCCTGAAAAGGAATGCCCCGAGCACGGACATCACCAGTGCAAATCCCCCGATAACCAAAAAACAGACAAGCGGGTTGACCTGCGAGACTCCGGTGAGGCCATACCGAATCCCTTCGACGCCATAGGTAAGAGGGTCCAGCAGGGTAAGCGGAGCTATCCACTCCGGCAGTGAGCTGATGGGAAAGAGTGCGCCGGAGAGGCCGAACAAGGGAAAGACGACAAAGTTCATGATGAGCTGGAAGCCGGTCATGTCCTCCATCCGCGATGCGATGGCGATGCCGAAAGCAGTGAACGATATCCCTATCAGCACCATGAACCCGAAGGCAATGAGGAACCCGGTGAGGCTTGAAATGCGGAGGCCGATGAACACGGAGAGGAAAAGGATCATGAATCCCTGGAGGACTGCAGTCGTTGCCCCGCCCAGAGTCTGGCCAAGCATGATCTCAAGGCGTGAAACTGGCGCCACGAGGGTCTCTTTTAAAAAACCGAACTGCTTGTCCCAGATAATCTGTATCCCGGAAAAGACCGATGTAAAGAGCACGCTCATTGCAACCATGCCGGGGATCAGGAAGACGATATAATTCCCGCCAAGCCCGGGCAGCTGCACGACAGAGTTCAGGCCGAATCCCAGGAAAAGCAGGAAAAAGAGCGGCATGCTGATGCTGCCGATGATACGGCTCTTTGACCGTATGTAGCGTTTCATGTTCCGGAGCCAGATGGTGTAGATGATATCCATGATTAATGCCTCACCATCCTCTGATACATGCGCATGTTCGCCTTATTGTCCGCCTCTTCCTCCCGGATGGTTTTTCCGGTAAAGGAGAGGAATACGTCTTCAAGCGTTGGCTTGTGTATGGCGATGGAGTCAATGGGGATCTTGCGCGTGTTGAGCAGCGTTACGATGGTGCTGATATGATGTTCGGCGTTCTGCAGGCTGATGTTCACCTCATCATGATGCCTTTCCACCCGGGTGATCCAGGGTTCTGACAGGGCGCCGACAATGGCTTCCGGATCCGGAGATTTGATGGTCACGACATCTCCACCGATCCCATCCTTGAGATTTTTCGGGGTATCGAGGGCTATGATTTTCCCACGATCGATGATGGCGATCCGGTTGCAGAGCCGGTCCGCTTCATCCATGTAATGCGTGGTGAGGATGATCGTGATCCCCTTCTCGCGTGCAAGGGTTGCAATATACACCCAGAGGTGGTTGCGGGTCTGGGGGTCAAGCCCGAGCGTCGGTTCGTCCAGAAAGAGGACCGACGGGTGGTGGAGAAGGCCGCGGGCAATCTCAAGCCGCCTCCGCATTCCTCCGGAGAATGTTTTGACGATGTCATTTTTCCGGTCTTCGAGCTCAACGAGCTTCAGGAGTTCATCTATCCTCTGCTTCCTAATGTCGGCGGGGATGCGGTACAGGCGCCCGTGAAAGTCCATGTTTTCCCAGGCAGTCAGTTCTTCGTCAAGGCTCTGGTCCTGGAAGACAATACCGATGGATTTTCGTACGCCATCCTCGTCGTGTTCGATATCGATGCCATTGATTGTTGCTGAACCTGAAGTGGGCCGGAGCATGGTGGAAAGCATGGACAACGTCGTTGTTTTCCCGGCACCGTTGGGGCCGAGAAGGCCGAAGATCTCTCCCTGTTCGATATCAAAAGAGATGTTATCTACTGCGACAAGATCATTGAATTTTTTAGTTAAATTCTGTATGTGTATTGCGACAGCCATAAAATGCGGTCCTTTTCTTTCGTTTGTTCGTCCGGTAGCTTTGATGCCTGTTCTTTTAATACACTTCTCATAGTGGCATAACGGGAAGTACAGCCAGCAGGAGACAAACCGGGGCTGGTCGTCGCGATAACCGATCTTCCCGGGAAGTCTATGGTAACAATCTTTACTCATACAGTTCTCATCAGGGACCGGATTCAGGATACCAAAAAAGCATTGATAATTCCACAGTCAGGTGAATGAACAGAATCTGGGCTTTGTAGAAACCTGAGTTTTCAACAAATGGTAAAGCACCAGTTAATGGAGGGGACAGTTGCCTGTCCCCCCGGACCGCCCCTGCGCTTTGCGATGGTGTCGTATTACCTTCTCTGGAGTTATCGCTCCAGGGGGGGTGCCACAACGGCGGGGGGAGACATTACCTGCCGTAGCCTCCAAAGAGCGTTAAGAAAAATATTCCGAGGATTTTCCCATGAAATTGAAATAAACAGATGTAAGTAATTGAATGTTTATTCCTCATAATTATTTGTGATAAACCCCGCCGCCCCCGACGGGGCGCCCCCGCGGCGGATCAGTGTCTATAAGCATATTTGTAAACACCGCACTGCCCCGCTGTGCCTCGGAGAGGCCCTGAGGCGGGGAGCCCTCATAGAATTACATGGTTTAATGATTTTCATGGTTTGGGTGTGAAACTCCCGTTCATGTGTGTTTCTACGAAGCCAGAATCTGAAGAGCACCGGCGGAAAACCAGGAAAAAAGAGGGGTTATTTTTTAATGGCTTTTTTGATCTTTGCCATCAGGTCGGGAGGAACAGGATCAATGTTATGAACGCTTTTTGCGTGTTCCGCGATCTTTTTCATCAGTTCTGCTTCTGTCGGGGCAGTAGTCTGGAATTTACAGTCCATGCCAATATCCCTGCATGCAAATGAAGGCATCGTTTTCTCACCGGCACGCACATACTACCCCCGGATACTAATATTTTTTCCTGAAAATCAGAATATGATTCACCATCGGGTCTTCCCAACTCCTGAAAAAAGCAATTCGGCTTTTCAGCAGATACTTCCTGCTGCTGACCGTAAAAGTCAGGATAGGCTGGTTTTCTCTCCGTCGTCCCGTTCATGCCGGTTAACAATCTTTGCCAGCTCGAATCCCGCCATGCAAACAAACGCAAAACCGGCGATCGCAAGAACCGTAATCGCGGAGACCTGCGTGAGACCGAACCGTTCTCCGGCTGCCGGTACACCCAGAAGGATTGCGAGAAAGGCAAGAGCCCCGGCCGCCCACAGGACCATAACACGGTTTGTGAAGACGCCGATCCTGGAGAGCGGATCGTGGGCTGAACGCGAGAAGAAAGCAAGCAGGATGTGCCCGATCATCCAGGCTGAGAACGCAGCGGTCTGTGCGACACCCTGGGATATACCCAGTACCAGAGCATACCAGTAGGGTATAAACACAGCAACCCAGAGGGCAATCCCCCCGAGCACGATCCCCCTCATCATGGCCGCGTTGAGGAACGGGACTTTCGGGTCATGGGGAGGGCGTCGATCAATGGACGGCTCGGGAGGTTCTGCGACAAATGAGGCGGAGGCCCCAAGATCCATGAAGAGTTCCAGCAGGATGATCTGGACTGGCGAGAACGGGAACGGGATACCAGCCACGAGAGAGGCCGCAAAAATTGCAATAAGGGCAACTTTTACCGAGAGATAATACTTCACTCCCTTCGAGAGGTTGTCAAAAATGCGGCGCCCTTCAAAAATGCCTTTACCAATAGTGATGAAATTGTCGTCTGCGATCACGATATCTGCCGCTTCCTTTGCGGCGTCGGTACCCTTGATTCCCATCGCGATCCCGATATCTGCCCCTTTCAGCGCCAGCGTATCGTTCACCCCGTCTCCGGTGACCGCAACAACCTCTCCCTTCTCCTGGAGGGATTTAACGATCCGGTACTTATGCTGGGGTGTCGCCCGGGCAAAGACCGAAACGCTGTCAAGAGTGGTGTAAAGGTCGGCATCCGTGAGTGCATCAAGGTCCTTGCCTTCAAGCACGCGGGTGCCCGGTATCCCGACATCGGCAGCAACGGAGGCTGCTGTATTGGGGTGGTCACCGGTCACCATGATAACACGGGTACCTGCACGTCCTGCACGCGCTATTGTTTCCCTC
>Ga0105091_10000863_pt1 | contig 13086 bp, 10 predicted proteins | sample PPLLak1March2015_FD_87022 | JGI IMG/M metagenome (GOLD analysis project Ga0105091, IMG submission 87022) | Freshwater sediment microbial communities from Prairie Pothole Lake near Jamestown, North Dakota, USA - PPLs Lake P7 Core (1) Depth... | ecosystem: Environmental > Aquatic > Freshwater >... | reverse complement strand
TCGTGCAGTTCAGCTTCGCCTGAAAAACCGGGCGCGAACAGCCCCTGGTCCTTGGCCTGCAGGAAGGCAAGGTAAAACTGCAGCTTGGCGCCCGGGCGGTCTTCCTCCATCCGGTTGAGGACGTCCTTGTAATAAAGCGTCGAAGACCCTGTGGCATACGGGCATTCCTCGTATATATATTCGATCTTCTGCATCAGGGCGTATGCGGCCGTCTCGCGCTCGTAGATCCGGCAAAATGGTTTGATCTTGCGCGCCAGCCCCGGCCGCGTCGCGGCTAGGACGGGCGCCTGCCGGACGAGGTATCCGCCGGCCCAAGTCATGGCGTTGTGCAAAAGGACCGCGGCTTCATCGTCGAGGTTGTGCCCGGTTGCCAGGGCGGCGTACCCCTGCTCGCGGCAGATCCGGTTCATGATGTGCCGCTTGACCAGCCCGCAGACTGAACAGGGCTTGCGCCTGCCGCGTAGAGTTTTTTTGGCCACATCCGGGATCGAAGCGCCGTAGACGCCGGGGACGCTGACCACCTGAAGCGCAAGCCCGCGCGCGGCGGCGAAGCTTTCGCATAGCGCGCGCGATTTCGCCGAGTAGCCGATCCCCTCGTCGATCCCCAGGTCGATGTAAACCCCGTCGGCCGCGTAGCCCAGCCGGTGCAGCACGTCCCACAGGGTGAGCGAATCCTTGCCGCCGCTCACCGCGACGAGCAGCTTTTCATCGCGCGCCAGCATCCGGTAATGATCGATCGCCCGTTCGGTCTGCTCCGGGATCCAATCCACGAAATGGGCGCGGCACAGCGCCAGCTTGTGCTGGCGCATGTTGATCGCGGCCGGGGCTCCGCAGGTGCGGCATCTCACGCCTACCCTCCGGAAATGACCGCGACGAGGTGAATTTCCTCGCCCGGGAGCAGGATCCGGTCGTCGGTGATCAGCTCGCCGTCTTTGGCGGCCAGAACCGCCTCGGGGGAAAACCCGGCCTTGCGGATCGCATCGCGCAGCGTGCTGCCGCTGCGGACGTCAATCCGCTTTCCGCGGTGAATGAGGGTGGTTTTGGGCGGTTGGGCATCCATGCGCAGCATTGTAATGAAGCGGGCGGAGAACCGTCAACAGCAGTTTTCCGGGTGAGGCTGTCAAGCGATATCTGCGGCAATCCGTGTTTATCCGGGGGATCGGCATGCCCACGGGTCATTCCCCACCCCGGATGCCCGGCCGTCCGGTATAATTTTCGTAACGTCCATCCCCGCTCCCAGGAGGTCATCATGGAAAAGGTCGTGGTCGTCACGGACAGCACCGCCTATATCCCGCCCGAGCTTATAAAGGAATACGGCATGCGGGTCGCGCCGCTGGCTGTGATCTGGGACGGGAAAACCCTGCACGACGATGTGGACATCACCCCGTCGGAGTTCTACGCCCGGCTGAAGAATTCAAAATCATTGCCCACCACCTCCCAGACAACCCCTGAGGAGTTCAGGAATATTTTCTCCCCCATCCTGGCGGAGGGGAAATCCATCCTGGGAGTTTTTATTTCCAGTACGCTTTCCGGAACGATCGACTCCGCCATGCAGGTGAAAAAGGCCATGCCCACCGCCCCGATCGAGATTGTGGATTCTCGTAGTTCGGCGATGGCGCTCGGGTTTGTGGCACTAGCTGCGGCCCGCGCTATCAAATCCGGCGCCAGCATGGCGGAGGCGGCCGAGGTCGCCCGGCGTGCCGCGGAACTTTCAAACCTGATCTTTGTCGTGGATACGCTTGAATTCCTGCACCGCGGCGGACGGATCGGCGGCGCGAAACGGTTCCTCGGCACAGCCCTCAACCTGAAGCCGCTGCTGACGGTGATCGACGGCAAGATCGACGCGCTGGAGAGCGTGCGGACGAAAGCCAAAGCCACGGAACGAATGCTGGATCTGGTCGAACAGAGGATTGGCAACCGGCGCCCGTTGCGGCTCAGCCCGCTGCATGCCGGTTCCCCGGCGGAAGCGCGGGCGCTGATGAAAGCCGCGCAGGAAAAGTTCCACCCGGACGAGTGCATCCTCAGCGAAGTCAGCCCGGCGATCGGCGCGCATGTCGGGCCGGGGACAATAGGGATTGCCTGGTGCGCCGGAATCTGACATTAATCAGCCTATCCTGAGATAAGAGGGTCAAGTAGGGGGTTGCCTAAAAAGAATCACCGGGACATCAACCGATCGTCATGCCCGTGCCTGCCCCGCAGAGTGCGCAGGATTGGGTTGGTTTTGGACCCTGCGCGAATACGAAGCGGGGTGTACTTGGCGGGCATCCAGTCCGAAACACCCTGGATTCCCGCTAAGAACACCCTCGCTTCGCATTCATCACGGCTCATAAAACAAAAGCGAGCCGTGATGTTCCGCGAGGGCAGGCGCGGGAATGACGACCAAACTTGGCAAGGTATCACCCAAGAAAACCTTTCTTCCACTTTTTGGACACCCCCCGTATCGGGACCAGACCGGTCATATCGAAACGGTGGTCTCGATACGCAAAGATCGCTACTCGACCACCTATTCCTTATCCCCCGCGAATGATCCGAAATCCCTCCTCCTCGATATCGGCGATTTTTCCGATAACCGAAGCGGCGCCGTCCAAAGTGCCGCTTTTTCTCAATAGGAAATCCACGACGGCGTCGGTCGCCTTTTCCAATTCCTGCGCCGACCGGTCGAACAGGCCGGCCGCCTCCGCCCAGGCGGGTTCGGCGGAGTCTTGTGCCAGCCGCCGCAACAATCCGGCGAACACATCCCGCCCGCCGCGATGATTATCCGGCGCGGCATACCCCGTGAGCCGGTTCGGCGGGACGGGTGGAAAACCCGTGAACTCAGCCAGGTGGCGGAGCGAGGCGTTCAACCCCTTTGCTCCGAGTTCAGCCGGCCAGCGCGGAAGATCGTTGGCCAGTTTGCGCATCCCCTTGATCCCCAGCATGCTTACCGGCGCCTCGAGCATGGCCGCCGCCCGTTTGGCCAGCCCCGTGCGGGCAATCTTTTCCACATCGGAAACCGTTTTCCCGAATGAAAAGGTGTAGAACGTGTTCTTCTTCCCCAGGCCGGGATTGTCGACATTCCAGGCCGCCTGCAGGTCCGGATAGGTAATCCGCTGCACGTCCGGCCGGTCGCAATCGAGCACGAGCGCGGCTTCCTGTTCATCATCGTACCCCACCATCATGACGTGGTGAATCGGCACATGGATCTTATGATAGAAGCGGTCGTAATACGGCAGATGGAACATATCCAATGCGCCCAGGATGGCGGGATGCCCGGCGTCGATGGATTCCCGGACGCGCCGGAGCGTGAAGGGGAAACCCCGGTTGGAGATCATCCGCCATTCGAATCCGACGATGTCGGCAAGCTCCGCAAATTGATATTTGGCGATCTGCATCCCCCAAAACACCATCCTCGGCGCGGGCGCATGGCTGTTCCTGATGTAGACGAATCCCAGCATGCCGCTCAGGTGCATCAGCAGCCAGTCGGGGAGGCGCACTTCGGTCTTTTGCTCGTACAGGTCCTCCAAACCATTGATCATACAGGTCAATCCGCAGACTTTGTGGGGCATTGAAATTAGTTTCACGGCCGTTCACTCCTATTCTCCGCTTTTTTTTGTGAATCCGGCGCAACGGGATGGACTTTACACCCTCCCGTTGCGGGAGAGTCAAGCCGTGCCGGCCGGAACGCATCCATGGCCGGCGGAGGGTGTTTTAACGCATTAGGCTATTTGGCCTAAATCAGGCTCCCGCGGGACGGTATAATCCGCCCCAGCCATTTTTGCCAAGCATGGAGGATCTGAATGGGAAAAACGGTCATCGTCACAGACAGCACCGCCTACATTCCTGCATCGCTCGTCAAGCAGCACGGGATCCACGTTGTGCCGCTATCGCTCATCTGGGGGAACGAAACCCTGCACGACGGGACCCAGATCACGCCTCCGGAATTCTACAAGCGCCTGAAGACCGCAAAAATCATGCCTTCGACCTCCCAGACCACCCCTGAGGAGTTCAAGAAGGAATTCGCCCCGATCATCGCGGCCGGGGATTCGATCCTCGCCGTTCTGATCTCAAGCAAACTCTCCGGCACGGTGGATTCCGCCGTCCAGGCCAAAGCCGAGTTTCCCAATGCCAAAATCGAGATCGTCGACACGCTCACCACGGCGATGGCGCTCGGATACTGCGCGTTGGCGGCCGCCCGGGCGGTCGAAGACGGCGCCGGCCTCGCCGATGCGGCCGCGGTCGCCCGCAAAGCGGTGGATTCAAGCGGCGTGATTTTTGTCGTGGATACGCTGGAATTCCTGCGGCGCGGCGGGCGGATCGGCGGCGCGGCAGCCTTCGTCGGCACGGCATTGAACATGAAGCCGCTGCTGACGGTCAAAGACGGCAAAGTCGATGCGCTCGATAAGGTCCGCACCAAGGGCAAGGCGATCGAACGGATGCTCGACATCGTCGAGGAACGGATCGGTTCCCGGCGGCCGCTGCGGATCGCCACGCTGCAAGCCGCGGCGGAGGATGAGGCCAAGGCGCTGCTCGAGACGGCCGGCAAGCGGTTCCATCCGGAAGAGTCGGTCTTCAGCGAAGTCAGCCCGGTGATTGGAACGCATGTGGGGCCGGGGACGATCGGGTTGGCTTGGTGTGCGGGAGTTTGATTTAGTCAGCCCGGCCTGAGTCGGTTGGGCCTGGTGTGCGGAAATCTAATGAAGGTGATTCCCGAATTGTGAAATGGAAAACCGTCCCTGAAAAGCAAGGTCCCTGGATCATCCAGGGACCTTGTCTTTTTTACACCAAGGGCTCGTCCTCCCCCGGCCGATGGAAACGGGCCGAACCGCACACATTCCCGGGACCGGCGCGTTTGGCTCCGCGGAGACCGGGCTAGGTGCAACCGGGCTTGCATATTGCCTCTGGATTTGATAAAAAAGCGTATCCACCGGCTCTCTTTATGGGATGACACCCGTTTGAGCCCGGACCATCGCTCGACTTCGAGCGGCAGGTGAAACCGGAGATAATTCCGTGTGCATCCTGCGCACCGGATCGTGCAAAGACCAAAATCTCGGACTGCGGATTGTTCCCAGCCCGCATACAAAATAGGAAAAAAAACATGATTCGCAATAATGATCGGGCAGGAACCCGCATGCCGTCGGGCGCTTCGATCCTTCCATTTATTCTTTGCACGTTGTTCGTGGCCTGTTCCCCAACGGCGGCGGGCAAGTCTTCTCCCACCGGACCCATTTTATCGGCGACCCCGTCCCGGACGCGGGCCAACCCGGAATCCTCCCCAACCCCCGAGCCGTCCCATTCGCCGACGCCGTCTGAAACCGCAACGCTCGCTCCCGGTTCAGCCCGTACCATTCCCAGCGACGGCATGGTTCAGGTGTACGTCCCGGCCGGCGAATTCATCATGGGCGCGGATGACATGGATGCCAAGAAGACCCTGGCAGGCGGACGCGCCTATCCGGAAGTTCCCGTGCATACCGTATATCTGGACAAATATTGGATTGACAAATATGAAGTGAGCACCGGCCAGTATGCCATGTGCGTGGAGGCCGGAGCTTGTCAGGCTCCTCATTTATTCACATCCGGATACGGGTCTGCTTATCGGCCGTTTTACTATGGCACCGCGGAATATAAGGATTATCCCGTCATTTGGGTGAGTTGGTTCTATGCCAAAGATTATTGCGGCTGGGCCGGCCGCAGGCTGCCGACCGAGGCGGAGTGGGAGAAGGCCGCCCGCGGCACCGACGGGCGCAAATACACCTGGGGCAACGATCCGGTGAGCTCGACGGTGGCGAACCTGTGCGATATCAACTGCCCCCTGCCCCAGGCCAACGGCAAATACGACGACGGATTCGGCAACACCGCGCCGGTGGGCAGCTTCCCGGACGGCGCCAGCCCGTATGGGGTGATGGATATGGCCGGCAACGTTTGGGAATGGACTTCCTCATTGATCAAGGACTACCCATACAGCGCCACCGACGGCCGCGAAGACCTTACAGCCACAGGAGAGCGGTCGTGGCGCGGCGCGTCCTGGACCAACGGTTACTGGTGGATGAGGGCTTCCCTGCGATACCGTTCCGTGGATTGGTATTGGAACTACAACCTGGGTTTCCGCTGCGCATCTTCCACGTAGATCCGCCCGCGCGCAAAACCAATATCAGCAAAAAAGCCCGCCATCCGGCGGGCTTTTCATTCCTATTCGACGCGTTTCTCTTCCCGGGCGGCTCCCCGCCGCCTCGGATAATGGATCTCCCCGCAGGGAGCCTCTTCCTCAACGATCCGGCATTCCGGCTTCCAACAAACGGTCCGCGGCGATCACCATGAACATGTACATGCAGGCGGCGTCGGTGATGTATTCACGCTCCTGCCAGAGGTACGGCCAGACTTTATCCTCCGGCAGATCGGGCCGGACCAGATTCACCGCGTTCCAGAAGGTTCCGCCGGGAATGTAACTCCAATCGGCGCGGTTGAATCCGTATGCAACCACCGGCGAATTCGCGCCCACCCCTGAAACCAGGCTGTTGGTCGTCCGGCCGGGGCGGCACCCCAGCAGGAAATTCAGGACCGCAAACAGCGGTTCAATCGAGAAAATTTCCGGCCAGCTCTTGTGCAGGAAATACTGCTTGATCCCGACGATCTCGGTGTGGGCCAGCGGGCAGCCGAACGGGCTCTCCCGCATCCGGTCCTCGAGTTGCGACCGGTACGCCGACGCGGCGTCGTTTACAGCGGCGAGAAATTCCGGGCACTCCAGGGAGGGCAGCACCCTGCCGAGCGCCCAGCCCGAACTGCCGAAATGCTTGCGGACCCCCTCCGCCATGCCGCACAATTCCTTTTTATACTCGTCCTTCCCCGTGGTGAGGATCAATTCCGTCAAGGCATGAATTTTCAAACTTGCCAGGTTATCGCTTCGGCCGTAGGCGAAAACCGGCGCCGTCTTCTCGTCCGGGAATTTCCGGTTCGCCGCGTACAGCGATTCCGCGGTGCGCAGGCATTCTTCCGCCAGCGCGTCGTCATACCCGCGCAGGACTCTCGCGGCAAGCGCCAACCCGGCGGCGGTGAACACCTGCCTTCCCGGGTTGGATTGCGTGAAGACCAGCCGGTCGTCCAGATCCGGCACGATCTCCTCGATTTCGCCCAGGTTCTCCTCGGGATCGAAGATCCGCGACCAGCGGTTGGCGACCTTTTTGTACCAGAGCCCGCCGATGCCGGCGGCGCGCGCATCCTTCAGGCCCGGATCCGCGGGGCGGTTGTCGGTCTGGGTTGAGGGATCCCCGAGGTGCACATACTGGCGCAAAGTCGGCACGATCACGCCGACGCCGAGGCTTCCAAGCTGCTTGTGGAAATTGAGGATCCAGCGCACGCCGTGCTCAATCTGCTGCAGGATGTCCGGCTTGCCGTCCGGCTGATGGATTTCCACGTGGTGCCCGGCCGGATCGATCAGGGTCTCATCGTAAGTGACGCCGAACTCCTCAAAGATGTGCGCCAGCGCCATGATGGTGTTGATCTGGGTATCGGTGCGGATGTCGTCGTCGCCGGCGTCGTGCCAGCCGCCCGAATCCATCCCCGGGATGTGCTCGAGCGCCCGGAAGGCGGACGGGGCGGCGCGCTCGGCGGTGTTGTCGTAGCCGTCGAAATGGCGGATCCCGGGAGGCGCCATCAGGGCGTCGTCCATATGGCAGGCGCCGTGCCAGACGCGGTACTTCTGATTGACCCGCATGTGGCACATCTGCATCGGCAGGAAATATTCCAGGGTCGGCTGCCAGACGTGCCGCTTGTAGACTTCGCGATGGATCGGGAACGGATTGGAGGCGGTGTCGCCGTACATCAGCCGGTATACGCCCGGTTCGGCGATTTCGGAAAAATCGAACTGGGCATAGTGGTAGCGCAGGTACCGCCCCCACAGGGCGGGCTGTTTTTCCATGACGACATGGGAATCTCCGCCCGGGTTGATCTTGAGCAGCCGTGCCGGCCGCAGTTCGGTCTCCGACTTGTCCAGCTCGATGAACGCCATCTTTTTCTGGCGGGGATGATACCCGACCTGGGAAAGGTGGATCACCGGGGCGTACTTCCAATCGGGCAGCACATGCGGCGTGATCTTCCACTGCACGGCGTTTTTCGTCGCGCCGGCCGGGATCGGCATATGAACGATGAACCATCCGTTGTTGTGCTTCAGGCTGCCGTCCAGGAGCTGCAGCGGAGCGCCGCGGGATTCGATCGTCAGGCGCTGGAGATCGCTTTCCGGGGCGACGACCAGCGTCCGCCCTTCCGCCAACGGCACGGCCTCCGCCTCCCCTTCCGGATTTTTCCAGGTGGGTCCGTTGGCCTGGCGCGGGAAGATCCCCGGCCGATCGTCCATGTAATAGGTCCTGCCGTAAAGGTCGCCAGGGTACAGCTCGAGGCTGTATCCCACCCGGCCGACCCACGCTTGGGGAATCGGCTTCTCGAGATCGACGGTGATGGTGAACGACCGGCCTTCCGCCCGCACCCGGACGGTGTAGTGGATCCGCAGATCCGGGTAGATGATCGGATTGAATCCGATCCGGTCGCGGGATTTATCCGGGTAGCGGCACGGCATGCTGATCTCGCCGGACTCCCGGTCCACGCTCCGTTTTTCGAGGACTACCGTCTGCGGGCTCACGCCTTCATGCCGGAACCCGCTGCCGCTTTCCGGGATCGGCTGCCACTGGCCGGGGGCGGGGCTGAGGCGCAACTCGCCGTTTGTCGCCACCCGCTCCCCGTGCTGGATGATCTCCACCCCGCTCTGATGGCCTTCCGGAAAGGTATTCTGATACACCAGCACGTTCAAGCCGGGCATCTCGAAATAATCCTGATCGTTGATGACCAATCCGGGATCTGCCATAGTCCGTTCTCCCGGGTTAATCATAACGGGATTGGGTGGAAACTCAAAGGAGATCGGAAGCTAGGTTGGAGCATTTTTATGGGCGGCGGCCACCCTAAGGGTGCCGCCCACCCTAAGGGTGGTGAAAGGTACCCCCCACCCTTAGGGTGGCGAAAACCTTGGGATGGTAATAGACGCCCAATGGAGAGGGGCGCAGGCAGAAAAAACCGGCCGCCCGGACCCTGGTTAAGCGCCCGGGAAGCCGCAGGAGGGCAGGTCGAGCGGATATTTAAATTCCTGGATGAGTTTTTCCAGCAGGGCATCCACCTGCGGGGCGTACCCACCCCAGATTTCCACCTGGCGGGCATCGGGCGGAGTAAGGTTGTTCAAGGGAGCGATTGTGGACCGGTACAGCGGCAGAATCGCACTTTCCCCCAGGTCGAAATATGCGATGGTGATTTTTCTCTGGAGGATGCCGAGGCAAAGGTTGCTCAACTCCGCTCCGCCGGCCGTTTTGGCGTCGTTCTCGAGATTTGCCACGGCGCCCAGGTTCTCGGAGGACCGGGCTTCGAAATAACCGGGCTCGTGAACGCCGAGGCGGTCGTATACCGCGTTCAGGATCATTCCGTGGAATATGTGGGCGTCCAGAGCGCGCGCACAGGTGCTGATGGAATGCAGAATCTCATGTGCGTCGTAGCGATGCGTCAGATCGATGCTGTAGCTTTGGTTGTAGGTAATGACGTCTCCGGAGCTGATCCCGCCGGCACCTGGCCGGGGGTCGGTCGGCAGGATGATATAGCGGATTTCCTTATAACACTGCGAAAGACTCGCGCCGGTCAATTCCCTCTCGATCGGATACACGATGTCGCGCGTCGCCGCCAGGAACGAATCGCAATCCGCCTGGCGGGAGGCGGGCAGCGCGCTGCAGTCGATCGTGAAGGGCAGATCGGAAGGAGGATGGGTAACGGTCGCGGTCGGGAGGATTGTCGGCGTCCGGGTCTGCGTCCTCCCGGCGGGATCCGTCTTCGCGGAAATCGGAGTCCGTATCGAGGAGGTTGGCGCATTCCCAGCGCCCTTTACTCCCGGAAAATTACACGCGGCGGCCGCCGAGAGTAATAGGAGTATGCATAAAATATTTTTATGTTTCATGCCGGCTCTCCTTAAGTCCCGCCGATTCCCACCGGGAGGATTTTAACGAACGAAGAGATTCTACACGGGTTCAGTCCCTTCCGCACAGAGCCGGATGCCGCGCGGAGGTCACCGGTTTTGGTTTTCCAATTTTTCGACGACCGGTCCGGTCAGCCGGCGGATGGAAATAATCGGCTCCCCTTCTTTGCGGAACGGCAGGATTTCGGAATGCGCCCGGGCATAAACGCTGAGCGATTTATCGTCCCAGGAAATCCGACCCTTGCTCCAGACCGCCTGGTACTCCGAGCCCCGGACACTCCTTCCGAAAGCCAGCGTGTCAAACCGGATCTCCGCCGCCAGGGTTTCGATATTCCGCCTGGCGGTTTCCTCCTTGTGCGCGAATTCCTGCTCGATTTCGGAAACGCGCGTTCCATATTCGGGCGGAAGTGATTCGTCGATCAGCCGCTTTTTCTCCAAGCGAAGGCCATCCAATTCCGTGTGGAGAATCGAGAGTAGATCTAGTTTCTTTTTGATGTGGATCATGGTTTCCCCCTTGTGGAATAGCCCGGTAAGGCTCGCTCACGCGGCGCCCGCCGGGTTTGCCGACGAACTCACGCTTTCCCGGTCAATCGGTATTTTAATCGAAAACGTGAAAACCGGATTCTCCCGCGCGGATCACCCCCGGCCTCCGGCGCAAGGAAAACCTATGCGATGGCGTATCGCATGATCACCTTCCTCGCCGAGGGCCGCACGCACTCGACAAATCCCGCGCGCTCGAAGACCGAGGGAATCCCCATGTAGACCGAGACCGGCGGCAGCCGCCCAATATCTGCCAGTGTCGGATACGCCTCCACCACTTTCGCCCCCTGCCGCGCGGCATACTCCACTGCCGCGCGAATGAGCGGAACGGCAATCCCCTGGTGGCGGTAGTCCTTCCCCACGAAGAAGCAGACGATCGACCAGACCGGTTGGTCATCGAGCCTTTTGAGCGTGCGCGACCGTTCCAGGCCGGAAAATTTTTCCCGCGGCGCGATCGAGATCCATCCGGCGGGTTCGCCCGCCACGTAGGCCAGGATCCCGGGCACCTCGCCCGATCCGACAATCTTTTTCATCGCCCGGCGGTTGCCTTCGCCCTGCCGCTTTTCGAATTCAGAACGCGTCTCACGCCACCACATGCACCAGCAGCCGCCGTATGCGCCGTGCCTGCCGAACAGCCGTACGAAATCATCCCAGCGGTCGGGTGTCAGAGGGTGGAATTCAAGGGGGGCGAGGGGCTGATTCTTAAGGAGAGGAGTGGTCATACATCCACCGTCAATGCGGGCTCATCCCGCATCTCGATTTCATGATACCGATGGGGCTCCTCGGCACGCGGCAAGGATCAGCCTGCCGCGCTTTTAACCGTCTTCTTCCACGGCTTTTCCCGGATGAGCCGCGCCCCCAATCCCAGCAAGACGATCACCCCCGCCAGCGTGCCTCCCGGGAAAAAGATCGCGGCCATCAGTGCGGCCGCCGCAGTCGACCACCAGCCCCAGTGGTTGCCCACGGCGATCGCGCACATGGCGGCAATCAGGAATGTCCCCCCCAGGACCAGCATCCAGCCGATCCGGCCGGCGGTCATCCCCATTGCCACAAAGAGCGAGATACCCAACCAGGTTGCCAGAAGGCTGCCGGGGATCGCATCCCCGATCCGAATCTCCAGCCCGAGACCCGCCATTAAGCCCCCGGTGGCGATTCCGGTCAGGAGGACGAGGAACCAGGGGATCGTAAGGAAGGATTTGCTGATCGTTTGTTTCATAATGCAGCCGGTTATCCTTTAGGCATGAGGAGGAAGCTGACGAACATTTATCATGTCTGCCACTCTACGCGGGAATGATCCCTCGCCTTCGGCTCGGGACGGGCTCATTGGTCAATACGGCCGATTTACCCACCCAACCGGCCTCTTACTGCACGGTGAGCGGCTGAATCTCCACGCATCCCGCGCCGACCAGATGCAGGATCTGGCGCTCGAGCTCCGTCGTCCACGAGGTGGTGTTGGTCGGGAACTCGAGCCGGTAGGTCCGTTCGGCTTCGGAGATGTGAAACGCGAAGTGGTCGGTTCCCGGATACGACGTCAGGAGGCCATAGAGGATGCGCAGCCGGCGGGTGTCGCGCGCGCGATCGCCCGTCTCGCGGATGTAGAGCAGGATCAGCCGCGGGCCGTCGACCTTCGCCGGCGCCGGGTTCGCGATCGGGTCAGGCGCGATCGGTGATCGCGCTCCGATCGCCGCGATTTCGGCAATCGTTATCGGGTTTTCAGCCGTGATCGCCGATCGCGGCTCCATTTCCGCGGGGTTGAGCGCCATGACCGGCGGGGGCGCGGTCAGGCCCGTAGGCGGATCGGCCGGCAGGATCGTGGATCGCACTCCGGCCGCCGCAATCGGCAAACCGGTGTTCGGGATCGCGATTGGTGCGGCGGCCGCGGCGTCCGGCGGCGGCTCCATATTCATCGGCAAATCCTCACCCGGGTCTTCCGGGAGGGGGTACCAATCCTCGTCCGCCGGGACCGGCGGAGCCGTCGAAGCCGGCACCGCGGCGGATTGGGTGGACAGCCCGGGAAGCCCGGATTTTGAGGCCTTCTTCGCGGCCTTCTTCAGATCAGGCGTGACCGAATCGACCAGCACGCGCGGCGTGCCGTTGCCGCTTTCCGCCTTGCCCTCGGCCACCAGGACCGCATCCTCCTGGACGAAGTCGGCCGCCTTCTCCCAAACCGATGGGAAGAGGATCAGTTCAATCGACCCTTGCAGATCCTCGATCGTGGCGAACGCCATCGCTTTGCCGTTGCGCGACTGGAAGGCGCGGATATGGGTGACCATTCCGGCCACCCGCACCTTGGATTGGTTTGGGGCTTCTGAGAGCGCAGCGCTCCAATGGGTGATAATCGCTTCCAGTTCTTCGCGGTAGGCCGTGAGCGGATGGTCGCTGACGTACAGCCCGAGCAGTTCCTTCTCCCAAGCCAGCATCGTCCGGTGCGGAACGGGTTTGGGCGCAGCCAGCGTGATCGTCTCCATCGGGCCGCAGGGAGACGCGGAAAACAGGCTGATCTGGCCGGATTCCTTGGCCCGCGAATGGCTGGCCGAAACGGAGAGGATGCAATCGAGCGCGTCGAGGAT
>Ga0105091_10000862_pt1 | contig 13123 bp, 16 predicted proteins | sample PPLLak1March2015_FD_87022 | JGI IMG/M metagenome (GOLD analysis project Ga0105091, IMG submission 87022) | Freshwater sediment microbial communities from Prairie Pothole Lake near Jamestown, North Dakota, USA - PPLs Lake P7 Core (1) Depth... | ecosystem: Environmental > Aquatic > Freshwater >... | reverse complement strand
TGTAAATAACAGCGGGTATTACCTTGATCCTGATATAAAAATAGATGATACCACTTTGAGCATCTCCGTAGGCCGTGATGGTACAATTGAAGCTCATGAAACTAATGGGAATAGTTCCGTACTGGGAAATATAGAACTGGTAAAATTTATTAATCCCGGGGGATTAAAAGCAATAGGAGATAACCTGTATGTAGAAACCCAGGCTTCAGGTGCTCCTCTTATGGGCTTACCGGGAAGCGACGGCTTCGGTGAGGTATTGCAGGGGTTCCTTGAATCTTCAAATGTCGATATCGTTGAAGAGATGATCTCCATGATCTCCGCTCAAAGAGCTTATGAAATAAATTCCAAGACTGTAAAAACAGTCGAAGAGATGATGACGATGGCTAATAACCTGAAAAGAGGATGACAATCAATGTTTACCTGGATTTTTTCATCCCTGTTTTTATTGTTTCTTAATTCCCCGGAAACTGATTTCAAACACCAGCTGGAGAATTATCTTCATAAAAACCTATCATTTTATGAAGGATTTGAATACGAAATAATTTCAAGGCAATGGGATAAAAAAAACAGCAGATCAGAAATTATTGAAGACATTCCTTTGTTAATAAAAGGTGATCTCGCCTATATCCAGGTTAAATTAACGCAAAATGGTCAGGAATTGAGGACGGTTTTTAATTTACGGTTAAAGCTTTATAAAACATTGTTAATTTCTGCCAGAGAATTAAAAAAAGGGGAACCGCTTTCAATTAACGATTTCCGTTCGGCTAAAATAGATGTTGCACATCTAAAAGGAACTCCCTTCAATTTAGCAGATAAATTAAATGAATATGAAGCGAAAATTAATATCAGCCAGGGTACGGTGCTTGTAAAAGAAATTATTGAGAAATCACCGATAATTCAGCCGGGCTATAAACTTCAGGCAGTAATTGAAAGAGGAAACGTTTTGGTTTCAACTGAGGCAATCAGCAAACAGGAGGGTGCAAAGGGAGATATTATTAAGATCGAAATCCCGCTGAAGGGCTGCAGGAAAATTTTTAAAGCAAAAATAGAAGATATAAATAAAGTAACAATTGTTGAGTAGTCAAATGCACACGAAATTTTATCATTTAAGCCGGAGGCTTCTCTGCAAGAAGCACTTAGCTGCATCTCTTCGGAGAACTCCCGTTAGCCTCTGGCTTAGTATTTTAGTCCTGATCATTCCGTTAAATGCTCAGGATATGAGAGAAAATTCTTTTAAATCACTTTTTGCGGATCAAAAGGCAAATAAAATCGGAGATGCAATAACAATTATTGTGGTTGAATCTTCCCAGGCTTCAAACAATGCAGAAAAATCTGCTGGAAGAAAAAGCGATCTCGGACTTAATCTGAGCGGCGACGTCGGCAAAGAACCGATACCCAATGTGGATGTTAGTTTAGGTACAAAAAATGATTTTGAGGGTTCAGGCTCAACCAGGACCAGCGGAATGGTAAGGACAAAAATCAGTGCTACCATAGACTCAGTTCTCAGCAACGGTAATCTGCTTGTGAGCGGAAACCGTAAAATTACAATCAACGGCGAAGATCAGATCGTTTCTATAAAAGGAATTGTCAGGACTTCCGATATAATGGCAGACAACTCTGTTCTTTCATACAACCTTTCTGATGCAGAAATAATTTTTGAAGGAACGGGCCTTATTCGTGATGCCCAGCAGCCGGGCTGGCTGACAAAATTTTTTCACTGGATATTTTAGGTGTTTCCATGAAGAAAAATAGCTTTTATCTAATCATTTTGATTTTACTCTCCCCTTCCCTTATTGCTCAAAGAATTAAAGATATTGCATATTTAACGGGAGATAAATCCGAACAGATTATCGGCTACGGGCTCGTTGTTGGACTTGCGGGAACAGGAGACACCCATCGATCCTCCTTCACCATTCAATCAATTACAAGCATGCTGAAAAGATTCGGAATTACGGTTCCGCAGGAAGATCTTAAGACTAAGAATGTTGCCGCGGTAATGGTGACAGCCTCAATTGATTCTTATTTAAAGCCGGGGGCAAAGTTCGATGTGAATGTGGCTTCCATGGGAGACGGCACAAGTCTTTTAGGAGGAACTTTATTGATGACCCCCCTTTCAGGAATCAATGGGATAGTTTATGCGCTTGCACAAGGTCCCATTTCTGTCGGCGGGTTTGATATAAATACTCCGTCAGGCAGCAGGGTTGCAAAGAATCATTCGCTTGCCGGGCGTGTTCCTAGAGGCGGGATTTTAAATGAACAGTTAAGTTCTGCTTCAAACCAAACAGCCTTACAGGAAGTAAGTCTTTTTTTAAAAGAGCCTGATTTAACTACATCAAATAATATTGTCAATGCTATTAATGCAGCTTTCGGAGAAGGTACTTCAATAGCAAGGGATGCGGCGGAAATAAAAATTAAAATACCCGCAGACAGACAGAACAATATAGTACCATTCCTGGCGCAGGTCGAGTCGATCTCTGTTGAAACAGACTTTGCCGCGAGAGTTGTGCTAAATGAACGCACCGGAACCGTTGTTGCGGGAAATAATGTCAGAATTAAACCGGTGACAATTTCTCACGGCGGATTAAATCTTACAATCAGATCTCACCCCATAATCTCGCAGCCGGAGCCTTTTTCGAACGGCACTACAGTAGTTCTGCAGAATCTTATTCCATATGCTACCATGGATTCTACAAGTACGGTTGCGATCGAAGGCGCTTCAAATGTGCAGGAAGTTGCTTCTGCACTGAATTCTTTAAAAGTAACGCCTAAGGATATAATTGCAATTTTTCAGGCTTTAAAAGAAGCCGGAGCGTTAGTCGGAGAGCTGGTGATAATCTGATGCGAATTAATGAAATTGATCTTTCCGCTTTTAGAAGCAGGCAAATTGATCAAAATAAAAAAACAGCGGATATAAAAGAGAAGTATACGGAACCTGAAAAACTCAGGCTGGCGAAAGCCGCTAAAGGATTTGAGAGTCTTCTTGCTTCAATGATGATTAAAAGCATGACCAGCACAAGCAGCGGTTTTTTCGGCGAAGAAAGTTTCGGCGGAGATTTTTATGATTCCATTTTTAATTCAGAAATTGCCGATCATATTTCCAGCGGGAAAGGTCTCGGCGTTGCCGGAATGATTTATAAGAAATTAACGGGAGAAGATCTTAAATCCCAGCCTGAGTCTATTATTCTGAATAAAGAGAATATTTTAATCCAAAAACCATTTCAGCTAAAAATTGATCCGGAAATTCCTGCTTTTTCTCCAAGTATAAAATCTCTGAACAGACTGCATAAATATGAAGATTTTATTGAAGAAGCCTCAAATACCTATGGAATTGATAAAAACATCATTAAATCGGTAATTCTAGCTGAATCCGCCGGAAATGAGGAAGCTGTTTCTTCACAAAAAGCAAAGGGTTTGATGCAATTAATGGATTCTACCGCAAAAAATTTGGGGGTAAATAATGTCTGGGATCCTAAAGAAAATATTCTGGGAGGGACTAAATATTTAGCCGATTTGCTTCGACAATATAGTGGGGATATTAAACTTGCTTTGGCTGGTTATAATGCCGGTCCCGGTAATGTCGAAAAATATAACGGGATCCCTCCATTTGAGGAAACTAAAAATTATGTAGCCAGAGTAATTGGTTATTTTAATCATTTAAGAGAGTCTTAAAATGTCTATTGAAATAAGTTTACAAAATCCTGCCGGAAAATCCCAAAACGGCAAATTAAATGAATTGGGATCAATCATTGCCAAGAATATGGATGATTTGAAATCTTATCTTAAATTTCTGCATATGCAGCAGCAGGCGCTAATCAAGGGCAATCTCCCTGAACTTGAACAATCCGTGTTAAACCAGGAAAAAATCCTCAGTTCAATCGATGAAAATCAAAATTTAACAACAGAATTAATGCTTAGCATTATAAAAGAAAATAGTCTGGAAATAAAATCTCCAGGCATAAGAGGTTTCCTTGAAAGCATTAAAGATACTTACAAAATAGAATATGATATTCTTTATAAACTTAGACAAACAATTGCCGATCTGGTTAAAAAGATAATTGAAACAAATAACAGAAATAAAATACTGGTTGATCATTCGAGGAATTTCATTAAAGAAATTTTTACGGAACTTTCTAATCCGGCTAAACCTGTTCTAGATAGGAAAATATAATGGGTATAAGCAGATTATTTGATATTGCAAGAAGAAGCATGGGCGTTTACCAAAGCGCTCTTTATGTAACATCACATAATATCGCAAATGCTTCTAATCCTGCGTATTCCAGGCAAAGAGTAATGCTAGGTACGGAAAACCCGGAATTAAATTCGGGATTTGTTTGGGGTACAGGTGTTAAGATCGACGATATTTTCCGGGTTAGGCATCAATTTGCCGATGCACAAATCAGATCTAATAATCAGGTATTCTACAATAACTCGCAGCGTTCCACCCTGCTTTCCCAGGTAGAAGCCGTATTCACTGAACCATCCGATTTGGGATTGGGAAATATAATGGACGAATTTTTCAACTCATGGAATGAATTATCGGTTACTCCGAATTCTTCAACGCTGAGAGACAACGTAATTCAATCTGCAAAAAAGCTGAGCGGGAAAATTCAAAGTATGAACGATGATTTGAATACGCTGCAATCCGGCATAGTACAAAGTTTTAAGGATAAAATCGATGAGGTGAATAATCACTTAAAAAATATTGAAATGCTTAATAAGCAGATATTTGAGTTTGAAGCTGTTGGTCAGAACTCAAATGATCTTTTAGATAAACGCGATCAGGCTATTGATGAGTTAAGCCACCTGGTAAATATAAATGTTACTTTCGATGATCAGAACACTGCAATGATTTCGATTGGCGGTGTTTATGCTGTTGATAAAAATTATGCTGCTCAATTTAAAGCCGATGCAAAGAACGGCGAATTAATAATGAAATTAAATGATGATGCAAAAGTTTTATTATCCAGCGGTGAATTGGGTGCGCTGGCAGATGTTTATGGAAATAAAATTCCTGAATACAGAACCAAGCTCGAGACTATAGTTTCTTCATTAATGGAGAATGTTAACAATATTCACAAAACCGGATATTCACTGGGAGCACCGCCCCAAACAGGTATTAATTTTTTTGAAAGCTTTATCGGCGGGAAACTCGTGATAAACTCGGAAATATTAAATGATCCGAATATGATTGCCGTTTCATCGGATGGTACAAACGGCAATGGAGATTTAGCCCTTCAAATCTCTGAAATTTCAAACCAAAAGCTGATAAACGGAGCAACATTAACAGAATCGTATGCAGGTCTGGTCAGCGGAATTGGAAGCGATAAAATATCTGCAGATAATACCATGGAATCTGCCGATCTTATTTTAACACAGCTTGAAACGGAAAAGGCTTCGGTCTCCGGAGTATCTTTAGATGAAGAAATGACTAATATTATAAAATACCAGCGTTCTTACGATGCATCGGCTAAATTGATTAAAGTAGCCGATGAAATGCTTTTAACATTACTTGAACTGGTGCAATAATGAGAATATCAGATTCGATTCTGGGAAATAATTTTATCAAAGATTTAAATAGAGTTAAATCTAGAGTTGCGGAACTGCAGGTCCAGATTGCAACCGGGAAACGGCTTCAAAAACCGTCAGACTCACCCTCCGGGACTGCAAAAGTTATTAAGCTTCAGAATTATTTAAACAGCTCCAATTTATATTCGAAAAATATTCAGAGTGCACTCCCCTTTCTCGGCGAAACTGTTTCCGCACTAGATTCGATTAATGATCAATTAACAAAAGTTCTAACTTCGTTAACTGAGCTGAACAATCCTGTAAATCAATCTGATCTTACTATCTATGCGAATCAGATTGATGCGGCGCTAAATGCAATTATGGATAAAGCCAATTCCAAATACGACGGCAAATATTTATTCGGCGGAACAGATTTTTCTTCAGAGCCTTTCGGATTATCGTCAGACAACCAGACAATTATTGTTAAACCGGGTGATATATCGGGAGAACATAATATAAAAATTTCACCGAGCATTCTTCAAAAAATAAATTTAAGCGGCACGGAAGTATTCGGTACAATGATTAAGCAGAGCGGAAATCTCGATGTGAATTCGGCAGTTGCTTCTGTGTACTCCAATCAAACGGCAGTTTATGATGCAAAGGGAAATGAATACAATCTGATCCTGAATTACACCAAAACGGCAGCGAACAGCTATGATTTAACTTATGATATAACCGATACAAACGGTATTACAATTTTTACCGCTCCTCCCCCGGTTCAGCAGCTGCAGTTTAATGCCGGTACAGGAAATCTTGAGTCCGTAAACGGAAATTCCTCTTCTGCAATCAGGATTACAGAGACTAATCTTAAAATTGATTTTTCATTAGATTTTTCTTCTTTACAGGAAAATAATAATTCCTCATCATTAAGTTTATCCGCAAACCAGGATAATGATATTTTTAACATACTGCTCACTATTAAAGAGAATCTCCTCGCGGGAATAATGCCTGATAATGATCAGATCGAGAAGATAAAAAATTTCAACAATCATATTTTAAATAAAGCTGCTCAGGCAGGGAATATAGTAAACCAGTTAAATGATACTGAAGAACTGCTAAGCAGCAAAAAACTAGTTGCCGAAGGTTTGATTTCGGGCGAAGAAGAAATTGATGTAGCAAAAGCAATAGTCGATCTTCAGCGGCAGGATTACCTGCTCCAGGTTTCCTACAAGTTATCCGCAATGATTCTTCCTAAGTCCATTCTGGATTTCTTATGATTAAGGCAGCTGGGGCTTTTTCAGGTCTCATTCTAGGTCTACTTTCAATTTTCGGAGCTTTTTTAATTGAAGGCGGGTCGGCCAAGGCTCTATTTCTTGTGCCGGCTTTAATTATTGTCTTCGGAGGAACTTTTTCTGCTACAATAATCGGTTTCGGCTTGGAAAAATTTTTTACCATCTTCCATCTGGTCAAATTTGCTTACTTTCCCAGGCAATATAATTTAAAAAGATTGATAAATCTTTTTGTAGGATTCTCCGCTAAAAGTAAAAGAACCGGAATTCTTACCATTGAAAGAGATATTGAAATAATCGAATACCCCTTTCCAAAAAAATTAATAAGATATGTTATTGACGGAACAAATGCGGAATTACTAAGAAACTTAGCAGACCTTGAAATAAAGAGCATGCAGGAGCGCCATCATTCGAACATAATGATTTTTAATAAGATGGGCGGTTATGCCCCCACCATGGGAATAATCGGCACCGTAATGGGCTTGATCATGACACTTGCAAATGCCGGAAGCGATCCTAATCTTTTAATAAAAAATATTGCGACTGCATTTATTGCCACTCTCTGGGGAATATTCAGCGCAAATATAATTTGGCTACCAATCAGCGATAAATTAAAGAAATGTCACCTGGAAGAAAAATTAATGATGGAGATTTCACTGGAGGGGACGTTGGCGTTGCAGAGCCTCGAGACCCCCTCAATAGTAAAAGCAAGACTGGCAAGCATGCTTCCCCAAAAAGAACAGGAAAAAATCCACGGGTAAGCAGTTTTGAGGAATCTCTGTTCGAAGAAGGTTCGGATAAGGACAGGTATCTGGTCACTTATTCCGACCTCATTACTTTACTTTTGGGCTTGTTTATTATTCTATATGCAATATCGAATATTGATGCCAGAAAATATGAAAAGATGATTACTGCGATCAGCAATGTATTCGGGCATGAAGGAAAGGTTATCGGTCTTGAAGATAAAGTGGTAAATCTGGAATTGCCCAGCAATAATTTAAAAATAGAATTAGCGAAGATAATCCGCGAATACAAATATGATAATTATGTAAAGCTGGAGGAAAATGAGCGCGGAATAACTATTCATATTATGGATGAAATTTTATTCCCATCGGGAAGCGCAGAACTAACTAAAAGTTCTCTGCTTGTATTGAAGAATATTGCTTCGGTAATCCGGGAGCTGCCTAACGATATAAGAGTCGAAGGGCATACCGATAATGTTCCGATTTCAAAACCGAATTATCCTTCTAACTGGCACTTATCTGTTGCCCGTGCATTGAATACAGCTTATTATTTGATAAATAATGAAAGCCTTCCTTCGGATAAAGTATCAATTGTTGGTTATTCGGAATACAAGCCGATGGCATCGAATGAAACAGAAGAAGGAAGATCGATAAACAGAAGAGTAGATTTAGTAATAATAAATAAATAAAACTATGCAGATAGAAACATTTCAATTCGGCACAGTGCACTTTAATGAAGAGAATATCCTGAAATTTAAATCAGGATTATTCGGTTTTGAAGAGCTGAAGAATTTTCTTTTAATAAAGCCCGATGACGATAATATTTTTTACTGGCTTTATTCGGTTGAAAAACCCGGCATCGGATTTCCATTAATCGGGCTGAACGTGATTTATGAGAATTACCCGGCTGAGGAAAAATCCGCTGCATTCGGGATCGTTACAATGAATCAGGATCCCTTGAAAGTAACCGTTAATTCAAAAGCGCCGGTTTACATAAACCAGGATGACAGAACAGGCTTTCAAAAGATAGTGGAAGATGAAAAGTATATCGTCCATTACAGTCTATTCGTAGAATAGGTGAAGTTATGCTGATATTAGCTCGGAAAAACGGAGAAGAGATTATAATAGATTCGAAAATAATTGTAAAAATTATTTCCGCATCGGACGGACATGTAAAGATAGGCATAACTGCACCGGAAGAGATTGAAATACTCAGAGGAGAAATTTACTTTAAAGTAAAAGAGAATACCCTTAAGGCATCGGAAGAAAGCCGGCGGAAACTGCAGAATGTTTCTAAACTTAAGTTCAATAAATTTAAAGAATAGATGAACGGTCAGGCTAAAAAAATGACAGTCCTGGTAGTTGATGATTATTATATCATCTGCAATCTGCTGAAAAGCTATTTAAGAGACCAGCTTATTGAAGTTATTACCTGCTCAAACGGAGTTGAAGGGGTTAAAAAAGCTTACGAAGTAAAACCCGATCTCATATTTCTCGATTTATTTATGCCTGATTTAGACGGAATAAAAATGCTTCAGGTAATCAGGAGTATAGAACAATTGAAGAAAACTCCGGTCATTGTAATAAGTGCAAATACAAACAGGACCAATGTTTTAAATGCAATCGAAGCCGGTGCGGACAGGGTAATTTCAAAACCGTTAAAGAAAGAAATAATATTAAAGAATTTAAGTGAATTGCTGGGAATAGACCTGCTGCCCGCAGAAAATAAAATTGAAATAGAAACTGTTGAAGATGCCGAACTGATTAAACAATTGCAGAAGGATTTCCTGGACTTCTTCAATTCAAGAAAAACTGAATTTGAAACAGCGCTAATAAACAGAAACGGTAATTCACTCCGAAAATTCATCCATGATATGAAAGGGATCGGCGGAGCAATAGGTTATCCGGAATTAACTTCAATCAGCGCTGATATCCAGGATGATCTTCTTGTTAAAGAAACCGACTGGGATATCATTAAGCTTAAATGCGGTAAAATTATGTGCATTGTGGGAGAGATTGAAAACAGGCTGAACGGATAAATTATGTTTGTAATTGTCGGTTTAGCTGTAGTAATTATTTCAATCATAGTAGGATTTACCATGGCCGGGGGCAATTTAATGCTCCTTCTGCAATGGTCGGAATTCCTTGTAATCGGGGGAGCTGCGATCGGAAGCGTATTGATTGCCACACCTTTATCCCTGCTAAAAAAGGTTGTTAAAGAAATTACCCAGGTTATTAAGCCGAAGCACAATTCCAAACAGGATTATCTTGATCTCCTTAAATCATTTAACGAGCTTTTTTTAATCGCGCAAAGAGATGGTCTTCTTTCAATCGAAAAGCATATCGAAAATCCTGACCAGAGCAATATCCTTTCTCAAAACAAAAAATTCATAGAAAATGAATTTACCAAAACATTTTTTTGCGACACAATGAAAGTTCTTCTTTCGGGTGGTATTCCTCCCCACGAGCTCGAAGGCTTAATTGACGCCGAAATTAAAACCTTTGAACTAGAATCTAAGCCCATTTCTCACACTATTTCAAAGCTTGGTGATGCTCTCCCGGGACTTGGAATTGTGGCAGCCGTCCTAGGTATAATTGTTACCATGAGTTCTATCGACCAGGGTGCCGAAGCCGTAGGACATCATGTTGCTGCTGCTTTAGTGGGTACTTTTTTGGGCGTTCTCCTGGCTTACGGCTTTGTTAATCCGCTTGCGGGAAATATTGAACATAATTTTGAAACCAAGATTAGATACCTGGAAACAATTAAAACATGCATCTTGTCTTATGCAAAAGGTAATCCTCCCATCCTGGCAGTTGAAATGGCAAGAAGAACAATCTTTTCGGATGACAGACCTACCTTCTCCGAACTTGAAAATTATGTAAGGGGTAAGAATGCCAAATAACGGCGAAAATCCCCCCATTATTATTAAAAAGGAAAATAAAAGTTCCGGTCATCATGGAGGAGCATGGAAAGTTGCATATGCTGATTTCGTCACTGCCATGATGGCATTGTTTATTGTACTTTGGGTACTCAGCCAAGACGAAGCTATGAGAGAATCTGTAGCAAAATATTTTAAGGATCCGATTGGCTTTTCAAGCCAGGGGAAAAATGTATTAAAGGGTGATACCAAGAAGCTGCTTAATCATAGTGATGCTCAGAGCTCGAACCGTGAAACCGAAATGTGGGAACTAAAAAAAATGGGAGACAAAATAATAACCGAAATTTCTTCTGATCCTGAGTTTTCGGATCTCACCGGCCAAATAACCGTTGAAATAGTGGACGAAGGATTAAGAATAGAACTAAACGAATCAAGTGAAAATATTTTTTTTGAAATCGGGACCGCCACACTGAAAGACAAGGCAAAACTCCTCCTGGAAAAAATAGGAAATTATCTGAGCAAGCTGCCGAATAAAATTATAGTCGAAGGACATACCGATTCCAGGCCATACAGCGGCGACGGTTCAGGCTATACAAATTTTGAGCTCAGCGCCGACAGGGCAAATTCAGCCAGGAGAACTTTAGCAGTAAGCAATCCGCTATTATTAAATCAAATCACAGAAATAAGAGGCTACGCGGATAAGAAATTAAGAGATCATGCGGATCCGTTCAATGTGGTTAACAGGAGGATCAGCATAATTGTTAAATTTACAGAGGAAGACAGAAAAGGAGCATAACAGTTTTGGTTTATTCCGATAAAATATTAATTGTTGAGAATAATACAGAGACTTTATTACTTTTAAAGAAATTACTTTCCATCAACAATTACGAAACTAATGAAGCAGAAAATGTGATCGATGCTCTTAAATTATTAAAAAATGAAATACCTGCTATTATTATTTCCAGCTGGTCCCTGCCTGCGGTAAACGGACCAGAACTTTGCAGAATCGTAAAGTCAGACGAAAATTTTAAAACAATCTACTTCATAATTTTATCTTCAAAAGCTACGCTTAATGACCGGATTGCAGGGCTGGATTTCGGCGCCGATGACTTTATTGTTAAGCCTGTAGAAAACCAGGAATTGCTGGCAAGAATCAGAACAGGAATTAGGGTGCATAATCTGCAAAATGAGTTAAAAAAAATAGAACACGATAAAGCTCTGCTGGAAATGGCTTGTACAATCGGACATCAGATCAACAATCCTCTAAGCAGCCTAATGTGCGCCTTAAACAGCATGAAATTTGATTATTTAAAAGTCGGACAAAATGAAGATTTTGATATTATAGAAAAATCCATTTCCCGGATTAAAAATTTAGCAGCCGATCTGATACATTTAAAAGAACCAAAAATCACAGACTATATTCCCGGAACTACAATGTTAAAATTGTGACAGCTGTAACAGCTAAATTAAATCTGCTCCTTTTCGATAATAAGATAAGGAAGCATAATGTTAAACAAGATAGTAAATATTACTTCGAATCCGGGGTACAAAAATCCAAAGGAAAAGATTCCCTCTTCTCCAAAAAATCTATTGAGAGAGAATACCGCTTCCGATACGGGAGATAAAATAGAACTATCTCCTGCATTGATTTATTTAAAAAAACTGGAATGGAATTTAAAAGAAGTAAAAGTTTCGGAAGATAAATATTTTATTTCGTTTGATTATCAAAATTTTGAATTCAACGCGGGCTTTAATCTTGCTCAAATAAATACAAACTCTTATATAAACTATAAAATAAAATTTCTCTCACCTTCGCCGTTTGAAGACGGCATAATGCACGATCATTTAAAATTCAGGATCGAGCTTAATCTCTCAATCGGGTTTTATAAGAAGCAGCCGGGTTTCCTGGGAATTATTACTAACAGAGATTCCTCAGCGGAAATTTTCTTCGATTCCGAGTGCAGAAGTTCAATCGACAAACTAAGATTATTATTCGGAAAATTGTTCTTAATCTGCTCTGAAAACGTAAATCTAAGATCCGAAATGATAAAAACCCAGGTAGAGGATTCGGCGAAAGATTTAATCGGGCTAACTAAGATTAATGATCTGCTGATTTTATTCCTGGAAAAGTTAACCGGAGAGAAAATATACCATAAAATTCTGCCTATCAAAAACAAAGACGACGAAGCTTTAATTCTAATCGATGCAGTAAATATTAAGACAATAAACTGACTTCAGATTATTTAATTCACCCTTTTTCTGTTTTTAATTACTTTATCTCTAGTATTACACCTAGCTTCATTTGAGACATTACCCTAATTATCATTTTATATTGATACATTGTTGAGCTGTAATATCTTTCTTTTGTAGAATAATATAAATTTAATTAAATGGCATATACTTTGACTTTTTAGAAGCGTCATTTGTGTCATTTACTCCTTAAAGCGAAAAAACTTATGAGCGGCAATTCTAAATTTATTAGGGTGTGTAAACGATTTCTTTCCTTTTTTTACTACAGTAAACTGAATGAATATTTAACCGAGGGGAATACCAAAAAAGAGAACAAAGATTTCCTCGGGGCACTAATCGGATTTAATAAAGCATTAGCCTTAAAACCGGGTTCTGCTTGTATTTATTTCAATATCGGCATATGCAAAAAAGAACTCGAAGATTATGACGGTGCGGTGCACGCTTTTTCAAAGGCGAT
>Ga0105091_10000858_pt1 | contig 13158 bp, 11 predicted proteins | sample PPLLak1March2015_FD_87022 | JGI IMG/M metagenome (GOLD analysis project Ga0105091, IMG submission 87022) | Freshwater sediment microbial communities from Prairie Pothole Lake near Jamestown, North Dakota, USA - PPLs Lake P7 Core (1) Depth... | ecosystem: Environmental > Aquatic > Freshwater >... | reverse complement strand
CAGAAGTACAAAATTTGATTGTTCTTCGGGCCGAAATCAGGATGATCGGGATCGATCATCTTATCCAGCTCGGCGGCAAAGTCCTTCTTGAACTGCTCCACCAGTTCTTTTTTCTTCTCAACATCTTTCTCTGCGCGGATCTTGCCGATAGCGCTATTCATGTCCTTCATGACGGTTGCATCGGTCAGGACGCGCAGGGCGCGCAATCCTTCTACCTCGCGGTTTGCTTCGCCGGGGACATCCGCAAACAGTTTGCCGCCTTCCACAATCTCCGTGATTGCCTGGTCGAACGGGATGGTGACCCATTTGTTCTCACCGCGCTTGCCCGCGCGCTTCAGTACTTGCTTAATACGGAATGGATCGTACGCGGCTTGCAGGCCGGCCTGCCCTTTAGGGCAAAGCGGCGCATCTACCGAACCCATCTCCGCGATGGGCTTATCGTACTTTATGTGAGGGACCATGTTCCAGGGGGAATAGGGATTGCCCTCGATTTTGACCGCCACACCGTCCAGCAATTTGACCTTGATGCCGCACTGTGTGTTGCACTGCTGGCACACAGAATAAATCTGGGTAGCGGGATCGGTCAGTTTATAGGCGGAGCCGTTTGCAGATTGGGCCAGCGTTTTTTGCACCTTGGGCAGGCTTCCGAGGAAAACGGTTGCCGCCCCGCCTACGCCCGCTATTCTCAAAAAGTCACGGCGGGATATCTTGCAGTTTTCAGGTTGTTTGGTTTTCATCACTTCACCTCCTTGTCAGATGTGAAGATCCCTAATCGTTTGAAATCGAGGCCGAGCAGGAGGGCGATGATCGTGCCGCCCACCACGCCCGAAACGACTGAAAGTTCCAGCAGGCTGGGAGAGTAGTCGAATGAAAGGTGCGGCCCTGAAAAGGCATTGGAAAGGCCTTCGAGTTCGGGAATGGTCAATGCGGGGAAAACGATGTTCGTACGCGCGATGGCAAAACCGACCAGCACAAACAAGCCCATCCATCCTGCCCATGCTCCGTTTCCAGCCAGTTTGGGTTGAGTGATGACAATAATCGGGATCAAAGTTCCGATCACGATCTGAACGGCCCAGAACTGCCACGAGTACGGGCCGAACAGGACGGCTTGAACCGCCTCCACATTCTGAGGAACGCCCGCGTAAATGGACTGCGAGAAATCACTCCACAGGAAGTAAGTCTTGACCAGCAACAAAACAACGACAGCTATTCCGATCACTTTGAGTTGTTCGGGGCGGTTTTCAGTCTTCGGCGCGAACCAACCCAGCACGATCATCAGCAGGGCGAACCCTGTCGCCAGCGAGAAGACCGGGAACTGCACAGGAAGCAGGCCCACGTGCCAGTAGGCGCGGCTGGCGTTTATACCCAGCAACGCGCCAACGCCGCCGCTCAGGAAAATAGCGAAGAATAAGCCGATTGACATCACCCATTTGGTCAATTTGGACTCTGCTTTTCTGTTGACTAACCACATTGTCACCAGGATGACCAGGATAAAAAGTGTGTACCCCCACACCATCTGTGCAAGAAGCGAGGATGGATTAGGGCGGAGGTATACCCTAATGATGCGTTCCATATGGCCGAGGTCCATGCCGATGGTTACCAGCGCAGCGGGCATGGTAATCAATGCGCACCATAAAGCGGCTTTCCCTGTCCCTTTGAACAACTTGATATTGAACAGATACTCTAATGTGGCGAACATATATGAGCCAGTGGCTGCACCTGCGAAGAAAAGATACATCGCAACCCACAAACCCCAAACCACAAAAGAGCCATAATTCACTTCGCGTTCACCCACAAACAGGCGGGTGTAGAGCCCCCACAAGCCTGCCAGCAGAGCGAGAGCGCTCACTGCGTACGTCAATCTTTTGGTTAACATCCGTGCCTCCATTTACACAAGATAGTAAACCTTCGGCTCGGTCCCCAACTCTTCTTTCAAACGGATCGCATTCGTCCCTTTGATGAGCTCGGTAACCAGGCTGTCGGGGTCGTTGGCGTCGCCATAGAGGGTGGCGCGGCCGATGCAGGTTGTGACACACGCAGGCAACTCGCCCTCGTGCACGCGGTGCAGGCAGAAGTGGCACTTCCGGACGTTCCCAACTGGCGAGCTGCGGTGGCCCTCACGCACCCATTCCCTGCCATACTCGAAGCTTGCAGCGCGTTCGTAGTCGTCTGCGCTTTCGCGCCCAACGATTAGTCCTTCCGCTACGGGCAGGGCTTCGGTATAGGTGTAGCCGAAATCAGATGTGCGTGCTCCATAGGGGCAGGCCACAATGCAGGCGCGGCAGCCGATGCACTGCTCGTAATCCACAACCACTACGCTTTCCGCGTTGGTATATGTTGCGCTCACAGGGCAGACGGACGTGCAGGGCGGGTTATCGCAATGCATACACGGACGGGGAATGAACTGGCGCGTCACATTGGGATATGTCCCAATTTCGCGTTCCATCACGGGGCGATACACCACCCCAGGTGGAAGTTTGTTCTCGGCCACGCACGCGATGGTGCAACCGTGACAGCCCACGCATTTGCGCAGGTCGATCACCATCACCCAGCGGCGATCCTCAGGCGCCTTTTCCAAAGCGCGCTGAAGGTCTTCGTGCATGCGAACGAGAACGTCTTTTGGTTCTTGAGCCATAGGGAAACCTCCTTCGAAATGTAAATCGGATAACTCCGATAATTCCATTGTTATTTTCCAACTAACGGAAAAATTCTTATAGCAGGAAAAGTCCCATGATTTTTGCGGTACTGTCAGGAAAAACCTGACGCAAATTAGAATAGCTGATGATGACCATCCCCCTCAAGTGCGCCCGTTCTCGAATCGATTCAACTTCTAAAAACAAACACTCCCCGTGCGAGAAAATACGGGAAGTGCGGCATGATTGTGGAAGAATGGAGTTGTTTCGTAGGCGCAGGAGTAAATATTGGAGTGGCGTCTCTGGTATTACCCTATCGACTATGACACTCTACTTCCAAGGTTATCCGGTTCCAGTTCGGAGCATCTCCGCATATTCGTTAGGCATAGCGCTGGCTTCAATTGCCTGTGCAGCACGTTCCACATCGTATGAGACACGCTTGAACGTGACGGTAAGGTCTTGGTTGTTTGCTTCCAACACCACGTTGCAAGCTTGTGGGTTCCCATCCTTTGGCTTACCCACGCTGCCCGCATTCACCACATGGCGTCCACTGGGAAGGATGCGATGATAAGGAATGTGGGTGTGACCGCAGACGAGCACCTCTGCCTCAGCCATATCTAGCAGGCGCTCTAGGGTGGCGTCAGGTCGGTCAGCATACAAATACTCATTGATTTTACGCGGGCTGCCGTGTACCAGCCGGACGCGGAGTCCATCTAACTCCAGGGGGATTTGGGCAGCTAGCTGCCGTAGGTAGAGCTTGTTGTCCGCGCTGGTATTCTGGTTGGTCCAGGCGATGGAGCGCTTCCCCAGCGCTTCCGCCGCCGCGCTGGTGTAGGCACAGCCACAGTCGTCACTGTCATTGCCGATTCCCTGATCGTAGTTACCCATGATCGTCGGGATGTTCCGTTCTCGAATGGTCTCAATGACTTCGTTCGGGAAAGTACCATAACCGACCAGATCGCCCAAACAATAAACCGGAGAAAGATCATGAGCTTCTATATCAGTTAGAACTGCTTGCAGGGCTGGCAGGTTGGCATGAATGTCACCAAAAATCGTTACACTCTTCATCACTTTTCCTTCAGGTTGCGCTCAATCATGAGCAGGAGATAGTTGATGCGGATCGCCAGTTGGTTAGCGGTATCCTGAAATCCTCTCTCTTGAATTTGCAAGTCACCTTCGATAGCTGCAGGGTCAGGAAAGCTCCAATGAATTTGCTCGGGGTCGCCGGGAAAGACAGGGCAGACCTCCCGCACCCGGTCACAGACGGTGATAATGTAGTCAAAGTTTTGACCTAAAAATTCGTTCAAATGCTTAACCCGATGCTGGTGCAGATCGATGTCTGCACCCGCCATCACTTTAGTCGCTAATGGGTGGATGGAAGTTGGCTCACTTCCAGCACTGAAAACTTCTACCCGGTCGCCGCCCAATTTGCGTAAAAGGCCCTCAGCCATTTGAGAACGGGCGCTGTTGTGCGTGCAAAGAAATAACACCCGTATTGGAGAGGCTGCCAAAGCATTATCATGGGGAAGAAGATGGGGATCAGGATTACTCAGTGCGGGATGCAAAGATTGCCCAGCCTCTAAATACAGTTGACGAAATTGGTCAAGATTCAAGCTGTAGTATATATCCCTGGCATCTGCCGAACTGCGGCGCTCACTCACTAATTTTTGCAAACGTAGACGTTTGAGATGGTAAGAAATCAAATTGTGTGGTTGCTTAATTTGCTTTACCAGCTCTTCGACTCGATGGTCGCTTCGAGATAAGGCTAGCAATATCCGCCAGCGGATATCGTGAGCCAAAAGTTTGAGAAAATCCAGGGGATGGGTCTTTGCCTGCACCGCTCTCATATCTACCTCTCTAAAATTATTTCAATCTGGTTTGAAATATATTATAAATTTAGGGAAAGCGCAAGGGGCGGTTGTACCGTCAACATCCTCAGCCATCACCCATTGATCTTCAAATCAGATCGAACTTCCCAAATGCACGATTTCTATAATTCAAGTTCTGATCCAACTTGCAGCAAAAGGTGTACGTTCGGCATTTATTTCAGTACCGACTTACCGATAAATCCATTATGTATCATCGGAATAAAAACTGGACAGGTGACTCGCCTGCCCAGTTTGCTAGCGTTTTTTCTGATTGCATCGCGGCATGTTCATTTATGGCAAGAAACTTATATGCCGCCTACGTTGCCGCCTACGTTCTTTTGCGAAACTTGTACCCATATACAATCATCCACCATATCATCCTTTCTGTTACGTATGACTATTTAGGCAAAAAACCATTATTTACCTCTGTTTCGAACTTCGATGAGTTTTCCCATTTCCGTTTAGGAATTTTGTGAAGTTTTCAATCTCCACTATCTGCCCTGCTCCAGGTAAATCAATCACATCAATATCACCTGATCGTATCCATGTCTTTATCTGCTTTAAGGGAACATCACATATCTCTGCCATTTGAGGAATGGTGAGATACGTACCTTTTGGTATTGAAATCGGGATAATTTTCTTTCGGGGTGAATCTTCTCTTGTTTCAAAATTTTGTGGTTCTCTTTTCTTCCTTCTACGCTCAAGCACCATGTCGACAACCATTGCATAGGCTTCGTGCACATCTCTGTCCTCCTCAGCTGCTATTAGGATCAGCGTATGTTCTTCTGTGACCAAGAACCCGAGAAGTTCCTCCGCTTGCTCAAAAGAAAGTGTGATTTGGTTGATGAGCACCCAGCCATCTGGGGGACATTCGATTCTTGTCGCTTCAGTTTGTTCCTTCTTTGTATCCGGAATTGACATGCGATAAACTGGCGAACCAATAACGAAACCATTGGTTTTCAAGTTACCAGCTCTTTTCATGGTTTCAAGGATTTTCAGTGCATAGTTCGCATATAGATGTACTACCAACTGGATGGTAGCATCCCATACGACAAGCCCACGATCTCGCCATACATGTTTTTGAAAGGGATTTAACCAATCTGGATATTTAGGTTGAACTTCTGGGTAATTGGTTGAGTTGATATGCGCTCCCCATTTAATTCGTTCGAGAACTTTGCATGGATAATCCATTGTGGAATACTCAAACATTGTTTTTCTCCTTATCAAGATCAACATGGTAATTTATTGAATTGTTTTGGATCAATTTGAGTATTACCATAATCATGTTTGTTTTAGTGAAGAAGCAATAACGTCACTACCTTCACGAAATACAGTTCACAATTGCTCCCCTGGCCTTATACTATCAACTGAGTTGATGCTGGCATAACCTCCTTACACAAAAAATCATCGAGCATTCAAAAGCTCGATGATTTTCATATGTTAGTTCAGCAATATCTATTATTTCCTTGTTCGGAACTTTATAGTTATAGCAGCTTCGTAAGATCACACAGTGCGCTGGGATACCGTCGCCCCGCCCCGGCGGCGATCGTCTTCCAACTTACCCAAATCCAGCAGGTTGGACTAACATAGAAACTGGTACGAATGTCGGGGGCAGGTCAGATAGCAAGGTCCATTCCATCTACACTAGTTCCGAAGTGATAACACATTCATTAGATCTCTTCTGCCACTTTCCTTGAAACTCCGATCAATCCATAATTCTGGCAGGAGGCTGGTGCTTGTAAAGCAAGTCACGCATCATCCGCATGGCAGGATCAATATGGTTGAAAAAGGCGCGATATCCTCCGCACAGATAATTTAACCCAAATTCACCATCCGGTGTATGCCTGAAGCGGTCCTTGGGGCAGCCCCCATTGCAAGCAAACAACACTTCACAATTCAGGCAATGTTTTGGCAGGCAATCTTTTTTATTTTGACCAAACTTATGTTGTTTGTATAAACCAAGCAAATCGACAATCTCAACTTCATTAATATTCCCCAATCGGTGATTTAGCTCTACAAAGTGGTCACAAGCAAACAAATCACCATTATGCTCCAACACCAGGGCTGTGCCACAGGTTTCATTAAAAATGCATAGGCCTCCCGGCTGACCCACCCATTTCGCCAACGCAACATCAAAGATTTGCACAAAAACCTTCCCAACATCAAAACGTACCCATTCATCGAAGATTTCAATTAGAAATTCTCCATATTTTTTTCCGGTCACGGAATGGCTTGTAATAATTGTTTCATGCTGCTCCCCTTTTTTATTTGACCGCTCAATGATCGGTATGAACTGGATAAATTGGGCTTCAACTTCATTACGGAGGAAACGATAAATATCAAGCGGATGATTGGAATTTTCAGCGTGGATACAGGTCAGCACATTGAAAGAAACCTGATGCTTTTTCAATAAAGCTAACCCCGCCATCACTTTCTCAAAGGTGGGTTCGCCACCTTTGTCCTTTCGCATGACATCATGCAGGTGTTTTGGTCCATCAAGGCTAATACCTATCAAGAAATTGTGCTGCTTGAAAAATGCGCACCAATCGTCGTTTAGGGATGTGGCGTTGGTTTGCAACGCATTCTCTATCTGCACCCCTGGCCTGGCGTATTTCTGTTGTAAGAAAATTGCTTGCTTGAAGAAATCTAACCCCGAGAGGGTTGGTTCACCCCCCTGCCAGGTAAAGGTCACTTGTGACACCTGCTGGGCATGGATATATTGCCGGGTAAAACTCTCCAGTACCTCTTGCGACATTCGAAATTTACTCTTTGGATACAGTGACTCTTTTTTGAGATAATAACAGTAGGCGCAATCCAGATTACAGATTGCGCCCCTCGGTTTTACCATGATGTGGAAGGCAGGAGGCGGCCAACTAATCGATTTCGGTTTCATCTGGTTAAATCGTTTGCCCCTGCAAAACACGCTCAAAGAAATCAATTTCGCCCAATTGCCCGCCTTTGAGGGCAACCTCTATGCCATCGAAAGCGGAGTCGTGCGAGCCCGCTTGGCACAGTGGAGTGGCCACGCCCAGGGGAATCAAAAACTTCAACATATAAATACCAAGTTGTTTGAGAACATTGCCAGAGGTATCGCCACCGGCTACCGCACAGCGTTTTATCCCGGTCTTCATGAGTATTTCCTTTAGGATCAGGCCCTGTTGCTTTCCTAAAACTTCTCCCACATCCCGCGGATGGATGCCAAGATCGGTCATACGATCTTTTGTTTTGCTAATTTGTGAATCATCCAGACCAAGGGCAGAAAACAGGATCACACTCTGTCCGTTTTGAAGAACAGATAATGCCTGTTGAATTGCTTGTTCTCGCGTGGCATCCGCTGTTTTGGGATCGACCAGACCAGCGCTGTCGAGACGGATCCCTGCGAAATCATGGTCAAGCGCGTGTTGGATCTGGGCGGCTGTCATCGGGGCGGCGCTGCCGGAAATGGCAACAATCTGGTCAACCGGTCCGGGAGAAGAAAACATTTTTGGCGGGTGTGTCACTCCAGTTGACTGCCAGTAAGCCGTTAGTGCAAACTCTACCCCAGAGGAACCAACAACAAAAGTCGATCCTACCTGGCCCAGATCCCATATCAAGCGGCCTGCTTTGAGCAAATGATCGTTGTCCAAGGTATCCAGGATGACAATTTTGACGCCATCGTCTACCATCTGGGTAAGCCGCGTTTGGATACTCTCTTCTGATTCTGTAAGATGGCGCACATCGATCAACCCAATGGGAAGGTCGGTCTGCCTGCCAAGATGCAGGAGCAAATCTGCCTCGCCCATTGGGGTAATGGGGTGTGCCCTCATGGTGGGATGGCGGTCCAGTCGATAGGTGATATCTCCTGCGGTGGCAAAGTGATTGCCGAATACCACGTAACGTCTCAATTTGGGCGCCCCGACCATCACAGGGACGAGAGGGTTTCCAAAAATCTGTCTGCCTAGCTGGGTTGCCTGGCCAATGCTGCCAATTTCGGGGGAGGAATCGAAAGTCGAGCAGACTTTGTAGTGGGTGAGGGGCGCGCCAAGTTGTTTCAGGCTGGTAAAAATTTCAGGAAGAGCGAAATCCATTTCGTCCGGCGTCATCGTGCGGCTGACCCCAGCCAATCCCACGGCCCGCGCCTCTGGGAAGCGGGCAAGCTGTTGGGGAGTCGGAGGCGCAAGGAATAGAACGGTGGGAACACCCCCTAATTCCAGGGCCTCCATCGAGTCGGTTGAGCCCGTCAGGTCATCCCCGTAGTAAGCCAGAAACAAGCCGTTCATTTCTTCCAGGTGCGCCCCATTTTTTGGTCGATAGCAGCTTTTTGAGCCTCCACAAGCGGAGCCCCTTTGCCGCTTGTGAACAGAGCGACCTGACAGCACTGCTCGATCTCTTCCAAAACGCCCATTGCCTGCGACATATCGCCCGCGCCGACAATCACCCCATGCTGGCGTAGCAAAATGGCATGGTAGCGTGGGGCCAGCTCAGTCACGGCGTGATGCAAATCGTCAGACCCGGAAGGGTAGTAATCCGTCATAGGCACCTGGCCGGCTCGCACATAAAATGCAGCCGAATAGGCCGGGACACTATCAAGGTTGGGTTCCGGCACCAGGGTCGAATAGGCAATGGCACAGGTCGGGTGGACGTGGATAACTGCGCCGACCTCAGGACGGGCATGATACATCGCCAGGTGCATCCCTAATTCCTTGGATGGCGTGCCTCCGGCCAGCAGGTCACCCTGCAGGCTGACCTGCGACAGCTCAGCCTGCGTCAGCTCGCCTAATATTGCTCCAGTTTGGGTGATCCAGACCACTTCTCCAACCCGGACACTGGTATTTCCCCCCGAAGCATGGACCAGATGGCGATCATACAGCGCCCGGCTGTATTTGATCAATTCAAAAATCTCTTTCATTGTGAGCCTCTATGCCAGATTGGTGTAACACACTACGGATGTGCATCGCATCAATTTTTCATTCAATCGGATAAGTTGCCATCTGATTGGGAAGTAATTCTCCCAGGGCTGACAACAGCAGCAAGACATTTTCTCTGCGGGATGAATAACCCATCAAACCAATGCGCCAGATCTTCCCGGCCAGTTCGCCAAACCCGCCGCTGATTTCAATGTTATAGTCGGCCAGCAATCGCTTGCGAATAGATAGATCATCAACACCCTCGGGAATGCAGACTGTCGTCAGCGATGGGGCGCGATAAGTTTCCGGCACATGCAGTTCAAGCCCCAACTTCATTAGACCGTTCCAGAGCAGTGCGGCATTGCGGCGGTGACGCTCCCAACGATTCTCTAGACCCTCTTCTGCCACAGCGCGCAAGCCTTCATAGAGCGCATAATTGGATGAGATAGGAGCGGTATGATGGTAGGTGCGTTCCTTGCCCCAATATTTTTCTACCAGTGACATGTCCAGATACCAGTTGGCGACTTTTGATTTCCGTGCACGAAGTTTCTCCACTGCGGGTTCCCCGAACGTGATCGGACTGGGACCAGGCGGGCAGCTCAAGCATTTTTGAGATCCGCTGTAGCAGACATCGATGCCGACTTCATCAACTCGCACTGGAATGCCTCCCAATGAAGTAACCGCATCCACGATCAAGATAGCCCCATGCGCATGCACGACTTTTGCAATCTCATCGAGCGGTTGCAGCGCGCCGGTGGACGTCTCCGCGTGCACAATCGCGACCACCTTTGCGGGGCGGCGGTCCAACACATCGCTAACCTCTTCGGGAGTGAAAACATCGCCCCAGGGACAGGTGACCGTTTCAACCTCGCCTCCATAACGACCGGCCATATCTGCAAGCCGCAATCCAAAGTATCCGTTGACACAGACCAGCACCGGATCGCCTGGCTCGACCATGTTCGCAACGGCTGTTTCCATCGCGGCGGTCCCTGTGCCAGAGACGGGTATGGTCAGTCGATTCTCTGTTTGAAAAACATAGCGCAGCAAGGACTGAGTGCGGTCCATCAATTGGATGAATGCAGGGTCCAGATGCCCAACCAGAGGCGTTGCCATCGCTTTCAACACACGCGGATCGACCATGCTTGGGCCAGGACCGAGAAGCGTCCGAGGCGGCATATTGATTTCGGGAAAATCCGTCATGGTTAGTTTTTTTACATTCATCTTTGCTCCTTCAGATTGAAAAGCTTGCTGTCAACTTTTCGAATATTCTTGGGGTATTTCCGTCTTGCTTCAAAAGCATTTGAATTTGTTCTAAGCCTGCCTGCTCGATGAGATTGGTCATTCGTTCGATCATCATAATGTTTGTATGGAAGGCTTCTCCAGGTCCAAAATGACGTGGGGCCAGGTCCGCACCGATCCAACCCGCATAGTTTGTTTGCATCAGTGTATACAAAAGTTCCACCCAGTGCCAAAAGTGGACGGTTCCGGAAATCATGTCCCAATCGCCCCCATCCCCGGTATTATCGTTGGAATGGATATATCTTAGCAAACCTTTTCCCGCCAGGAGCACTGCAGACTCCGCCGGCGATTCACCCGCAGCCAGGGAATGTCCGATATCCAGGTTCGATCCCAGATTGGGCACACCGACTTCGGCGCAAAGGTAGAGCACCTTTCCAACATTATTGAGCATGATCCTGGCATTCGGATCGTGGGGTTGGAATTCCAGCATAAGAGTGACATCCCTGCGATGGGCGGTCACCTCCCGCAATCCGGCAATAAAATCCCCCCAGGCCTGTGCGTAATCCGCCTGGAAAGGATAATCATAACCATCCATTACCGGGCAATTGGAAACCAGACTAACGCCCATCTCGGCGGCGATATCCATGCCCTCTTTGAGCAACTGGACTGCCCTCCGGCGTGACTCTGCGGAGCGTGCAGATATGGCCCCATGCCTGAAGTAATCTATCCCTTTTGTGTTGACGTTCACTGCCGAGAGTTCAAGCCGGTACCGTTCCAGAAGCTCTCTCGCCCTTTGGATATCATCCAGATCTCCTGGATACTTCAACTCTATTCCGGTCAGGCCTTCCACCTGGGAAACGAGGGCAAACTTTTCGTCCAGAGAACGATCCGGCTGGTACTGGTTGAAGCGATCATGCCGGGCGCCGAAAAAACCGGCGTTGGCAGAATATTTCCATCTCACAAACGCCTCCTAGATCAACGAATATAAATACCGGATAGACTTCACGGGGTTACGTTCTGTCAGCAACTCCTCTACCTCCGCGGGTTCCAATCGATCGGTGATCTCTTCCAGTTTTCGAGTCATAGCCATGACTGCATCGAAAGTCTCGACCTGGTCAACTTCCTTTGAAAACACATCGAAGGCATACCAGTCATCTTCATAGCCCAGTTTGCGCAGAGTGTAGAACAATTCGACAAATTCCCACAGGTGATAGGTGCCTGGGATCATATCCCAGTCCCAAAAGCCGTCATTGTCATTCAAGTGCACATAAAAAAGTCGCTTGGTTTTTGCCAGCAAGACCGCTGCTTGGGCCGGATGCTCCTGAGCTAACAAGGAATGCCCGATATCAAAGGTTGCGCCCAGGTTATCCACATCTAGCCATTGGCAGAAGCTGGCCACCTCTCCAGCGGACCCAAATATCACTCTGGTTCGCGGATCGTTCTTCTTGTATTCCAGGCCAATCTTAACTTTGGAATTATGCGAACAAGCGGCTGTCAAAGTTTCAGCGGCATAATCCCACATCTTGACGTGATCGGCTTCAAAAGGAACATCGACACCTTCATTAAGCGGGCAGGTGGTGATGCGGTTACAGCCCATTTCTGCGGCAAAGTCTATCGCCTTTTTCAAATCGTCAACCACTTCCTGCCTTTCAGCGGTGATCTCAGACGTGAATGAACCACGCAGCCATTTCCCGGTACGGCGGGAGCGAAAATTGATCCCTGAAACGCCTAAATGAAATCGGTCGAGCAGGGATTTGGTCTCCTTATTGTCAGAAAAATCTGCCGGATAACAAAGCTCAACGCCTTCGCATCCAATAACCTTGGACGCCATCTCGAGTTTTGCTTCCAACTCACGGTCCGGGTGGTAGACCATGTAACGGTTGCGAACCCCACCTAAAAAAGCCGTGATAATCGCCAGTTTATTCACTTTGTGGCCGGTCCTTTCTCCGATTGCACCAATTCTTCAATTTGGAACCGTGGCCGTCCGCAGCAGGGAGCGCCAGACGATCACCATATTGAATATCTCGTTAAAATCTGCATTGTTGATGTATCGTACCGTGTTAGGCTGCACCAGTTCAGCACCCGGAACGCGCGCCAGCATGCTGGCAATATTATGGTCGGAGCAGTCCCATTCCAGCGTGTAGGGCGGGGCGAAGCGATAAGGCTTAAAATCGGCCGCTCTTTCCACCGCTCGCTGAGAGTTCTGGCCGATCAGGTTGCGCGCTTCTATCAATGGTAAGCAGTCAGCGGCATATCGGTCGATCGCGCGTTTGACAGGCGCAGTCTCTATATCTTTGAAGAACTCTATCGCAGCGTTGCAGGTAACATTATCCCCGGAGATAAATCCTACCGGAACCCCAAAATGGCCGGCCACCCCTGCTGCGAGTTCCACCTCTCCGCAGACAATCCCATTAATCCGCAAATCCCCCATGCGTTGCTCGGAAGCAAACGTATGCGCAAGCACTCCCGGACCGCGAGCCTTATCGTGCCAGCCCACCAGCAGGATAAGATCAGTATCTTCGGTAAGACCCT
>Ga0105091_10000857_pt1 | contig 13161 bp, 14 predicted proteins | sample PPLLak1March2015_FD_87022 | JGI IMG/M metagenome (GOLD analysis project Ga0105091, IMG submission 87022) | Freshwater sediment microbial communities from Prairie Pothole Lake near Jamestown, North Dakota, USA - PPLs Lake P7 Core (1) Depth... | ecosystem: Environmental > Aquatic > Freshwater >... | reverse complement strand
CTTACTTGAATATTGCCCATGCAACAAAATAAAACGGATATTTTTTTCATTTCAACCTGTCTCCGCTTCAAAATAAATCACTTTTTATTAGAAAAGTTCAACTACTTAAATAATAATACCGCGCCACTCATCAGTAACAAAACACTGATCGCCTGCTCGAACTGTGCATGGGTAAGTTTGGTGTGAATATGCCCGCCAATGTATAAAAAAACCGCCATCACCGGCAGTGCAATCGCAACCAGCATCAGATTTTCTTGATTGAAATAACCTGAAGTGGTAAACCCCACCAGACGCCCTGCCCCATCCAGCAAGAAAGTAACCGCAAGTGTCGTTCGGAAGGCTGTCTTATTCAGTCCGCGTGCCTTGAAGTAGGTGACATAAAATGGGCCGCCTGTGCCGAACAGCGTGCCTATCAGGCCGCCTGAAAATCCCGCAAACCCGCCCCATGCTTTGGCTGCGCCGGTTTTGGGTGTATAGCCGGACAAGGTAAATAGTGCGAACAGAATCACAAACACGCCCAATGCCCGTGTTAGCAGCATGGCATCTGAACGCGAAAGAAAAAATATTGCAATCGTCACGCCCAGGATGCTGAAAGGTATCAGGGGCAGAATTTCTTTCCAGCGGATTTCTTCGCGATTGCTTAAGCCATGGCTGAGCGAGGCAATATAATCAAGCATAACCATCAGCGGCACCACCAGCGAAAGCGGCAACATCAGGGAAAGCAAGGGGACGGCTATCAAACCGGAGCCAAAGCCTGCAACACCGCGGATCAGATAGGCTATGGCCACAATGACTGCACTGGCAGCAAGCTGAACGGGTGTCAGTGTTTCAAACAAAATATTTAATTTCCATATTATTATCGGCAATCCAGTCTGGGTATTGAATTGTACATTTTAAATAACCATACTTGCCCAAACAATCAGCCTGCGACGATTTTCATCAATAAGTAAAGCATGCATTTATCAACGCTTACGGGCTCAGCCATGAAAACTTTTCTGATGTGCAAACCTGCATACTTCGAAGTAAGCTATGCGATCAACCCGTGGATGACCGCGAATATTGGCCGTGTCGATCAGGCATTGGCAGCAAGGCAATGGCAGCAACTTTACGAAACGCTGTTACCGCATGCCAGCATTCAACTGATAGAGCCGGTTGCAGGTCTGCCTGACATGGTGTTTACCGCCAATGCCGGGCTGGTAAACAATAAAGCGGGCCTGTCAAATATTCCCAACGAATCAATGGATCTCTCCACACCACTCCCCCGCAGGGAGAGGGAGCAAACGAATCACTGCGTGAGTAACACCATGAAGGAAGTAATAGTCTCCACCTTTCGCCATGCGGAGAGAAGGGGCGAATCGCAGCATTATCAAAAATTTTTCACGGATGCACACTACCGGCTAAAAAATATCGCTTCAAATATCATATTTGAGGGCGCGGGTGATGCGCTGTTCGACACGCAGGGCGAGCTGTGGTTCGGCTCCGGGCCGAGAAGCGATGTGGCAGCCATTCAGGAGATTGCCGCTACACTCGACGTGAAGATCAATGCACTGGAACTGGTTGATCCACGCTGGTATCACCTGGACACCGCATTCTGCCCGCTCAGCAGTGGCTATGCGCTCGCGTATAAAAAGGCCTTATCCGCAGATAGTGTTAGCACCATACAGAACAAGCTGGGAGAAAAAGTTATTTGGGTCTCGGATGAGGATGCCCTGAACTTCGCCTGCAATGCGATATGCCTGGATCATGAAGTGATTCTGTATCGTGCTTCCACTGAATTGAAAGCCGCACTCAAGCGCTATAATTTCACCGTCGTCGAAATCGATGTATCCGAATTCATGAAATCAGGCGGCTCATGCAAATGCATGACGCTGGAAATATGAAAACACTTGGCACAACTTAATAAAATATTAAATATAATCAATATATTGAAATAACAAGCATGCACCCCTTAAAACGCCTCTTCAGCTACACCAGACAGTATCGGCGCGATGTGGTGATCGCCTCGATCTACTCTGTGCTCAACAAGATTTTCGACATCATGCCGGAGATTCTGATCGGTATTGCGGTCGATGTGGTGGTCAATCAGAAGACGTCCTTCCTTGCTCGTGCCGGCATCATCGAACCGAAAGACCAGTTGCTGCTGCTCGCACTAATCACCGTGATCATCTGGGTGCTCGAATCGCTGTTTGAATATCTGTATGAGCTGAGATGGCGCAACCTGGCGCAAAACCTGCAGCACGATATGCGCATGGAGGCTTACCAGCATGTGCAGAAACTTGAGCTGGCGTATTTCGAACGCAATCGTACCGGCAACCTGCTCTCCATCCTCAACGAGGACATCAACCAGATGGAGCGCTTTCTTAACGGCGGCGTCAACGACCTGATTCAGGTATTTGTCGGCTCGCTACTGGTGGGGGCGGTGTTCTTTTACATCACCAGCTCGCTCGCCTTTCTTGCACTAATGCCTATCCCCTTTATTCTCTATGGCGCCTTCTGGTTTCAGTCGCGCCTGGCGCCGCGCTACACCGCCGTGCGCGAAGCGGCCGGCGCGCTGGCGACGCAGCTCAACAACAATCTGTCCGGCGTTGCCACCGTCAAGGCCTATACCGCCGAGGAATTCGAGGCCGGGCATATACGCACTGGATCGAATGCCTATCGCGCGCGCAATAGCGAAGCAATACGCTGGTCTGCCGCAATCACGCCGGTGATCCGCATGGCAATACTCGCTGGCTTCACTGTCACCCTGTTATACGGCGGCTTCATGGCGCTGAATGGCGAAATCGGCGTAGGCAGTTATTCGGCGCTGGTTTATTTGACTCAGCGCCTGCTATGGCCGTTAACGCGGCTTGCCGATATGACCGATCTCTACCAGCGCTCGATGGCCTCGATCCAGCGGGTGATGGATCTGTTGCAGACACCGATTGCGATTCCCTATGAAGGCAAACACCTGCCCCCGGGTAAAGTGCGCGGCGAGCTGGAATTCGAACAGCTCAAATTTAGCTATGCGGATGACAGGGTTGCCGCGATCGACGGCATCAGCCTGCGCATCCCCGCCGGCGAGACGGTGGCCTTTGTCGGTAGCACCGGCGGCGGCAAGAGCACGTTGATCAAGCTGCTGCTGCGCTTCTACGAGCCGCAGCAGGGCCAGATCAAGCTGGACGGGCAGAATATCAGCGAGCTCAACCTGCAAGACCTGCGCCGCGCGATCGGCTACGTCGCGCAGGATACCTTCCTCGCGGATGCCAGCGTGGCCGAGAACATCGCCTATGGCACGCACGGCATTTCACAGGAAGAGATCATCGATGCCGCCAAGGCTGCAGAAGCACACGAGTTTATTGCCGCCCTGCCGCAGGGTTATAACACCCAGGTAGGTGAACGCGGCATGAAGCTCTCGGGCGGCCAGCGCCAACGTCTGGCACTGGCCCGCGCAATCCTGAAAAATCCGCCGATCCTGATACTGGATGAAGCCACCTCGGCAGTAGATAACGAAACCGAAGCCGCGATCCAGCGTTCACTGGATAAACTGGTGCTGGATCGCACCAGCCTGATTATTGCGCATCGCTTGTCCACCGTGCGCTATGCGCATCTGATTCATGTGCTGGAGGGCGGACGCATCGTTGAATCCGGCACGCATGAGGAATTGATACGCAAAGCGGGCAGTTATGCCGCGCTGTGGCGCCTGCAAACCGGAGAACGTTAGCCTGCTCTGCCAAGGTATTGCCTTCACCGACTCGCCTACCATAAAAACAAAATATTTAATAAAATCAATCACTTGTAAAAATTCTAAATAACGATTAAATAACCGCTCTCACGCCGCAAAAACCCTAGCCTCTCCATCTCTGCAACACTACGATACAAAGCCTCATGGGTTACTCCAAGCTCCAGCGCGATGGATTTCAAGCCAGTGCCCAAAGGCAATCTTCCGCACAGCCCTTCACTCTCTATCAAATGCAGCAGACGATCGCGCACACCTTTGAGAGACAAACGCTCGCACTGGGCGCGCAGTCTTTTCAATTCTTTATTCAGCATACCCACCCAGCGCATGGCAAAAGCTGGATCTGACAGAAGCGCATGCCTGAGGAACTCAATCGGAATGACGACAAGGTCGCCGGAAACTGTCACCACCGCATCACAGTGGTATGCCGATGACTGCAAACTGGCCTCGGCAACAAAACTTTGACGCGCCCGTTGCAAAACAACGTTTTCCCCCTGTGCCCCCACCCGCTGCAGAACAACCTCGCCAGAGGCAACATAAAACATTTGCTCCGGTTTTTTGCCTTGCGGGAATAGCCGCTCGCCTTTTACACAGGGCAACAGGCTACACAAAGGCTGGAGCACTACAGGAAGCAACTCTTGAAGTGCCAGCGGCAATTTATACCTATCCATTAATTTCATATGATCAAAATCATACCTCATGCAAACAGTGAAGCGTAATATCCTGCCCATAAAATTTCAAATTGGAGCAGGCGATGCGCAGTATTTTTGAGTTTGGCGAACAGATCAACGGTTACGAAGTGCGGGTGCTCAACGAGCGCGCGGTGCGGGCCAGCGCTGGCATTCTGTTTTTTCTGGGTATCATCGCCTTCATGAATGCATTTCTGATGGGCAACTTTCAGCCCACCCGTGTATTTGTTGTCGCATTTCTGATTGATTTCACCCTGCGTATTTTCATCAACCCGCGCTATGCCCCCAGTCTGATTGTGGGGCAATGGATCGTGCGCAAACAACAGCCGGAATATGTAGGCGCGCCGCAAAAACGCTTTGCCTGGGCAATAGGCTTTGCGCTGGCACTCGCCATGCTATATCTGATGGTGCTCAACAACGTAATCGGCCCCGTCAACTTGCTCACCTGCTCCGCCTGCCTGCTCCTGATGTTTTTTGAATCCGCGTTTGGCATCTGCCTGGGCTGCAAAATTTATAATTTTTTCAACAAGGACAAGGCCCGACTTTGTCCCGGAGGAACGTGTGAAGTGCCACTCGGTAAAAATTCGGGTGTGACTTTTATGCAGATCGTCATCGTGGTTTTGTTCGTGATCGTGGTGGCTGCGATTGCCAAATGGGTTTACAGCACTGGCCCAAAAAATCTGCACCAAACACCGCAGCCCGGCACCTCAGAAACCACTGTCGTCGATCCTGCCGAGGCAGAGCGCTGTAAAGTGCCCGATTTTGCCAAAGCCATGGGTCATGAAGAAAAGTGGAAGCTGCACAATAATTGCAAATGAATATGCATAGAGTACGATATATTATTCAATAAAATCAATATGTTACAAATACAATGAAAATCACTTTACTGCACATGAAAAACGCCCTCATATTTCTCCTACCCTCTCTCATCTTTTCACTGGTTTCAACACAAGCATCTGCACTGCAACTCTCACCCATCCAAGTGAGCCCGGGTGCCTACGCCTTTATTGGCGATACCGGCATGCGCAGCTACGAAAACGAAGGCATGAATGCCAATACGGGTTTCATTGTAACCAGAGCCGGCGTGGTTATCGTCGACAGCGGCTCCAGTTTTCTGGTAGCAAAAGCCATGCATGATGCGATCAAAAAGATTACGCGACAGCCGATTAAATATGTGATCAATACCGGCGGCCAGGATCATCGCTGGCTGGGTAACGGTTACTTCAAGGAACAGGGTGCGCAAATTATTGCCAGCCGCAAAGCCCTGACCGATATGCAGGAGCGTGGAGCAGCAGAGCTTGCCGCACTCAAGCCGGAATTGCGCGAGAAACTCGCCGGAACGCAAACGGTTTACCCCGAGCGTTTGGTGGATAAAGAGGAAACATTAATCGTTGGCGGCGAAGTCATCCGCATACTTTATTTTCAGGGGGGCCATACACCCGGCGACGCGGTGGTATGGCTACCGAAAGAAAAAATTGTATTTAGCGGTGATCTTGTTTATGTAGACCGCATGCTGGGTATTTTGCCAATCAGCAACAGTAAAGATTGGCTTGCCTCTTTCGAGGAATTTGAAAAACTCATGCCAAAAATAATTATTCCCGGGCATGGAAAAGTGTGCGATTTGCCGATAGCAAGTAAAGACACCAAAGCTTACCTCGTGCTACTGCGTAAGCACATGCACAAGGCTTATAACGATGGAATGGAGCTGCAGGTTTCGATCAGCTCGCTGGATCAAAGCGCCTTCAATCACCTGGAACATTACGAATTATTAAAGGGTGGAAATGCCAGCCGCGTTTATCTGGAAATGGAAGCTGAGTAACGGGAACTTTTAGTTTGAATTGTGCAGTTTAATTTTATAACCTGCAAAAACTTTCCGAAATATTCATACTCATGGGGTGCGGCAATGTGTCGCATTTCCAATTATCTGGTGCCAAGTATAATTCTGATCATACGAAACTAGGGGAGTAGTCAAACGCTCTCCTGCTGTTTTATGGATTTCTGCGTTTATTAATTTTGGTCTAATTCGCCCCAATCGAATACCTATTCTTCTTTTCAAAGTGAGCCTCACATGCAAACCAACCAATATTGCCGTTATCCAAAGCACTTCGTAAATTTTCTATTTACGGTCTGTATTAGCGTGACACTTATTGGATCCGCTATTGCTGGCGACGGAACCCATGGCTTGGCACGCAAAATTGGCGTAGCTAAAGGTGGTGACTTCAAGCTCGACTCTATATCCGGGCCAGTTGATCTAAAACAATTTCGCGGCAAAGTCACCGTCCTCTACTTCGGCTACACGATTTGTCCCGATGCATGCCCAACTACTCTATTTGCACTCGGTGAAGCAATGCGTGGATTGAAAGCAGATGAGGCTGCGAAAATTCAGCCACTCTTCATCACCCTTGACCCTGCTCGTGACGATGTGAAACGCATGGATGAGTACAGCCGTTTCTTTTATCCGACCATGCTGGGCTTGAGAGGCAGTGAGGCCAAGTTGGCCGCTGTGGCAAAGCAATACGGTGTGCTGTATGCCAAGCAGAAAGTAGATTCGGCAGCAAATTACGTGGTTGACCATTCGTCATTTCTCTACGTGATCGACGCTAACGGCAAGCTCGTTCATAGCGTGCCGTATGGCTCTTCACCGCTCGAAATTGAGGCAGCGCTGCGCGCCGCTTTGCCTCATTCACACAAATGACGTGCTTTTAATTCATCATAAGGAGTAACAAAATGAAACGTATATTTCTGACAATGCTGTTGCTTTTCACATGTGCAGGAACAGCACTGGCCGATAGTGCCATCACCATCAATGACCCTCAGGTTCGCCTGGTGCCGCCGAACGCCGAGAATAGCGCTATCTTCATGGTCATTCGCAATCAGGGAGCCAAAGATGTGAAGTTAGTTAGTGCAGAAAGCCCGTCTGCAAAGGCCGTAGAACTGCACACTGTGACCGAAGAAGGCGGCATGAAAAAAATGCGGCCGGTGCTGAATATCCCCATCAAGGCGCAGGGCGAAACCGTACTAAAACCGGGCGATTATCACGTCATGCTTATTGGCTTGAAACAGCCACTTATGGAAGGTAACGAGATACCGTTCACTTTGAAATTCGACGATGGTTCGAGCCAATCACTAAAGGCGCCTGTTCGTAAAATACACATGCCAATGGCATCACATTAGGTTTGTTTATTGGTTTCAACGTGTTCATATTTTTGGCGTTGGCGGCACGCCGCGCTCATAACTAAAGGGCGCGTTTACCACCTATAAAACGACCCGGCTCAAACAACACAACCTCCCGCAGTTTTCTCAGTTCATCGCGCAATCCAGCCGCACGTTCAAAATCCAGATTTTTCGCCGCTTGCGGCATATCTTTTTCCAGACCGCGAATTTCTTTAGCCGCATCTTTTTCGCTCATCGCCAGATACTTTGTTTTGATCTGCTCGGCCTTGAGCAACTTGCCTGCACAGCCCTGTTCGTAACTGCCCCTGACAATGGCACCTGCATACATGAAAAAAACCAAAACATCCACAAAAAATACATCTAATGTATTGATTGACAGGCGATATTTAAATACGACATCATTGTGCGGTTAATATATATCTCATTGTTTAGTATATTAATATTAACTGATGCACGAGTTCGATCGATTATAAAAAAATATTCTTAAAATATCTGAGGGGAGTGGTCAATGATTAGTAATATTTATAAAAGCATGATGCTATTAGCGTTGCTTGTGATGATGGGAGCGGCACAAGCAGCAACACGCAATATCACGCTTTACATCACAACTGGCACCGTCACGGTCAATGGCACGGGCGGCGCCTCTATGTCATCCTGGAGCTTCACGGACGTACCGGGGATTCCAAAAACACCAGGTCTGGTGGTGAATGCGACCGAGGGCGATCTGGTCAATATCACCGTTATCAATAACCACAACCGTGCCCACAACTTCATGATCCAGGGCGTGACAACCGACACAACCGCAATAGCTGCGGGCCAGAGCCGCGTCTATTCATTTACGGCATCTACTGCAGGCACTTATCTGTATTACGACACACTGAACAACAACATCAACCGTGAAATGGGCATGTACGGCGCACTGGTTGTGGCGGCAAGCAACGGCGTCAGCACCGTGTGGACCAATGGCCCGGCTTTCACTTTCCAGCGCACCTGGATTCTGAGCGAAATGGACAAGCCGCGCTGGAATGATGTGGTTGCTGCAGGCGGTACCGTCAATACATCCATCTACAAGCCAAACTATTTCCTGATCAACGGACGCGGCGGTTTCGACGGCATGCATTCCGCCGACACAACCATTGAAGGCTCGGTGGGCCAAACAGCACTGGTGCGCATAGTCAACGCAGGGCAATTTTCACACTCCCTGCATTTCCACGGCAACCATGTTCAGGTATTGAGCATCAATGGTGTACGCAGGGCGGCTCCCTTTTATGAAGTGGATGTCATCAGCATTCCGCCGCTGGGCACAGCCGAGGTTCTATATTATTTGAATCAGCCAGGCTCTTATCCCATGCATATTCATACCGCACAAATGGAAACTTCCAACGGCGTTTATCTGAACGGCGTAGCGACCATGATCACAATGCACTGATACACAGGCCAAAAATAATTAAAGGATAAACATGAAAATTTTTAAAAACACTGTTCTGCTCGGCGCATTGCTTGCAGCCGGCTGTATCACCAGCGTAGTCTACGCGGCAACCATTAACAGAACCATGGGCGTCCGTCCCTATTCCAAAGTCATGAGCGATGGTGCCACAGTCCAATACTGGGCATATTGCAATAGTGGCAGCGCACCCTCCCTTCCCGGCCCGCAGGTTGAAGTTGGTGTTGGCGATACGCTTAACCTGACGCTGCAATTAACCGGCCCAACCTGTATGGGCGGTGGAACCGGTGGCGGTGGCGGCATGCAGGAGCCGGCGCCCTACAATGGACACACTATTCACATGCATGGTGCGGACGTTCCCACCTCCGAAGATGGGGTGCCGGAAACCAACGGGAACCTGGTGAACGGCGATACCTATACCTTTACCCCCACTGCGAATATGGCGGGCAGCATGATGTACCACTGCCACGTGCATACGGTTAAGCACCTGGAAATGGGTATGTATGGCGCTCTGGTGGTTCGCCCCAAAGATGCGGGCGGCAACTTCCTGAACCAGATCACAACAAACGCTGCCACGGCTTACGACTATGTGCAAACCTATGTGTTCAGCACTGTTGACCCTGCTTACCATACCGCAATTGGCGACTCACCCGTGTTTGCCGACTACAACCCCAAGTACTTCATGATCTCGGGCAAGGAAGGTAAAACCACCGCAGCACCGGCAATTACACTCGCCGCAGCCAAGAGCAAAAAAGTAGCCCTGCGTCTAATGGGCATCCATTCTGTAAACGGTACTTTTACGCTCAAAAATGCTTCCGGTGTTGCACAGCCCTTCACCATCTACACCCAGGATGCCCGCAGCGTGCCCACACCTCAAACTGTGACCACACTGGATATTGCGCCGGGACAGCGCTTCGACATCATGTTCACCACCCCGTCCACTACCGGCACCTGGTATCCGCAAATGCTGTACAAGAACATCCGTGACGGTGGCGCGTTCCAGACCACCTATGGAAAAGTAACCTTCTGACCCGCATCACTTCTTTTAAAGGTCGCCACATGGCGGCCTTTTTTTTTGGTAAAGTGCTCCTTGGATTGATTGCCTCGCATCACATCACATCACATGACTCACCAATCTTATAAAGTTTTCTGTGCTGCCCTGCTGCTGATTTTTTCGGTATCGCCCTTGGCATGCGCGCAAGACTCCCCTCCTGCCTCATCCGGCCCGCTGGGTGCCTATGTAAAAGAGTTGTTGGACTGGGCGAACCAGCATAACCCGGATTTACAGGCGCTACGCCGTGAAGCCGAGGCAAAAGAACAGCGCGTTCAAACTGCCGATTCGCTGGATGACCCTGTGTTCCGTATGGAATTGCAGGGTATCGACAAAAACAATCCTGATTTATCACCCAGCAATGTTTCATCGACAAAATATACGATACTGCAAAGTTTCCCGGTATGGGGCAAGCTCGATTTGCGGCGCGATATTGCCCGCGCAGAATGGAGCGAGGCCAAGGCGCGTAGCGAAATAGCGCGGGCCGAACTATTTGCACAAATCAAGGCGGCTTACGCCATGTTTTATCAGGCGCGACGAGCAGCGGAAATCAGCAGGGAAAATGTGCAGCTGGTCAACAGTCTGGAAAAGGTCGCCCAGGCCCGCTACATAAATGGTGTTGCGCCGCAACAGGATTTAATCAGAATCAAAATTGAGCAGACCAAATTGCGCAGCGAACTCCTGACGCTGGAAAGTGAACAACATCATGCCCGCACCAGGCTGAACCTGATGTTAAACCGTCCCTCCTTCGCCGCCCTGGTTGAACCGAAAGAACTGCGCCCCTTGCCGGCAGTACTGGATGCCCCCACCCTTGAGCAGCGATTGCTGGCGCACAGCCCCTACCTTGCAACGCAATCTTCACAGATAGAGATTGCCGAAAAAAACAGGCAACTGGCCGGAAAAAACCGCTACCCTGACCTGACCCTGGGCATATCGCCCATCCAGCGCGGCAACAGCATAGACAGCTGGGATGCCATGCTGGAAATTAAAATTCCATTGCACCAGGGTGACCGCAGTGCCGAAAACAGGAGCGCATCGTTGCAGCTGGGTGCGGCACAAGACCGCCAGCAATCCATTCTCAACCAGATACAGGGAAGTTTCCGTGAAGCCTTTGATGCCCTTGGCAGCGCACGCATCCAGGTCAGGCTGCTGAAAAATTCCCTGTTGCCGCAGAGCGAGCTCACTTTCCAGTCTGCTCTAAGTGGCTACCAGACAGGAAAACTGGATTTCATCACCTTGCTTGATGCGCAGTTTCTGGTGAAGCAGACACGTCTGGAGCTGCTAAAAGCGCTGGTAGAACAAGATAACCGTTTGAGTGAAGTTGAACGTCTGTTAGGAGAAGAATTGTGAAGCGCAATATCACTTATCTGGGTATGGCCGCGCTGCTCATCGCCGCGCTGGGGGCGGGTTATTGGCTGGGCAATCGCGGCCATGGCGCGGGGGCAGGCGGGACTGAAAACCACGCGCATGATACCGACAAACCTGCCAGAAAAATCCTGTTTTACCGCAATCCTATGGGTCTGCCAGACACCTCGCCCACACCCAAACTGGATAGCATGGGTATGGACTATCTCCCGGTGTATGAGGGAGAAGAAGAATCAAGCGGCCTGGTGAATCTCAGTACCGAGAAAATCCAGAAGCTGGGCGTGCGCACCGAAACGGCAGCGTTGCGCAATCTGGGCCGCAGCATTCGCGCTGTCGGCATTACCCAGATAAATGAGCAGAAACTATACTCAGTCGCTCCCCGCTTTGAAGCATGGATCGACCGGCTTTATGTCAACACCACCGGCCAATACGTGCAAAAAGATCAGGAACTGATGGAAGTCTACAGCCCGGAACTTTCTTCGGCTCAGGCGGAATACACCGCTGCAGCTCAGGCAGGATTGAAAATTCTCGCCGACGCCAGTCTGGAAAGACTGCGTAACTGGGGCATAGACGAATCGCAAGTAGGCGAATTGAGTCTCTCCGCAAAACCGCGCCAGAGCGTCACGCTGCGCGCTCCGGCTGCCGGAATTGTGCTGGAAAAAAATGCGGTTCAAGGCATGCGCTTCATGGCGGGTGAAACCCTGTACAAAATTGCCGATCTTTCCACCGTATGGATTACCGCAGAAATTTTTGAGCAGGATCTGGCTTTCGTCAAAACAGGGCAAAATGCAAAAATACGCATCAATGCCTATCCTGACCAGAAATTCAGCACCAAAATTGCCTATATCTACCCTACGCTGAGCAACCAGACACGAACCACCCAGATTCGTCTCGAGCTGGCCAATCGCCAAGGCTTGCTCAAGCCGGGCATGTATGCGGAGGTGCAGCTGGATACCGCCGGAAAATCACAGGTCATTGCCATCCCCAACTCTGCCGTGATCGACAGCGGAACAAGGAAGGTGGCACTGGTGGAGGTGTCAGAAGGCCGCTTTGAACCGCGCGAACTTGAACTCGGAATGAGCAGCGATGATTATGTGGAAGTCATTTCCGGCGTAGGCGAAGGCGAAAAAGTCGTCACCCGCGCAAACTTCCTGATCGATGCAGAAAGCAATTTGAAAGCGGCCCTATCCGGCCTCAAGCCTGCCAATTAGCGCCCGAAAGCTCACCAATATTTTTTAAAAACTTTAATCTGAACGAAGCGACCTCGGCATAAACCGAAGCCCCAACCCAACGCTCGCTGGTCAAACTTGTGGTCTGCCGCACCAGCCTGATCATCGCGCACCGCCTTTCCACCGTGCGCCATGCACACATGATTCACTTGCTGGAAAATGGCCGCAGTGTGGAGTCGGGTAATCATGAACAACTGCTCGCCAAGCGTGGCAGTTATGCTGCACTATGGCGGCTGCAAACCGGAGAAAGATAAAATATGATCAACTCACACCGAAATGTCTTGTCCGGCCTGATGGCCATCTGCCTGCTGGCTTACACCGGCCACACCCATGCACTTAACCTGAAATTCACCCAAGTCACTCCCGGTGTGTATGCCTATATAGGCGAAACTGCCGGTCGCACTTATGAAAATGAAGCAATGAATGCAAACACCGGCTTTATCGTCACCAAGGCGGGTGTCGTGGTGGTGGATAGCGGCCCCACCTACCAGGCG
>Ga0105091_10000856_pt1 | contig 13162 bp, 23 predicted proteins | sample PPLLak1March2015_FD_87022 | JGI IMG/M metagenome (GOLD analysis project Ga0105091, IMG submission 87022) | Freshwater sediment microbial communities from Prairie Pothole Lake near Jamestown, North Dakota, USA - PPLs Lake P7 Core (1) Depth... | ecosystem: Environmental > Aquatic > Freshwater >... | reverse complement strand
GGACGCGGCGAATCGCTGGGCGACCTCGAGAACCTTGCGCCAGAGCTGGGCGTCGATGGGGTGGCGCTTGACCTCGCTGCCGTCGTGCGCGCGCTGCTGGACGTAGGTGGTCCCATCGGACTCGCGGCGGAACTCGCGGGTGAAGTCGCCGCTGTTCAGGGTGACAACGGTTCCGCCTTGCGGGGTGCGAGTGATCCTGGCGGTTGCCATCAGTGTCTCCCTCTCGAGCTGACATCCACAGGGTACTCCCGTTCGGGGCCGGCGCCAGGGGGAATCCGCCGGTCGCGCATGTACGCGGGGGCGCACGCGGGAATGAAGAAGCCCGACCCCTTTCGGGGCCGGGCTCTCCGGTCAGGCCTTGCGGGCCGCGGCTTCCTCGGCCATCCGCATCGCGTCTCCGAACTGCACCACTCCGCGGGCGTCCTCCCACTCGCGTTCCGCGATGGCCTCGGCCCAACCGCGGTCTTCGAAGTAGCGCTCGGCTGCCATCTCGGCTCGGGCTTCCATCTCGCCCTCGTAGTCGAGGTAAGCCTCCAGGCACTCGGCCAGTCCGGCTGCGTCGGCGTGAGCCCCCATGCAGGTTTCGCACTCCATGTCTTGCTCCTCTGTGTTGTTGTTGTTCCCCGTACAAGAACAAGCATCTCACACTGGGCCGGCCCTGTCAAGTCGGCCGCCGAGCTGGCACGCGCCTGCCTCCGGGTCGCCGGTCGCGCATGTGACACGCGTGACGCGGGTGCGGGAACGACGAAGCCCCCCGGTCTCCCGGGGGGCTGTGGTCTGTCAGGCTTCGCCTCTAGCGACTTCGCGCTTCCAGGCTCGGGCCTCGCGACCCTTCGCTGCCTTCTTGCCGGCCCTGCGGGCTCGACCCTTGCGGTCGCAGCATGAGCACTGGTGGGGGGCGTTGCCGTGCTTCGCGGCCATGTTCGCCATCTTGGCTCTCCTCTGTGTTGTTGTTGTTCCCCGTTCTGAGTACAACTCTACGGCACTGGGAGGTCGGTGTCAAGTCGGCTGAGGAGCAGGTCTTCCCGGAGCGAACCATACGAACGCCCACGCCGTCGGCGGTCTCGAGCTCCAGCTGCACCTGGCTGACCTGCCTCGCCGGTCGCGCATGTATGTGCGTGGTATCCCTAGCGTGTGGCGCTGCGGAGGAGTAGGGTGGGAGATGTCTGGATCACAACTCCCGAAGGCGGTCGGCCTGATGTTCGATGGTTGGAAGCGCCGCAAGGAGGACCAGCTCGTCACCGAGTATGGTCTCGAACTCGAGCGGATCGTCGCGGAACTCGTGGCGGTTCGCGTGATGCTCGAGTCGATCCAGGCTCAACTGTCCGAGCAGCCCCACGAGGAGTGAAGGTTATGCCAGCAGGAGCATTTGAGCCCGTCGTGAAAGCGCTGCGGGACCAGACGAAGGCCATCAACGATTTGGCTAGGGAACTCAAGGAAGAGTTCACCCAGTACCAGGCAGCGGTCAAGGCACGCGATGACAAGCGCGCACAGGCGATCGCGGACTCGATCAACAAGCGCACTGCGCGTCTGACCGAGGCCACCGAGAAGTTGTCGTCCAGCGTTCCCGACGCTGGCGTGGGCGGCGGGCCTGCTGATCCCAGCGGCCAGCGTCCCGACAATACCCTGCCGGGCGTCGACCGTCCGCCGCCGGACAACACGCTCCCCGAGGGTGGTCGTCCTGATCAGGGTCTTCCCGGAGCACCAGCTCGCCCCGATCAGGGTCTTCCTGGCGCACCTGCGCGACCGGACCAGGGTCTTCCCGGAGCACCAGCTCGCCCCGATCAGGGCCTGCCGGAGAAGCCAGTCGACCCGGGCTTCGGTGGTGGCCGTCCGCAGCCGGGTGACCCGGGCTACAGCAAGCCCGACATCGGCACTGGTCGTCCCGACGCGGGCCTGCCCACGCCTCCTGGAGCACGTCCGGGTGGCGGGCCGATTCTCCCCGACTCGGGAACCAAGCCCGTCGAGCCGACCGAGCCCGGTGGCGAGACCAAGCCGGTAGACCCGGCCACTGGCAAGCCCGTCGAACCGACCGAGCCCGGAGCGGCACCCAAGTAATCCCCACCGCTACACGCGAGAACCCCCCGCCCCAATGAGGACGGGGGGTTCTTCGTTCGTCTGGGCGCCGTGTATTGGATGTCGTGAGGAAATGGCCCCCCCGACCGTGCCCTCCAGGATGGAGGTGCAGCGCGGTGAATCGAGTCCCGGCCGGGGAGCACAACTCTACCTTTACGTGCGCGACCGGCGTACGGTATGCACCGTGGACTGGCATGAGGGACAACAGCTTGTCATTGCACAGGGGCCGGCGAACTGGCTGGCGGGTCAGGTTCGGTTCCTCGGCGAAGTGCCGGTCCTCGAGTACGAGATCGGACCGATGTCCGGCGTGCTGCTGCTCGACTCCTTGGACGAGACCGTCACGATCAAGGTGCTCGATGGCTGCGGACATCTCGCGGGTGACGAGGGCGTTGTGCATTGCACCGTATGCAAGTGTTCCTGGTGCTTAGGACTTAGCCACACATTGCTCGATTGAGCGCGGCACCGAGCCCGGGAATGTAGTCGATGTAGTAGATGGCGACTGCTGCGATGACGATGCCGGCTGTTGCTCCGGCGAGGGCGTATGCGGCCGATTCCATGGGAGCCTCCTACATATCCGGTTCTTCACCTTGACCGTGATGACGACAGCCTCGATAGCAACGGCAATAGGTAAATACCCCCCCAGCCAGATGGCCTGAACTGCCGCATCTCGCGGGTCCACAAGTACTCATGGTGACACCTGTTACGCGGATGTTACAGGAGTTTCCACGCGACGTTTCTCGCCCCGTCCGTTACCCTGTTCCTGACTCAACGACAGCGTTCCCGGCCGTACCTTCGAGGAGAACCGTCGTGACCCCGCAGAATCCGAACGTTCGACCTCACGATCCGTACTCGCCGGGTGGCGGAAAGATCCTTGCCGGCCCACCGCCCATCCTCCCCACCGGGCCGACCGGCCCTGGCCCCGGCCCCACGGGCGCGACCGGCGCGACCGGTCCGTAGATGAGGGGCGGCGACTGGACGAGGAACGCGATCCTGGTCGGGATCGCGTTGTGCCTGCTTGGCGCGTGGCGGATCTACGACAGGTCGGCTGATGCGGGAGATGGCCGCACTGGTGCCACGGCGCTAGTGGTCGTCGCGGCGTTCCTCGCTGGCGGGCTGCTCGTAGACTGGGCCAAGCGACCCGACGACAAGGACGATCCGCCGCCGCCCAAGGGTGGCAAGCGCGGCAAGTGAGGCCATGCTACACTCGGTCGCACACGAGCACGCATCAACATCAGGAGCATTAGATGTTCTCTTCATGGACGATCACCTATGACGACGGCGAGAATCTCAAGGTCACGTCAGCCAGCGGTAAGCTGAGCCTCGACGCGAACTGGGCCTTCATCCTCGACACTCAGGCTGCCCCACCAGTCATTGTTCTGGCGGTGCCGCAACCGAGGGTAATCGATATCCGGCTGGACGAGTAGCCGTGCAGCCGGCGTACTTCACCATCGTTGCCGCCGTGCTGGCCGTCATCGCTGCCGTCATCGGAATGACCGGTGCCGTGGACGATTCCGACGCTGGACTCCTCATGGGCCTGGCGATCGTGTCGGCCGTCATCGGCACCCGCGAATAACCGAACCGCCCTCCTCATGCGCGACCGGTGAGGAGGGTGTTCGGCGAGTTCGGCATCGAGTTTTGTTTTTGGGGAACAGTCATGGTTGAATGCTGTTATTGTGGCATCAGAAGAATGCCTACTCCTCGAGAGGGAGGTGAGCCTGATGAGCGCCACCGCGGCGATTCGCCGGGCCTCCTTGGTCCTGCCCGTCGATCCGTTCGAGAGGGCTGCCTACTTGCAGACCCTGGTCGGGTCCTACGTCACGCTGTACAGCGGCGACTTCGAGGTGACCGGAATGCTGGTCACTGTCGTTCAGCCGGCCCGTCATGCCGAGCATCCGGCACCTGTGGTCATCATCGACACTGGGCTGGAGCGAGTTGCCGGCCCTGTCCTTGAGGGTGACCGGCTGGTCTGATAGCGTTGAGACCCGAGACCCCGGTGCGACTTCCCCCCGTCCGCACCGGGGTCTCCTCTTTGGAGGAGGCGCGATGAGTATGCTTGCCGGCTTGCGAGCGGCAGCCCCTGCCGATCTCGATGAGAATCCCTGGGACTCCTTTCGCCGCGTGATGCCCGTGCTGGTCCCGGGCCTGGAGATCACGAAGATGCAGACGTTCTCTGGCGGTCGGGTTGGCGTGCGAGCGAGATCGCCGATGCAAGGGAGTGGGCGGTTCTACGTGGTGTTGACCCATGAGGGGGTCGACAAGGGATTGTCGGACAGTCGTCGCGAGACGTTGCTGGGTGTGGACCGCTATCGAGATCAAGCAGATCTCATGGTTTACGACAATCCATTCTCTGCGTTCCTCGAGCCACAGCCTGGTGTCGTTGCTGCTTGGATGGCGGGCATCCTGCTGACGAGGACGCTCTACGACGGACTTCCGAGGTCGGCTCTCTGAGCCCTCTGTTGTACCTTTTGCTCCCTTGACCTAGCCTTCACCGCTTCGCGGTATTCGGGATCGGTGGCGTAGCGGTTTCTTGTCTTGGCCTTCTCGGCTTCCCGGTACTCTGGGTCGTTCGCGTAACGATGGGTCCGGTTCTCATTGAAACAGCCACGGCAACTACCGTTTTTGAGCCGGTCGCGCTCGGGTCCGTGAGGACAGGGTGGCAGGCCGCGGTCAAGGCGCTGGTGACACGAACCGCATAGCGGCGTGTATGCATTCAAGTCATCGGTGTAGGGACGTCGTCGGGAGTCGAACCACTTCGGCTCTCCGATGAGCGCCCACTCTCGCGCCCTGTCGGCACAGTGCGTACAGGGTAGGTCGCTAGCTCGGCCGCGGTGGTACCGTAACCGTTGGTGGATCGCGCTATATGTTGGTACTTTGTCCATTGCCGAACCCTTCTCGAGAGGGTGGAGCCAGGGAGCGGGCCGTTGACGCGGCGCCGCTCCCGCTTATTATACCACGGCGCTGTCGAAGCTCAGCGTGAGTTGCACCTGGACTTGGGGTGAGGGGAGCAGCCGGAGTTTGGTACGGGATCTCACGCGGCGCATTCGGTCGAGGCGATCGGGGTGTTCTCGTAACCGTTTCCGCTGGATCGGACTGAGACCTCCCCATACGCCGATGAGGATCGAGCCGTCGCCCTCGATGTCCATAGCGTGGCTCAAGCATTCGTTCCGGACCGGGCAATGAGCACAGATCCGTCGAGCGGTATCCGCATCTTCGAAGAACAGGTCTGGGGAGTAGGTCTCGGAATCTGCGCAGATGGCTTGCATGTACCATGCGGGTGATACGTCAAGGAGATTCACAGAGATCATAGTGGACATAAGTCACGTTGAGATGTCAAGCAGTTGGCAACATCCCACACAAAAGAATACTCCTGGTTCACCCCCCTCCGAGGTGGGACTACACTTGGCTCATGCCCAACACCAAGAACCGGTCGCGCATGAAAGCGAGTGACCGAGAGCGCATTGCCACGGCCTTCGGGGAACTAGTGGAACGCGGATACCTTCTGCCCTTCGCTGGCTGGGAAGTGTGCTGTACCAACTGCGGATGGGCCGAGGTGGCCAAGCAGATCGGGATTTCCGAGGACGACGAGGTGGACGAATTGCCGGCCGACCTCAAGACGGTTTGGTGGCACGAGCAGTCAGATTCCTATGCCTTCTGCATGGATGGCGGAGCTATGCCGCAGACCGAGGAGTTCCTGGAGAGCATCCCGGAGGACGCCGATTTCGAGGAGTGGTTCGACGAGCACGGCGAGGAGATCGAGGCCGACTCGATCCTCGCCCGGACTACCGAGTACACGATGCTGCTCGAGCCGCTTTACATCCACTGGCGGGGTGACAAGCACGAGATCGTTGCGGCATTGAGGGCGCAGGGCCTACGGGTTATGGCGCCACCTTCGGACGGCAAGTGCATCGTCGTCCTGCCCGATCACTCCACGTTCCATGCCGATCCGGTCAACGGCGAGGTGGTCCTGCACCTGGATGGCGACGAGACCGTCCTCACCATCAAGGACGCGAGGCGGTTAGCACGAGCGCTCAACCGAGCTGTGAAGGGTGCACAGGGTCAGGTTCCGACGCTCTGACCTCGACCTCGCGGAGCATCTTGGCGTGCCGTTCGCAGTACCGCTTGCCACCGAGGACGATGGGCGCCGGCCATGCCGAGCACCCATCTTCCTCACACAAGTGAGCGGCCTGGATCTTCTCGGCCGGCCGGAAGTAGTTCATGCCGGTCGCGCGCTACACGAGGGAGACGATGACGATGATCAGGATGATGACGATGAGCAGGCCGATCAGCCAACTGAAGTTGCCGTTCATGGGGTTCCTCCTTCATCTCAGGTGCCACCATCATACCGGCTCGAGACCCCTTGCGTCAGGGCGTTCACCCGCTAGGGTTTAGGTCATGCGGATCGCTGTGTACTCCATCGCCAAGGACGAGGCCGCCCACGTGGCCCGATGGTTCGAGTCCACGAAGGATGCCGACTGCCACGTCATCGCGGATACCGGTTCGACCGACGACACTGTGAAGATCGCCCGAGGGTTGGGCATCACGACGCACGAGATCCTGGTGGACCCCTGGCGGTTCGATGTCTCGCGGAACACGGCGCTGTCGCTGGTGCCGGCCGACGTCGACATGTGCGTCCCGCTGGACCTGGACGAGGTGATGGTGGGGGACTGGCGAACCGCCATCGAGCGGGAGTGGGCCAAGGGCGTCAACCGACCGAGGTATCACTACGTGTTCAACTGGTACGCGGATGGCACGCCTGGGCTCTCCTTCTTCGCGAGCAAGATCCACGCGAGGAGGGGGTACATCTGGCGGCATCCGATCCACGAGATCCCGGATGTCCTGGCGCCGTTCGCGGAACTCGAGTCCTATAACGAGGATCTCGTGATGCACCATCGGCCCGATCCCACGAAGTCCCGCGGTTCATACATGGCGCTGCTCGAACAGGCGGTTCGCGAGGACCGAGGGTCGGCTCGGATGTCCTACTACTGTGCTCGCGAGTACATGTTCCAGAAGCGGATGCCCGAGGCGACCAAGGAGTTCACCCGCTACCTCGACATGCCTGGGGCCGGCTGGCGACCGGAGCGGGCTCATGCCTGCCGCAACCTCGCCAAGACCGACGAGGCCAATGCCGAGCATTGGCTGACCCGTGCTCTCGCGGAGTGGCCGAGCCGAGAGGCCTGGACCGAGCGAGCCATGCTGCGGTATCACGCCAAGCGCTGGGCCGAGTGTCTCGATGACGTGCGAGCCGGCATGAAGATCACGACGCAGCCCGAGTACCAAGTCGAGGCGTTCGCGTGGGGATCGCTGCTGCCCGACATCGGAGCCGTGTCGGCCTACAATATGAACCGCCGCGCCGAGGCTGTCGCGCTGGTCGAGCTGGCGGCATCCCTCTCCCCGAGCGACGAGCGAATCGCCGCGAACTTGAAGTTCTTGAAGGCGGCCTGATGCCATCCGTGCGTGCCGATTCCCCCCTACCGACGCCGGCCGGCTGGGCGCTGGCCGGCGAACTACGTCCTGGCGACATCGTGTTCGGCGCCGATGGCGGGATGACGTCGATCTACGAGATGCACGACGAGGCGGTTGCCGAGGCGTACGAGTGTCGGATGGTGATGGACCCGGTTGTCGTGAGCGCCGACCACGACGTCATGCTCGGCCTGCCCTGGTATGGCCAGTGGATCGGACCGGTCGCGCATATGGACGAGCGGCGGCGGAGGTTGATTCACCCCCTCGCCAGCACGAAGCGGGTTGTGCTCGAGCTGCCCGATACCGACCTGGCGCTGGACCCGTGGACGTATGGTTACTGGCGGGTCCTGGCTCTGCCCGATGGCGTGGTCGCTGTGCCGGAGCCGCTTGCCGAGCGAGCGATGATGCACATGGTTTCGGCCGGCCTGCCCGTGACTGGCGTGTTCCGAGATCGAGGACTGGCCTACCTGAGTTCCCCTGATCTCGCGGCGATGCTGGACAAGTTGGGCGAGTGGCCGGCGTTCCACCCCGACTACATGCGAGCCGGCGCTGCACAGCGTCGAGCCCTGCTCTCGGGGATCACCGATGCCCGAGGCACGTTCCTCAACGGCGTCACAGTGCAGGCGGCGAGGCCGATCATCGAGGCGGCAGCCGAGTTGGCGATGAGCCTTGGGTTGAGGGCGTCGATCCCGAGGGGACCGGTCGCGCGAGTACGCATGAGCCCACATGACGCCGTGATGATGCTGCGATGCGAGGAGCTCGCCGACTTCCTTCACGGACCGGACCGACCAGGCTACCGGACCGAGGTGCCGTACATGATCCGCAAGGCGAAGCGGGCACTGGGCGGGGACTTCAAGATCATCCTGACCGAGACCCATACGTACCTGCTGGGCAAGGCGATGTTGCCCGTTCGGGACAGTTAGCCCGAGTAGGGTGGCGGGATGCCTCCTGAGTTGTCCACGGCACAGCGGCTGGCGCTCCTTCCTCCCGAGGAGCGGGAGGCGGCATTGGCCGGGCTTGACCCGGAGTCGCTGCTCGCCGACTGGCACCTCTGGGCCAGGCCGAGCCAGCTCGCTCCTGAGGGGGACTGGGCGCTGTGGCTTTACATGGCCGGCCGAGGTAGCGGCAAGACGCGCAGCGCTGCGGAGTGGCTCAATGGCCGAGTGCATGGCGGTCAGGCCAAGCGGATCGCGCTGCTCGGTCGAACCGCTGCCGACGTCCGAGACGTGATGATCCAGGGGGAGAGTGGGCTCATCCATTCTGCGCGACCGGATGAGCGGCCCTTGTGGGAGCCATCCAAGCGCCGGCTGTCGTGGCCGAACGGGGCGTTCGCTCTCGCGTTCTCGGCCGATGAGCCGGACCAGCTCCGAGGCCCGCAGTTCGATGCCGGCTGGTGCATAGCCGAGGGGCAGCCGATCCTCACCTCGCGGGGATGGATTCCGGTCGAGGAGATCGGGGTCGGCGAGAGGGTCCGTACCAGGAGCGGATACTGGCCTGTCACTCGATCGTGGCTGGTGGATCTCGATCGCGACGTCGTCGAGGTGATGACCCCTCTCGGGAACCTCCGATGCACAGCGGATCATCGCATCCTCCGAGGCGATCATCGCAACTCGAGGCTCGATGACTGGGCTCCAGCCGGCGACCTGATGCCAGGGGATATGGTTCACGTCGTCCCGATCGAGGCCGGCTTGGAGGGTCGAGCAGTTCCGACCCCGGTCGAACTGGTGGTTCCCGCCGGTCGCGCGCCGGTCTATGACCTGACCGTCGAGGGTCATCACGAGTATTTCGCGGGGGGTCTGCTCACTCACAACTGCGACGAGTTCGCGTCCTTCCCGCAGATCGCGGGGGTCGATGGGTTGACCGCGTTCGAGAACCTGCGGCTCGGGTTACGTCTACCGGTCGAGGGGGACATGCCGCGTATGGTTGCCACGACGACGCCGCGACGTGTGCCGACCATGTGGAAGGTTCTCGAGGAGGCGGAGAATCCCGAGTTCGGAATCGTCATCACGCAGTCGACGACATATGACAACCTCGCCAACCTCGCGCCGGCATTCCGCCAGACCATTCTCGGGCTCTACGAGGGGACCAGGATCGGCGAGCAGGAGCTCATGGGGCAGATGCTGCACGACGTCGAGGGGGCACTCTTCATGCAGGCCGATCTCGACAAGGGGAGGGTGACCGAACTGCCCAAGGGGGTTCGGATGCATACCGTCGTGGGGGTCGATCCGAGTGTCGCTGAGAGGCCCAAGGATGAGGCCGGCATCGTCGTCGTGCGCGGTACTGCCGAGCGGGACTTCTTCCGGCGCCAGCTCTACGTCGTCGAGGATGCGACTGTGCTCGGCTCTCCTGCGGTATGGGCGCAGCGAGTGGTTGACATGGCGATCAAGTGGTCGGCTCCCGTCGTGGCCGAGGGGAATCAAGGCGGTGAACTGGTGCGGATGGCCATCGGCCAGGTGAACAGCAATGTCCCCGTGTACATCGTCCATGCCAAGGCGGGGAAGGCGACGAGGGCCGAACCGGTTGCGGCATTGGCCGAGCAGGGCCGGCTCCACCTCTGGAACTATCACCCCCTGCTGGAATCCGAGATCACGTCATGGGTGCCGGCCGAAACGCGGATGTCCCCAGGCCGGCTTGACGCTATGGTCTGGGCGGTGCTGTCATTGACGACCAAGGTCCGAGGCGCGACATTCGCCACCTCGACAAGCCTCCGAGCCAAGTCGCTGGCGCATCACCGGCTGCCGACATTGAATGCGGCCAACCTCTCGAAACGGACCCCATATCGAGGCCGGCGATGAGGCGGGACTGGCAGTTCCTCATCGTGCTGATGACGGGGTGGGTATTGTTCGTCCTGATGATGGTCTACTTCCTGCGGTAACGAGGCATAGGCGACGTGCCCGTAGAATGAGGGAATGAGCACCTCCCCTAAGCGCGACGAAGCGCTTCACCTCCTGCGCTCGGCAGGGCCGAGCGGCATAACGTGGCGAGACCTAGAAGCCATCGGTATCCACCCTCGCACCTCCAGCGGCCTGCTCTCCAAACTGGCCGAGCAGGGGGAAGCGGTACGCCTACGCGACCGGCGGGATGGGTGCTCGGTCTATGTGGAGCCGGCTCACGCCGAGGATCGCGAGGTCGTCGGTCGCCAGTATCGAGGCGGGGCCAACCTCGCCGCAGCTCAGGTTGCCGCCGAGATGGCGGAGGTGCTCGGCGAGGCACAGTTGGCGGTGGCGCGTCTGGAGTGGGAGGCCGAGAGGCTTCAAGCCGAGGCCGAGCACATAGCCCGAGATCGGATGCATGACGCGGCGAGGCGGCGCCAGAGGGACGAACTGGCCAGGCTGCGCAAGCGGGTCGAGGTGCTGGAGGGGGAGCGGCTCGACGTCGAGGCTCAGGGGTGGCAGATCGGCTATGACGAGGGGATCTCGCGAGGTCGAGACCCCCAGGAGGCGTTCGCTGAGGGTCGAGCCCTAGGACGTCAGGAGGGGGAGGACTTGATCCGGGCGAGGGTCGAGCGGGTCGGGGTCGAACTCTATCGGGCGATCACCTCGAACGCGGCTATCCGGCCGCACTTCAAGGGGTGCTACCAAATCCACCCTGAGTGTGTGGTCAAGGCTATGGGTCGCAGCGCCGGCATCACGTTGAAGCCCATAGGGTGGAGCGCAGCGAGTTGAGAAACCTTGCGGCGTGGCTTTCGGATTCGGTTAGGGTGGTGTATTCTCGAGATCGCGACAATGCGACACGAGAGGAAGTCCCTATGGCAACTCGCCAAATCACAGTCGACGACATCGACGGCACGCTCGATGATGTCCAGCCTGTGCAGTTCATGATCAACGGCACGACATATTCCCTCGACTTGGGGCCTGACCAGCGCAAGCTCGTGGTCGAGGCTCTCGAGCCTTTCATCGAGTATGCCCAAGTCTCGAAGACGGGTCGCGGCAATGCGACCACAAGCCGCAAGCCGGCCTCGCATTCCAGTGAGGACGTGGCAGCTCTGCGGGTATGGGCCCGGTCTCAGGGTTTCGAGATCGGCGATCGCGGCAGGATTCCGCAAGTGATCCGCGAGGCCTACGCGGCACGGGTCCAAGTCTGAGGCACCAGGCAATGCGAGAGACCCCCGGTTCCCCCGGGGGTCTCTCGCATGTCGCGGCCAGTGTGGGCCACGTCACATAGCAGGATGTTTAGGGGGTGTGGGGAGTGGGCATCATATGACTGTGAGGGGAACGGTTCCCCCGCAGAGAGGCAAAAATGACCACCTTCGACATCAAGTTCCTCGCAGTCACCGGGATCCTCGCGATCATCGCGATCGTCGCAGTCCTCATCCCCCGCCTGATGAGCGACGCCGGCCCGGACCTCCCCGAGGGTTGGACCTACGTCCCCGCCAATAGCGTCGTCTTCGAGGATGGCTCATGGATCGAGACCGATGGCGACACGGGTTGCCTCCCGAACCGGGAATGCAACTACTGACCGACCGACCGAGAGACCCCCGGGAAACCGGGGGTCTCTCCCGTTATGCGGTCTCACGCGGCTCACGCGGTCAAGCCTGACCCCTTGACCGTGCCGCCATGTGACCGTGCCGGCGTCGCACTACCGTGCCGCGATGCGACCCGTAGGCGCGACCCCGTGGCGCTGACGTCGCGACCCTCTCACGTGACGCACCAGGTGCGCCTCTGAGGCTCCCTGAGGCACGCCTAGGGCCTACGTCCTAGCGCGTCCCTGAGGCTCCCCTGACCCCTCCTAGGAGGCTAGGAGGACATGCCTCATGCCTTGCCTCCTCCTCCCCCCCTAGCCTCCTCTCATCCTCTCCTCTCCTCCCCCCCCTAGCCTCCTAGGCACCCCCCTAGAGGCACCCCCTGGTGGCACCCCCCCCTCCTCCTGCCCCTCCACCTCTCTCCCAGAGAGAGGCACTTTTCAGGTCGCACTTTTTCACCTCAGGATTCCTCCTCAAGCTCTTATCCTCTCCTCCTAGGCATTCCTCCTCCTCAATGCATTCCTCCTCTCCTCCTCTCCTCAATGTCTCTCCTCCTCAATGCCTCTCCTCTCCTCTCTCCTCTCCTCTCTCCTCAATGCCTAGGTGCATATGCATGACGTCCTCTCACGTCCTCCAGGGCCCTCCTAGGGCCTCCTAGGTGCCTCCCCTATATGTTCCCCCCTCCCCCCTCCCCTCCCCTCTTAGGCTCCTCCTCAATGCATTGATGCTCAATGCATTGACATTCCTCCTCTCCTCAATGCATTGCCTCTCCTCATCAATATCTCTCCTCTCCTCTCCTCCTCTCATCAATGCCTCATCATCAATGCCTCATCATCAATGCATATGCCTCATGCATATGTCAATGCCTATGTCATATGCCTCATCAATGCATATGCACCTCATGTGCACCCCCATATGTCGAATCGAATCACATTCCGGGAATGCATTCCACCGCCACCGCATTACCATTCCCCCCCCGGCATTGAAATGGAATCGTTTGGGAATGCAATGGGGGGAGGGGGGGGGTGCCCCTCCCCGCTCTACAGAAAAATCTGAGTTCTGCTACACTGAGTAGCGACCGTACCCCCCCCCACCTCTACAGAAAAATCTGAGTCTTGCCTCGCCGCGTAGCGACCGTACCCCTCAACGACATAGGAAAAATTC
>Ga0105091_10000855_pt1 | contig 13165 bp, 26 predicted proteins | sample PPLLak1March2015_FD_87022 | JGI IMG/M metagenome (GOLD analysis project Ga0105091, IMG submission 87022) | Freshwater sediment microbial communities from Prairie Pothole Lake near Jamestown, North Dakota, USA - PPLs Lake P7 Core (1) Depth... | ecosystem: Environmental > Aquatic > Freshwater >... | reverse complement strand
CCAGACTGACTCCCTGTCAAAGGAATTGGTTCGTCATTTCTTTTCTGCTTTTCATTTCTCATTGCGCTTTTGTTCTTCATCGCTGCCACGTTGCGTGGGTTGGCGTGGCCGATGTGTCCGCCGTGCCGGAGGTTGCAGACGCGGTGGCTGATGCCGGCCCGGTCTTGGGTGAAGTCCTCCGAGCCGGTGTGGAGGACGGCGTCGAGGTGGTCGAGGGTGGGACCCCACGGGTGGTTGCCGTTGAGGGTGAAGTCGATGGGCCCACCGCAGCGGCAGCAGGGTTCGGCCAGTGCGATGGCGGTTGCGAGTCGGGTGGCTCGGCTGCGCTTGTAGCTGGCGCTGTTGCGGTTGAGGGTGGGTTGTGTCATAGGTGCTAGCGGTTGCAAGCGCATGCCGTGCTCCTGTCCGGTTTGTCATAGCCCCGGGCGTGTCGCTGGTCCCCGATTCTCGGGGACCAGTTTGACGCCCGGGCGTGTCGCGTTGGGCCGCTGGTCCCCGTTTGTGCTGGGGACCAGTGCGGGGACCAGCGGGGACCAGGGGACCGGCTGGTCCCAAGAGTCCGCCCCCCTAGAAGGGGGCGGACGACAGCCCTCATCTGGTGAAACGCCGTTTGATGATGGCGTCTTGCAGCTCGTCGTTGCGTCCGATCCTGCTGATGCCGTGGTCTGCCAGCAGTTTCCGAACTTTCGCCTTGCCGATGTCGGTCGGGATCGCGAGCTGGTTGAGGATGTCGATGAGGTCTGCGACCCGCTTGGCCCGGGCCTGGTCCACCCCGATCGGGGTGTGCCGCAGGGGGTCTTCGGTTCGGCGTAGGAGGAGGGTGTCGGCGCCTGGCAGGTGGATGCGGTTCTTCTCCCGTTTGAGGGTGACGGTGTCGGGCCCGGTCTGGGTGAGCCGGTAGACGAGGTCGACGTCGGAGCGTTTCGCTGACGATCCGCGTTCCCCTTTCGCCGGGTCTTTTCCCGCGTGGTCGAGTCGGAGTGCTGCTATTCCTAATGCTTTTAGTGGGCGCATTGTGTGGCGGAACAGGTTGAGGAACGTGTCGGCGCTGTTCTCCTCCCCGGCGATGATGCGGCTGGTGGTGTCGATGATGACGGCGTCGACGTGGAGCCGTTGGGCTTCGGCTACCAGCTCGGCCCCGCCCTGGGCGGTGTCGAGCGGTTCCCAGTCTCCGAGCAGTGAGTAGTGGAGGTTGGGCAGGTTGTGGCCGTGGAGGTCCATGTCTTCGAGTCGTTCGCGTAGGAGGTCGCGGTCGTTCTCGAGGTCGAGGTAGAGGACGGTTCGTGGCTGTACGGGTTCGCCGTGGATGGGCTGGCCGAGGCTGAGTAGCACGGCCCATTCCAGGCCTAGGAGGGATTTGCCTGCGCCGGCCGGTGAGTAGATGCAGCAGGCTGCGCCGGCGGTCCACAGTCCGGGGATGAGGTGGTCGCGGTCCTCGGCTTGGGTTGTCCACAGTTCGTCCCAGTTGATGTAGCCGCGGCGTTGGTCGCGCTCTTCCTCTCCGGGTTGGCCGAGGAGGGTTGGGGTGTCGATCTGCCGTGGCTGGGTCATGCCGGCGCGCATCCCTGATCGGATGGTGGCTTGGCACTGCTGGGGCCCGTCGTCGCGGATCAGGCCGCACTGCCCGGCGGCCCATGTGAGCGCGTCTGTGATGGCTTTCGGGGCGAGGTAGTGGGGTGCGTAGTGCCCGCAGATGAGGGCGGCTTGGTTGAGTCGGTTGTTTCGGTCGCCACCTGACGTGTCGGCTACCCGGGCGGCCTGCCGGGCCAGGGTTGCGGTGGCCTGTTCGAGCTGCCGCGGGTTGGCCGCGAGGCCGTCCCACGCGTCCCCGGGTTCGGCGGTGGCAGGGGGGGCGATCAGTTCGGCGATGTCGTCTGGGATGGTGGGCGGCCATTCCCCGGGCATGTCCAGCCATTCGTACAGCACCCCGGTGTCGTGGGGGGACGGTGGCATGACGACGTACCCGCCCGCGGCTTTCACATCGCCCCACGGGTGCCGGGCTTGGGGTATGGGGTGGCCGTTGGTGCGGTACAGCCATGATCGGCGGGCCGGGTTGCCGCGGTACGCCCAGCCGTGGAGCCGGTCTGCGAACCGCAGCTCGTTCAGGTGGTCGCCGTCGATGACGACGAGTCCGGCTTTGGCCAGGTCGACGGCCACACCCAACCCGGCCCGGCCTGCGTACCAGGCTGCGATCTGGTGGGGGTCGACGGTGGAATCCTGCGACCAGTGTGGTGCGAGGTCCAGCGCTGGCAGTTTGCCGCGCACGGGGAACACCGGCCATCCGGCTGCTGCGTAGCCGAGTGCTGCGCCCAGCACGTCACCATCTTCGGTCATGTGCCCGCCCCGGGGGATGCTCCCGGGCTATGTACCCGACTGGGGACGGGCCCCCCGCCCCTTGCGCGGTTGGGTTAGAAGGGCGGGTCTGTGTCGCGCGTCTGGGCGGCTTGGGCGTGGATGCGGCTCTTGATGTCGGCGGTGGTCTGCCGGACCTGCGTCTTCAGGGGTGCGCGGGAGTCGTCCCCGACGATGATCGTCACGGGCGGCTTCGGCAGGGGTCGGATGGCCGCCTCCGCAGCTTGCAGGTCCTGCTCGGCGGTGGCCCATTCGATGCCGAACCACTCCCGCCCGCCCGAGGACTGCCCTTGGACGATCCGCCCGGGCGCCATCTGACCGACGTCCAGGCCGTTGCCGATCTGCCGTGCCAGGTTCCCGGCGCAGTAGAAGCGGGGCTCGACGGTGCCCGCGTGCGGCCCGTCGACCACTGTGACGGTGGCCAGCAGGGTGGCGGACGTGCCGTACTTGGTTGCGGTCTGCGGGTTGAAGTCGTCGACGCTGATGACGATCAGCGCGCCGAGTAGGTCTTCTTTGGTGAGCTCCTCACCCTGTCCGGCGGATTGGGTGCGTGGGGTTGTGAACATGGACAACGGGTGCTCCTAGCTGGTTGGGACGGGCATGGGGATGGGTGTGGTGACGTCTTTCAACGCGCGGAGGTCTTTCACTTCGCATGCGATCTTCGCCGCGGTCCAGCCGACGTTCAGGTCAACCGTGTGCAGTCTGGCGATGCCGGTGCCTTGTTGGACGTGGATGACGAGGCCGCGGGTCAGGTCGGGTTGGGGCAGGCCCAGGTCGGCCCAGTCGACAAGGCCCCGGCCTACGATCCACGGCTGGGAGTGTGCGTACACCGCTATCTGTATGGCCCAGCCGAGGCCGGCATATTTGGCCGTGTCGGCGGAGCTGGACGTCTTCAGGTCGGCCACGACAACCCGGTTCGGCCCTTGCATGAGCCGGTCGAACGTGCCGGCGGCGCCGAGCTCGGGGCAGACGACGAACAGCTCGGCGGCCAAGGGTTCGAGGCCGGCGGCGCCGATGAGCGACTGGTAGGCGGCGACGTCGGCGCGGATCTTCTCCGGCAGCCGGCTGATGTCCCCACCCCGGTCCGCGGTTTCGGTCGCGGCGTGAACGGCGGTGCCGATGGTTGCACCCCGGCGGCTGGAGGCGCGTTCTTTGGCCTGTTCGACCAGCCCATCCAGGGCGCGCCGGTCATCCGGGCTGGTCGTGGCCACGGCCGCGATGAGGTCTTCGGACGTGGCCATGCCAAGGGCGGTCTGCCGCGCGGCCCACTTGATCAGTGCACTCTGATCGTCCAACACCTTCGCCAGGGAGGAGACCCGGATGTGGGTCCTGCCTTCCAGCACGGGCCGGTTCCAACGGTCCCGGGGCACTTCCTGCACGATGGGCGGGATCATCGGACAGCACCGTGCTGGGCGGTGCGCCACTGCCCGGCGGTCTCCCGTGCGATCGTCGCCGTGGCCAGCGCGGACGCGGTCGCGTTGACCGCCTCCCTCACCCGCCCGGCCTGTGCGTGCTCCCAGGCCAACACCGCGAACCGTTGGCAGTCCAGGAGGGCGATGTGGAGCCGGCCCTCCCAGTAGTCGACGTCGGACAGCTCAGGCATTCGGTCTCCTCCGTTGTGGGATGCGATCAGGGTTGAGCAGTCCGCCGGACGACGCCGACCAGCAGGCTTCGCACAGGTGCAGCTCGCCCCGGTAGTGGACGAGGGTGTAGGGGGCGTTCGGGTGGGCGCACCGGTCGCAGCGGCGGCGGATCGGACGGCGGGTCACGGCAGGTCACCCCCGACAACCTCCACGGCGGTCCGGTAGCCGAGGCGCCACATGTCCCGCAGCGGCGCGACCCTGATCGCGTGCGCGTACTGCGTCTCCCGACCTGATGGGTAGCGGCACGGCTCGAGCCGGGGCGCACCGCAGTGGGCGCACGGCACGAACCGGGCTCCTTGGGTGAGTGAGCGCAGGTCAGGGCTCGGAACCGGAATATCGAAGTGGTACCGCTCGAAGGCGTGGAACGACGGCTTGGCAGGGCTCATGGCCGATCACCGTCCAGCTGCGCGCCCGCTTTGCGGAGGATCGACAGGACGTGGCCGATCTGGCAGCCGCAGTCTGTGACCCCCCGCGCCGCGGGCCAGAAGTGGGCGTACCTGTGTTGCCGCTCGACGTTGTCGACGATCTCGGCCAGCACCTTCCGCCGCTCATCGGCGCGGATCGGGGGCTCGAGTGCGATGAGGCAGGCCTCACCCATGTCCCTCGGGGTGATCTTCAGTTCATCCCGAGTCGTGTCGAAAAGCGTCCTCGCTGCGACATCAACCAACTCGCTGTGCAGCATCGCCGTTCGGGTTTCGGTGGCTGCGGTCCGTTTCCGTTCGTCGGCTCGGACGGCGAGGACGAGCTTGCACTGGCACCATCCGACCGCGAACCACACCTGCCAGTTGGCCGCCCGAGCGCTGGGGCACAGCGGGTCATGTTCGTCCTGCCAGCGGGTCATGGCGCGGCCTCATCGAGCAGTTCGAGGACCCGGTCGAAGGCCGATAGCCGGCCAGCCGTGAAGTCATCTATCTGCAGCCAGGTGTCGGACAGGTCGACCTCCATGTCGCGGATCTGCTGGACTGCGCGGCGCACGTCATCGAAAGTGGGGCGGATCACGCGGCCACCTCCCGCGGAGCCGCGGGCAGCCCGAGACGCTGACGGGCCGTGTCGACAGCGTCAGTCGAGGCGTCCATCCCGATCCAGCCGCGGCCGGCCCGCTGCGCTGCGACCAGGGTCGTCCCGGACCCGCAGAACGGGTCGAGCACGGTCATCCCGGGCCGGGTGGACCAGCGGATGACCCGGGTCAGCAGCTCCACCGGCTTCTGCGTCGGATACCCGACCCGCTCGGCGGCACGGCTGTTCGGGGCGGGGCAGTCCTCGATCAGCTCGGGGAATGTCCACGGCCGGCGGGCGGCTGCGAGCGGCCCGGACCACACCAGGATCGAGTCGGACACCCGGGCGTAGTGGCGGCCGGAGTTGTGCGACCCGGCGGTGCGTTTCCAGACCACCGTGCCCCGGCGGTTGGCCGCGCCGAACGCGGCGTCGCCCACCAGGCGTAGCGCGCCGGCTGCGGGCGGGTCAAGGTGCAGCCAGCAGGTGCCGTGCCGGGTCAGGACCCGGGCCAGCTCGACCAGGCGCAGCGCCATGAACGTCGCGTAGGCCAGCCACGGACCCCGGCCGTGCACGAACTCGAGCACGGTCAGCGCGGCCGGGACCGACCCGCCGCGGGCGTGCAGCTCGGCCAGCCCGGCGTCGGCCTGGTTGTCCCACCGGAACACGTCGGCGAACGAGCCTGACGCCCCCGACCACCGCTGCCCGGTGTTGAACGGCGGATCCAGGTAGATGCACGGCACCGACCCGCCGGGCAGGGTCCGCAGGCTGGCCAAGTTGTCCCCGAGCAGGATCACCACAGCTCCTCCTGCCCGTGGCAGGGGCAGTCGCACGGCTCCTGGGGGTGGTACCGGGACAGCCCGTCGCAGCGGTCATGGTGGGGTGGGGTGGCCGCGCACCACGGACCCCAGCGCACCGGGACGGCGGTCACGGCAGCACCCCTTGGGCCAGCCGCTGCGCCGCTACCTCGCAGTACCGCTCTTCCATCTCGACGCCGATCGCGCGGCGACCCATTAGCCGCGCGGCGACCAGCGTCGATCCGGTGCCCGCGAACGGGTCACAGATCAACCCCGGCGGGGCTTTCCCCACCAGCTCGGCCAGCACCGGCACCGGTTTCTGATGCGGATGGCTGCGGCCCATCGACAGGCGGGACGGTTCCCATCCGCGCAGCACCGAAGTGGTCCGCGGGCCGTGCCAGCCCTTGCCGTACACCCAGATCGGCTCGTGGTTCGGCTTCCACGGAACAGCCAGGTCACCCATCCCGAACGCCTCACCCTTGTCCCAGATCAGCAGGGCGGCAGGGTCCGGCCAAGGTGGGCTGTGCTTCCACGACGCGAACACCGCAGCCGGGGCGTCAGGGAAGGCCGCGCGGATCCAGCCGTAGGCCCACCCGTCACCGTCCCCGGCGATCGACGCGTCCCGGTTCGCGTACGCCCCGCCTTCCCACACGCCATGCGTCCTGGCGCTCCCGGACCGGTACTCGATGCCGTAGGGCGGGTCGCTGATCAGCACATCCCCACGCGGCTGGATCACCCGGCAATCCCCGTGGTAGAGGGCGACCCCGTCAAACTCGCAGTACGGGTCGGTCATGGCATGGCCTCGACTTCGGCGATCATCCCCGGCGGGGCGTCATCGGCGTACAACTTCACCGCGTACAACTCGACAACCAGGGCGTCGTCGCAGATCGCACCCCCCGCGACCAGCCCATCGAGGGCCGCTCTCGCGAGCTTGTCGAGGTCAGGCCTCCCGGATAGCCAGGACGGCGCTGAGCGCTTCACGCCGCGGGCCCCGGTGTGCGACTTCGGGCGGGGCAGGTAGAACGTCACAGCGAGCCGCACAGGCCCGTCCAGCGGCGCCCGGCCGGCCATGACCCGCTGCGTCTCCGCCCGCACAGCTTCCCGCCACGGGCCGACCGCCTTGGACGACTCGACCATCCGGCCGTTGCCGACGAACTTCTTACTTCCTTGAGGAGCCGGAAGCCCTCGAACGGTGATCGTGATCATGCGCCACGCTCCTTGATTCGGCGCCTACGTTCCCGTTCCATGTCCCGCTTGAGTTCCCTACGGCCTCCCTCATAGGCCGCGAGGCAGGTCAGGCATCGTCGTTGGCCGCGAAGCTGTGAGAAGGGCCCCCCGCATTTGAGGCAGTGCGTCTGCCCTGCCGGCGTAATCTCGGATCGGCGAATGTTCTCCCCCGGCGTCACGGGCTCCAGGTGCTCGGGATTGACGCAGTGACGAACCCGGCATAGATGGTCTAGGACAAGCCCATCGGGGATTTCGCCCACGACCAGCCGGTAGATCAGCCGGTGTGCCTGATAGGTGCGGTCATTGAGGCTCGCCCATCCGTAGCCGTCGTCTGAGCGCGCGCGCTGCCAGAGCCAGCAGCCGGATGCGTCGGGCTCGATTGCGGCAAGCAAGTGGGCTGGGAGGCCGCGGACCTCGACGGTGATCACGAGTCGCCTCGGGTGAGGAACGTGTCCAGGCTCAACCTCAGCCAGCCGCAGATGGCGACGTACCCACCCAGGTCGCAGGGCGTGGCCTGCATGACCCGCGTGATCGTTGAGGGCGATTCACCGATCGTCTCGGCGACCTGCCGCTGGGAGAACCCCCCGGCCTTCATCGCCCCACCGAGGACGGCTGCCAGCATGACGAAGTCGATGTGGGGCCCCTGCTGCTCGCTCACCGGTCGGCCCCCGGCATCTCAAGCTGCAGCGCGTGGCAGGCGTGCCCCGGGAACACCGACCCGCAGTGGGCGCACCGTCGCGGGTCGTGCCGGACTCCGACGCGGAACCGGTACCACGCCATGTAGGCGGCCTTGGCTGCCCGGCACGGGTCGCACGGCACCTCCCCGGACTTCAGGTGCTGCTGGTACCCGGCGTCGCTGCCGTGCCCTGTGGGCCGCGCGCTCACCGGTCGGCCCCCTCTGCGGCTTTCCGCCCGTACACGGCCTCCCCGAGCAGCCGCCGGTTCTCCCCGTTCAGCCGGTCGACCTCGGCCCGCAGGCCGGCCAGCTCGGCGCGGGCATCGTCCGGGGTGAAGTCCTTGGCCTGCCGCCACCGGGCCGCCTCAGCCCGCCAGTACACGTTGGCCTGCTCCCGCTCATCAGCGCGGACCTTGGCGATCAGGTCGCATTCGCATTCGTCGTACCTGATGACAGCCCCGCTGCTAGTCGCTGGCAGGCCGTGGCACCAGCACAACGGATCGTGGGAGTCACGCATCGCTGCTCCCGTTCCCGCGCGGTGGGGCGCCGAGCAGGTCCAGGACCGCGTCGACCAGGTCGAGGACAACATCGGCGGCAGCCCCGGCCGGGTCAGGGTCCGGCTTGTGCTGCCGGTGTGGCTCGCCCCCGTACCTGCCCTCGTTGGCCTGCCGGGCCAGCGCGGCGGCCTGCTCGGCCACCGCATCGGCGCGTTCCACGATCGACCTCAGCTCGGCCACCGGGACCGCCTTGGTGCGGCGGACATCTGAGATGAGTTCGCGCACGTCCTGGGCGATCAGCCAGTCCGCCCCGCCCTGCCGCTGTGACCTCCTCAGATGGTCCACGTAGTCGGAGGCGCGACCCTCCGCCGTCGTGTAGCAGATGGCGTGCGGGCCGACGTACCCGCCGATCGACTGGGCCAGGACCTGGGCCCGGACATCATCCTGATCGACACTGCTCTGGGTCACCGAAACTCCCCTTCCGGGTCGAGAAGGGCGCGGGCCCGGTTGAAATCGGCCACCGCTTCGTGGTCCCAGCCGCGGCCGGGGAAGTGCCTGGCGATCGTGACCGGGCCCCGTCCGACCGTCCGGGCCGCCTCGCCGTACGAGGCCCCGTCCGCCAGGAGCGCTTCCACAGCGCGCAGCTCCTCCGCGGTCAGCGGCTTCCGCCAGCGCCCGGGGGGCGGAAGCCCCAGGCGCCTACGGATCTGTCCCACCGTGGTCTGGTGCAGCCCGAGGAGCCGCGCGATCTCACGCTCTGCCTTCCCGGCGAGGATCAGCCCCTCAACCGCCCGCTGCCGCTCGGCGATGGCCGCGGGACGCATCGACTGCTGCTTCTTAGCCATCGCCGCCCCCGTCGATCAGGTTGAGGACGCTCTGGCACGCGAACCGCTTGCCCAGCAGGAAGTCGTGGCGGCCGTCCGACTCGTCGCGCAACGCCTCCACCTTGGCGCGCAGGTCTGCCAGCGCGTATTTCTGGCCAGCCTGGTATGTGCTGAGGTGCGCTGACATGGTGCCGTCCTTGGTGAAATGGGCCCGCTCGTCGGCGCGTATCAGCGGCTCCGCAGCGTCGACCGCGGCAATGACCCCCCGTTCATCGTCGTCGTCGAAGATCGGGCGGCTCGGCTTCGGGATGTTCTGCGCCGCGTCCATCGCGGCCTTGATCAGCTCGTCGCGGGTCATGAGCCGGCCCCGTCGATCAGGTCGAGCACTTGGTCCTTACGGACATGGCGTCCCAAGTCATCGTCTACCTCGACGCTCCACTCGGGGCAGCCGTACTCGATCAGCGCCCCCACCTTGGCGCGCAGGTCGGCTCGCCACCATGCGGCGATGTCGTTGGGCGACCAGAGGCATTCACAGAGGACGCCGTCCTCATCGCCCACGGCGCAGTAGCCCCCGGGGTCCACCCCGTGGGGGTCGATCCCGTGGCCGCAGACGTGGCACCGGACAACCGACAGCATGAGCACCTCGGGCGGGGGGATGTTCGGCGGGATGTCGTTCACAGCCGGTCCCAGTCGTCGTCGTCCTCAGGCCCGAGCGGCCGCCGGTTCCGCGTCGACGGGTGGTCGCGCATGTTCCGCCACCGCTCCTGGTCGGCGCCGTTCACAATCGCCTGGTACAGGGCGCAGCAGGCGACGATGAACGCGCACAGCCCGAACCTGGCCGCGAGGAGGCAGCCCCAGGTCATCGGAGCACCTGCTGCCGCTGCCGGACCCGGCGGACCGCGGCGTCGGCCCGGGCCAGCACATGCCACCAGGCGAGGAGGCCGGCCCAGATGAGGGCGAGGAGGAGCCAGCCGGTCATGACAGAACCTCGGTGACATGCACGAGATGCCCAAACCCCTGGAGGTCATGCCCGTAGACCACCTCGTCGTCCGACGGCAACCGGTTGAGCCCCGCGCGCACCGCGTAGACCAGGGCGGCCGGGTTGCCGTCCGACAGCCCCCACGACCTGCCCGTCAGGCGGTCCCACCAGTCCTCCACCCGGAAGTCGACCGGGCCATCCTTCGACCCGCGGAGCTGCGGGTGGCCGTTCTTGAACCGGACCTTGACCGTCTGCCCGGCCAGGGGGTGCTTGTCGACGTGGGTCATTCGGCACCGCCCGTTTGGTGGACCGGCCGGGCCGAGAGGTCCCGACCGGTCCCGGCCGCCCTCCCGGCGGCCACCTCTACGCTGGGGTCGTGGGGCGTGTCAGCGCCCTCATCCCACCGAGAGGGATCTTTGTGTCCAGCACTGTCACCATCGACGGCACCGACATCGGCGGCGACGCCCTGACCTGCCTGTCGGCGTTTCTTGCCGTCAAACGCGCGCTTGAGAGCGGCGACGAGGACTTCTTCGTCCACGCGGAAGGGGCGGAAGGGGGGACGTTCACCCTGGTCCGGCTCCACCTTGGCGTCACCCTGACCGCGCGGATCGTCGACGATGGCACCATCGGGCGGACCCGCGACCTGCTTGTCGGCCGGGCCGGGTTGCTGCTCCGCGACCTCGACGTTTAGCCCGAACGTGAACGTGGCGCGGATCACGAGAGTCCGAGTGCGTCGCCAGTGCTACGGCCCTTGAGCATCGTGACGATCGCAGAGGCCACGTTGTCGAATGCCACCGCGGCGGCTGTCGCTTCCGCGGCCTTGCGGTAGCGGGTCATGGTCGCGGTGTTCCAGTCGTCCTCAGTCCAGTAGACCAACGACTTGTCGATGCTGTCCGCGCTGCCGGGGTAGGCCATCTTCAGCACTGGATCGTCACTACCGAGGATGGTTTCCCCAGCGAGCATCGACTGCACCCAGAGAGCGGTCTCGACCAGTCCTGCGCGGCGGGCGGTCCGGATTCCGGTGATGATCTGCTTGGTCACCTTCTGCGCGTACTCCGCCTCGCTGATCGTGACGTGCCCATCGCGGATGGCCTGCGCGAGGAGCCCGGCGACGTGCGCGGCAGCCTCGCCCGTCTTGATCCCGTCTTCCCCTGCGTCCAGGACGAACCGGTCGTAGGCGTCGCGGATGAAGTCCTCGTGCTCGGTCATGCAAGCTCCTGCCTGATCGTGGTGAGGGTGCGGATGGCGTGATCGAGCGCGTCTGCGGTGATGCGCAGGGAGGGTGGAACGTCATCCGAGCGGTACTCGGCTGCGGCCCGGGCGATGTAGTCGCCACGGGACCGGGCGGCCAGGAACGCGACCGCAGAAGCCAGCCCGGTGGACGCTTCTACGCGGTTCCGCTCGATGGCCTCGGCCAGCTCGCGTTCCTTCTTGGTCCGCTCCTGGTATGCGGCCCAAGCTTCGGCGGGCTCAAGGCTGAGTAGGTCCGGCGCATCGGCCATGAGCTTCGCGAGTTGAGCCTTCGAATCCTCGTCGGCCTTCTTCTGTCCTCGCGCGAAGTCGTAGGCCGCGACGTGGCTCATGCGCTTCTCGATCACCGCGCGGGAGGCTTCGGGTGCGAACCGAGCGACGATCGCAGCCTCGGCGATGCGCGCTTCCGTGACACCCGAGACTGCTGCTAGATCGCCCTGTGTGGGATTCTCCAATTTGGAGAATCCAGCAATGAGCAGGTGCGCCTTCTGCCCTTGAGTCAGGTCCCGCCGTTGCATGTTGAGCGTGATCACATAGGCGATCGGGTCCCCCTCGTAGACCACGAAGTCGGGCTTGACGCCGCAACGCTCACATGCGGCCAGCCGGTTCCGGCCATCGAGCAGCGCGCCATCCGGGGTCAGCACTAGTGGATGGGCGAGCCCGTTGGCTTTGATGTCCGCGGCCAGCGCGTCCAGGTCGGCGTCGGGGAGCATCGGGAACGCCGCGGCGTAGGGGTGGACCTCGCCGGTGAACATGGAGATGTCTGCGGGCTGCGCGCTCACGCGCTGGCCTTGCCCGCGTGCTGCTGCTCCAATGCCTCGATGTCTGCGATGCGGTAGCGGCGATGTCCCGTTGGCAATACGACTACCGGGATGAGCTTCTCATCGGCCCATCTGGTGAGGGTGCGCGTGGACACCCCGAGTCGTCGCGCGGCCTCGGATGGCACGAGGAGTATTGCTGGACGTTTTGGCATGTGTCGGACCGTAGGACCATGCTGGACGTAGCGTCAAGATCCGATCGGAATGTTGGCAGACTTGTCCAATGTGCCAGAGTCTGCGTACTATCTGCGCATGACAGCAGACGAGCATGTGGGCCGCGAGGTCCACACCCTCATGTGGCAACGGCGGATGACGAACCGTGCCATCGCGGCCCGGCTCGGGATGGATGAGTCGACGTTCGCCCGGAAGCTACGCGGCAACCGCAAATGGGCGCTCGGCGAGGTGCTCGAAGTCGCAGGAATCCTGGGCGTGCCAGTGGCCGATCTGCTCCCCCACCTGGGTTCGAACCAGGAACCTGCCGATCTACTTCCGGCCCACGTCACAACACTGAGGATCGCATCATGAACCACGACGACTGCTCAACCGAGGTCCATCCGGCAGCCGCGGGGTGGCTGGCCGCATGCACCTGCGGCTGGCACCACATCTTCAGCATCTACTCCGCAGCGAGCGCTGCGGCCCGGGCGCACACGGCCGTGTGACCGATTGAACGTTTCGGGGGATGTGTGGGCGGGCATAACAGCGGCCATGCGGGGAGACCAAGCACTAGAACGCTACGTCAGGCACCGGGTGAAGCTGGGCCAGTTGGCGGAGTCGAGCGCCTACCAGACCCGATGTGTCCTTCACCATTGGCTCAGGCATGTGCACGACTGGGAGCATCCGACCCCGGACGAGCTCACGGAGTGGGTTGTCGGGGTGCCGTCGCAGGACGGCAAGCACCGCCGTGCCGCGGCCGTTCGAACGTTCTACCGGTATGCGCAGAAGCACCGCTGGGTCGATCACGACATTGCAAGCTTTGTTCCCACGGTTGCGGGGTCATGTAAAGATCCGAAGCCGATTCCTGACATGTTGCTGGCCGCTGCGATGGCCAGCGCCGGGCCGCGGGAGCGGGACGCGATGGTGCTCGGCAGGTTCGCGGGACTGCGCGCAT
>Ga0105091_10000854_pt1 | contig 13174 bp, 9 predicted proteins | sample PPLLak1March2015_FD_87022 | JGI IMG/M metagenome (GOLD analysis project Ga0105091, IMG submission 87022) | Freshwater sediment microbial communities from Prairie Pothole Lake near Jamestown, North Dakota, USA - PPLs Lake P7 Core (1) Depth... | ecosystem: Environmental > Aquatic > Freshwater >... | reverse complement strand
TTTTCAAAACTTAAAAAGCCGCTTTTTCCCGGTGAAGAGATACTCCATCCTAATTTTTTTGTCTCAATTTCCAACCACTTACTATAAGAACCATCACTTTGTGTGTTGCACTCTATTATAGGCCCTATTTTCACCGGATCCTTTGATTCATACCATTCACTTACCCTGTCTGAAACGCCTTTTTCGAGAAGCTCTTTTTCTTCGAGTATCGGTTTTAATTTGAGTTCCAATTCAAATAGATGCCGCGAGAAGGTATATTGAATCTGCTCTTTGAGGTTTTTACCGTTAAGTTCATCAATCTTGAAACCTCCGTGCAATTGCACAACAGTCAATTGCCCGGTAGCACAAAAATCAGTTCCGTTAAGAGTACAGCCGCTGTTAGATAAGAGGTATGTATTATTAGGTTCCATTTTATAAATTGTTGCGATACGGTTATATCCCAGTTTTTTTTCTCCTATGAGAACTTTAATTATATTCACATCTACTAAATTGATGCCATCCATTCTCAGCGAATCAATTGAGAGGCATTCTGCAATAATTACGTCTTTCGAGTATGCTATATATTTGTCTGTATTTACGAACTGTGAGACCGGTATCGCAAATGCCGAATAACAGATAACAGGAACAAACAGGATTGAACAAAGGAATTTTAACATCGTTTTAGCCCTAACAATTACTCTTTTGATTTTTAAATTAGAAATAAAAAATAATAATTGATAAATTAAATCAGCCTGATTGTTTGCCTGTCATGCTTTCTATTTCAATTTTTTTATGATTGACGTTTTTATCTATTATATCCGCAGGATAATCTTAGTCTCGGTAAAACGAAAAAGCCCTTTACCTGCGTTGATTGGTCGATGCTCCTGTTTTGATTTTTTCCATAAATTCTTTTAATTGCGTCACGCTCATAGGGCTTCGTTGTTGTCCCGATTCATTCTTGTAATCATATTCCTTGCCAAATTCTTTTTTAATATCTGCATCCTTCTTATTCGTGAATCCTGCTACATAAATAGCTCCATCCTTATCATCCCATTCTTTCAAATTACAAAAATACTCATAATTCCTCGCCTTTGCCGCTTCACAGATAGCCATCATAACGAACATGCTATCGCCTACAGAACTGCCTCTCTTTTTAAAAACTACCTTGATTTTGGAAGTATTGCCGTTTCTTTCCAGCTCTGTAGCGACTGCATTATTATTAACATCGCCGTAATTTTTTGATTCAACTTGCACAAGCGGCGCTTCTTTTTTCGCTTCGCAGCCGATTATACTGACAGACATTGAAACCAGGAGCGTTATAATTACTTTTCTCATAAATAAAGTTCTTTCTCTTTACTTAAAAAATCCCCTTTTTTTAAGTTCCTCATTTTGAGGATTATACTGCCGGCCGTGACTCTTCACAAGCAGGCCAATACAAATATTTGTCAACCAATAAAAAAGCCCCCGATACCAGGATAAAGGGGGCTATAGAATTATAAATCGTATTATCTACATTACCCACATTGCACCGGTGTATCCTTTGGCCGTCAGTATTTCTATCAATCCCGGCTCTTCGTCTCTGCCGTTTAATATTATCTCTTCCGGCGTCCAGTTATTAGTGTTAACGAATTTCGTGGCAGACATCCACAATGTCGCTGATGCATTTCCTGTCCCCGAAAAATCCTGGTCTCCAAACGGACCAAGCAGCATTTCCCGCCGCACAATAGTCACGCCTTTCAGGTTCGATGCAGCGGTCCTTAGCTCTGTATCTCCTATTTCCCTGATTTTTGTCTTGCCCGATAACATTATTTTAAAATCAAAAGGCGTAGGACTCTCGGCCGACAATTCGATAAAAAATGTTTCTCCTATATACCACAAATCCGCATTTAAAATCGGCATTCCATCATGATTGAGCAAAACTAATTTCTTCTCTTTTAATGGATTATTTACGTCCTTGCCGTATAAAATAAGATTCGCATCCACGAAATTTCCACCACTGTCTAAACTTAATACAAGATATCCTTTCAAGGGAACTGTTGACTTCAGACCAGTTCCATCATCAGCGCCCTTGACGGTTGTGGATAAATTGTAAATTAAAAAATATCCAAACGATTGCGCGCACATTGAAAGCATAATCAGCACTGTCAAAACTATTGAAATCCTCTTCATTTGCTTCTCCTTAATTTTCACTATATGGGCTGACCCTTTAATTCTCTTAGAGGATTGTATTATCTTAATAATACAATTACAAGCAGCATATATCCAAAAAAAAGGCCTGCCCCTAGGGACAGGCTTCTATCGGCTCCAAATGCTTATTTTCAGAATATTGGCATTCCGCTTACATAACCTTTTGCCGCAAGGTCAGGTATTAAACCGCGTGTCACACCTTCTACGTCCTTGCCGTAAATAATATCATCCTGCGTCCATGCAGGCTCAGCATTAACATACATCGTATATAAATTGTTCAGTGTTACAGAAATATTTGCGGTTCCCCAAATGTCCTGAGAAGTGCTCGGTCCCAGCAGATATCCTCCCCTGACCTGTATATTCCCCTTAAGGCTGGGAGGAAGTACTACATTTTCATCCAAACCGACATCTTTCGATACCAGCTTGCCGCCAAGGAGAATACTAAAACTCAGATTTCCGCTGCCGATTATATCCATAAAAAACTGGCCGCCTAAATCTGCTTCCGTTGTATCTACATCTAACGACTCTTCACTGCCGTAATTGAAAATGACATAAACCTTCTGCTTTACAGGAACATTTGCATCCTTGCCGTATAAAATAAGATTTCCGTCTATCGGCTCTCCGTCAATATCAAAATTTATAAGCAGATATCCTTTCAGCGGAACCGCCGCCTTTGTATCTGCGTAACTATCAACTCCTTTAACGCTCGTAGATACATTATAAATCAGGAAAAAACCGAATGATGTTGTGCACATCGCCAGCATGCTAAGCACCACTAAAACTGTTGAAATCCTTCTCATTTTCATTCTCCTTAAATTTATTACGAAGTTTCCTGAGCCCTGTTGTCTCAGCCGTCATTAAAAAGGTAAAGCTATATGCTCCCCGCGCCTTTCATATATCGACATCTTGGCTGATTTTTCTGCAAATCTTTTGTGAATTGAAAATTTTAAGTGAGTTGATTTTCAGGATAAAAAAAATGGCCTGCTTTTTTTCGCAAGGCAGACCCTTTTCATACTAATTTTATATTGTTAAAATTTAAAAAAAAGGCCTGTCAAGATGACAGGCCTTCGAGGTATTTCAATTGCTTACAATTGTGCAGCCTGATAACCTTTTTCTTCCAGTATACCCAATAATCCGGGTTCTTCACCATTGCCGCTGACAGATAAAATCTGATCCAGTGTCCATGGAGTATCTTCGCCGTTGCTGCCGTTTACAAACTTCGTTGCCGCATTCCAAAGTGTCATTGAGGCGTTTGCTGTTCCCCAAACTTCCTGGCCTGCCGGACCAAGCAGGACGCTGCCTGTTACCTGAATGTTGCCTTTCAAACTCGGCGGAAGTTCTTCGTCTTCGCTGGTTCCAACATTTTTTGAAACCAATTTGCCCGATACAAGAATTGAAAAATCAAATGGGTCATTGCCTTCAAACCCGAGGAAAACAATATTGTCTCCGATATCTTCTACTGTCCCTTCAACGTCAACCTGAACATATACTTTCTCTTTTGGAGTGCTGGCATCTTTTCCGTATAAAATCAGGTTCGCATCGGTAATCTCATCAGTTGCATCATCAAGGGTCAATATCATATAACCTTTCATCGGCACTGTCGTCTTTAAACCTGTATCGTCATCAGCGCCTTTCACTGTGGTGGACACATTGTAAATAAGGAAATAGCCAAACGATGTCGAACATACTGCCAGCATCACCAAAACCACTAACATTGTTCCCAATCTTTTCATTTGTTTTCTCCTAAATTACATTATTGTTTATAATACTGAGTCACAGTGACTCATCTCTTCAGACCTTTTCCTGTATTTCCCGGGGGCTATTGCAGATTCTATCCACTGTTTGTTTACTCCAAAAAAAGATGTTTTTTCCATCCGAAATTTAATATCCCAAATTCTCTGTCGGGATTATGCGCCTGAAGGCGGCGATTGTCAATAAAAAAAATAATTATTCGGCCTGTCTTTCGCTTCCGCTCAGCAATCCGTTTTGAGCAAAGATTAATCGAGGTTGACGTTAACTGTCTCGTCGAAATCAACGAAGCCCATGACAAACGGCACTATTCCTGAATTATCATCAATCATTGCGTTGTTTATCTTTATCTTAAATGTGCATTTATCCAGGTTTATATTCGCCGTTATTAAGCCATTTTTGTCCTTAGCGGGGGTTTTGCTGCACGTATACGAATGCCCGGTCCTTGCAGCCCTCAAGCTGCCGGAGGGGATTGTGAAAAGCTGATCTCCCCAGATAATATCAACATCCTGTGTGGCCAGGTTCGAATCGGCAAAGTCTTTTACTGCAATCTCGCCTTTCACGGATAGTGAATCAGACCATTGCCTGCTTGTGCAGTTGGTGACCCTGGCCATGGTGACAATTAGCGTATTTTTATATCGGCTCATAAGGCAGGTTGGTATAGACTTGCGGCGGTTGACTATCGACTCACTGGCCATGCCTGACAATTTATGGTCTCCGGTGACAGGACCGCTCAAAGTTAATTCCAGCCGCAGCGGACAGCCAAGACCTCTGAGGTAAATCTTTTTCGCTTTTATTGAAAAAGTATTTTTTATGGAATCGACTGCCAATGAAGAAATTGCCCCATTCCTTTCAAGATTACTTGGAATCTTATATGCATATTTGAACTTGCCTTTCACGACGCTGGAGAAAACAGTCTCTCTGTAAACAGAAGCGCCATCACTCAGCGAGATAATATTTACGTCGATTTGCTCGACGTTGTTAAAGTCAAGCTCCTGCGGCAGTGCAATATCTCCCGATATGGAAAAGGCATTGTAAAACATTGGGAATTTGCCGCCGGTAACTGTGCACCTGCTAATAACAATACTGGACTTGAGTCCAAGCGAATGATTATTTCCAGCCGCAATGGCAATAAAATCTTTGTTGGGGAACGGCACGTTGTATTCTCCGAACCTGTTCTCTCCCCAGGCGACAATCGAGCCATCTTGTTTAAGGCCAAGCGAGCGAAAACCACCAGTCGCGATTGCTGTAAAACTTTTATTTGGTGGTGGAACATTGCATTGTCCGTATTCGTTATATCCCCAGGCGATAATCGAGCCGTCGGCCTTCAGTCCAAGCGAGTAAGCTTCGCTGGTCGCGATTGCTATAAAATCTGTATTGGGCGACGGAATATTACATTCACCGAATTCGTTCCTTCCCCATGCAGCAATCGAGCCATCCTCTTTAAGACCAAGCGAGTGATACGCGCCAGCCGCAATGGCCTTAAAACCTGTATTAGGCTCCGGAACAATGCATTGACCATAGTTAGGGTGGATTCCCATTGAACCCAGTCCCCAAGCCACAATCGAGCCGTCAGCCTTCAGACCAAGCGAGTGCCACCAGCCCGCAGCGATGGCCCTAAAATCTGTATTAGGTAACGGCACGGGATTGTAGTATTCCCACACCACAATCGAGCCATCTTGTTTAAGACCAAGCGAATTGCCATAGCCGGCCGCAATTGCCGTAAAACCAGTATTGGGCTCTGGCACGTCGCATTGACCGGAATAGTTAGCTCCCCATGCCACAATCGAGCCATCCGCCTTCAGGCCAAGTGAATGATCATGGCCGGCCGTGATTGAACTAAAACCAATATTAGGCGGCGGCACATTGCATTCACCGCGATAGTTCTGTCCCCAAGCCACAATTTTCCCACCTTCGGATGATGAAACAGGAATGACCACGGCAGTAAAATTGCAGTCATATCCAAAACCATCGTATGCGCATTGGCTCATACCGGCACGCAGAAACGCTGTGCTGCCGTCGAAAGTTCCTGATAAATAATGATCACAGGTACTGCAGAGATTACAGGGGCTGGACAGATTAATATTACCGGAATCGAATGTCCCATTGAGGGCGTTCCAGTCTAAATAACTTGGTTTATTGTTGAATGAAATATTAATATTTTCCAAATTCACCGAGCCGGCGTCATAGTCGATAATCAGTTTAAACCTGCCCGATAGCGTCAGATATCCGCATCCGCCTCCGCCAAACCCTCCGCTCGTATTTGCCCCTCCTGAAGTAATATACATTGTATATGAAACAACCTCAGCCTTCGAAGATGCCTGCAGAATGATAATAATCGCCAGAATTGTCGCAATTTTAGCCGCTATTCGCATCTCTATTGTCTCCTGTTTTTTCTTCAATTCTCTGCCTTTTGCCCCCAGACAAAAGCAAGTTTATTATACCCTTTAGGAGACAATAATCAAAGAAAATAGATTAATTTTGTTTCCGCCTTACCGTTCGAATTTAATAGAAAAAAGAGAAATAGCAGCGTATTATAAGCAAAGTAAAATCTGGAGAAACATATGAGCAACACACGGCTGCACAGAAGCTGGCATGATATTTTGATGGAGATGCGAACGCTCTCAAGCAGGGCATTTTCGCGCGCTGCCGGTGCGCCGCTGGTCGAAGGCAACTATATTCGTCTCCTCAAAGACGCCGGCGAAAATTACCCTGCCTGGCTCGAGGCAATCAGTGCGGCCAAAGAAAAAATCTATTTTGAAAGTTATATTATCCATAAAGACAGCGCCGGGCAGATGTTCGCCGATGCCTTAATTGCAAAAGCTAAACAGGGCGTGCGTGTGCGGCTGATTTACGACTGGTTCGGCAACCTGGGCAACAACTCAAAGACCTTCTGGAATATTCTGCGCGCACGCGGAGTAGAGGTCCGCTGCTATAACCCGCCTCGCTTTGACTCGCCTCTTGGCTGGCTAAGCCGTGACCATCGAAAAACATTGGTCGTTGATGGAAAAATAGGCTTCATTTCAGGCCTGTGCGTTGGCCGAATGTGGGAGGGTTTGCCCGAAAAGAAAATCCCGCCGTGGCGTGACACCGGTGTCGAGGTTCGCGGGCCCGCCGTTATCGATATCGAAAAGGCATTCGCTCAAATATGGGCCATGACCGGTGAACCGATTGACGAACAGGAACTTAGCATCAAAAATGATTCTTCTGATGCAGGCAGCGTGGCCTTGCGCGTTGTGGCAAGTGTTCCCGTAACATCGGGCCTGTTTAGGGTTGATCAGCTTGTCGCCGCAATTGCCAAAAATCGCCTGTGGTTGACCGATGCTTATTTTGCGGGGACAAACGCGTTCCTGCAGTCACTTAAGGCCGCCGCCATAGATGGAGTTGACGTGCGGCTGCTTGTGCCTAACGCAACCGATTTGCCTGTATTGAAGCCGTTATCAAGAGCGGGATACAGAACTCTGCTCGAAGCAGGCGTCCGGATATTCGAATGGAATGGTCCCATGCTGCATGCCAAGACCGCCGTTGCCGACAGCAGCTGGGCACGCGTCGGCTCGACAAACCTCAATTTCGCAAGCTGGTTTGGCAACTGCGAACTGGATGTCATAATCGAGAACAAAAATTTCGCGCTGGAAATGGAAGAAATGTATCTTCAGGATTTGACAAATTCAACCGAAATCGTCCTCGATGCCAGACAGAAGGTTCGCTCATTGGGCCAGCCCCAGCGTCGTTTCCGCATTCGGCAAAAACGGAGGGGAAGTATGGGCCGGGCCGCCGCAGGCGCAATCCGTATCGGTCACACCGTCGGTGCGGCTTTTACGGGACGCCGCGTGCTTGAACCGATTGAAGCACGCCTGATGGCCGCTGCAGGTTTATTGTTGTTTGTTCTTGCGATTTTTTTCGCCCTGTTCCCGCGAGTAGTAGCATACATAATTTTGTTTATTCTTCTTTGGCTCGGCGTAACCTTGCTTTATAGAAGCTTCAAACTGCATCGCCAGGGCAAACACGGTAAAAACCTGCCTTAACAAAATCTTTATAAATTCTATTCTAAATTCTAAATTTATTTCTGCCATTTTCTGCTATAATCTAACCATTATCAAAGTATGGCACATATGAAAAGTAAACTTATTCTTTTGTTTTGTCTATTAACGGTAATACCCGCTGTCGCAGAGCCGCTCCTGATCTGCGACTTTAACGGCACCGAGCCGTCACTGCATACACCGTGGATGCACACTTCTTACCTTGACCCGAATATCTCTTATTCCGGCTGGCGGCTCGGAGAAGGGTCACTTCCAACTGCCGGCATTAACAATGCCTTTGCATTCAGCTTTAATGCCCCCGCTGTTGACAGTAATCTCGAAAATGCACTCGCAGATAACGAATATATTTATTTCTCGATTGCTCCATCTGCAGCAACGCTGAATCTTTCAGGTAAAAAACTAAATTTCGATATACAGCGAATCGACTGGTTCGCACCCAGAACATATGCCGTCTTTACAAGCATTTCAGGCTTTAATAATGGCAATCAAATCTTCACCACTGCCTCACTTGATAATGGCGATTATTCTAACCACCACTTCAGCTTTATCATTCCTCCTTCCGGTTATGATGGCCTTACCGGCCCTGTCGAATTTCGAATCTATGGGTATCAGGCAATGTACGGCGGCCATGATACCGCCTTAACAGCATTCTCAATCGAGCATGCCTTGCCACTTTGCACTCTCTCATTAAATTCAGCTCCCGGCGGAACCGCCTCATCCAACCCGCAGGGAATATATTTTGAGCAGGGAACACCAATACAGCTTATTGTCTCGCCCAATGAAGGTTTCCATTTCACGGGCTGGTCCGGCGATATAAACGGTTTGGGCAATCCTCGAACAATAATTCTCGATACAAACATAAGCGTTACAGCTAATTTCGCTGCTAATCCTCCCGCTCAAATGACAATAGGTATGAATCTCGGCGGCATCGTTGACTGGGCAACTGACTGGGTCTTCGTCGACCAGTTTAAAATGGCAAGAACCTGGCTGACACGGGCAGTCGCAAGTTACAACTGGGAAAGTAATAAGCAGGATGAAATCCCCATCGATTCCAACGGCTGGCCCCTATATGTCCCATTTGCCGCCTCTGATGGCAATCAGCACTACGTCCACACAATTAGTCCTGTGTATGTCGCCGGCACTTACACAGTTATTGTCGAAGGCTCAGGCCGAATTGAATTTAAAAATGCCGCCTCTGCCGTATTTAATCCCGCAGGCGGCATAAATACCTATACGATAAACGTCGCTTCCGGCCGGCAGGGACCAACATCGTTATTTATAGAAATCCAGCAGTCCTCAATCTCAGACCCCATCCGCAATCTGCGCATCATAATGCCCGGCTTTCAGTCAACTTACCAGGCACAGCCCTTCCATCCCTTATATTTAGACCGACTCGGGCCTTTTACAATGCTGCGTTTCATGGACTGGGAAAAAACAAACGCCTCGCCCCTTGTCTCGTGGTCCGACCGCACAACAGATAAATCCTACACCCAGACCCGCCCTCAGGGTACCGCCCTCGAATATATAGTTCAGCTTGCCAATACCCTCAAAAAAGATATATGGTTTTGCATCCCCCATCAGGCGGATGATAACTTTATTAGGCAGTCCGCCCGCCTGCTGCGAGACACAGCCGACCCGAATCTAAAAATTTATCTCGAATACTCCAATGAAACTTGGAATGGGAGTTTCCAGCAGACAACTTACGTCCAGGATATGGGCCAATCACTCGGCCTCGACCCCGACCGCTGGATCGCAGGTCAAAAATACTGCTCGCTTCGCTCAATTCAGATTTGGGAAATCTTCAAAGATGAGTTCACAAATGATTCGCGTCTGATAAAAGTAATGGCAACGCAGTCATCCTGGACTGCGATTACAGATTTACGTTTTAGCGCCCTTAACGACCCTGCTATTAATCCCAATTACCTCATGCCCGATTCTTTAGCCATTGCGCCTTACTTCGGCAAAATATATTCACCAGCCGATATCCCTCCTGCCGTGCCGGGTTATCCGACTGTAAACGATATCCTAAATACAATTGCTCCCGCTGAAATCAACAATGTCAAAGTTGCCGTATTAGCACAAAAAGTAATTGCAGATACTCAGGGCTGTTCACTTATCTGCTATGAGGCAGGCCAGCATTTTGTAGGCCTTTACCAGGCCGTAGATGATGTGAATCTCACAAACATTCTCATCTCTGCCAATCGCGACAGCAGGATGTATTCCCGTTATATAGAATATCTAAATATGCTCAAAGCCAATGGCGTCGAGATGTGCGGCAATTTCAGTTTCATATACTCTCCGGGTAAATGGGGTTCATGGGGCGTGCTCGAATATCAAGACCAGCCAATCAGCCAGGCGCCAAAGTATCGCGCAGTTATTAATTGGATAAACGCAAAAAATAGAGGCGATTTTGATTCAGATGGATTTATAAATCTCATTGACCTCAAAACTTTTTCTAACCAGTGGCTTACTATCGGACCCGTTGGCGACCTCGATGCCAATGGTAAAGTTAATTTCCTCGATTTGACTTTTTTAGGGCACAACTGGCGCAACTAAATAACCCAACTTCCTATAAAAAGCCCTTTTTTTCCATTTAAAACCCTGTTTTTGGCCTAATTTAAGGGCATAGGTAAAATCCTTAATCAAAAAATCACATATTTTTATTGCTTGTCCCCGAAAAAGGTATATCATTTTCAAACTGTCTGGGCCGTTTCAGGCTAAACTTTAATAAGATTTTTAAGGATGAAGGAGAATGAATACAAGAACATTACTAACATTAGTTGCAGTTGCGGCTGTCGCATTGTATGCGAGTAACTGCTTCGCGGCAAAGGCTGACGTCAATGACGCTAATAAGGCCGAGCCGAACAAGACAACCATTATCAGTGCCAGTGATTTCGGCACGTTGGCAAAAGATGTCAACAAGCCGGATGCAAATAAACCGGCAGAGCCGAATAAATTAGCGGCTTCTGAGAAAGGTCAGGAAAAAGGCAAAGCCAAGGCAAAAGGCCATGCAAAAAAAGATGCCAACGAACCAAATGAGCCGAAAAAGGATAAGGAAACCATTATCAGCGCATCAGATTTCGGCCCTTTAGCCAAAGATGTAAACGATGTAAACAAACCAGCTGAGCCGAATAATAGCAAGCTCTGCGCGGTTTCAGAAAATGCGGGCAAAGGCTGCGACAAAGATGCAAATAAGCCCGCTGACCCGAATACCAAGAATTAATTAATTTTACCAAAAGTGGCTAAAACACAGGCCTGGAGTCAAACTCCCGGCCTTTTTTTTTTGATTTAATCCCGCTTGTCTTGTATTATCCAGTCTGAAATTTGCAGGAAACCAAATTTTGTCGACGAATTCAGAACATTTTGAGAATCCTTTAATCCTCGCTGTCGAGACAAGCGGCCGCTTAGGTTCGGTTGCTCTTGCACAAGGCGATAAATTGCTGGCTGAAAAACAATTCTCCGGTCCAATGCGCCATAGCGCCGAGATTTTTCCCGCAATTATCGAATTATTGAGCAAATTCAATAAAAAGCCCGGCCAGATTGAGCATGTCTATATCTCCGCAGGGCCCGGCAGCTTCACAGGCCTTCGAATCGCCGTAACATTCGCCAAGACAATGGCCTTAGCAAATCAAACCAAAATCGTTGCTGTCGATACCCTGGATGTCATCGCTGCCAATGTGATAAACTTAACATCAGGCTCTCCGTCTTCTGTCATCGGTCCTCCGTCCTCTGATTTGGGTGTTATTCTCGATGCCAAACGCGGCCAGTTCTTCATCGCCGTTTACAACAAAACGCAGAACGCAGAACGCAGTCCGCAGGACGCGATCTGGAATAAGATTTTACCCGATTCACTTATGACTGCTGAGGCTTTTCTCGCCCAACTTTCAAATCAGCCCATCTCCCTCATCGGTGAAGGTCTTGTCTTCTATAAAGATAAATTCTCCAACGCAAGCGTCCGCATCCTCGATGAAAAATTCTGGAACCCCTCAGCAGCAAATGTTTACAGACTCGGCTGGGAAAAAGCCAAACTCGGCGATTTTGCCGACCCGCTTACCCTCACCCCCAATTACATCCGCGGGCCCGACGTAAAAATCAAGCAGATGTAAAGGTGGTCACAATTTGTGACCTCAAATTAAATAATCAACTTGCCTTCAGCCAGCGGAAAATCTCTCTAAACGACGGCCGCTTGCCGTACATCAGTATGCCTGTCCTGAAAATCTTGCCCGCAAGCCACATCATAAACAGCACCGCCAATACAAGAAGCCCAACCGATGCGGCAATTTCTAATCCGCCGACATTCGAGCCTGCCGATATCCTCAGCGGCATCACCAATGGCGACACCGGCGGCAATATCGATAATGTCCTTGCGAAAACACCATCCGGGCTTTGCACCAGTTTGAACCACGCAATCATCGGCATAATGAGAATCAATACCACAGGCATCATGAGCTCCTGTGTCTCTTTGAGCGTATTGCACATCGAGCCAATCGCCGCCAATAGAGCACCGAAAAGCAGAAAGCCCAGAATATAATAAACTACAAAGAAAAACAGCAGCTTGCCGCTCAAATCGACATTGATACCCTGCGACGCAACCGACCCGTATGATACGGCCGTCCACAGCGCGATGATTGTAAAGCCAATCGAACACAAGCCCAGAATCTTTCCCGCCATAAGCTCAAACGGGCTCACCGCCGAAAGCAGCATCTCGATAATCCTCGAATTTTTCTCCTCGATTACGCTGCTTAGCATCTGCTGGCCTATGCCGATGATTCCCATATAAATCATAAACATAAAAAAGAACGGCACCATCATCTTGACCATACTTTGATTCTGGCTTTGCACCCGCTGCTCGTTTGTGGCGCCAATCTCAACGTGCTCGAGCGGCACATTGCGAATCTCATTGAGCAGTTTCATCGAGATATTCTGCACCTTGCATCTCTGCTCGACTACTGCATTACGGATAAATTCCTCAAATGCCCATACCGCGTCCATCGTCGTGGGCCTGGAATTATATGTAAAGATATGCGCCTTGCCCGCCCCTTCTATAACATTTGCGTCGATAACGATATAAGCTTCAGCTCTTCCCGAGCGTAATTGTTCTGTCCCAAGCTCCTCTGCCTTGTTTGCATCATCGGCAGTCACAGATTCTAAAAATATTTGTCTCCTGGGATTTGCCTTATTATGCTCACTCAATGCCGTCTCTATCGACCCGATTAATT
>Ga0105091_10000853_pt1 | contig 13176 bp, 18 predicted proteins | sample PPLLak1March2015_FD_87022 | JGI IMG/M metagenome (GOLD analysis project Ga0105091, IMG submission 87022) | Freshwater sediment microbial communities from Prairie Pothole Lake near Jamestown, North Dakota, USA - PPLs Lake P7 Core (1) Depth... | ecosystem: Environmental > Aquatic > Freshwater >... | reverse complement strand
GTGAACGTGAACATCACTGCAGCGTTGCCCCATAGCCTTCGCGGCACAATGATAGAGAGGGACCATTGAAAGAAAAATCGATCGATATCGCCTTTACTCCGGTGGACAATAACCGCCTGGCCAATCTGTGCGGAACCCTTGACGAGAATCTGAAACAGATAGAGACGGCGTTGGATGTAAGTATTTCCCGCCGTGGTGAGCGCTTTTCAGTTGGCGGTCGGCCGGCGCAAAGCCGTCTGGCTGTGCAAGCCCTGCAAATGTTCTATGCACAGGCCAGGCATACGCTGTCTGTGGATGAAATTCAGCTTGGCTTGATTGAATTGAATAGTGATGTCGAGTCCGAAGGTGCCGTCGACATGGTGCCCGTGCTGATGACGCGCAAGCATGACTTGCGCGGGCGTACCCCACGCCAGAATGTATATTTGCAACAGATTCAGGAGCATGACATCAGCTTTGGCATCGGCCCAGCCGGAACGGGGAAAACCTACCTCGCGGTTGCCAGTGCGGTGGATGCCCTGGAGCGTGATGCGGTAAAGCGCATTGTACTGGTACGTCCTGCCGTGGAGGCGGGTGAACATCTTGGCTTCCTGCCCGGTGATCTGGCGCAAAAAGTCGATCCCTATTTGCGCCCCCTGTATGACGCCCTTTACGACCTGATGGGCTTCGACCGGGTGGGTAAGCTATTTGAGCGTGGAGCGATTGAAATTGCCCCCCTGGCTTACATGCGCGGACGCACCCTGAATCATTCCTTCATCATCCTGGATGAAGCGCAAAATACCACGCCTGAACAGATGAAAATGTTTTTGACGCGCATCGGCTTTGGCACCAAGGCCGTGATAACGGGCGACGTGACGCAGGTTGATCTGGCAAAGGGTCAGAAGAGCGGACTGGCCAATGTTCATGCCGTTTTGGGCAAGGTGCGGGGCATTGCTTTTACTTTCTTCGAGTCAGAAGACGTGGTGCGCCATCCATTGGTGCAGCATATAGTTAATGCCTATGCGCGCTACGAAGCGGATAACAAATGACTGCCAGGCGACTGAAAATGAGACTTGCGGTGCAATATGCTTGCAAGCAAGCTGACCAGCCCACGCGTGCCCAGATCCGGGCCTGGGCATTAGGCGCACTCGAGGGCGAAGCCGAAGTGACGGTGCGCTTGGTCGACGCGGAAGAGGGGCGCAAGCTTAACCGTGAATATCGCGCCAAGGATTACGCCACCAACGTCCTTTCCTTCGTTTATCAGCAGGGGGAATTGTGCCAAGGCGATCTGGTGTTGTGCGTGCCTGTGGTGAAAAGTGAAGCTGCCGAGCAGGGCAAGAATATCGAGGCTCATTATGCCCACCTGGTGGTCCATGGCATGCTGCACTTGCAGGGTTACGACCACGAAAATGAAGATCAAGCGCTGGCTATGGAGGCGGTGGAAACCCACATCATGAGAAAGCTCGGTTATACTGACCCCTATGTTGTTTAGAGAGGCAATGCAGTCGCATGGATGAACCTGCCAAACCGGGCTGGTTGGAACGCTTGGGGGCGTGGCTCTCGCCTGAACCCGACAACCGGGAAGAGCTAGTGGAGATTCTCAACACCGCCTATCAGAAGAACCTGCTCGATGCCGATGCGCTCTCCATGATCGAGGGCGTACTGCAGGTGTCAGAGATGCAGGTGCGCGACATCATGATTCCGCGTGCGCAGATGGATGTGATCGATATCGCGGATGCGCCGGAAGTCTTCATCCCCTTCGTTATCGAGACCGCGCACTCGCGTTTTCCCGTAATCGGGGAGAATAAGGATGACATCATCGGCATCCTGCTCGCCAAGGATCTGCTGCGCTATTATGCCGGCGAGGAATTTGACGTTCGCGACATGCTGCGCCCGGCGGTGTTCATTCCGGAGGCCAAGCGGCTCAACGTGCTGCTCAAGGAATTCCGCATGAACCGCAACCATATCGCCCTGGTAGTGGACGAATATGGCGGCGTTTCTGGCTTGGTGACCATTGAGGATGTGCTGGAACAGATCGTGGGGGAAATCGAGGATGAGTATGACTTCGATGAAACCGAAGACAATATTATCCAGGATCGCGCCGGAGCCTACCGTGTAAAGGCGGTGACTGAAATTGCCAATTTCAACGAAGTGCTGGGCACGACATTCAGTGACGAGGACTATGATACCGTGGGCGGCTTGGTGGTGAGCAAGTTCGGCCGCCTGCCCAAGCGGGGTGAAGTCATAAGCCTGGAGGGACTAAAATTCCTCGTGCTGCGCGCTGACAGCCGGCGCCTGCATACCCTGTTGGTGGAAAAACCGGCTCAGGAAGTCTAGGCAACCCGCCTGAACACAATATCCCACACCCCATGGCCAAGCTTTAACCCGCGCTGTTCGAATTTCGTCAGCGGACGGTAAGCTGGCCGTGGAGCATAATCTTTCGCCGTGTTGGCAAGGCGTGGCTCGGTGCTGAAGGTCGCCAGAATATGCGTTGCATATTCTTCCCAGTCTGTCGCCACGTGCAGATAACTCCCCGTTTTCAGCCGATCGCACAATAGTGCAACGAATTCCGGTTGGATCAGCCGTCGCTTGTGATGGCGCTTTTTTGGCCATGGGTCGGGGAAGAAGATATGCACGCCGTCCAGCGTGTCAGGTTCCAGCATGACTTTCAGAACTTCTACCGCATCATGCTGGATGATGCGGATGTTGCTCAGGCCAGATTCCTCGATCTGTTTCAGCAGACTGCCGACCCCGGGGGTGTGAACCTCGATACACAGGTAATCGTTTTCAGGGTTACTACGTGCGATTTGTGCCGTACTGTCCCCCATGCCAAATCCAATTTCCAGAATCTTTGGCGCACTGCGGCCAAAGGCATGGTCCAGGTCCAGTATTTCCAAATTAAATGGAATGCCGAGCCGGGGCATCAGCGTTTCATGGGCCCGGCCCTGGGCTACGGACATGCGGCCCTGGCGCAGCACGAAGCTGCGCACGGGGCGATGTAGGGTATCGTTCATGGCTGGGCTTACTTGCCGATGAGGCCGGTGGTGGGCGAGCTGGGGCTGGCGGAATAAAGCTTTTTCGCCATGCGTCCGGCACGAAAAGCTTCGCGCCCCGCTTCCACCGCCTTTCTCATGGCTGAAGCCATGAGCACCGGGTCTTGCGCTGCGGCGATGGCGGTGTTCATCAACACCCCGTCGCAACCCAGTTCCATGGCGATCGCCGCGTCCGATGCCGTGCCCACACCGGCGTCCACGATGACCGGCACCTTGGCGTTGTCGATAATGATTTGCAGGTTCCACGGGTTAAGGATGCCCATGCCCGAGCCGATCAAAGAAGCCAGCGGCATCACTGCCACACAGCCGATTTCCTCAAGTTGCTTGGCAATAATGGGGTCGTCCGAGGTGTAGACCATTACCTTGAAACCGTCCTTGACCAGGATTTCTGCCGCTTTCAGCGTTTCCATCATGTTCGGATAGAGCGTTTTCGGATCGCCCAGCACCTCCAGCTTAACCAGATCATGTCCGTCCAGCAGTTCGCGTGCCAGGCGCAGGGTGCGGATGGCATCGTCGGCGCTGTAACAGCCTGCGGTGTTGGGCAGGTAAGTGTATTTAGAGGGTGGTACAGCATCCAGCAGGCTGGGTTCGCCAGCATTCTGGCCAATATTTGTGCGGCGAATGGCTACCGTAACGATTTCGGCGCCACTGGCTTCAATGGCGCGCCGGGTTTCGTTGAAATCCTTGTATTTTCCGGTTCCCACCAGCAGACGGGAGGTGTAGCTGGTTCCTGCGATGATCAAGTTGTCCATAAATTCCGCTTGGGTAAATTAGCCCCCGCCGACGGCCACGACAATTTCAAGCCTGTCGCCGGAGGATAGAGGGGTGTCACTGAATTGGCTGCGCGGCACGATATCGCCATTGCGTTCCACGGCGATGCGCTTACCGACCAGGTCGAGATGCTCTACCAGTTGGGTCACGCTGAGCGGTCCGGAAAACTGGCGCGGCGTACCATTGATGGTGAGTTCAATCACGGCATACTGCCTTGCACATTAAACAAAATGCAATTTTATCACTCTTGCCGGAATGCAGGCATTACCTCTGTGGCGATGCAACGCAAGGATTCCTGGGCGACCTCGGTTTTTACGGCACCAGCGCCGACTGCGCACAAAATATGCGTGACGCCGGAGGCTTCGAACTTGCGCAACTGCTCGATGCATTCCGCCGGTGTGCCGACCACCGCCATGCCGAAATTTTCCAGCAGCGTCAGGTTGATGCCGAGTTTCATGGCTTCCCGGAAGCGCCCCAGTTCGCGGAATTGTTCATAGCTCGGATAAAGTTTTTCCAGTACTGGCAAAGCGGTTTTGTACAGTTCGCGGTAAAACCAGGTCAGCGATTGTTTTGCCAGTTGCCGTGCGCGCTTGCCATCCGGCAGGCACAGCATGGCTACGGCCATGCCGATGCGCGGAGGAGTGGAACCGCTCCATGCTCCCAGATAGTTCTTGATGTCATGCCTGGTCATTAGCCAGGGTTTGAACGGCCCCACCAGCATGCCCAATCCCTGCTGCGCTACCCAGGCGAAGCTGTCCGGGCTGACTGCGGCAGACCAAAGCGGCGGATAGGGGATTTGTAGTGGATGGGGCAGAATGTCCACCTGATCCAGGCGGTGATGGGTGCCGCGGAAACTAACCGGTTCGCGCATGAAGCTGGCACGCAGGATATCCAGCATTTCGGCGGTTAGCGAGCGGCTGTCCGCCATTTTAACGTTGAAAGCCTTGTATTCGTCAGGTGAAAAGCCTCGCCCCAGGCCCACTTCGATGCGGCTGCCGCTGAGGATGTCGAGTGTGGCGATGCTCTCGGCCACATGCACTGGGTGGTGATAGGGCGCAGGGACAATCCCCATCCCCAGCCTGATCCGTTGGGTGCGTTGGGATAGGGCCGCCAACACCAGTTCCGGCTTGGAACAGTGGGAATATTGGCGCATGAAATGGTGTTCCACCATCCAGGCGCAACGAAATCCAAGTTGGTCAGCCAGTTCGACTTCCGCCAGTGTGTCAGCGTAGGCTTTGCTTTCTGACCGATCGAGAAAGGGCGGCATGGCAATTTCATGAAAAATGTCGAATTCCATGTTTCGCATAATGCCAGTTCAGCACGCAAATACCAACTACACATAATGTTGAGACATTCTGGTTTGAACTGGCTGAATGGAGTAAAATTTCATCCCTTTCCAAGCAAGTCCGGTATTTTATGTCCAGTGACAATCTGGTCGAATTCCAAAACGTCAGTTTTGCCTACGGCAAGCGCCCGATTCTCAAGGGAATCAACATGACCGTGCCGCGCGGCAAGGTGGTGGCGATCATGGGCGGCAGTGGTTGCGGCAAGACTACGCTGTTGCGCTTGATCGGTGGTCAGATCAGGCCGTCCCAAGGCAAGGTTGTGGTAAACGATCAGACGGTGCACGAACTCGATGCTGATGGCCTTTACCATCTGCGTCGCCGCATGGGCATGTTGTTCCAGTTCGGGGCATTGTTTACCGACATGACCGTATTCGACAATGTGGCATTCCAGATGCGCGAACATACCGAGTTGCCGGAAAGCGTGATTCGCGATCTGGTATTGATGAAGTTGCATGCTGTTGGCTTGCGTGGTGCACGCGACCTGATGCCGTCCGAGCTTTCTGGCGGCATGGCGCGACGCGTGGCGCTGGCCCGTGCGGTGGCGCTGGATCCCATGCTGATCATGTATGACGAGCCTTTTGCCGGCCTTGATCCGATTTCACTGGGGGTGGTCGGCAATCAGATTCGCCGTCTCAACGATGCTCTGGGCGCGACTTCCATCGTGGTGACCCATGATGTGCATGAATCCATGGCCATAGTCGATTACGTTTATTTCGTCTCGGATGGCGTGATCGTGGCGCATGGCAACCCGGATGAAATGCGTGTTTCGGATAAGCCTTTCGTACATCAATTCGTGCACGGCGAGGAGGATGGACCGGTGCCTTTCCATTATCCCGCGGCAAGCTATGGCGCAGACTTGCGACTCGGAGCTGAAAATGCATAGCCGAATCGTCAAGGCAGTGCGTCGAGTAGGCGCTCGTGTGATAAATGCTGTGTGGCGCTTTGGCGTGGCGAGCCGATTCCTGTTTCTTACCCTGGCGTATTCTGGAACCAGTTTTAGCCGCTTACGTCTTATTACCAGGGAAATCTTTTCCACAGGTGTGTTGTCGCTCATCATCATCCTGGTGTCCGGCCTGTTTGTCGGCATGGTGCTAGGCATGCAGGGTTACGACACGCTGCAGCGCTACGGAGCAGCGGAATCCTTGGGTGTGATGGTGGCTTTGTCGCTGGTGCGCGAACTGGGGCCTGTGGTAGCCGCACTACTGTTTGCCAGTCGAGCCGGGTCGGCGATTACCGCGGAAATCGGTTTGATGAAGGCGACCGAGCAACTTGCGGCAATGGAGATGATGGCGGTCAACCCCATCGCCCGTGTGGTGGCGCCGCGTTTTTGGGCGGGCGTGATTTCCATGCCGTTGCTGGCGGCAATGTTTTCCGCCATGGGCGTGTTCGGAGGCTATCTGGTCGGCGTCAAGCTGATTGGCGTGGATGAGGGCGCTTTCTGGTCGCAGATGCAGAACGCGGTGGATTTTCATCAGGATATTGTCAATGGCGTGATCAAGAGTTTTGTGTTCGGTATAGCGGTAACTGCTATTGCGCTGTTCGAGGGTTATGATGCGCCCCCTACAGCGGAAGGGGTGTCCGGGGCGACTACGCGCACCGTGGTCACCTCGTCGCTGGCGATTCTGGCGCTGGATTTCGTGTTAACCGCATTCATGTTTCGGGGAGAAGGCTGATGGAGCGCACCACAATTGACTTGTGGGTAGGACTGTTCGTGATGATGGGCTTGGGCGCATTGCTGGTCTTGGCTTTCAAGGTCGGCAACCTGGGTGGCGTGGATATTGGCGAGAGCTATGCCGTGACCGCCAATTTCAGCAACATAGGCGGCCTCAAGGCTCGGGCCCCGGTAAAGAGCGCCGGCGTGGTGGTGGGGCGGGTGACGGACATCAGGTACGACATCGAGAACCATGAGGCCACAGTGACACTCAAACTGGACAAGCAATATCCTTTTTCCCGGGACACGTCGGCCAGCATCATGACTTCCGGATTGCTGGGCGAGCAGTATGTCGCCATCGAGTCGGGGGGGGATGAAGTCGTGCTCAAGGAAGGCGACAAACTCAAGATTACCCAATCGGCCGTGGTGCTGGAAAGCCTGATTGGGCAATTTCTCTACAACAAGGCAGCGGATGGCGGAGAGAAAAAATGAACAACAAATGCTTGGCGGTAGCATTTGGTGCCTGGACGGCATTTTCCGGGGTGTCTGCATCAGCGCAGACCGTCAACCTGCAGCAGGCAATCGACATGAGCCTGAGCGCCGATCCGCGTATCCAGGAACGCGAGCAATTGCTGGAACAGGCGCGGGCCATGCTGGAAGAAGCGCAGGGCAATAACGGCCTGCGCCTGGATGCCAATCTTTTTATCGGCCTGGCCCCCAAGGTTGAAGGCGGTTTCTACCAGGGCGATGCAACTTCAGGCACGACCCCACGTAGTGATGCCTATGACTGGAAGGGCCTGTCCGATTGGACCTCGCTGCAGTTCTCCATCGTCAAGCCGCTCTATACCTTCGGCAAGATCGAGAGTTATAGCGCTGCAGCCCAGGGCAATATCGATGTCAAGCGCCTGGATGTACGACTGCAGCGCGGCAACACCGAGTTGGATGTGAGCCGCGCCTACTATGGCTACCTCACGGCGCGCGATACGCGGCGCATGCTGGAGGATGTGTTGTCCAAGGTGAACGGCGCCATTTCGCGGGTAGAAAAGGAGCTCAAGGAAGATAGCGGTGAGTCGCGGCAATCCGACCTCTATGAACTGCAGGCCAAGCTTGGCCTGTTGAATAAATATCTGGCTCAGGCCCAGTCGGTGGAAACGGTCAGTTTGAATGGCTTGAAAGTGCTTGCCGGCGTTGGGCTGGAAGGCAAGCTGGCGGTGTCTGACGAGAGTCTGCAACCAGTGGCCTTGCCGACAACCAGTCTGGCGGATTATCAGGGTAAGGCCGTGTCGGCGCGTCCCGAACTTTCGCAACTCGAGGCCGGCCTGCGTGCGCGTCGCGCGCTGGTGGCCGCGAAGAAGGCGGAAATGTACCCGAATATATACGCCGGCGTGGTGGGGAGTTTTGCCTATGCTTCGCGTCGCGACACACTGGACAATCCTTACGTCTATGACCCTTTCAATCATGTTGGGCTGACTCCGGTGGTCGGGCTGAAATGGGATCTGGCCTTCGATGTTGTGCCAGCGCGTGTGGCTCAGGCGCAGGCGGAGCTTGATGCGCTGCTGGCGAAAAACCGCTTTGCGCTGCAGGGTATCCCGTTCGAGGTGGCGGAAACCTATACCAAGGTCCAGGCTTATTACAAGGCGCAGCAGGATCTGGGAATGGGAGCGGCGGCGGCACGGCGCTGGATGGTGGCCTCCTATGCCGACTTCAATGCCGGGCTGGAAAAGTCCGACCGCGTGAGCGAGGCCTTGAAAACCTATGCTACGACCCAAGCTGAATACCTGTTGACGGTAAACGACTACAACATGTATGTGGCTCAATTGGCCAAAGTGACAGGAGATTACAAATGATGCGGAAAATTCGGAACGTGTTGTTGGCCGCTTCCCTGCTCGCTGGTTGTTCTGCCGTGGCGGCCGAAATTCCCCCGGATGTGCTGGTGAAGAACACAGCTCAGGATGTGCTGGCCATCATCAAGCAGGATCAGGACATTCAATCCGGCAATACCAAGAAGGTGCTTGAACTGGTGGATGCCAAGGTGCTGCCGCACTTCGATTTTTCCCGCATGGCGCAACTGGCGGTAGGGCGCCATTGGCCCAAGGCTACCCCGGTGCAGCGGCAGGCATTGATCAGCGAATTCCGCACTCTGTTGGTGCGTACTTACTCCAACTCCTTGTCGTCCTACAAAAACCAGACCATTGAATACAAGCTGCTCAAGCTGCAGCCCGGCGCTACGGATGTGACGGTCAAGACGGTCGTCAACCAGCCTGGTGGTCAGCCGATTCCGATCGATTACAGCCTGGAAAAAACTGGCAACGGCTGGAAGGTCTATGATGTGGCGGTAGATAGCGTCAGTCTGGTAACCAATTACCGTGGTTCATTCGGTTCTGAAATCAAGAACAATGGCATCGACGGCCTGATCAAGACACTGTCGGATAAAAACCGCCAGGAAACGAATGGCAACGAAAAACCAGCTGCCGCGGCAAAGAAAAAATGATTGAGCAGGTCGACGGCACCATCCGTTTTAGTGGCCCGCTGACCATGGTCACCATGAATGAAGCGCTGCTTGAGAGCGCTGAGCTGTTCACGCAGGAAGGGCCTTGGGAACTGGATTTCAGCGGCGTGGATGAGGTTGATTCGGCCGCAGTCAGTCTGTTGCTTGAGTGGGTGCGCCAGGCTGCGCAGCTTGGCCGCAAGTTGCGCATCAAAAATCTTCCCGACAATCTGCAATGCCTGGTGAAAGTTTACGGCCTAGAAGAACTTTTGCCCGCCGCGTAAGCGGTAAGGCGCTGTTTGTCCATGCTTCCCGCCATTGAAATCAGTCAGGTTCACAAGCGCTTCGGCAATGTCCAGGCGCTGCGCGGTGTTGATTTGAGCATTCAGCAGGGCGAGTTTTTTGCCCTGCTGGGTCCCAACGGCGCGGGCAAGTCCACCCTTATCAATATCCTCGCCGGCTTGGCCCTGGCTGATAGCGGCCATCTCAAAGTGCTCGGCCATGACGTGAGGACTGACTATCGCGCGGCGCGCCGTTCCATTGGAGTAGTGCCGCAGGAATTGGTATACGATTCGTTTTTCACCGTGCGTGAAATGCTGAAATTCCAGTCAGGATATTTCAATCTGCGCGACAACAATGCCTGGATTGATGAACTGCTGGAGAGCCTGGGTTTGGCCGACAAGGCGGATGCCTACGTGCGCTCCCTTTCCGGTGGCATGAAGCGCCGCGTGCTGGTGGCGCAGGCGCTGGTGCACAAGCCGCCGGTGATCGTGCTGGACGAGCCCACAGCAGGCGTGGATGTGGAGCTACGCCAAAGTTTATGGGCGTTCATCCGTCGTCTTAACCGCGAGGGGCACACCATCGTGCTCACCACGCATTACCTCGAAGAGGCGGAAACCCTGTGCAGTCGCGTCGCCATGTTGAAGCAGGGTGAAATTGTGGCCCTCGATACCACTGCCAACCTGCTGAACCGCTATGCGGCCATCCAGGTGAGCGTCAGGCTCGATCCGCCGCGCTTGCCTGATGTTTTGCAGCCCTTGCTGTGCGGGCAGGAAGGCGAAGAATTCAAGCTTTCCCTGAAACACCATGCCGAACTGGAAAACGTGTTGTACGCTTTGCGCGAGGCGGGAATCAGGGTGGTTGAACTGGAGGTATCCAAGCCTGATCTGGAAGACGTGTTCCTCAAGGTGGTGCAGTCATGACCGGCCTTTGGACGCTGTTTTACAAGGAGATACTGCGCTTCTGGAAAGTCAGCCTGCAGACCATCCTTTCCCCGGTGGTGACGACCTTGCTCTACCTGCTGATTTTTTCCCATGTATTGGAAGAACATGTCCGTGTTTATCCGGGCGTGAATTACACCGCGTTTCTGGTTCCCGGTCTGGTGATGATGGCGATGTTGCAGAATGCCTTTGCCAATAGCTCGTCCAGTCTGATTCAGTCGAAGATGAACGGCAGCATCTTGTTTATCCTGTTGCCGCCACTGGCTTACTGGGAGTTCTTCGTTGCCTATGTGGCAGCCTCGGTGGTGCGTGGCTTGGTGGTGGGTCTGGGTGTCGGGCTGGCCGGTTTGTGGTTCACCGCCATGCCTTTCTCCCATCCGCTGTGGATATTGGCGTTTGCTTTGCTTGGCTGCGCAATGCTTGGGGTGATGGGTATTATTTCCTCATTGTGGGCGGAGAATTATGATCAGATGTCGGCGGTGCAGAATTTCATCATCGTGCCATTAACCTTCCTCTCCGGGGTGTTTTACTCGATCAATTCCCTGCCGCCTTTCTGGCAGGGCGTGTCGCGCTTCAACCCGTTTTTCTACCTGATCGACGGTTTTCGCTATGGTTTTTTTGGCACGTCGGATGTTTCGCCGCTCTTTGGACTGTCGATTGTCGCCACCTGCGTTTTGGCATTATCATTGGCCACTTTGCTTTTGCTCAAGAGCGGATACAAATTAAGGAAATAGATGATTACCAAGGAAGAAATCAGGGGCCATATTGAAAGTGGGCTGAAGTGTGACCATATCGAGGTATTGGGCGACGATGGCCAGCATTTCGAGGCGGTCGTGGTTAGCCCCGAATTTGTCGGCAAGAATATGGTGCAGCAACACCAACTGGTTTACAAAGCACTGGGGCACAGGATGGGCGGTGAAATTCACGCCCTGTCATTTAAAACATTAACGCCCGAGGAATGGCGCAAGCTTTCCGCCGCCTGAGCGGTCGGGTCGGTTAAATAAACTCAATATAGGAAATGTCATGGATCAAGTCGTTCTGGATCGTATCAAGCAGATTGTGACCGAACACCCGGTGGTGTTGTTCATGAAGGGCACGCCGAAATTTCCGCAGTGTGGTTTTTCCAATGTCGCGGCACAGGTGCTGACTGCCTGCGGCACCGAGTTTTTCGCCGTCAATGTGCTGCAGGATCCCGAGATTTTCGAGAATCTAAAGTATTACGCCAACTGGCCGACTTTTCCGCAGATTTACATCAACGGTGAATTGATCGGCGGCGCCGATATTTCCAAGGAAATGTACGAAAAAGGCGAGTTGCAGCAACTTCTGGCCGGCATCAAGCAGGCCTGATCGATGGATAAACTCGTCATTCAGGGCGGAGTTCCCCTGGTCGGAGAAGTTCGCATCTCCGGCGCCAAGAATGCCGCACTGCCGATTCTGTGCGCCGCACTGCTGGCGGAAACGGACACCTTGCGGGTGGGTAATGTGCCGCACCTGCACGACATCACCACCATGATCGGATTGCTGGTGCAGATGGGCATGGGGGTATCGGTGGATGACAAGCTGGGCGTAGAGCTGGATGCACGCAACATCAACAATCCACTGGCGCCCTATGAACTGGTGAAAACCATGCGCGCCTCGATCCTGGTGCTCGGGCCGCTGCTGGCACGTTTCGGCCAGGCGCGGGTGTCGCTGCCAGGCGGTTGCGCCATCGGCTCACGCCCGGTTGATCTGCATATCAAGGGGCTCGAAGCAATGGGCGCCAGCATCTCCATCGAGCACGGTTACATCAACGCCAGTGCGGGGCGGCTCAAGGGCGCGCGCATTTTCATGGATCTGGTGACCGTCACCGGCACCGAGAATCTGATGATGGCCGCGGCGCTGGCCGAAGGCACGACAGTGTTGGAAAATGCCGCGCGTGAACCGGAAGTGGTGGATTTGGCTAATTGTCTCAAGGCCATGGGGGCAAACATCGAAGGCGCTGGCAGCGACGTTATCACTATTCATGGCGTGGAACGTCTGCATGGTGCCAGCTACAGCGTCATGCCGGATCGTATTGAAGCCGGTACTTTCCTGGTGGCGGCTGCCGCCACGCAAGGCAAGGTGAAACTGCGCAACGTCCGCCCTGACATTTTCGACGCTGTGCTGGATAAATTGCGCGACGCCGGTGCGACTATTGAAACCGGTGCTGACTGGGTGAGCCTGGAAATGCACAGCCCGATCAAGTCGGTCAATATCCGTACTGCGCCCTATCCGGCTTTCCCCACCGACATGCAGGCGCAGTTCATGACGCTGAACACCGTTGCCCAGGGCGCCGCAACCATGACCGAAACGATTTTCGAAAACCGTTTCATGCACGTTCAGGAGTTGCGCCGGCTGGGGGCCGACATCGAGGTGGAAGGCAATACCGCCATCGTGCGCGGCATACCCGAATTAAGTGGCGCAACTGTCATGGCGACCGACCTGCGGGCCTCCGCTTCGCTGGTGATTGCCGGGCTGGTGGCGCAGGGGGAAACCACGGTGGAGCGTATTTACCACCTCGACCGCGGCTATGAATGTATTGAAGAAAAACTGTCCCAACTCGGGGCGCGAATTAAGCGAGTGCACTGAACATGATTACCATCGCCCTCTCCAAGGGACGCATTTTCGAGGAAACCACGCCGCTGCTGGCGGC
>Ga0105091_10000852_pt1 | contig 13194 bp, 18 predicted proteins | sample PPLLak1March2015_FD_87022 | JGI IMG/M metagenome (GOLD analysis project Ga0105091, IMG submission 87022) | Freshwater sediment microbial communities from Prairie Pothole Lake near Jamestown, North Dakota, USA - PPLs Lake P7 Core (1) Depth... | ecosystem: Environmental > Aquatic > Freshwater >... | reverse complement strand
CAACAATGGGATCACCATCCACAGAGGAAGCAACAATGGGATCACCATCCACAGAGGAAGCAACAATGGGATCACCATCCACAGAGGAAGCAACAATGGGATCAGAATCATGAAAATAAAGCAAATTTGTGTACGCTCCGAATGGTTGACGCTCCAGTTTTTCTTTGTGATTTTAATATGACTATATAATCTGCAGACTGCTTTATAGATGCAAAAGGAAAAATTAAGGTCCTTCGAGATAGCTGTTGCAGAAATCAGCTTTTTGATTCACGCGACCGAGGATAAAGATCGAGTGATTAATCAGGTGTCATCAGTTCTAATTGTCGACAAGGATGAATTTGAGTCAGAAAACCTCCTTGGTCATTGGGGGAATCAAATCGAGATGATTAAAGGTAGCCTAAAGGGAAAATTCGCTAATGACATTGCAAGCAATATTCTCACCTCCCTTGATACTTATGATCGAAAGAAAATACTTTACTCTTTGGACGATTACGTTGATGACAAAGGGACATTGTATCTCCGTCTCGATAAGCAAAAGATTTGTGAGGGCAAGATTGAGCTTTCAGACATAGATTCTCTTAAAATGAAATTCAAACCGAAGCTATTTTTTAGTAGAAGTAAGCAAGATTACATTCTAGAATATGGGAGGCTTTTAGGTTCGAACGATTAGATCTCCATGTACTAATTCGCGATCTTCAGTCAGTTATAAGGTTTAAAGATCTGCTCGGGCTGAAGATAATTGGTGCTGAATTTAGTACTGGTATTGGTAATAGTACTAATGGTGTGGAGGCAAATGTAATACGTCTGTTGAAGAAAAAGCCTTTAGCCTCTACTACATTTCCTTACTTGGTTGCTTCAAACAATTACCACGACTTAGCCTCGAAAGACTTGGATCTTGTAGAGATAACAGATATCGATCAACAATTTTATGAAATGCTAAAGCATACACCTTCAAAAAAACTAGGCATTGAGATTACTGTTAGCAGGCTACGTGCTACCAATGGCCAAAAGCTTGCAAAGAATATAGCGCTTATCAAGGCAATTCACAGTCTCACAGAGAAGTACGGTAATCAACTAGTTCTCACCAGTGGTGCTTCATCGGTATTCGAAATGGTATCAGGAAGATGTTTCGATGCCTTGCTCAAATTATGTGATATTAAACCTGAGACATATTGGATTAGTTTGAATAATTGGTTAGAGCATAAGATTAGCATGAGATGTTATGCCTGTGACGCTTAAGAGAAGATACAAGCGTAGATACATATTAGTATTATGTAATTCCTCATCCGAGGAGCTTATCTCAATCACAAGAAGTAAGGCGGCAGACATGTTCGGCTACGTTTTAGCTCAAAAGGCATTCCTAAAATTAATAGACAAGATTGGGCCTGACTTACACGTGATCCGATGCAGGTCAGAGTTTTTGGGAGAGGTTTTGTGTGTACTTACCTTGATCGACAATGAACATTCAGCGGTGGTCTTGGACATTTCAGGGACATTAAGGAGTTTGAGGACTCGTGTCGTGATTAAAAAAAATGTTCTTGGAACTGTCTTAGGTACCATTACTAAGTCTTAGATCGCACTTTTAGAAAATAATGATGATTCGGCTCTAAACGTTGCCAATTACAATCACTTCTACGCCTAATTGCTAATACGTAAGATGAGATAGTGTATTACATCTTATGTGAAACTGTATCCCGCGGGCAGGATTTGCTCCAAAATGCAATTCTGCATTATTGATTGAGCCTGCGACTCTTCGGTTACTGCTAACATGTTAGCCCGATAGGCTGCTTCACGCGGTCAGCACCAACATTTGCCGACATCTACAGCCGAAAGCTCTACCAGGCTGAGCTACCGCGGGATAATCCAATCGTCAAGTTCATGATATATAATTGTGATGCCGCTTGGTTCTGTTATCTATCTTTTCATAATCTTTTACACTGAAAGTTGATAATTGAATCGGGAACCCAATTTAGATCGAAGCATGGCTTCAAGAAAGCCTTTTGTTAATTTGTTCAAGAAGATCCATTGCGATATATGTTATCACTCTATCTGATCCTGCACGCTTGACCGAGATCAGCGTTTCAACTAACTCGTCAGATCCGTCACGTATTTGTACTCCTATTTTCTCCCCCATCATGAGCATCAAATATTCTCCAGAAACCACTTGAACCACCAATGGTACATCAATCATTTTTTTGACTTCGTACACCAAATCTAAATACCATAAAGTTGGTTTGATCATCACCATATTTGCACCTTCGCTGATATCTTGCTCAATTTCTCGTATGGCTTCTCTTCTATTAGAATATGATAATTGATACGTTGATTTGTCAAATGCAATATCACGAGACTTACTCCTAGCGAAGGCAACTGATCTAAACGGACCATACAATGAGGACGCATGCTTTGCCGAATAGGACATTATTTTGACGGCCCCAAAACCACAAGAATCAAGGGACTTCCTAATCGAATATACTTGCCCGTCCATCATGGAAGATGGTGCAACGCAGTCGGCTCCGCTATCTGCATGACTAATTGCTATTTTATCAAGTTGAGCAAGAGATTTGAAATTATCCACGTTATCTTGGCTATTGCCCGATATCCCACAATGTCCTGAAAAATTGTATTGACATACGCAGACATCGCTAATCACATTTACAGCGGAACCAATGTCTCGTTTAATCTCTTTAATAGCAACCTGAACTGCTCCAGATTTGTCTGCCGCCGATGTTCCATTCTGATCTCTCTTAGAAGGCAGTCCGAATAAAAGGACGTCGGTGATTCCATTCTTAATCAGATCATTCACAAGTAAACAGATCTCGTCATCTGAAGAGGCTAGTATCGGACCACCTTTTCTAATGTCGAAAATGAGATGTTGCAGGCTCCTCGGATAAACTAGAATAGGTATAATTAGGTCTGAGACCGTTAAGGACATTTAGCTACAGAATTTCAGCTTCCCACTATAATATCATATCATTCCGAGTTCTGTATCGTGCGAAAGTCATCAGGCTAGAGCTCGACAAAAAAAGAAGTGCATGGCAAGAATTAAAAATTTGAATCAGCATGCGTATTTCTTCTCTAAACGCTTGTCGTATCTGTATGCAAAATATTAAATAGCTAATACCTCATTGCCAATCGAAGGGATCATCTTGAGACTAACAATAGGAATCCCATCCTACAATGAAGGAGATAGAATCATATCGTTAATTAGATCTGTATATGAAAGTACGCTCAATGCAGATGAAGTTCGAATTAGTGAAGTAATAATTTGTGACCATTCTTCTGATTCGACACCTCAGATCTTAAGGTCGTTCATGTCTCAACACCGTTACCTACCGATACATTTAGTGCATCATGACGAAAGAGGGGGCGCTGCTTCGGCATGGAATGAAATTTTTTCCTTAGCTACAGGTGACATCATTGTGCTCTTCGACGCAGATGTCTTGCCCCTCAAAGAATGTATAGGTGAACTTGCGCCAAGTATGGCGAGCAACAAAGTAGGATTATGTGCATCAAATCCCATTTGCCTCAAACCAGCTTCGTCAACCGCAAGGGCTGCTTCGTTCATCTCAAGTTGGTTAGAATCTATCAGAAGGCGTGGACTTTCCCAATACACTGTTATGGGTAGATCGCTTTCTATACGCAATGACTTGGCCAAGAGGATTATTATTCCTAAAGAAACGATTGCAATCGACCTGTATCTGCAATGCAGAATTCTAGAAATGGGATATCACATCCTTTACAGAGAAAAAGCCAGGGTATATTTCACACCACCATCTACTATGAGGGACTTTGCATCCCAGGTCTTGAGGTCTAGGAATGGCCACAGACAAATTTCCACTCAGGTACGAAGGCTTGGAATCAAAGCTTCGCCGTGGTCAGTTTTGATGGCATCTATAAAGACTGCCTATGGCAATCCTATTAATGCTTTTTTTATGCTCCTATGTTCTTGCCTTCTCCCTTTCTATAGTTCGAGACTCCCCGGAACTAATTCGTACAAATGGGCGATTGCAACCTCCACAAAAGCTAAAGTGGCGGACTAAATAGCAATTTTTCATTATTCAGAATTGCCTTTCTGGACCTAAGGTTCCAAAGCGAAGTAACAAAATATCGTAGCATATAAATACTTTCCATAATAGAAAACCTCTGGGTTGGAGCACCAGCGAGATAGTGATCAGAGCTACTTGTGTATTCCACATCATGCGAGCCTTGATATGTCTCTTGAAAAATGGAAAGGCTCCCAGAGACCCAAGAGGGTGTACTTTGTAACTGCAACATTTACGGAAGAAACCAGGCTCTATTTCCCAGGCAGAGCAAATCATTATATCTTGATCTCGAATCTAGGTCAGCAAGACAAAGAGAACACAACGGAAATAATTTCCACCCAGGAGAGACACGTATTTGAGTTTAAGATAACTACTACTCTCTTTGAAAGACTATGTGAGCGACTTAACTATGTTTCCATTTATTTCATGAGGTACTCTTATGGACAGAAAGAACTGATCGACCTGGCCACTTCACTGGCGAAGAGAGACAGAGTAACAAAGGCCGCACTGGCGGAAATGACACTGTCCTGTTCAATGAAACCTAAGTTTAGCTTTCCCTATTCAAGGAATCTATTGATCCTTGAAGTAGATGGTGGTCGTACTCATCAGAGTGATCAAAGGTACTGTGAAAGGACTAGACGAGATGCAATACGAAAGGGTATATCCCTGTCTAACTTGTTTAATTTTTCCATTCTAGAGGAATTTAAGTAACCTGAGCAGAAATATTAAATACATCCCTTCAAGTTCCTGATACCTGATCGACATTGAGTAAGCCAATGGAATTGGGTAGCCTAAAAGTGGGATCCTATATAATAATCGACAATGAACCCTGTAGAATAGTATCTTACGACCATAGCAAACCTGGCAAGCACGGGTCAGCTAAGGCTCGAATCTCAGCGATTGGCGTTTTCGATGGTTCTAAACATAGTATGGTTTCGCCAGTCTCTGCTAACGTTGATGTGCCACTTATTGACAAACGGAGCGGTCAAATCATATCAATGTCTGGCCAGTCGCTACAAATTATGGACCTTGAAACCTTTGAAGTATTCGAGACTGACGCCGCTGATGATGAAATGAAAGACAAGATCAGGCAGGGCGGCGAAGTTGAATACTGGAGAGTGCTAGAACGAATTAAAGTAGTGCGAGCGAAAGGTTAGAACGGACAGAGGTTGTTCCGTGATGCAGCGTCACCCTTCTCTCCCAATCTAGTTGAGGGGTAGCAAACTATGATTATTACAAATCATAACTAGATTAATAATGGATCATCTTTAAAACCAATTCCTGCAAATAGGATACATTCTAAGTATCTCCGATTATTGCCAGCATAACTAAGATCTAATTCGAATACACTACGAACTGCATAGTAATATTCCCAGCGATGAAGCCGAGGCGTATTTAATGTACGGTGTCACTCCAACCAAAATGATTTTCAGATCGCTGCTTCACCTCTGGATTTTGACCCTATGTCTACGGCATCATCCAGATCGTAGACGAATATCTTTCCTTCTCCCTTGAGTCCAGTGCTAGAATTCTCTAGTATAGTGTTAATTATGCTATCTATGGCTGAGTCTCGAGCCACGACCACCAAAGTAGCGTTGAGATTGAATTCAGGGGTATAGGTGGACGTGCCTCTCCCAGAATGTAATATCGGACGTGGGTTCTGCCCTCTACCCTTTGACTCGTAATACGTTAGGCCTCCCAATCCCATATCCCTTAACGCCGAAAACACAAGTTCCAGACGTGCGTGTGGCAAGATTGCCTCTATCTTTTTCAAAGGTGGAGTCAATTAGCTAAACAATGACCTTTTATTAAAGTATTATGAGATTAGAATACGAGAGGAATTCGGAAATGACAACTAATTTGAAATCATCTGTTAATTTGCGGTACCAAACACAAAAGGAGAACGTCGACCACAAATTTGCTTCTTAAGAAAAATAAGTGCGTAGAATGTGGGAAATCATTTAGAAAAATCGAAGAGTTAATGCAACACCAACAAGTCGTTCATGGAAAAGACAAATCCTATAGATGTAACTCCTGCGGACTGGAATATTTTGGGATGGAACAAATGCGGGCTCACATCATGAAATTTCATAGCTACAGCAATAAGAGAATCTAACGGTTAGGCTATGAATTTGCAAAAAAAATTGAAGGGAAACACCCTAGAAGATTCCTGTGTAGCCTTTTATTAGTAAAGTAACAAACAATAAAATATTCGAAAGCTAAAAGTCGGTTGATGTCTAAAACCTGCATGAAATGTGGGAAGGATTTTGATGATTCCTCTATTACTGACCCGATGTCCCAGAAGTATCCTTCATGTCCGACTTGTTGGGCTGAATGGAACACTTATTCCGTGATGGTAATCAACGAACTGAGACTTGATATGTCTCTTCCCGAACATAGAAAAGCGCTACGCAAGCATGAAAGAATGTTCTTTGGATTGGAGAAGCCAGAGGAATTGCAAAAGAATCCCGACAACATAGATCAAAACAATTCATCACAACACTAGCGCTGAACGTACTTTCATAGGCAAAGTAAACATTGTATTTCTACCTAGATATTGATTGAGTACCACTTCAACAAAACAATCACGAAGTATAACCCTTTGATTTTCTTCTAATGATTGATAAGCTTCAAAGAGAACTTCAAAGTAATCCTTTTCGCATAAAGTAGGCTCCCTTTCGTAAATGTCTATAAATGCGGTAAATATAGTCAAGATTTCGTTGTTCTCTAGCCTTGATATTACTCCGAGCCAGGTTCGAATTACCTTCCTCAAGGAATCCTTTTCTGCCAAGGAAAGACCCATCAATATCGAGTCGATGAATTCTTCCCGCGCCTTTGAATCCTTGGCACAAAGCTCCTGAAGTCGACTTCTCATCATCGACTCACGTAGGAATTCAGGAAGCTTCAACAATATTAGAACAATATTCTCGGTAGGGTATTGCTGCAATTCATCATGCATATTTTAGTAATTTTGAAATCTCACTTATGTAAGATGGTATTTTGATCACCACAATAGTGCCATTTGCTTAAAATATCTGAGATCCTTACCTATGAGAGGGATGCCGTGCACAGTAATAGTAGGTGGATTTTATGGCGACGAAGGAAAGGGGAAAATTGTTGCATATCTAGCTAGGAAAGATAAAGCCGATGTTGCGGTTCGAGGCGGTGTAGGACCCAATGCAGGGCATACGATAATGTTCCATGGAAAAGAACATAAAACCAGAATGTTACCAAGTGCGTTAGTATGCAATCACACCAGACTTATGATCGGCCCAGGAGTTCTTATTAACGTGAACGTCCTCCTTGAAGAAATTAAAAATTTCAATACGAAAGATAGAACATTTGTTGATCCTCAGTGTGGCATAATAGATAGTACTCACATTGAAAAGGATGCCTCCGACCCAAATCTAAATAGGATAGGAACAACTGGAACGGGAACAGGACCTGCAAATGCCGACAGAGCGTTGCGAAAAGCTTTTCTTGCAAGGGATTCATTTGAGCTCTCGGAATATTTACAGGACATACCTAGTATTGTAAACAGCTCGATAGACAGTGATAAGACTGTTCTAATTGAAGGCACACAAGGTACGTTCCTCTCTCTTTACCATGGGACCTATCCTTTCGTGACCTCAAAGGATGTGACGGCATCTGCTATATGTTCTGATGTTGGAATTGGACCAAAAAAAGTAAGCGAGGTAATGGTAGTATTCAAGGCATATGTTACAAGAGTAGGATCAGGTCCCCTAGAGGGGGAACTGGAACAAGAAGAAACTACTTCAAAAGGATGGACTGAATTTGGTAGTGTCACGGGACGACTGAGGAGAGCCTCGCCTTTCAATTTTGAGTTAGCCAGACGTTCAATAATGTTGAACAGCGCCACACAGGTAGCATTAACGAAACTCGATATTGTTTTTCCTTCTGACGCAGGAAAAAGGAAGTTCAATAATCTGTCCAATGTGGCCAAAAGGTTTGTTAATAATATGGAAAAAGAAATAGGTCTAAAATTTGCAGTAATAGGAACCGGACAAGAACTTGATGACATAATAGATCGCAGATAATAGTTCAATCCAAATCAAGTCGAACCAAATCTCATACATTGTTAAGGTCCAAGCACTTGGTTTTGTGGTTTAATTTGCTAGAGGGAGGAAGAGAAGCTTAATTCACCTATCAAATCTGTAGCGTTAATATCCTCAAACCGACAAGAACTCGGCTACTTGAACTTGGCGACCTAAATATTGTCGAGCCATGTTGTCGAAAGGCAATACCATCAATTAAAAATAGAATAGCTCATCCTGACATTTTTAAGTATCCCGTATGGAAGCATCGTGTATTTTTTTCACATGCTTTTAATAGGATCTCTGATGAATCTATTTGAAATTGCGGATAAAATCTCCATGGTATGTTGAGCTTTCTGGGTTGAGGGACTTTGGCAGGCTTGTTTGTGCTCTGGAACGTGTACCTCTCCCGTCGTTTGCCCTTTCGCTGAATGGAGCTCCAGCCTTGGCAGTACAGGTCGATTTTGTGAATGGGAGACCTGTCATATTCTTTGTCAAGAATGAGTTTGGGAGGGTGGGGGAGTATTTAGCGTATCGAATTGTAGGTGAAGCGGAAGAGGTAACACTGGTCGATTATGTATCCAATCCCACTTTTGTCTATTCTCCAATTGTAAAGATCGATAAATCTCCCAAAAGTTTTTCGAGGTCAAGCAAGGTCACTTCTACGTTTGAGTATATAGCGATCAGACTGGCGGATCTTGCAAGTTTGTCCAAGGTGTGTGCCTACAAGACCATCTATGAAGAACCACCTTTACCTCTTTTGGTATTTGAACAAAAAATCGAAGGTCAAATAAAGTACATCATAGGAGCGCCGATGAGCGTAAGTGAGAGCGACACTTTCTCTTATTTCTATTATGTAGTTTTGGATGAAAGTCCAGCAGCATCATTCCTAAGATATTCAAGCCAGAAATCCGAGGCTACCTCATTTTACAACAGAATTGATGAACACGGCTATATATACCTCAAATTGATACGACTTGCGAAACCCCATCCATTAGTGAGATCCTTTGAGTTCAGTTGATGATTTCTCCTCTCGGATTTGGAAATCTTCCAAGAAAAAGCAAAGTAACATTATCTTGGCACTCGATCCCATCCAAAAAAATGACCTATCCAAATATTTGTTTGAAACTATCGATCTCCTAGAATCTGGCATTTGCGCCATCAAATTTAACCTTCATGTAATCGTACCTCTAGGTCAAGATGAAATGACTAAAATAATACAGGTGTGCCATTCATTTGGTATACAAGTAATAGCGGACATTAAACTTAATGATATCCCTTCGACCAATGAGATAGCCTTGAAATGCCTAATTGAAGAGGGTTTTGACGCAGTAATAGTGAATCCCATTATCGGCAGATTGGAGATAATTGAATTAGCAAAAAAAGCCCACTCACTAGGTGCAGGCATTTTAGCGCTAATCTACATGAGCCATCCGGGCGCCTCCCAAACGTACGGAATCCAAGTCTATGATAAGTCTGAAGAGAATGGAAATAGAAAAGTGCCATTATATAAAATACTTTTGAGGTATGCCAAGGAAGCAAGGGTGGATGGATTGGTTGTAGGAGCTACAAGGCACAACATAATAAGGGAAGTTGCATCAGCAAAACCAGCACCGATTTTCTCTCCAGGAATAGGTCGTCAGGGGGGTAGCATATCAGAAGCCTCGACGTATGGGGTAGATTATTTTATCGTTGGGAGAAGCATAATTCAGAGTGCAGAACCATTGAAGACCCTGGGTTTCCTCCAGGATAGTCTAAGAAAATGTTAGTGCCATGTTCATAATGTCTGCCTGCCTTTGACAAACTTGTTTGCTAAGATGAGAATATCTCTAGCCGATCTGTAAGTTAGAGCCGATAAAGCTGAAGGATAATCCGCCCAGAGAAAATCCTGATGTTCATTTGAGAGCTTAATATTTCTGGTTAGCGTTTGGGCAAGGTAAAAGCTGACCTTCTTTTGCACCAAATTTCCATCTCGTCTATAATTATAAAATATTGGTTGGATAAATCCTTCTACGAATTTCAAGTCGGTTATTCCAGTCTCTTCGAAAATTTCCCTAATGACAGTATCTACTTCAGTCTCCCCTGTTTCTATATTACCTTTCGGGAAGTCCCAATGACCTGAAGAATAGTGCAGCAACAAAAACTTTCGTTCAACATTTGTCAAGTATCGATAAAGAACTGCTCCCGCTGAATGCTCATTAATCATTTTTTGGAACGTTCATGACCAGCGAACAATCGTCCAAGTCTCAGCCTGCAGAAGTTACTCTGTTCACTATGCCAACCGCTACGCTGACGAAGGAGATCCATTCTTCGCCTACGATATATTTCATTTGGCAGTTTGGAATCGATGCAACATTTATCCATAAAATCAAATGTTACCTGACAATACAAATAGCATAATTTTCTAAAGACCATATTTTCTTACTCTGTTCTGATAAATTCTAATTGCTCTCATAAAGTCGATCTTCCTGAATTGAGGCCAGAAAACATCCATGAATACGATCTCGCTATATGCGCTCTGCCATAACAGGAAGCCGCTGAGACGCTTTTCTCCAGAGGTCCGTAGAACGAGATCAGGCTCTGGTTGCGGTAAGTGGGAAGTATAGAGGCAAGATTCAATCGTTTTTTCGTTGATATCCCCCACTCTAATTTCACCTGAGACGGCCATTCCAGCTATTCGCCTAATCGCATCAACAAGCTCCTTTTGACCGCCGTAGGCCACGGCTATATTTAAAAACATCGTGTCATATTCACAGGTTGCTTTTTCTAACTCGTATAGTATCTTTTGTAGCTTGGGCGGCACTAGCTTTACGTTCCCAATGGCCTTTATCTTCATTCTTCTTTTATGAATACGCGAATCATTGTAGAGCCTTTGCAATTTTATACAAAGTAGGTCATAAATATTGTTTATTTCTTCATCATCTCTATTGAGGTTTTCAGTAGAGAGGATATAGAGGGTAGTAATTCGAATACCAATGTCATGGATCCAGTTGAGAAGCTCTTCGGCCTTGTCTGCGCCCACAAAATGTCCTTTATCAACATTTAAGAGATTTAGTCTCGCCCAACGCCTGTTTCCATCCAGAATTATCGCGACGTGATTTGGTAACGGATTATGCAAAATGTGTGATTGAAGTTTTCTCTCATAATACTGGTATAGCCCGCTCAATTGGAGAAGAGTCTCAGCAAATGCCTTCCCGTTCTCAATTGTCTGCATTGGAGCCTATCCAAACAAGCGAAAGCCTCAACTGCGATTTTATTGTTTGGACCTAATTTAGGATCAGTGAGCCTAGTGTTTCAGGACTTCTCCGCCCTTTCTATTTCTAAAGTACTGGAACAAAAATGTAGCCGCGACAAGTGTAACTGCCAAACCAATCAGGATAGATGATATCAGACTAAAGGGATTTGCTCTCCCGGTAAGAATCGAAGTGAACTGAAGGACTGGTATATAAAGCAACGCCAGGACTACCAATCTGAGAATATCTGACATTGTCCTGATACTACCTTTGAACCAATTGCTGAGCAGCGAACCAACAAATATAGTAGCGATACCTATCCACAGGAGCGTAATTGTGCCTTGGATAAAAGACCCAACTATCATCCTATTCGTAATTATTGCAGTGATGCCGGAATTAGGTTCGATTAAATTAGAGGGAATGCTTGAAAATCCATTTACTATTGCAACCAGAATTATGAGTATTCCTGAGAAAACCGAAAATATTCTAATGAAACCAGAAGGTGTAGGCCTGCCTAACGACCCGATTGCTTTATCTAAATCAAAGGCTCGCATGATGAAGGCAATGCCAAGAATGCTTAAGGCAAGGGCAACTGCTTCCTTGGTAAGCCCAAAAACAGTAGCGACCCCCGTCGCAACCAACAGCGCTCCGGGAACACCCAAAAAGAATTTGGAATATCTTGGATCATACACTAGCATTTTTATATATCTGCCTAGAACCGCGTATGAATACTCCACACTCCTGCTATGCTTAATTATTATCCGTTGCAGTGAAATAATAGGCACTAGTGTTTGCAAAACAGGGACTACTGCTTCGTCATCTTCTCCGTCAGATACCAAAACAACCGCGTCTGCTTGGTACGAATTAATAATTAGTTGAACTTCTGAATAGATCTTTTCATCAGCCTCTATCCCTCTCTCATATCTTCCAGCTACCAGTGCGACCTCGGCATTATGTCCCTTAGATATCAACTCTTCATACGTTTTCACTGCTCCAAAGATAGCATTTGCATCAGGATCTTCAGGGTCTTCGATTGCCAAGCGTATCCCTGCATTTATGCATGAACTTCGTCCAACAATAGGCGTCTGCAGACCTCCCTTAGAGCCTATGTCGTCATCTCTATCAACACAAAGGACAAGAATCTTGTTATGTGATCCGGGTCTCTTTATGATTTCCTCTGAGGATGAAAGCAAACTCTTTCGATATCCTTTACTCTTACCGATTACATCTGGCATTTAGAGGGCACGTACAAGTTACAAGAAGGTTGAACCTCCTAATTAATCTGATCAATAAGAGATCTGAGAAAATAACATCTAAACATGAAACGGAAAAATCGACGACATTGAAATCTTCACTTCATTTTCAGACTGGTTTATGCAAATAAGTCATAGTTGATTTATTAACATGGGACTTTCATACATGAATTCAATGCGCGGAGATAGCCAAATTTATGCCGCCAGAACGACAAAATATAGTGACTCCCTAATGATAAGCGTCTGCGATGCAGATCTGGTTGGTAAAACATTAACTCAGGGAGAAATCGTCATTTCCTTGTCGCGAGATTATTTTCAGGAAGAAGTAATTGAAAAGGAGAAAGCCGCTTACCTTCTTAACAAGTGCTCTGTTGCCAATCTTGTTGGCGAGAGGATAGTCGCGATGGCCATTTCTATGGGACTAGCACGAGAGGTTAGTGTGAAACGAATCTGCGGCATCCCATTCTTAATGATTTTCAAGTTCTACCACAGGTAGAATTGTTGTTCGACTTTTTTTCAAGGCTGTTACTTTAATATATCTAACTTATCCAAATGAATGAACAGGGAAATACCAGGATTGAGCTTAGAAGATAACTTGGGAACGTCT
>Ga0105091_10000851_pt1 | contig 13198 bp, 9 predicted proteins | sample PPLLak1March2015_FD_87022 | JGI IMG/M metagenome (GOLD analysis project Ga0105091, IMG submission 87022) | Freshwater sediment microbial communities from Prairie Pothole Lake near Jamestown, North Dakota, USA - PPLs Lake P7 Core (1) Depth... | ecosystem: Environmental > Aquatic > Freshwater >... | reverse complement strand
CAGTCCGACAAGCTGAACCTCCGGGCGGCGAAGGAAATGGCCGAACACCTGCAGGCCGACGTCTTGCCCGAGTACCGAATCGGCTTGATGCATGGGCGTCTGAAGTCGGAGGAGAAGGACGAGCTCATGCGGCTGTTCAAGGCGGGCGAGGTCCAGGTGATGGTTGCGACCACGGTCATCGAGGTCGGAATTGACGTTGCCAACGCCTCGATCATGATCATCGAGCACGCCGACCGTTTCGGTCTGTCCCAGTTGCACCAACTGCGTGGCCGCATAGGTCGCGGACTTGACCCCGGCCTCTGCGTACTCCTGGCGGACGACGCTCACTCCCCGGAGGCACTCGAGCGGCTGGGAACCATGTGTCGAACATCGGACGGGTTCAAAATCGCCGAAAAAGACCTGGAGCTTCGGGGCCCCGGCGAGTTTCTCGGCACCCGGCAGTCGGGAATCCCTTCCTTTGTGTTCGCAAATCTGGTGCGCGACCGCGATCTGCTTGAACACGCCCGGTCAGAAGCGGACAATTACCTGCGAGACGCGCTTGACAAAGGTGGGGACGAGGGGGAACGGATCGGACACTTGGTTCGACAAATGAAAGACAGGCATGGACTCTTCTACACGGGGTAAGGTCAGCGCACGATGCGTGTAATTTCGGGTAAGCAGGGGGGTAGGCTGCTCGCACCAGTCAAAGGCCGCGTCCGGCCGACCAGTGATCGACTGCGGGAGACACTGTTCAACATCCTCGGGGAGGCGGTCGCCGGCTCGAAATGGCTCGATGCATTCGCCGGTTCAGGGGCGGTCGGTATCGAGGCCCTGAGCCGGGGTGCCCGCCACGTGGTCTTCAACGACACAAGCCGCGATGCGGTCCGACTGATCGAGAAGAACCTTCAAATGACGGGCATCGAGGAAGGATTCGAGATTCGGGAGCTGGAGGTTTTCTCGCTGTTCAGGCGCATCGATCTGTCCGACGTCGACTTCGTGTTTCTCGATCCACCGTATGATTTCGGCCGGTACGAAAAGCTTCTGGCGAAAATGTGCGCGCTGTCCCGGCTCAAACCGGGGGTGCGGATCATCCTGGAGGTTTTCAAAAAGACCGCGGTCGAGCCGCCGGAATGCCTGCGGTTGGTACGCCAGCTGGAATCAGGAGACAGCCATCTGCTGTTTTTTACAACTGACAACTGACAACTGCCCACTGCCCACTGACCGACTGCGCAGTGCGCAGCTGAGTGCCAGACGGTGCCAACCGGGCCGAAAAGCTGAACAGTGGCAAGTGGCGAGTGCATCAAAACGGCTCGATGTTAGCGCCAAACGTTTTGTGGATTGAGCCCCAAACGGGAACCCCGGCCACTCGCTACTCGCCACTCGCCACTTGCCACTTGCCACTTGCCACTGTGGTCAGTTTCCGACCGGCTCGTCCCACCGGAATTCCTTGTAAAACCGGCCCCGCATGTCTCCGAGCCAGGGATCCAAGAGCCGCTCGTTGAGGTCGATCTCGACCGTCTTGAACGCGCCGGGTTCCTTCGTCGCATAAAGAACTTCGCCCTTCGGATCCAGGATGCTGGTTTCCACGTCGTAGCCGGCCGACACGAGGTAGACATGGTTCTCTGCGGCCCGGGCTTTCATAAGCGTGTAATTTCCGCCCCAGATCGGGAGGAAGATGATTTCGGCTCCCTGGGCAGCCAAAGCTTTCGCCGGGTCGGTGAACTGCGAGTCCCAGCAGATCATCATACCGATTGTGCCGAAGTCGGTTCGGAAGACGGGCAGGTGGTTGCCGGGTGTCAAGCCGCCCTCAGTCTCCTCCCGGGGCAGGTGGACTTTGCGGTACTTCCCTGCGACACGGCCGACTCGATCGATCAGGACAGCGGTGTTGTAGATGGCGCTGCCCTCCCGCTCATAAAGGCCGGCAACGATATACATTCCATGCTGGCGTGCCTTGCCTCCCAACTTGTCCGTCGTGGGGCCGGGAATCGGTTCTGCAACGCTCGCGTAGGTCCCAGGGTTTCCGACGATCGTTATTCCTTCGCCGAGGCAGACGATGTCGGGCTTCTGCAGTGCGATCCGGTCAAGCGTGTCCAGGAAAGCCTGCACGCTGGCCTCCTTGGTTGGCATGTTACGAGGCCGGAGTGAGACAGCCCCCACCCGCACTTTCTTTCCGGGTGGTTGCGCGACCTCCTGGAAGGAGATGTCGTCCCACCAAACGGTACCCTTCGGCGCCCACCCGAGCAGCAACTCGATCTTGGCGCCCTTGGCAGACGCCGGGGCCGGAACCACCAGTGCCATCTTGTGCCAGCCGTCCCCGCTGGGTTCCGTCCGATAAACATAGTCGGGCTGGCCCACCCGTGAAGTGCCATCCGTCCAGTCGATCCGGGCGAGGAGCTGACGTCTCGGATCTTCAATTCCTTCGCTGCGCCAGTACGCCGTCAGGGAATAGAACCGCCCACCTGTTACTCCGTCTACCGAATAAACCCAGCCACCGTAAGCGGCTGGGTTTGCGTCGCCGGAGATGCCCAGCGCGTCTGGCGCGGAGCGAAAAGTTGCCGAATCCACGAAAAAACGAGGCGAGATTTCCTCCCGTGGCGACCATTTGTGCCAAGCTTGGGCGGGAGTAGTCCCGAAACTCTTCAACTCCAGGTTCAGGCCGTCGGAGAGCCCAACGTCCGACAGGCAGGCTATAAGCAGTGAAGTGAGGGAGGCAAACTGCCAAAATCGCGGTCTCATGCCTGCATTATGGCACAGCAGGACCAGGGTTCACCGGTTCAGGGTGGAGGGCACTGTCCAATCCCGAACCGTGCAACCGTGAACCGATGAACCGTCAAAACGTGTACCCGTGCGTCACACCTGCTCCGGGACGACGTAGGGGTGGCGGTAGCTGTCTTTGATCAGCTGGTTTGCCCAGGCACCGAGGTCGTTTTCGGACTTGCTCTCGAAACGTTCCTCCTCGGGAATCATTTCAAGGACTGGTCCGAGCACCGGAGTAACCTTCCCCATGTCGACTCCATTCGCCGTCAGATGCTCGCTGAACCGGGTAAACGTCTCTGTCAGATCCGCCCGGGATTTCAGCTTCTCTTGGATCTCGGCCCCAGTCAGCTGGGTGCCGAGCCGGTGAGTGATGTTGCCGAGGTGACAAAGGGCAGAGGACAGGTGGCCTTCCTGGATATCCGCGTTCAGGTCACTCGTCTTGCGACTTCGGACGGCCTGGATGAAATTGGCCACGTGGTCGTCGCCGCCCGTGCTGGCGAGCTGGCGCACGCGTTTCCCGGCAGGATCGTAAATCCAGCCTCCGCCTCCACCGCCGGCGAAATATCCGTTCTCGCATTCGACGACGAATCCGATGCGGATACCACGGTAGTTGGACATCGACTCGCTACCCGATGCCTGCGGAAGACCGCGAACTTCGAAGATGATCGGTGCGGGCTCGTAGTCGAGAACCGAGATCAGAGTGTTCGGCGTGGTGGCGTCGTCGTCGTAGCCGAACCTGCCGCCGATGCTGAAGACTCGCGGCGGTAATTTGTCATAGCCGCCCATCCATCGGCACATGTCCATCTCGTGGACGCCCTGGTTGCCGATATCGCCGTTACCCGTTGGCCATACCCAATGCCAGTCGTAGTGGAGTTCTCGCCGCCACAGCGGCCCTATTGGCGCGGGTCCGGTCCAGAGGTCGTAATTGATACCCGCCGGGATGGTCTGCGGACCTGCGACCTTGCCGATGCTGCGCCTTCTCTTGTAGCAAAAACCGCGTATCCGGAGGATCTTCCCCAGTTCACCTTTTTTGAGAAGCTGCGCCAATTCCTGAAGGGCGACATCGGACCTCGACTGCGTGCCGGCTTGAACGATTCGTCCGTATTTCCGACCCGCCTCCACGGCCTTCCGGCCCTCCCAGACACAGTGCGAAACCGGTTTCTCGACGTAGACGTCCTTGCCCGCCTGGCAAGCCCAGACAGTCATCAGGGAGTGCCAGTGGTTGGGTGTCGCGATCGAAATTGCGTCCACCTCTTTGCTTTCCAGAAGCTTTCGGATGTCCGCAAATGGCTCGACCTTCACGTTCTGGCCGGATAGGCCGGTGACCGCTTTGGCCAGCACGTTTTCATCCGGATCACAGAGGGCGGTCAGCCGGACGCCGGGAACGGCCTTGAACATCTCGATATGGTGAGCACCCTTGCCATGAAGTCCGACAACCGCAACTCTGACGGCGTCGTTTGCTCCAAGTGGAGCGGAGGCCCCGCGGACGGGTCTCGTGGCCGCGCCGACACCGACTAGACTTAGCGCAGCTGATTCGGTGATGAATTTTCGACGATTCTGAGTGCGCATTCGTTCCTACCTTTGCCTGGTATTAAGACTAAAGATTCTCATTTTGCCCTTTTTCCGAGGCCGTTGTCACATGGAAAATCCACAACGCGATCCGTCCGGGTCCGTAATGCGAGAAGCCAAACTGAATGGTGGCGGATTGTGCCCCATGGCCGAGAGACCGGTTTACCAAGGCGGTGGACCTGCCGTGGACTGCCGGACGAGCAGCCTTGGCGGGAAAACCCTGATTTCGGGAGGCTCTTTCGCCGCTTCGGTGCGCGAGGTTGCCTCGAGGAGGAGAGTCGCAGCTGCGCGGCCCAGTTCCTGCCGCGGCCAATCGATCGTTGTCAGGAATGGGTTCGGATGGTGTGCACCTTCGATATTGCCTGCGCCGACGACCGATATCTGCGCTGGGACCTGAAGCCCGGCGTCACGGCAGGCGTAAAGCGCGCCGATCGCCATCGGGTCGTTGGCCGCAAAGACGGCCGATGGCAGGGAACCGCTTTCGATCATCTGTTGCATCGCTTCCCGGCCGCTCGAGATATCGAAGTTACCCGGGACGATCCAACTCGGGTTGATCGCAATATGGTGATGCTTAAGAGCCTCCTTGTAGCCGTTGAGGCGAAGGAAAGCGGGGCTGATGCCCGGGCCCTGAATATGTGCGATTCGACGGTGACCGAGCTCAATCAAGTGCTCGGTCGCCAGGCGGGCGACGGCGGTGTCGTCGACGAGAACCGCTGGGAAGTTGCAGCGGGGGAAGAAGCGATCGACCAGCACAAATGGTATACCGCTCTGGCGCAGTTTCTTGAAGACCTCCGGGGCGCCCTGTTGCTGCTCCGAAGCGACGATCAGCCCCTCGACCCGGCTGTCCACCAGCATCCCTATCTCGTCAATTTCCTTCTCGGCGCTCAACCGGGAATCGCAAAGAAGGATATTGTAGCCGGCGTCTCCGAGCACATCCTCGATCCCTCGAGTGACTTCAGCAAAGAAGGAATGGGATATATCAGGGACCACGATTCCGATGATCGCGGTCTTTTGTGTCACCAGGCTTCTAGCCCACCGGTTGGGTCGGTAGCCCATCTCCTCGGCGCATCGGAGGACCTTTTTGCGCGTTTTGTCGCTGACTTCGGCGCTGCCCCTGAGCGCCCTGGAAACGGTCATCGCGGAAACGCCAAGCGATCGAGCTATGTCGACGATTGTTGCCCCGTTCCTTGGATTCGTCATGTTGCTCCTGATTTTACAACGGGCCTGTCCCGCTCTGGCGGTCGCATTTTTGCATTGTTAGCGTTAACAATCAAGAGAAAGCGATAGGGCAGCCGCTGGAAACCCGGGTGAGCGTCGGGCTAACATTGGAACCAATAGCTTTGGGAGGACTCGATTGAGCAGCAAAACGCTTCGTCAATGTCTCGACTACGAGCCGGTTATCCTGAATTTCGGAACCAGCGGCCGGCGCGGAAACGTGGTCGACCTGACTCAGTTGGAAGTCTACATCAACGCGCTCGCAGAACTCGAATACCTGAAATCTCTGCCTGGGCCCGACGGGGGAGTCAGCGTGGGAGATCCGTTCTACTATGCGTACGACCTGCGACCCAGCTCGGCCGGTTTTTCGAACGAGCAACAGGGCCGGGGGGAGCTCGCCCAGGCGATTGAGCACGCAATCGCCGATGCGGGCCTCCAGCCGGTCAATCTGGGCCGGATTCCAACGCCTGCCCTCACCTTTTACGCAATCGGCCAGGGCAAGGGGAGCATCATGGTCACCGGCTCGCATATCCCTTTCGAGCGAAACGGCTACAAGGTGAACACCAGCCGCGGAGAGCTCCTCAAGAAAGACGAGGCTCCGATCAATCGACGGGTCGAAGAAGTGCGGCGTCGTGTTTACGGCCAGCCGACGGGCGACTCCCCGTTCAACCAGCACGGAATGTTCAAAACCGGTCACCGGGACCTGGCGGTGGAGACAGATGTCGGCCGAAAAGCCTACATTTCGCGCTATCTAGATTTCTTCTCGGGGAAGGATCTCCGCGGCAAGCGGGTCCTGGTGTACCAGCATTCGGCGGTCGGCCGTGACCTCCTGGCCGAAATCCTCCGCGGAACCGGGGCGGAGGTCATCCCGATCGGTCGCAGTGAGGTGTTTGTCCCGATTGACACCGAAAACGTGGACGAGGAGCAGCTGGGGAGAATCCGTCAGCTCGCTGCAGATGCGTCGGCCGCCTGCGGACGCGTGGATGCCATTGTCTCCACGGATGGCGACAGCGATCGTCCCCTGGTCCTTGCAATGTGCCCGGCGGGGGAAGCGGGTGGGACAGCGCCCGACGTTAGATTCTTCGGAGGCGACCTCGTGGGAATGATCGTTGCGCAGTTCCTCGGCGCCGACAGCGTGGTCGTCCCCATCAGCTGTAACGACGGTGTCGATCGCGGGAGCCTGCGTTCGATCGTGGAACCAAAAACCAGCATCGGCTCGCCGCACGTGATCGCCGGCATGCAAAAGGCCCGGTCCAAGGGAAAACAGCGCGTCTGCGGCTGGGAGGCAAACGGAGGCTTCCTGACCGGATCGGATTTCGAGATATCCGGCAGATTGCTCAAGGCGTTGCCCACCCGAGACGCCATGCTCCCGATTCTCGCCGTGCTTTTTGCGGCGAATGAGAAGGGTATCCACCTCGTGGATCTTTTCTCCGGCCTGCCGGGGCGTTTCAGCAAAGCTGCCCTGCTTCGCGGCTTTCCAAGATCGACGAGCCTTCGCATTCTCGGTGAGCTGACCCCAGGCGGCTTCCGGGCGAAAGACGTCAGGTTTGAAAAAAATGGGCTCACCGTGAGGGACGAAGAGGCCGTGGAGATCCCGCCGGACCCGCAGCTTGATCGGGAATTGCTCGCGATCCGCGACCGATTGGCCGGTTTCTTCAGGCCTCAGGACAACTTTGGCCCGATTTCCGGGGTCAACTACATCGATGGTGTGCGGGTGTATTTTGAGAACGGCGACATCGCGCACGTGAGGCCATCCGGGAACGCCGACGAACTGCGAATCTACGCGGTTGCGGACACGCAGCAGCGGGCCGACGAAATCGCACAGATGTCAGTCACCGAGCCCGACGGAATTCTACGGCGATTGGAACAGGAGCTGGGGTAGGGGAGACGGGGAGACAAGGAGACAAGGAGAGGATACCTCTTGGAGCGCGGACGTCTCGTCCGCACTTGGAGCGCGGGCATCTTGCCCGCACGCCGGGCGGCCCGCCCGGCGTTGTATTTGCCCGGGGATCATCTGTTGCCGGTCGGCTGTGAACGGCGGGCAGGATGCCCTCCGCGCGGGCAGGATGCCCGCGATCCCAGTGCGGACGGGACGTCCGCGCTCCAAGCAGCCCTCTCCCCTCTCCCTGTCTCCTTGTCTCCTTGTCTCCTTGTCTCTCCCTTGGTCGCCCGACAGCTTGCGTGAGACAATTTTCTAAAGGAGACCTACCAATGCAATGGCGCGGCCGGAGAACAAGCTCGAACGTGGAAGACAGGCGGGGCATGTCTTTGCGAGGGGGTGCAGGCATCGGTTGTGGCGGCCTTCTGGTCGTGATCGTGCTGGCCTGGCTCACCGGTACGAATCCGCTCGAACTGCTGACCCAGGTTGATCAGTCTTCACCGGGAAGCGCTCCCGAGTCGATTCCGACCTCCCGGCCACAGGACGAGCTCGGGCAGTTCGTCAGCGTGGTCCTGGCAGACACCGAGAGCACCTGGCGGTCTCTTTTTCAGCAGATGGGCAGGCAATACGAGGAACCGAGGTTGGTCCTCTTTTCGGACTCGGTGAGCTCGGCATGCGGTCTGAATTCTGCCGCAGTCGGTCCCTTCTACTGTCCCGCGGACAGCAAAGTGTACTTAGATCTCTCCTTTTTCGAGGCACTTGACCAACGATTCGGGGCGCCTGGCGACTTCGCCCAGGCGTATGTGGTCGCCCACGAGGTCGGGCACCACGTCCAGAATCTTCTTGGGATTTCTGACCAGGTCCATTCCCGCCAGCAACAGCTCGGCCGCGAGGAAGCCAACGAATTGAGCGTGCGGCTGGAGCTGCAGGCCGACTGTCTTGCCGGGGTTTGGGGCCACACCGCCAATCGTCAAAGCCGGATGCTCGAGCCGGGAGACTTGGAAGAGGGCCTTGCCGCCGCCGCGGCTATCGGTGATGACACGATCCAGCGGCGGTCAAGCGGACGCGTCGCACCAGAATCGTGGACCCATGGCTCCTCGGAGATGCGGGTCGAATGGTTTCGCCGCGGGTTCGACACCGGAGACCCGAATGCCTGCAACACGTTCGGTGCTCAGGTAATGACGCGCTGAAACTGCGCACTGCGCACTGCCTGCTGCGCACTGCCGAAGAACACGGGAAGCTCGCCAACCGGGTCGAAAAGCGGCGGATTCCGAACTGCGAATCCGCCGCTTTTCGACCCGGTTGACAGGTTTTTGCCCAGGCTGGTCAGCGGGCCACTTTGCAGTGCGCAGTTGGCAGTGCGCAGTGGTATTCACCCCGGAAATGCCTTCCGGATCTGACGGACCGCCTGGCGCAGTCGTTGTTCGTTCTCCACCAGGGCGAGGCGCAGGTACCCTTCGCCTTCGGCGCCGAAGCCGATACCGGGTGCGACGGCCACACCGGCTTTCTCCAACAGCTCGAGTGCCAGGTTCATCGACCCCATCTTCTGGTAGCGGTCGGGAATGCGGGCCCAGACGAACATCCCGCCTTTTGGTTTGTTGACGGTCCAGCCGGCCCGTTCGAGAGCCTCGCAGAACACGTCTCGCCGGCGCTGGTACACGAGGGCCTGCTGCGCTGGATCGTCGCCGCAATCGCGCAGGGCAACAAGCGCCGCCACTTGGATCGCAGAGAAGATTCCATAGTCGTAATACCCCTTGATTCGGTAAAGCGCCTGCACAATCTCGGGGTGTCCGACGCAATAGCCTATGCGCCACCCGGCCATGTTGAAAGACTTGGAGAAGGATCCGAATTCCACTCCCACGTCGCAGGCGCCGGGCACCTGAAGGAAACTCGGCGCCACGTATCCATCGAATGTGATCTTGTTGTACGCGGCATCGTGAACGACCATGAACTGATGCTTGCGCGCGAGCCTGACCGCCTCTTCGAAAAGTGGGAGCGTTGTCACTTCTCCCGTCGGGTTGTGGGGAAAGTTCAGCAACAGGAGCTTGGGCGCCGGCAGGAGCGATCTGCACAATTCGGCCAACCGGCCGGCGAAGGTGTCGACGTCCTGCAGGGGAATCCCGATGACGTTGCCTCCTGCAATGATCGTCGCGTAAGTGTGGACCGGGAACGCCGGTGTTGGGACGATCACGGTGTCGCCCGGGCCGACCAGCGCGAGGCAGAGGTGCGACAGCCCTTCCTTTGACCCGATCGTGCAGATGACCTGGCTCTCGGGGTCCAGAACCACTGCATAGTCGCGCTCGTAAGTCTTCGCGATTTCGCGCCGCAAGTTCCGGAAACCTGCGGCCACCGGATAGCGATGGCTCTTGGGATCCCGGACTACCTCACACAGCTTGTCGGTGACCGCCGCCGGCGCCGGGTCCGTCGGGTTCCCCATCCCGAGATCGATAATATCGACCCCCTCCCAGCGTTTCTCCATCCGGAGTTTGTTGATGCTCCCAAACAGGTAAGGGGGAAGCAGACTCATCCGATGCGCAAAGCGAACCACGGATCCTTTCGACATGACTCCTCCGTTCCAGATTGCTGTCCAACGCGGAGGGCAGGAGGCGGGCAAAAAAAAGCCCCGGAGCAGGGTCCAGGGCACGAAAGGCAGCCATGGGCCCGTGTCCAGCCCATGGCGTCGGTTGTTTCCAAGCTATCCAGCTTCGACCGTCGCCCAGGCTGTGCCCGTAGCGGCGGCTGCAGCGGCCATCAATCGCATAATTTTCTCGAGTCGGAAAACCGCGGTATTTTGCAGAGATCCGGCCTGCGTTGTCAAGCTGGTAATTGAACGACCTCAAAGACCGCGAGGACCTCAGGGACGGCAAGGAGCAGAGGAATTTGTGCTCGGTGAGGGTCCTTATAACCCTTCGGTTGTTTCGGACCCGCCCCTTGCCCGGCCTGCTCCATCTGTGGCATAAGTAGCCTCATGCCGCGGAGTTAGTTGCGCGGTATGACAGGGGGGACATCGATGAAAGCCTTCAGACGCGGTCATACTTTTACCCGAACCATTTTGGTTCTCGGGTTCTTGGCGGCTGGTCTTTCTTTCCCAGGCGCAGTTGCCAGCGCGGCGGATCTGCCGGGTGCCAAAGACCACCCGCTTCTTAAACGTTTTGCCGGCTCCGAGATCGTCGGTTACGACCTCAAGCGATTCGACCAATTCCAGTTACAGACATCGACGTTCCAAAAATACGACCTTAGTGCGAAGCGGCGGGAATTCGTGAAACCGCCTCTGACGCTCGAGGGAGCACACACCCAGATCTGGTACGAATCAGCCGGTGCGACCAGTTCGACCGAACTGGTCAGAAATTACCAGAACGAGCTGCGAGCCAAGGGGTTTCAGATTCTGTACGATTCGACCAAAGACCCTCAGGCGACAAAATGGACTAACTTCCTCGCACCGTTTTCAAATTCCAACCTGAACACCAATCGTGGCTATTACATCTTCTACGCGGCAGAAAAACAGGGCATTCGGGTATCAAGCGCCAAGCTGACCCGCCCTGAAGGCGACGTTTACGTATACCTGACCGCCGTTGAGTGGGGCCAGGACGACCGTATTTACAAGGCCCGGAAAGGCGCCTATATCGCGGTCGACGTGATCGAACTGCAGCCAATGACCCAGAATATGGTGACCGTGACTGCTGACGAGATGGCAAAAGCGATCGGTTCGTCCGGACATGTCGCCTTGTACGGCATCTTCTTCGACACCAACAAATTCGACATCAAGCCGGAATCAAAGAACGCACTCGAACAGATCGCTGCCTTGCTCAAGAAGGAACCGGGTCTGAAGCTTCACGTCGTCGGCCACACGGACAATGTCGGCGGGTATGATGCCAATCTGACGTTGTCCCGTCACCGTGCGGAGGCGGTCGTCGCTGCGTTGACAAAGTCCCATGGGATCGCGGCGACCCGCCTGACCGCCAACGGCGTTGCGTACCTGGCTCCCGTTGCCGTGAACTCGACGGAAGAGGGAAGAGCCAAGAATCGGCGAGTCGAGCTGGTGCCTCAGTAGACCGTTGTGTGTGGGCCAAACACTATAGAGGAGAACTGTGAGAAGAACACTATTGCTGATGGCTTTAAGTTCTATCGCGGCGCTTGGTCAGGCGCTCGCTGCCCCTGCCCTTTTGAACCATGTCCAGGTTCCCGAACGGCATGAGACGCAGCTGAATTTCGTCTCGATGAAGCGGATCCCAGGTGCGGTTGTTACGGCCAAAGTGACATTTGAAGACCGGCAGTCGTGGATAGAGCTTTCGTACGAAAAGATGAAGCCGGCAGTGCTGTTTGGGGGCGACGTGACCAGTTACGTCCTCTGGACGGTCGGCCGGGACGGCAGCTTCGAAAACCTCGGCGAGTTGTGGATCCAACAGGATAAGGACAAAGACTCCCTGAAATTCTCCACGGGACTCCGAGGCTTCGCTCTCCTGGTGACGGCCGAGCCGTATTACCAGGTGAAGAAACCTTCCGAATTGATCATCACCTACAATGCGCCGAGTACCGATCCGCGCGCTCCTTCAACCAGCTTCCAGTTCGCCGACTTTGCGCCGGCGCCCCGAACGGGCTTCGATGACCTGTCGGCCGTGAAGTACGATTCGTCGAATCTGCTCGACCTCGCCCAGGCCCAGAAAGCGCACGAGCTGGCGACTCGTCTCGGTGCTCCGGAGCTCGCTCCTGTGCCGCTCCGCGATGCCGGAACCGCGTTGGCCCAATCCCGCGCGATGCAGGCGAGCGGCGCCCGTAAGGGAGCCGCGGAATACGCCCGTCGCTCGTACGCTCTGACCAACGAAGCGATCAAGGTCTCCCTGCGACGCATCGAAGAGCGCGAAGTCGAGGCCCAGCTGAACAAGCGACGCGCCGAGGTTGCGGCCATGGAACAGCGGGTCGCCGAGGCCGAGAAACAGGCGCGCACGACCGCCGAACAGGCCGAGAAGGCGCGGGCGGAGGCCACGCAGGCGGCCGCGCAGGCGGAAAGCGCGACGCGTAACCTGGCGAAAACCCGGGAGGAGATGACGGCCGCCACGGCGGAAAAGCAGCGGATTGAAGCCGAAAAGACCCAGCTGCAATCAGTCATGGAAGGCTTGCGGAACGAACAGGCCACGCTTCAAAGATCGATGCAGGCCCTGAACGAGGAGAAAACCCTCCTCAGTGGACGCCTGCAGGCTGCTCTTTCAAAGGTTGCAGACACCCAGCAGTCCGCGCGGGGCACTATCGTTAACCTCCCGGACATTCTGTTTGACGTGAACAAGGCGACGCTCAAACCCGAGGCCTCCCTTGTTATCGCTAAGCTGGCGGGCATCCTCCTCATCATGCAGGATCTGAACTTGAGAGTCGAAGGGCACACCGACTCCACGGGATCCGCTGAGCGGAATATGACGTTGTCGCAGCAACGCGCTGAATCGGTCATGAATTTTTTGGCCGGGAACGGAATCGCGGGCGAGCGGATGAAGGCAGTCGGATACGGCATGGACCGGCCGGCGGCCGACAACGCAACTGCCGAGGGCCGTCAGAAGAATCGCCGGGTCGAGATCGTCATCGCCGAGGGCGAGATCAAAGAGCAGCCACCGAGCCAGTAGAAAACAGGGGCAAAGGGGCAGAGCGAGCACCTGTGGGGCAAGGGCGCGCGATGGGTTTGTAGTACCGGCTTCAGCCGGTCAGACGGGTCGGCAAAGCCGGGGGCACGGGCTCGCAGACGCGGTCCGCAAGGCCCGCCTCAGGCGGTACTACGAACCTGTTGACGTCCCTTGCCTCATTCCTGCGCCCTTT
>Ga0105091_10000849_pt1 | contig 13219 bp, 12 predicted proteins | sample PPLLak1March2015_FD_87022 | JGI IMG/M metagenome (GOLD analysis project Ga0105091, IMG submission 87022) | Freshwater sediment microbial communities from Prairie Pothole Lake near Jamestown, North Dakota, USA - PPLs Lake P7 Core (1) Depth... | ecosystem: Environmental > Aquatic > Freshwater >... | reverse complement strand
CCCGGAGCGCAGTAAGCGGGCCACCCAGTGAACCCCTGGAGCTCGGTAGTTTCGAAGTGCCAAGTTCGGGCGGCGCGCCAACTACCGAGCTCCAGGGGTTCACTGGGTGGCCCGCTTACTGCGTTCCGGGCTGAAGCCCGTTCGCTCCGTGCGCGGCTCTCTGCATCCGGCGGTGGTCCCGAGATGTGTATAAAGTGTAGGGCAGAGGGAGTGCGATGCTTTATCAGCACTGCCGGCGACGCCGCTTTGGATCACCGCGGAGCGGAGGTATCTGCAGAAACGAGACGGGCTCGGCGGTTGCAGACACCTCCGCTCCGCGGGAAGCCAAAGCGGCGTCGCCGGTAGTCCTGATAATGCGTCGGACTCCCTCTGCCGCCGCACTCCAAATTGGTTGGCGCCCATACCGGCGATTTGAGGCAACGTCAACCTATTTCAAGATTGGAGGACTTATGAGTAACAAGCACGACCGCAGGGAGTTTCTGGCAAAACCAATTCAGTGGGCGACCACGGCGGGCCTGCTGAGCGCAGTGGGACCGTGCCTGCTCGGGCAATCGAGCGCAGCTCAGGAGGGGGCGAAGATCTTAACCCGGACCCTGGGCAAGACCGGCATCACTGTGCCCGTTGTCAACATGGGGGTCATGAATGCCGATGTACCAGGGTTGATTCGACGGGCGTACGAGCTCGGAATGCGCCACTACGACACGGCGGCGTATTACCAGGGCGGGCGCAACGAAGAAATGGTCGGCGCGATGATCAAAGAAATGGGCGTTCGCGACAAAGTGGTCATCGCGACCAAGGTTTTCCTGCGGGGGCAGGGGGTCTCGATGCATGATGCCCAGGCGCATGACGTCTTTCGGCAGGTCTTCGAAGGCAGCCTGAAGCGCCTTCAGATGGATCACGTCGACATTCTGTATTACCACGCGGTCGACTCTGCCGAGGATGTTCGGACCGACGGGCCCCTTCAGGCTCTGGCTGAGCTGAAAAAAGAAGGTAAGACACGATTTATCGGGGTTTCGACTCACCGAGGAGCGGTGGTGTTGCCCGAAGCGGTACGGCTCGGCATCTTCGACGTCGGCCTGGTCACCATCAACTACACCATGGCTTCCAGCAAGGACCTCCTCGATGCGATCGACCAAGCCGCCAAGACCGGCATGGGGATCGTGGCGATGAAAACCCAGGCTGGTGGCGGCCGTGGGCGCAGGCAGCCGCAGAGCATGCCGCAAACCCTGCCGCCTCATGCCCAGACCGCAATGCTCAAGTGGGTTCTGCACAACCCGTCCATCACGATGGCCATTCCAGGAGCCACCACGTACCAGCACCTGGAGCAGAACATGACGGTGGCATTCAACCTGGAGTACAGCGACGCCGAGAAAGAGTTCCTCGCCGACAAGACTTCCTCCGCTCAAGCTCAGTTCTGCCAGCAATGCGGTCAGTGCCGCCCGGACTGCCCGCTCGGCGTGGATATTCCAACGTTGATGCGCTCGCACATGTACTCGGTCCAGTATTCCAATCAGGATTTGGCGCGTCGCACGCTCGCATCATTCGCAAAAGGCGAGGGATTGGACGCCTGCAGTTCCTGCGGCTCGTGCCAGGCCACTTGCCGTAACTACGTGAACATCGGAGCCAAAATCGCGCAACTCAAGTCACTAAGGCCGTCTATGGCTGTATAGGCTAAAATAGGTGCAGAACAAGAACGTGAGCGATCTGCCAAGCTCTCCTAAACCGGCTGTCCCCGCGAGCAAGACGCCGAAGGGCGCCGGGATACGCTACCCCGGACTCGGGAAGATCTTCCTGCTCTGGACGGCGATCGGTGTCCTGACTTCACTCCGGTACTACTTCTACATGCCCCTGATACCGGGGAAGAATGATCTTGCCCTGCTGCTGAGCGGCGTTGTGTTTTACTACCCGTGGATCGTACTCACACCGGTCGTAGTCCGTCTCGAAAAGAAACTCCCGTTGGGAACCGCGAGGCGAAATCTAGCCCTACTCGCGATGTTCAGCGTACCGATCTGCCTGCTCGCGTCTCCGCTGATGCTGGGGGCGTTCTTTGGCGTCATGTTCGCGTTTCAAGCTCGGCTGCCGGGGCCTGTACATGAGATCCCGTGGTACAAGGAGGTTCCCGTCGCCGCGTTCATTTTTTGGGGCATTGCGGCAGGAGGATATTTCATACGAACCTTGTTCCAATTACGGGAACAAGAGCGAACAACCGCCCAGCTGGCGCTGGAAAAATCCCAACTCGAAGCCGGCCTGAACCAGGCGCAGCTCGAGGCCGTGCGCGCCCGGCTCAACCCGCATTTCCTCTTCAACAGCCTCCAGAACATCTCCGTGATGACCAGGCAGGATCCGCAGAACGCAAGCCGCATGCTGACGCGGTTAGGGGACCTACTGCGCGTTGTGCTTCGGCAGGACTCGCAACAGGAATGTACGGTTCAAGAGGAGATCGAGTTGACAAAGGCGTACGTGGCGCTGGAACAGATGCGGTTCGGAGACCGCCTCCGTGTAAATTTTGAGATCGCGCCAGACACGCAGCAGGCAATGGTTCCGTGCTTCCTTTTGCAGCCCCTTATCGAGAATGCGATCGTGCACGGGCTGCGGGGCGCCCGGAAGACGGGGATTGTCACAGTATCCGCGGCGAGTCAGGAAGGCCAGCTCCTCCTGACTGTGACCGACAACGGGGTCGGGCCGCCCGCGGAGGACCCGGCCGGGATGAAGGTCGGCGTGGGACTGGGATCCACCCGTGAACGATTATCGAGGATGTACCTGAACAGCCACACATTCCTCATCCGAAAACCGCCGGAAGGCGGGGCGGAAGTCCGTATCGTGATTCCGCTCCGTTTCGCGTATGACGAGCCGGCTTACGACGATGAACAGACTTCGACTGCTGGTGGTTGACGACGAGCCGCTGATCCGTGTCGGCATCCGGAACGACCTTTCGGGAATGCAACCGGTGCAGGTCTGTGGGGAGTGCGGGTGCGTTGCCGACGCCGTCGAAGCCATCCGTTCCAACAAGTTCGACCTCGTCCTGCTCGACGTGCAGCTGCCCGATGGCACCGGCTTTGATGTTGTTCGAGAAGTCGGACCGGAGCGGATGCCGGCCGTGGTTTTTGTCACAGCCTACGACAAGTACGCGATCCAGGCATTTGAAATCAATGCGGTCGACTATCTGCTGAAGCCGTTCGATGAGAGCCGACTGCGGGAGAGCATCGAGCGCGCCAGGGAACGTCTGGCACGGCCTTCGGTGTTGATCCGCCAACTGGAATCTCTGATTGAGGCGCGTGAGAACCAGTGGCCAAAGACCTTGGTGGTGCGAAACGGAGAACGTTTCGATTTCGTACCGGTCGAGTCGGTCGACTGGATTGAATCGGCGAACAACTACAGCCTTCTGCACTGCCGTTCGAATGACTACGTGTTCAGCGAGAACCTGACGAGTCTGGAACGCCGGCTGGACCCGGACAAATTCCGGCGGGCGCATCGCTGCCATATCGTGAACGTCACTCGCATCGTGGCTGTACACGCCATAGCGGGCGGCGTATTCGAGCTGGAACTGCAGGGCGGAGCGCGCATAAGAACGGGCCGCCAATATAGCGAGGGCATCCGCAGGCTGCTAAGAGGCGGAAGCTGACAGACCGGCGACGGAATCCGCGGCAGATGGTTAACTCCAATCTCAGCGGCGGTTGAGCAGCGCGTTTTTTGCCCTGTTCCGAAAATACACTCGGACATGTAGGCGGGCAGTTTATTGAGGCCGGACTCTGGAGAGTCCGGCCACAATAAGGCCCTGCCGCCATTTTCATGAGTCACCGGGTGCGCCCCCGAGGCGCGTGGGGGACATATCGAAACCCCGCGCTGCCTGGAGTGCCTAGTAGTGCCCAGAGTGCAAATCGGCGGCGCTCCAGAGGCGCGGAGTGTTGATACAGCGCAAAACACGCGCCACTCAACCGCCGCTGAGATTGGAGCCGTCTCGCCGCCAAGAGGGCAAAAGGAGAAAACATATGCAAAAACGGAGACTTGGAAACAGCAACCTGGAAGTTTCGGTCCTCGGGCTTGGCTGCATGGGCCTGAGCTTTGGTTATGGGCCGGCGACAGACAAGCAGCAGGGCATCGCACTCATCCGGGCGGCGGTGGAACGCGGCGTCACCTTCCTCGACACTGCCGAGGTCTACGGCCCGTTCACGAATGAGGAGCTCGTGGGCGAAGCCCTGGCACCGTTTCGCAGCCAGGTGGTGATCGCCACCAAGTTCGGATTCGATTTCTCCACTCAGCCACATGGTCTCGACAGCCGGCCGGAGCACATCAAGGAGGCCGTCGAAGGCTCGCTCAAGCGGCTCGGGGTCGAGAGCATCGACCTGCTCTACCAGCACCGTGTTGACCCCAACGTGCCGATTGAAGACGTGGCAGGGACGGTGAAAGAACTGATTCGGGAAGGAAAGGTCAAGCACTTCGGCCTCTCGGAAGCGGGCGTGCAGACGATCCGACGCGCCCACGCCATCCAGCCGGTCACCGCTTTGCAGAGCGAATACTCGCTGTGGTGGAGGGAGCCGGAGGCGGAAGTGATCCCGACCCTCGAAGAACTCGGAATCGGCTTTGTCCCCTTCAGCCCTTTGGGCAAAGGCTTCCTCACGGGGAAGATCGACGAGAACACGGCGTTTGACAAATCCGACTTCCGCAACATCGTCCCTCGCTTCACGCCAGAGGCTCGGAAGGCGAATCAGGCCTTCGTTGATCTGCTCGGCCAGATCGCCGAACGGAAGAGGGCTACACCCGCTCAGCTCGCGCTTGCCTGGCTCTTGGCTCAGAAGCCGTGGATCGTTCCCATTCCGGGCACCACGAAGCTCACTCGCCTTGAGGAAAACCTCGGAGCAGCTGCAATCGAATTGACGTCGGACGACCTCCGTGAGATCGATACCGCCGCCTCGAAGATCAAGATACAAGGCGCTCGGTACCCAGAACACCTGCAGCGCCTGGTCGGTCGCTGATGGGGGCCCAGGCGTCCCGCCTGCACTGGAGCAAGGGGCGCCCCGTCCGCGCGAAAGGAAATTGTGAGATCACGGAGGGAGCACCCGGCATGACGAACGTTCTAATCCTCGGCGCGAATGGGCAAATTGCCCGTTTCGCGATCGATCTTTTCTTAAAAGGAACTGATGCCAAGCTGACGCTCTACCTGCGCAACTCACGCAGGCTGAAAAATCCCGACCCCAGCCGCGTCCGTATTGTCGAAGGCGATGTTTTGGATACAAAGAAGCTCAAAGAGGCGATGGATGGACAGGAGGTGGTGTATGCCAACCTCGCAGGGAATCTCGAACAAATGGCCAAGACCATCGTAAAGGCGATGGACGAGACCGGGGTTCGACGCCTGATTTTCATCAGTTCGATGGGCGTGTACGACGAAATCCCCGGGGACAGCCTCGGCAGCATTCTCGATCCCTATCGGAAGGCGACAAGGATTATCGAGGATTCCGACCTCGACTACACGGTTCTGCGCCCGGCTTGGCTAAACAACAGGGACGAGATCGCGTACGGAACCACACAGAAAGGCGAGCCCTTCAGGAACGCCTCCGAAGTCGTGTCGCGCAAGAGCGTAGCCGATCTAGTCGTCAAACTCGCCACGAGACCAAGTCTCGAAATCCGTCGCAGCTTGGGGATCCACAAGGAATAGATCCGTTCGAAAGTATTGTGCGACGTACCTCGTAAGGAGAGACCTGGCCGGCAATCTGTTCTACTCCGGGAGATGAGAAAGAACGGGCCGCCCTGAAGAAATAGCGTCTACGGGTTTAACCGCCGAGGCAAAGCGATCCCCCCCGGACTCGGCTACCTCACACCCGCAGCCTGGCCTTCCTGCGTCAGGACGCCTTTTTCCAGGTAGTAATTCACGATCGCGTAGCGGGCGGCACGCGGATCGTGGGTGACCATGATGATTGTCTTTTGGAAATCCTGATTGAGCGTTTTGAGCACCTCCAGCACCTCGTGAGCCGACTGAGCGTCCAAGTCTCCGGTGGGCTCGACGGCCGGCCGCATGGCCGCCTTCCAACTCGCCGGACCGGCCGCCACCAGCCCGATAAAGACTCCGATTCCCGCGCAAAGCAGCAGAGTGGCGGCGCTCACGTCAAAACGCCTGATCAGCACACCGTCGCTCAGGTCCAAGACCGAGTAGACAAACTTCGCCCCAAAAGATCCGACAAGCGCACCACTGAGCGAAAGCATGACTGATTCGCCCAGGAGTAAGCCGAGCACATGCCGGCTCCGAAACCCAAGGGCCTTCAGGATGGCAAATTCTCTAGAGCGCTCCCGGATAGACGTGGCCATGGTTTGGCTGCGACCAGGAGGATAGCTAAAAGTACGACCGAGACCACGCTGGTGATCAGGCTCTGAACGTCACCCATCAGGGACACCACCGAGAGCATGAATGCCTTCTCGGTTTCTGATTTGGTCGGAAAGCTTCCGTTATGAAACTGCTCGTCAATTTGGCGCGAGACGGGGGCGAGTTCGTCGGCCGAAGAGACCCGGACCGAAAATATTCCTGTGTTGTCCCAGGCGCCGCCGTTATGCGCCTTCATGCTTTCGTTGTAGTAATTCCAATGGAAATAGAGCGCCCCGCCCAGGTCAGGACCGCCATCGTAGATGCCTCGAATGGTCAGCTCAACGTTAAACGGCCAGTCGGTTGTCTTTAAGAATATGCGGTCCCCCGGCTTCCAGCTGAAGCGTTCGCAGAGGGCGTGTCCGGCGATCGCGCCGGTTGGGTCTCGAGGAAAGCTCGTTTCTGCTCCACGCTCACGCGGACATCCGGGTAAACCTCAAAGAACTGATCGGTATCGACCGCCCAGTTGGCGAAAAAATGGGACGAGTCCTTGTACCTTCCGCCAAACCAGGTCATCCCGACCACGGCGTCAACTCCGCCAGACCAGTGATTTTCCGGCGATGAGAAACCGGCAGGACGTTCATCAGAGAGACACGGTGCCTGACCAGCAGCCGGAGTGCTGAGTCCGGCGTCTCGGGCGGATTTTTGAACGCAGAAAGCACTGTCAGCAAGGTAGCGACCAGGAACAGGGAGACCGCGATGCTGGATAAGGTCAGCACGGTCCTCCTCTTGTTCCGGAACAGGTTCCTGATCATAAAGCGGATAAATTTCATAACATTCGGCTCCCAGTTTCGACGCTGATAGCTTGGGGGTTTTGCCCCCGGAGGGGGCGGATGTCTATAGCAATCGGGCAGGCTGCTCAGGCGCCCCAGCGGGGCGCGATGTTCTGAACATCATCGGAACATCGCGCCCCTCTGGGGCGCCTCGTCACTATCCGCGCTATACTACAGACATCCGCCCCCTCCGGGGGCAAAAGCCCGTGATCCTCTAGCTGCCGTGCCTCGATTACACCAGCAGCGGGACGACCACGCGCACCAGGAAGCGGAGCAACCACCTGTAGCCAACGGTCAGCGCGAAGCTGACCGGGATGAGAACGGCCAGACCAATCAGGGCAGACTCAGGAGAAACCTGAGGCTCGAGCGAAAAGAGACGCCACAGGATGAAAGCCCCAACGAACGCCCAATAGAGGAGTAACACGAGCTGCGGCGCTCGGTTCGGGGCTTGGGCCAGGCCGATGCGTGATCAAGTAATGGAGAAAGAACCCGAAGCCGACGAAGACACCGATCAGACCGAATGACCAGATTTCACGAAGATATTCGTCTCCGGAGAGGTAAAACGAGAGGCACAGTCCAAGGCCCGTCGAGATCAACAGTGTCCCGACTCCCAAGGGCCAGCGGGGATTGACTTCACTGCTGAATTGACGAGTCAGCCAGCCCTCCGAGGGATTGTAGAGCTCCGGGAATTCAGCGAGAGGAATGCCTTTCTCCAGAGCTTTCATCCTCTCTTCATGGAGCATCTTCAACCGGCGGTCCCGCCAGACGCCTCTCACATACCAAAAGATTAGAATCAGAATCGCCCAACCGAAGATCCACAAGACGCCAACGATGAGCCCAATAGTGGCCATCGGATCCAGAGGTTCCGCAAGAGGTTCAGTCATGGCTTTCTCCGTTTCCCGACTCGCAGTCGCGTTCTCTCGTTAGCGTCCTTAGGACAGGAGCAGGGGAAGTCAGGTTGCAGTCGGCAGGCAAAAAAGAACGAGAACGGTGCCCTTAAGGTTCGTTCTTGAGCGATTGAAGCGCGAACGTTCAAGTCCGTTGGCTGCAAGCGCGGATCGCGGCCAGTACGCCCTCGGCCGGGCCGCTCTTGGTCAGGAAGTCGACCGCACCGGCTTGACGAATCGTGGCGGCGGGCTCGCCCTCCTCGAACATTGAGAGGCCGATCACCTGCACTTGCGGATATTCGGCGCGTATCCTCCGCGTGGCCTCGATGCCGTCCATGCCAGGCATATTGATGTCCATGAGCACCACGTCGGGCTGCGTCCGACGTACCAGATCGACAGCCGTCTGACCGTCGGAGGCCTCCGCCACTATCTTTATGTCCGGCTCTGCCCGAAGCACCAGAGAGAGTCCCTGCCGAAGCAGCACATGATCATCCACCAGCATGACCCGGATAAGGCGTTGTTCGGAGCCGGCGTCACTGCTGGCGGCCTCGCGATCTTCCTTAGCCACTGATGATATCCGAATGTCGTCCAGCCTGGCGTGGGCGCGAGTATCGGGAGCGGTGGGCCGGACGTCAGGCACCAGCATCCGGAAGCGACTGCCGCGGTCCGGAGCGCTGTCGATTTCCAGCTGTCCGGCCAGCAGGCTTAGCCGCTCTCTTATGCTGAAAAGACCGAAACCGCCAGGCCGGCCGGCCCGGGGTATGGCCGCATCCGGGTCAAAGCCGACCCCGTCGTCAGCAACCGTGAGCACGATATGCTCGTTCCTACGCTCGAGGCAGACCCGAGCCCTGGAGACCTTGGCATGCTTGGCGGCATTGAAAAGCAGTTCCCTGGCCGACTGAAACAGCAGAACTCTCATTTCCTCGGATCCCGGTTCGGCGCTTCCGTCGGTTTGGAGATCCACGGCCAGTGCATGCTTTTCCTGCATCCACACGACCAGCCACTCCAGGGCCGCCAAGAGGCCGCCGTGGTGCAGGATCGGCGGGCTCAGTTCCCCGGTGAGTGTCCGGGAGCATTCTATGGACCGATGCAGCAGGTCCTCCACTTCGTCGGCCAACTGCTTGACGCGCGCATCGCCGGCACGGCTGAGCATAGTCAGGCGGAATTTAGCCCCGACCAGCAGCTGCTGAAGCTCGTCATGCAGTACTTCGGCCAGACGCCGGCGCTCACGCTGTTCTGCGAGGGTCAGCTCGGATGCCAGTGCGCGCAGTTGCTCGGACCGCTCGCGCAGCACGTTCTCTGCCGACTCGCGTCGAGCGATTTCCTGCTGGAGGGCTTCCACCGTCTGCCGCAATTCGCCCGTGCGCTCCGCTACTCGATGCTCGAGAGCGTCCTTCGCATCCCGCAAAGCCTTCTCGGCCCTTTTGCGCTCGCTGATATCGCGTACGATAGCCCACATGGCGTTCGGCTGGCCCGACGAATCTCGCGATAAAATGGTACGGAGCTCTACGGGAATGACGGTCCCATCCTTCCGTCGATACTCCTTCTCGTAAAGGTCCGAATAGCCGCGCCGGATGATCTGTTCGTGCATCAGGCGCTGTTCGAATTCGTGCCAACGTTCGGGTGTCAGTTCCTGGTAGGTCAGTGCGTGCATCTCTTCGGGTGAGTAACCCAGCATCTGGCAATAGGCGTCGTTGAATTCGATTATTCTTCCGTCCATTGAAACCTGCACAAAGGCGTCGCGCAGGTTTTCGTGCAGCATCCGGTATCGCGCTTCCGATTGGCGCAGAGCCTCTTCGACCCTCTTTTGCTCTGTTATGTCGCGGCTCACCCCGACCAGCGCCACCGGCCGGCCCTGGATGTCGCGGACAAGCTTGCGGCTGTCGCTGAACCAGCGGTACTCGCCGCTCTTTACCTTCCAGCGGTACTCGACTGGCGCCGGCAGGTCGTGCCCGGCGGCAACCTGCTCCTGCTGACCGATCGAAAGCTCACGGTCATCAGGGTGAACGCGCTCGGAGGCTTCCTGGGCCGAAAGGCCACTCAATTCCTCGGCGGTGAATCCCGTCATCTCCACTTGGGCCGGGCTCATAAAGACGTAGCGTCCGGTCGCCAGATCGAGCATGTTGATCCCGTCACGGGAGTTTTCGATGACCGTACGGAAACGGTCCTCGCTCTCCCGCAGTGCCTCCTCGGCAAGCTTCATCGGCGTCAAGTCGACTGTGGCCGATCCCACGCCGATGGGCTTGCCGGTCTCGTCGCGGATTGGTTCCCAGAAGATGTCGAGGAAGATCCGGCCGCTGGGTCGACAAAGCCACATTTGCTCCCGAAGCTCTATGTTCTCCTCCAGAACGCGCCGTTTGATCGCCGTGATGTGAGCCGCTTCCTCTGGTGTGAAAATGTCGGAGTCCAGCCTGCCGATGATCTCCTCCGGCCGGATGGTCCTCTGATTGTACGCCCAGATGTACCGTAGGTCCCGATCCTGCACTGTTACCGACACCGGGGCGTTTTGCAGCGCCAGGCGGAAACGGCGCTCGCTCTCGCGTAGCGCCCCTTCGGCCCGTTTGCGGTCACTGATGTCGCGCATGATCACGAACGAGCGCGTGGGCTCGCCCGGCAGGACCACCGAGTCGATCTCGACAGGAAAGCGCTCTCCGTTCTTGCGGACGGCCGTAAGTTCCTCGTTTTGCAGCCGTCCGCTTTGGCGCCGCTTGGCCAATGCCTCCGGAAAACGGGGATCGGACTCGTCGAGAATGCCCGAACGTGCCAGACGGCAAAGCTCCTGTTCGGAATAACCGAACATGGCGCAGCCGGACGGATTGACGGCCACAACCGAACCATCAGGACGGGTCAGGAAAACGGCATCGGGATTGCTCTCGAAGAGCGAGCGCAACCGGTTCTCGCTCTCGCGCAGGGCCTGCTCGGCATGCTTCAGCGCCGTGATGTCATTTCCGATGGCCAGGATCTCTTGAACGTTTCCTCGTTCATCCAACGTCGCTTTGTTTGTCCACGTCACCCAGACGGTCGTGCCATCTTTTCGAATGTTCTCGCTCGGCACCAAAGTGTACTGCTCGGGATGCACCACGATGTCCTTGACCAGCGCGTTGAGGTTTCTCCCGGTGCTGGCCTCCACCTTGGGCACGATCGTCAAGACGTCCCGGCCCAGCAGCTCGTCGGCAGAATAGCCGAAAAACCGCTGGCCGTATTGGTTGATGAACCGGATGATCCCCTGGTTGTCCCAGCGGATAACGATACTGTTGGCGGTTTCGAGTAGCTCGCGGTACTTCCTCTCGCCGGCGGTCAGGGCCTCCTGAACCTGGCGTCGAGCGGTGACGTCGCGCACGGTCAGCATGGCAAAAAGCGGCGCGCCGCCGGAGTCCCGCACGAGCCTGCCGTTACAGCTCACGATGACCTCCGTGCCGGTGTCGCGCCGGCGTACGCGAAGCTCATAGCCACTGAAGATGTCTCCGCACAGAGCGCGCGGCATGGGCCACTCGTGGACCGGCACCGGCCGGCCTGCCAGGTCGCGGATTTCCCATTGGTCCAGCGCATCGTCTTTCGACACCGACGTGGCTTCCAGGGCGGAGCAGCCGTGCAGAGCCAGCGAAGCCGGGTTTCGATAGATCACCCGCCCGGTCGGATCTGCCAGAATCAAAGCATCGGTCATGCCTTCCATGACGGCGATGCGTTCGGCAAGCAGCCGCTCGCGCTCCGCCTCGGCCCGCTTGCGGTCGGTGACGTCCTGGAAGTAAACCGACATGCCTCCGCCCCGGCGCGGGAAGCAGCGGTTGTGGAACCAGCGGCCCCAAGGCTCGTAGAAGTTCTCGAAGTCCCGCGCCTCGCCGGCCGCGGCGCGGCGGTATTCTTCCTCCAACCGGGTGCCCAGTGTAAGCGGGAAGACCTCCCAGTGGCTCTTGCCAAGCACCTCTTCGCGGCGAATGCCCAGGATGCGCTCGGCCGGGCCGTTGACGTAGACGAATCGCCAATCCTGGTCACAGGCGAAGAGGCCGTCCCCGATACTCTCCAGCGTAGCCCGGAGCTGTTCTTCGGCCTCCTGGAAGGTCCCCTGAGCCGGACGCTCACGCTCGTCTGCCCCCGATGTCGGGGTTGCCGCGGGCGCGATGGCCCCCGACGATCGTTTCTCTGGCTTTCGCTGACTCATATTCGGGATTCCTCCTCGGGGATCCCGCACGGTTCGGCTCTGAGGTCAGGATGCTGATTAGAAACTCATCAAGAAGCCGACAGCGAGAACCACGATTGCCGACACGCAGGCAACGTGCGTCGCCCTGTCGCTACCCGTTCCCCGCGGCAGCATTGCCCGCGGCCGGTGCCCGAGCGGCATTTCCGGTCGCGATTGTATCCCAGCGCCCAACGCCTGCTCAACGGCATTCGGGCCGGGGCATAAGAACCGACAGTGGCTGAACGAGTATGGGCATGTTTGACTACGTTGAATAAGAGCTCGCGGACCGACTCGTACAGCAGAACTTTGACGTCTTGAGGCAGATCTCCATCTTCCTCGATTCTCAGATCCCCGAGGAGCCCCTGCTTATCGGTCATTCTTCTGGCAAGCCATTGCAGGAAACGCCGAGAAAAAGTCAACCCACCGACGAAAAGCAGTTGCGAACCGTGCGATCCCAAGCGTTGCTCAGCATGAGGCCTACATGACGGAAAGTCGGCTATTCTGCCACCCGGGCATCATCGAAAGTTCTCGACCAACATCAAGTCACTGCCTTCTTCCTGGTCTGATTGGGTGTACAGAATGGTCCGGCCATCAGGGGAGACCGCCATCTGCCCGACCCAAGCTTCGTCGATCGTCCGGATCTTCCGCGTGTTGCCAGTTGCGAACGTGAGGAACCAAAGGTCGACCTGAGCCGAGGTATTCTCCCCCGCCCGATCCTTTTCATCGGGTTCCCTGAAGAAGTAGATACCCTGTTCGGCAACCGCATAGGAGCCGAAACAAGTGGTGGAATCGAGCACCCTGGTCTCTTCTCCTCCGCCTGTCGGCATTCGCCACACGCTGCATTGCGCTGGATAAGGATCGCCCTTCGTGTAGTAAAGGAATTTTCCGTCGGGCGATTCTTGTGGCAGGTCCCCTTCACGCGAAGTCATCCTAATCGCGTCTCCGCGGAGAAGCCAAATACCAGTTGCGCTGTGGCTCCGTCGCGTAAATGCCAGAGTCCGACCATCCGGCGAAAACGCGGGACCAGTGT
>Ga0105091_10000848_pt1 | contig 13225 bp, 9 predicted proteins | sample PPLLak1March2015_FD_87022 | JGI IMG/M metagenome (GOLD analysis project Ga0105091, IMG submission 87022) | Freshwater sediment microbial communities from Prairie Pothole Lake near Jamestown, North Dakota, USA - PPLs Lake P7 Core (1) Depth... | ecosystem: Environmental > Aquatic > Freshwater >... | reverse complement strand
TCTCCAGCCAATCGGATTCGGTCAGTTCCTTCATACGTTCCGCATAGGCATCAACCCATTGCACAACCCGAGGATCGCGGACGATGTCTTCAGAGTGAAGGTGACCTTCGGGGACAAGACAATCATCGACCAGCCGCCTGAGAACCTGGGGATTGTCGATAATCATGCAGGGCCGCCGGAGATTTCCGCTTTCGCTGTAAGGAAACTCCCGGCGGATCGCTTGGAAAAACGGAGAGTTGGCCGCATCGAGCAGGGATTTCTCCCGGATGTTGTCGCAGCCGAAATGCGCGAACACGCACGGTTCGACCCGGCCGGAATTCAGAACGTGCAGGTAGCGTCGCCCGCCCGCAAGGCAGCCGCCCGCAGCCCTGCCGTCGTTCCAGAAGTCAGCGATGAAGATCGGCAGTCTCTTTCTCAGCTCCGCCAGCCTCTGGCCGCAGCCCAGCCGCTGCTCGGGACTCGGCACCAGGTCGAGTCGAGGGTCTTTGCCGACGGGCATGAACATGAAATACCAGGCGAAAGCGGCGCCCTTTGCGATGTAGTACCGGAGGAACTTCTCATCGCTCACGAGATCGACATTCTCCCTGGTATACGTCACGCTGATTCCAAAGATTGTCCCCCGCTCTCGCAGCCGGTCCATCGCGGCTAATGCCTTTCGATAGACGCCCGGGCTGCGCCGCTCGTCAGTATGGCCCTCGTAGCCCTCGACGCTTATCGCCGGCGCCACATTACCGAGCCGGGCCAACTGCTCAACGAGATCTTCGTCCAAAAGCGTGGCATTTGTGAACGTGAGGAAAAACATGTCGCCGTGTTTGCGAAATAAGCGGAGAAGCGGCGTCTGAAGGAGGTACGGCTCACCGCCGGAGATGACGGCGAAATAAGCGCCCAACTCCTTGCACTGCTTGAAGAGTTGGTCCATGTCCTCTTCGCTCAGCTCACCGTCTTTCTCATACAGCGCGGAGTAGCAGCCCGAGCATTTGAGGTTGCAGCGCATGGTGGGGCTGACGACCACGAAGAAAGGCAGCCAGCGCTCAGGCGTCGAAAGCCGAGTACGAATTCTGGCGCCCTTGGCGGCCCAGTTTACGATCAGATTGCGCGCCAGCTTTTGTTTGTGAACCGGGCTGGCGTTCCTGCCCAAATGGAGGAGGAAGTTTCCCAGGCCCCGGCGATGGTCAATGTCATCAGACAAGCGGTCAAGGAACAGCTTGAAAGCCGGTCCGGGCGCGACTATCCGGTAAACATTGAGGAGCTTCTTGAGATCCTCCGGGTTGCCCGTCAGACTCTTTACCACCCGGCGTGCGGCCAGTCGCGTGACTAGGAACTCCCGGATGGAGCTCATTGACTTACCTCGGCTCGTACCCCGGCCCGGAACACGACCGGGCCGAACACCACGTAAGCACCTGCGAGCACGAGGGTCAGAGTAGCGAGGTACCTGGTCAGGACAAAAGGCATCAGGAGCAGGCCGAGGAGGACCGGGAAAAAGACCAGCTTCGAGGCGACCAGCTTCGGGTAACGGACAGGAGTCACCATTAACACGCACAGAACCGGAACACTAAGGATCAGGGCGGTATCTGCCCGGTTACGACCCAGGTCGAGGAATACCCAGGCGACAACGACAAAGGCATAGAAAACTGTTCCCAAGCCGGGAAACCCGAGCTGCTCAAAATCCTCAGTCCGCAGCAGGAGCCCATTTCTCGCATATCGCACGGCGCCGGCCAGCAGGGGAGTCCCGAGGGCGAGGGCCGCAAGGGGACTCGAGCCTTCGGGCAGCAGGCTGCTGGATAGAACCCATGGGGCAACGATGTAGCAGAGGTAGTCGGCGAAATAGTCGAACAAAGCCCCGAACTCCGTCGCACTTCGAAGTTTTCGGGCGGCGATACCGTCGAGCCCGTCAGTGACAGCCCCGAAAGTAATCAGGGAAGCGGCAAGATGCAGCTGACCTGCGATCGCCGCGGACAAGGCCCATCCGGCCAGGATAACCCGGGCAGCAGTCAAAAGCTGGGGGATGCCGAAGCTCAGAAACCGATTGCCCATGGCGCGTCCTTCCGGGACTTGTACCATGGATGGAAGGGTAAGTCCAAGCAGTTGCGACGAAGCGTTCTAACCTCGCTGATTACTACAACGCCTCGATCCTCGCCTTGACCCCGTCCAGCTCACCGGCCAGCCGGTCCAGATCCTGCCGGAGCGCCTGAAATCGCTCGGTCTCCCCTTTTACGAAACCGGTGTAGGGAGACAGGGCATCGCGGATCCGCTCGACGCTTCGCTGAGTCTCCCGGTCGAACTGATCGGTGAGGGCTTTCATGAGCTTGCGGCGAACGGACGCTACCTTGTCACTCAAATCCTTTTTGGCGGTCCGTCGTTTGTTGGGAATCACGAAAAGCCCGACCACGGCGATCATGCTCGCTGCCAGAATCCCGGTGATGTCGGCAGCAGCGCTGGTGGCTACTGCCGTCACGATTGCTCCAAGCCCGACGGCTCCAGCTTCGGCAAGCGCGGCCCCAGCAACGGCGATTTGCACGTCTTCGGCCAGCCGGCTGGCTTCACCTTCCCGGTCGAAGGTGGCTGTTGCTTTCTGAGCGGCCTGACCCACGGTCTCGAGGAGCCGGTTGCGGCTGTACTCAAACCCGGTCCCGGCCTGGCCGATGACTTTCTCCGCCTGCTCGGACCGCCTGGCTCGCAGCTCATCCACTACCGATTGCCAAAGCTGTAAATCGCTCGAAACCATCCAGTCGATGATCTCCCCGACGCGTTTTTCCACGACCTGGGGCATGTCCGCGACGACCTCTCTCTCAAAGGCGGTCTTGGTCTTCGTCTTGTTGATCAAATCCATGAAGCGTGCAAACCGGACGTGTTCATCGAAAAAATCCATCCCCCGGTTTTCAAAATCGTGCAGGACGTTGTCAACGTCCGCCAGCCGGTACCGAAACTCGCGCGCCATCTTCTCCTGATGGCCGGCCAAATACCCTTCGATCCGGCCGATAGTCGTCCGGTCCTCCTGCAGGAGGTCCAGCCGCAGGTCAATCACGTCCCGGTATTTCCTCATCAGGCGGGCGCCGACTCCCACCGGATTGAGGAGTTTCAGGCGGATCCGCTCGCGCTGATCAAGAGTCTGAAGGATGTATCTTTCCAGGTCGGGGAAACGATTGCCGGGGAGCAGCGAACCTGACCCGCCGTTCAGCTTGACTTTAAGGGCGTCTTTGGCCGAGACCGAAAAAGTCTCCGGGTTAAAACCGAGCAGGGCGTTCACGTTATCCGCAACGTACCGTTCCACGTGCTCGACGTCGCCGCTTTCGCTCAGAATGTCGACCTTGTTGATGACGATAACGATTTTCTTCCCCCAGTCCTTGATCTTCTCCATGAAGGCCCGTTCGCTCTCGGTAAACGGGCGGTCGGCGGAAGTCACAAACAGAACCAGGTCTGAGCGCGGGATAAATTCGAGAGTAATAGCCTCATGTTCGCGCGATATGGCGTTCGTCCCCGGAGTGTCGACGAAGTTGATCTCTTCAAGCAGGTCGACCGGCGCGCTGAGCGTCGAAAAGGACGAGCCGGCGGTGGAAGATTCCAGCTGCGTACCGTGTTGGATGAGATGAATCCGGGTGGTTGTCGGCGTGACACCTTCGTCGAGCAGCCGTTGACCGAGCAGGGCGTTGATGAACGCGCTCTTCCCGGCATTGAACTCGCCGACAATGACGATCAGGAACAGTTCGTCCAGTTGCTGAATGGAGCGTTGGACAATCCGGACGTCCTCGGCAGACGTATCGAAGCGGGAGAGTGCTAACTGCACCCGCATGAGAACGTCGCGCTCCTCGGCCAGGACTCGCTGTTGTTCCTTGGTTAAAACGCGGGAAAGCATGGGGTATAAACCCAAGTTAACATGCTTTAGGCGACAAGGGGCATAATCTCCTGAATCCAACCGACTTGCCCGCCCGGTCCTGAGTTGGAAGAAATCCGCGATTTTGCGAAAATCGATCCAGATACACCTAGTAAGGCAAGCAGCTCAAAGGAGGAAACGATTGTGGCAGTAAAACCAAAACCCGAAGGGTACCATTCCGTCACACCGTACCTCGTCGTGCCCAATGTGGGGCAGGTGATCGACTTCGTGAAGGGGGCGTTCGGCGCCCAAGAGCTGTATCCACCGATGCGACGGTCCGATGGAAGCATCATGCACTGCGAATTGCGAATCGGCGACTCGCCGGTCATGATGGGGGAACCGATGGGCCAGTATCCGGCCATGCCGGCATGCCTCTATGTCTACGTCGATGATACGGATACGGTCTATCGGCGAGCATTGCAGGCAGGCGGGACATCGATGATGGAGCCTTCCGATCAGTTTTATGGAGACCGCAATGCCGGGGTGAAGGATCCGGCAGGCAATCTCTGGTGGATCGCCACACACAAGGAAGACGTGTCACCCGAGGAAATGGATAGACGGGCCCAGGAAGTAATGACCGCCAGGCAAGCCTGAAGAGAAGGATGAAGGATGAAGGATGAATAAGATCCTTCGTCCCTTGGCCCCTGTTTCCTCTTCATCCTTCATCCTTCATCCTTCATCCTTTTCCCGCCCCCACCGGCTACTGTACTTCCACGTCTCCCCCTGTTACGATTTTCAGCGCAATGCGCTGGCTCTCTGTCCTCCGCTGGTCCTTGGTTGGCCTTGTTTCGGCAGCAGTCGGATGCCTGGCAGGCAGCCTGCTCGGGTCGTTCTGGCCGCAGACGGTTGTCGCGACCACCTTCGCCGGTGCCGCATTCGGATTGCTCGTTGGCCGACGCCGTCTGGCTGTCATTGCCTCCGGCGCTGCCGCTGTGGTCAGCCTTTTGGCTTTCTATTTGGGAAACTTCGCCGTTTCCCCGCTAATCGCCTGGCCGCTGGCCGGGCTGGCCATTGCGCTGGCCGCGCTGCCGGTACTCTCGACGAGGCGCGCAAAGATAGGCGCGGCTCTGTCCGCCCCCATCCTGGCTGGCGCCGGCTTTGCCTGCGGGGCAGCTCTCGTCGCCTTCGCTGGATTGAGCCTCGATGATAGTCAATGGGTCGCCCGGTTCATGCTCGGAGGCGCGGGCGGGTTCGGCTTTCTAGTACTCGCCGGTATGCGGATCGCGACCTGGAGGGCGACCCCATGAAGAGCGAACGACATTCCTCCGGCTTCAGTCGTCGCGAATTCCTTCAGCTCGCCGGAGCAGCAGGCGCGGCTCTTTCCTCAGGGCTGTTCACGGCGTGCGGGTCTGGCATTGGCCTCCCTCGGCAGGCGCCGCCGAACCCCTTCGTAGAGAACGGCCGCCCGCTGCTCGTTATCGTCGAGGGCGAAGACCTGCGGGCCATGTTGCGGGCCGGCGTCGAGGCTCTTGGCGGACTCGATCGCCTGACTCGTATGGGCCGGGAATCCCTATTGCGCGGCAATTACGTTGCCGGACAACCGTATCCGGTAACCACCGACCCCGAATTCATCATCGGCGTGGCTGCGCAGCTCGGAAGGGCCGGCTTCCGCCGCACCACGCTTTTTGACTCGCACGGCACCGAGCTGATTCCCGGGGTCCGGCCGGAGGGAAACCTTCGGAAACTCGGTATTCCGGAGCGAATCAGAGAACACGGGGTGGATCTGATCGCTCGAGACTTCCTCGACCCCGACGAGTTTCGTTTTGTGCGCAGCCCCAAGTGGCAGATCCCTTCACCAGTGGGTGTCCACAAACTGATCCATGAAGCCCCCGTCATTATCAGTCTGCCGGTAGTCAAGCGTCATGGAGAGGCCCGCTTCACCTGCGCGCTCAAGATGCACTTCGGCTCCGTCAGCATGGCTGATCGAATCGTGGTTCACAAAAACGGCGCACGTCAGGACTATTTCGACCAGCGCCTCGTGCACTTTGCGGATACGACGAAGCCCCAGCTCACGATCGTCGATGCCCGCGCCCTTCTGGCACGACGTGGACCGACCCTCTCCGGCGGCGCTGAAGTTGTGCGGGGCGTCAACCGGGTCATCCTTTCAGGCGATATGGCGGCGATCGACTCCTACTGTGCGGACCTGATGGCCACGCATGATCCCACCTTCTCCGCCGATATGATTGCAGGTCAGCTTCGACACGCCGCGGCCCTCGGGCTCGGCACCCCGGATCTGGCTCAGGTCAAAATCGTGGAGATCCGGGCATGAAAAGGCGGTACCTCGCGGTGCTCATCCAGGCGCTTTTCGCTGCCGCCTGCAGCTCCTCACCGGGCCCCCTGGATCAAGAACTGAGCGGCGGGTACGTCGACACCGAGGAGTCTGAGAGCTACAACCGGGGAACCCTCTACACTTACATGGACGGCGGCGCAGACCTGTACCTCGAATATGGCTTCTCCAGCCTGTCCGTCCGCCGCTACGCGCGCGGAAAGGATCGGTACCAGGTCGAGCTCTACGAGATGAAGAGCCCGGAATCGGCCTTTGCCATCTACAGTTACAACCGCCGGCCTGGCACCGAGGCGGAGCTTGTGCCGACTTGCCTGGCCGGCATCACGGATGCTGAGGTCCAACTCGCGCGCGGGTCTTACTACCTGGTCTGCCGCAATGAAGACCCGATGGCGAAGAATCGCCTGCGTCTCGTCGAGCTTGCGAGCCAGATTGCGGGCAGGTTAACCGGGGATTGCGGAGCCGGCAACGCCTTCGTACGCCTGCCCGCCGAACGCCGCGTTGCGGGGTCAGAAATAGCCCTGTTCGGCCCGATCGGCCTTAATGCACGCCCCTGGCTGGCCTCGCTCGGCCGGGACGGGTTCAGTCGAGGTTGGCTGGCGACGTACCAGTTTCCGGTTGGGCAGGTGGAGACCCTGCTCGCGGAATATACCAGTCCAAAGACAGCAGAAAATGCGCTTGCTCAGTTTAAGAAATCCGACGAGGCCGGAGTGCAAGCGGAACGCCACGAAGAGGTTGTGGCCGTCACCCACGCTCCCGGTGTGCCTCGTGAGGACGTGGCTTCACACATTTCGAGCCTCCTGAATCCGCCTGAGTGGAGGTAGCTTTTTTGGAGTGCGGCGACGCCGCTTTGGTATTTGCAGAAGCGCTGCCGAAAGAGGTCGGCCTATGCTGACACCAAAGCGGCGTCGCCGGTAGGCCTGATAAACGTCGGCCTCCCTCTGCCGCCGCACTCCAAAAAAGCGAACGACAACGATTCTTTCACATGATCACCGCCGCCATCGTTTTTATCATCACCTACGCCATCATCGGCATCCAGCGGATTCCGCGGATTCATATAGATCGTCCATCCGGCGCTCTTCTTGGCGCGGTCGGCATGGTGGCCTTCGGGGTCTTATCCCTGCAGGAGGCTTATTCCGCGATCGATCTCGACACGTTGTCCTTCCTGCTCGGGATGATGATCCTGATCGCCTACCTTGAACTGTCGGGCTTCTTCGAAGTCCTGGAACGCTGGATTATCGGTTTCGCCCGAAGCACCCGAATGCTCTTGCTGCTGGTCGTCGTCAGCGCCGGCGTCCTGTCGGCGTTTTTCATGAACGACACGATCTGCCTGCTTTACACACCGGTCATCCTCCGCGTCACCAAGCGGCTGAACCTGAACCCCGTCCCTTACCTGATCGCTCTGGCGACTTCAGCGAACATCGGCAGTGTCGCGACGATTATCGGGAATCCTCAGAACGCGATGATCGGGCTGCGGTCGGGGATTCCCTTCCTGGCGTTTGCGGACCGCCTCTGGCCCGTTGCCGCCATCGGCCTGGCACTCGATTTCGGCCTTATCCTCTGGTTCTATCGAAGGGAAATCCACGGGGCATTGCTGATTGTTCCTCCGCGCCGGCAGCCGCCGCAGCTTTCTTACTGGCTGCTGGCCATCTCGCTGTCCGCCGGGGTCGCCATGTTCGTGCTGCTCTCGCTCGACTTCCATCCTCCCTCGGTGGCGATGGGACTGGCTTCTCTGGTCATTCTGGCGGGCAGTCGCCAGCCGCGTCGGGCTTTGGAGCGAGTCGACTGGACCCTGCTTTTCCTTTTCGCCGGCCTCTTCATTGTGATGCGAGGAGTCGAGCAAGCGGGGCTGGTACAGCTGCTGCTCGGCCGGTTGGATCTCAACCTGGTCCACAGCGTCCCGGCGTGGCTCGGATTCAGCGGCAGCATCGTCGTGGTCTCAAACCTGGTCAGCAACGTCCCTGCTGTCCTGCTTTACGCTCCGTTGATTCCGCATCACCCGGACCCGCAATCCCTGTGGCTGTTGCTCGCCATGGCATCGACACTCGCCGGGAACCTCACCCTGATCGGCTCGGTTGCAAACCTGATTGTGATCGAAGCAGCGAAAGACGAGGCAAACGTCTCGTTCCTGGAGTATTTGAAGGTGGGGCTTCCCCTGACAATCGTGACCGTCTTGATTGGGACGATTATCTTGATTCTGTGACTCGGACAAACACGGACCAGCACGGACGAACACGGACCGACGCGGATGAGTGGCGTCCGTGCCAGTCCGTGCTGGTCCGTGTTCGTCCGTGTTTAGTCCGACACCCGCGGCGTCGCCGCCGCTTCGCTCATTCCCGCCCAGTGCAGCGCGTTAAACAGCAGTTTGAACGTCGACTCCATCTGCGCCCGATACTGAACGGGGAAACCAAACAGCACGATCTTGCCTTTCCCGTAGCTTAACGCAACTGCCGCCGCTGTTCGTTCCAGTTTCTCGGCCCCTCGAATCCAGCCCGAGACCAGGACGTCTTCGGCGTCATCCGGGTAAGCAGCCAGGATCTGCTTCGAGACGGCGGGACCGGTGACCGTGGTCCGGAAAGCGAGAGACTCACCCACAAAAGCGACTGCCTGCGCCGGCATTCCGTATGTGACCGGGTGGTTCGTGTCGACGTTAATGCGAAGCAACGAGCCCGGGCAATTGAAGTCGCTGGAGCGACTGGGTAACGCATTGGCGACCGGGATGTTGAATTCGTCCATCAGCAACTCGGACCCCGAGGACAGGGCAACGATCGTGCCCCCTTTTTCGACGAAGTCCTTGAGGCTCTTGACGCCTTCTTTGCCGATCCCGCCCGCGTATTCCGGAGGCAGGTCTTCGCTGTACTTCATACCGCCTTCCGGCGGCTTTGCTTTACCGTCGAGAATCACTTCTTTGCTGATGTCCGGGATCACCACAACGTCGAAATCGGCCGCAAAGCTCCCTGATTTCAGGGCTTGATTGTCTATGTTCTTCAGATTGAAGTGGTACTGCTCAAGCACCCAGCGCGTCCACCCTTCGTCCGCTGACGCTGTCCATGGTTTGTAGAGACCGACTCTCACTTCTCGCAAACCGTCCGTCGCCACCGCAGGTTTGGCACTCAAGCCTTCCAGCCGAACCTGGCAGGCCTTGGCAAGGTCGGCCAGATCCGGGGCAGGCTCCACCAGCAGCGTGCCAGCCGGAAAGCCCTTGCCGTTCCCGTTAAATCCTTGCCTTACCAATCGCACAATCCGCTGTTTGTCCTTCAACAACTCGTTGATCAGGAGCGAGACCGAGTTGCTCTCATGAGAGACGGCGTAGACCGCCGGATTGGCGGCGCCAAAAAGGCCGCTCTCGGGCCAGTCCGAGTCCTGGATCGGTCGCAGCGCTTTCTGCAGGTCGGCACTCAACATCGTCTTTTGGACCTCGACCCCCATCATGATCGGAAGGGCCCAGGTGGTCACGTCGTAGGGAGTGAAGTAGTCGGATGAAGCGGTGGGTTTTATCTTCGGATATCGCTGTTTGTTCAAGACTTCGTCCAGGAAGCGGGCCATCGGCTGATTGGTCGGCATGTAGAAGGCCCGCTCGCCACTCGCCCAGAGGACTTCAGCGCCGTTTTCTCTGATCAGGTGGGCCAGGCGGGCTGCGGCGACCGGGTCGCTCTGCTGCTCGCGTATTTTGTAGTATTCATCGGCCTTCCCCATTGCCATGGAGTCCAGCGACATCAGGGCTTTTCCCTTCAGCAGGTCGGCACGGTGGGTTGAACAGACCTCGAGAAGCGCATCAGAGGCGATCCGCTCATAGTCCATGATGTCCCTGAGCCGCCAAGTTCCTCCCGGCCAGGGACTGGGGAAGTTCGTCTGCCGCCGGTACTCGGCCAAGCCCTTACCCCCGCCCCGCAGTTCTACCGGCGCCACGTCCTGAGGGCTCGCAAGCCGGCACGACGCCACTTCCGTGAGCAACCCGACGATGTTCTTCCACCAGGCGGTGTTCTTCGTGCCGCCGGGCCAATACGCATCGAACACGTATCCGTAGATCACACCGGATTTTTGGTTCTGCTCCAGCCTCCAGGACATCATCGTGCCGAGGTGGTCAACCGTCCGCCAGAGGAGCGGATGCAGCCGCTCAGCCACGGGGTTGGAGTACGGGGGGACAAACATCCGCGGCCCGGTTGAGCCCATCTGATGCTCATCGAGCCACACCTGCGGATACCATTCGAAGTAGACGGCGCGGTTGACCGCCTTGCTCTCCTTTTGCGTGAGCATGAACCAGTCACGGTTGTTATCGTGCCCGACATACGGGTGATAGAGCCACGGCATTCGCCCGCCCTCAAACGGCGTGCCGAGATACTTTCGGTACCACTCGACCTCCATCATCTGGCCGTCCGGATTGAGCGACGGGACGAGCAGCAGAATGACGTTATCAAGCCAGCTGAGCGTCTCCTGGTCCCGGGAGGTAACCAGGCCGTGCGCCCATTCCATCGCCATCTGGGTCGCCCCGATTTCCGACGCGTGGATATTGCAGGTCACGAGCACGATCGCCTTTCCATCCAGGATCAGCTTGTCGATTTGGGCGGGCGAGAGTCCGCGAGGATCGGCCAGTTTCCGCGCGATCTCCTGGTATTTCTGCTTGTTCTTCAGGTTTTCTTCGGAGGAAATCGCCGCCAGGACGATTGGGCGCCCCTGGGTACTCGGTCCGAGGTCTTCCACCTGGATTTTCTTGGAGACATTTTCGAGCTTCCTCAGGTACGAAACGATCTGTCCATAATCGGCCAGTTGCCGATCCGCTCCTACCTGGAATCCCAAGAACTCGGATGGTGTCGGGATGACTGCCGGCTCGGCTGCTGATAAAGCCGTGCTGAGGGCGAGAAGGAAAACGAAGAAAACAGCGAGGTTAACGCGACTCGGGGTTCGGGTCATTGGTCTCTCCTTGGCGAAACGCCAAGGATCATGCCCCCGAGTCGCCGGGTCGTCAAGCGGTTTCGTGCTGGGAGCGCAGGCATCTTGCCTGCACTGGGGCCGCAGGCAGGATGCCTGCGCTCCCAGGGGTTTCTCACTCCACGGCGGAGAAGAAATCCCGCTGGCGAAGGACCTTGGCCAGCTCTATTCGGCCGCGGTTGATTCTCGACTTGACGGTTCCTTCAGGCAGGCTTAGCACGCTCGCGATTTCCTGGTAGCTCAGCTCTTCCAAATCGCGAAGGACGACCGCTTCGCGCAACTCGACCGGAAGATACGCGAGCGCCTCGCGCAACAGCTTCATGCGCTCTCTGCCCTCGAAGACCCTTTGGGGAGTTGGCGCGGAAGAGGCAATCGTTTCCTGAAGCCCGGTCCCGTCCGGCTCGCTCGCGTCCATCGAGACAACCCATTCCTGGGCCTTGCGTTTTCGGTACTCATCGATGAGCAGGTTGCGAACCACGCTCAGCATCCAGGTCGAGAAACTTCCCTGGTCGGGATCGAATCGCTTCAGGGTCTGAAAGAGTTTTATGAAAGCTTCCTGGCTAAGGTCTTCGGCTTTGTCCGGGGTTCCGGCAAATCTGTAGCACAGGCTGAAAACCGGCCCGGCGTACTGCTGAACAAGCTTCTCCCACGCCCGGGCATCGCCGGTCTGCGCTCGACGAATAGTCTCAAGAGTCGAAACCGCAGTTAGATCCCTCATCCCCCGTTCCTTATGCTATTAGACTCACGATCTCGGAAAATTGTTCCGAAAAAGAGTTCTTTGTAATTAGACGCCCGAAGGCAGGATTTTCTTAACAGCGAGCAAGACTTTTTGGAGTGCGGTGGCAACGAGAGGCCGACGCTTTATCAGGTCTCGAGGCGACACCGCTTTGGTATATGCAACACCGCGTGCCGAAGCACCCGGAGATCTTGCATATACCAAAGCGGTGTCGCCTCGAGACCTGATAAAGCGTCGGCCTCTCGTTGCCACCGCACTCCCAAAAGGCTCACCCGCCCCAGCTGGGATGACGTTTTTGCCGGGCGTCCCCCTCTACCTCACTGCCGACAGCTGGTACTTCGCCCAGACGTGGCTTTGGTTCATTTTAGCCGCCTGCTCCAGCTCGCCCCGGGCCTGCTCCCGCTGTCCCTTACCGAGGAGGCCCAAGCCGACGAGAAAGTGGCCTGAGGCCTTCCGGGCCTGCCCGGTCTCCTGTTCTCCGAACTTAGCAAAGAAGTCGGATGATTCGTCCTCGGCCAGCCGCTTTCGACCGGTCTCGATCAACCGGTCAAAATTCGACGCTGCTTCCGAATCACGGCCCACCTTCTTGAGGCAGAGTCCCTGGTAGAACCTGGCTTCCTGCCACTGGAAGATAGCCTGCTGCTCGGCGCCCTGGCGGTAGTAACCCTTTGCCTTCTCCACATCGCCCAATGCCTCGTGGGCCGACCCGATGTAATAGGCCACTTCCGCCGCTCGGCGGTCGTTTTTCGGCCGTCCTACCGAGAGGTTCTCGGGATACTCCGAGGCCTTTTCAAAATGGCCGAGCGCCTCTCGGTAGTTCTTTTGATTCATCAGCTCGAGACCTTTCAGAAGGTGCGCATCCACGTACACGTCGTGGATCTCGCCGCCTCCTTCCCGGACATGGAAGAAGTTATTGGTCAGGTAGTCGATCGCCTGATCGAGCTTATCGTTGAGCAGTAAAACCATGATCTCCCGCGTGAGCGTCTCTTTTCGATCCAGCAGGACCTTGTGGTTCTTCTCAAGGGCCGCCAAACGCCTCGTCGGATCCACGTTCCCGAGCTCGTACAGGGTATCCAGCTCAAGGAACCAGCGCGGGTCCTGATTGGCCCGGGCCACCGCCTGCTCGTACGACTGAATAGCCTTCGGCACATCGGACAGGCCGCGATAATAGCCCCAACCGAGGTTCCGGTGGACCTGGGCAAAGCGGGCATCGAGTTCCCGGGACTTTTCCCAGTGCCCTATGGCCTTTTGCGGCTGCAGGTCGTAGAGAAGATTGCCGAGGTAGTAGTAGGCCTTTGAATCGGAAGGATTCGCCTTGAGCGCGGACTTCAGCACGGCCTCACTTTCCAACCGAAAGGGAAAACAGTAGTCGGCCGGCATAGTCTGAGCGCTTCGATAGTACTCC
>Ga0105091_10000846_pt1 | contig 13233 bp, 12 predicted proteins | sample PPLLak1March2015_FD_87022 | JGI IMG/M metagenome (GOLD analysis project Ga0105091, IMG submission 87022) | Freshwater sediment microbial communities from Prairie Pothole Lake near Jamestown, North Dakota, USA - PPLs Lake P7 Core (1) Depth... | ecosystem: Environmental > Aquatic > Freshwater >... | reverse complement strand
TGAAGGGCAGCCCCAGATGCAGATCAAGATGGATGTCAAAGAAAATGACAGCGCCTATACCGTGCATGCCGACATTCCGGGGGTGAAGAAGGAGGATATTCACGTCACCATCGAAGGCAACCAGGTTTCGATCAGCGCTGAAGTGAAAAAGGAAAAGGAAGAAAAGCAGGGCGAGAAACTCCTGCGTTCCGAGCGCTACTATGGCAAGGTGGCGCGCAGCTTTACCCTGGCCCAGGATGTGGATGAGGCCACCTCCCAGGCGAAATACGCCGATGGCGTGCTGGAGCTGACGTTGCCGAAAAATGCGGTCAGTTCTGCGAAGAAGCTGGCAATCCAGTAATTCCGGGCTGCGCGGCAAAGGCGGCGTCCTGAAATAGGGGGCGCCGCCTTTTTTGTTTGCGCTCACTTTCGTTTAGAATACGATCCATACAGTATTCAACTTTAAACAGAGGCCTCCCCATGTCGCTTTCCCCCGCTTCCGCCAAGGAAAAAGCAAATATTCTTTCCGAAGCGCTGCCCTATATCCGGCGCTTTCAGGATAAGACCATCGTCATCAAGTACGGCGGCAATGCCATGACCGAGGAGCATCTCAAGCATGGTTTCGCCAAGGACGTGGTGCTGCTCAAGCTGGTGGGCCTCAATCCGGTCATCGTTCACGGCGGCGGGCCGCAAATCAACGACCTGCTCAAGCGTGTGGGCAAGCAGGGCGAGTTTATCCAGGGCATGCGCGTGACCGACGAGGAGACCATGGATATCGTCGAGATGGTGCTCGGCGGCCAGGTCAACAAGGAAATCGTCAACCTCATCAACCAGTACGGCGGCAAGGCCGTGGGTTTGACCGGCACCGACGGCGGCATGATCCGGGCCAAAAAGCTGCTGGTCAAATCCAAGACCGATGCCGAAGAACTGATCGACATCGGGCTGGTGGGCGAGGTGACGCGCATCGATCCGGCGCTGGTCACCTTGCTCGACACCCAGGACTTCATCCCGGTTATTGCCCCGATCGGCGTGGGTGACCTGGGCGAGGCGTTCAACATCAATGCCGACCTGGTTGCCGGCAAGCTGGCGGAAACGCTCAAGGCCGAGAAGCTGATCCTGATGACCAATACCACCGGCGTGCTGGACAAGGAAGGCAAGCTGCTCACCGGCCTGACGGCGGCGCAGGTTGATGCCCTGATCGAGGACGGCACCATTTCCGGCGGCATGATCCCCAAAATTTCCATGGCGCTGGAAGCGGTGAAGAATGGCGTCAAGAGCAGCCATATCATCGATGGCCGGGTGGAGCATGCGTTGTTGTTGGAAATTCTCACCGATGAAGGCGTGGGGACGTTGATCCGCTCGAATGCCTGAACGGGACTTTTCTCGGGCGCAAGAGAATCTAATAATCAGTATCAGTAGGGGAAAATCAAATGGCGACCAAACCGGGTGAGCGCAAGTTGCAAATCCTGCAGGTGCTGGCAGAAATGCTGCAGCAACCGCAGGGGGAGAAAATCACCACCGCCGCGCTGGCGGCCAGGCTCGAAGTTTCGGAAGCGGCGCTCTACCGTCATTTCGCCAGCAAGGCGCAAATGTTCGAGGGGCTGATCGAGTTCATCGAACAGAGCCTGTTCGGCATCATCAACAAGGTCACCAGCGAGGAACAGAACGGGGTAAAACAGCTGGAAACCATGCTCTCCGTGCTGCTTGGTTTTGCCCAGAAAAATCCGGGCATGGTGCGGGTGTTGATTGGCGATGCGCTGGTGAACGAAAACGATCGGCTGCAGGCCCGTATCAACCAGATTCACGACCGCCTCGAATCGACCCTGAAACAATCCCTGCGCATCGCGGCGAGCCAGGATGGTCTAGGCATTAGCGCTGACCCGGCAGCCCATGCCAATCTGATCATGAGTTTTATTGTTGGCCGCTGGCACCAGTTCGCCAAGAGCGGTTTCAAGCGCGAACCGATGGAATATCTACAGGCTCAGGGGAAAATATTGCTAGGCTGACTTCCAGAGGCGAAGCAATTATCTGAATTGTTCCTTCCCCTTGAAGGGGGGCAAGAAGTTTAGTCGCCCCTGGATGTGCACACCGGACAGCCGGGGTCCTTTTTCAAATTGATCTGTCGCCATTCCATCATCAAGCCGTCAAGCAGCAGCAAGCGCCCCAGCAGGGACTGGCCAATGCCGGTCAGTAGCTTGAGCGCTTCTGCTGCCTGCACTGCGCCGATGATGCCGACCAGGGGTGCAAAAACACCCATGACCGCGCAGCGCTCCCCCTCCTCTTCAGCGTTTTCAGGGAACAGGCAGTGATAACAGGGGCTGTTTGGCAGGCGCATGTCGAACACCGTGACCTGCGCGTCGAAGCGAATGGCGGCACCTGAAACCAGCGGCTTGCGATGCTTCATACAGGCGCGGTTGATGGCATGGCGGGTGGCGAAGTTGTCAGTGGCGTCGAGCACCACATCGGCCTGGGCCACCAGCATGGCCAGTTCGTTGCCTGCGATGCGATGCGGAATGGCGGTCACGCGGATTTCCGGATTGATCGCTGCCAGGGTGCGCTGCGCGGAGAGCGCCTTGTTGCTGCCGAGGGAATGGGTGAAGTGAGCGATCTGGCGCTGCAGGTTGGTGAGGTCCACCGTGTCGCCGTCGCAGATGGTGATGTGGCCGACGCCGGCCGCAGCTAGATACAGGGCAATGGGAGAACCCAAACCCCCTGCGCCGATGATCAGGGCGTGGGCGGCCAGCAGCTTGTCCTGTCCCTCGACGCCGAGTTGCGGCAGCAGGATGTGTCGGCTGTAGCGCAGGAGCTGGTTGTCGTCCATTTTTGAAAACCTAATTGAACCACGGAGAACACGGAGACAAACCAGCGAGTGGGGCGATGTTCTGCGTACTCATTGAGTGAAATTACTGACGCACCCTCAGGCTAACTCCGTGCCCTTCGTGTTCTCCGTGGTTATCAGAAGTTACCGGCTCTTCAGAATCTGCAGGCCCTTGAGCAGGTTTACCGCCTGATTCAACTGGTAGTCGTTTTTCGCTACCACTTCACGCACTCCGCTCGCGGCGTCGTCCTTGCTGTCGCCCTTGTCTTTGGCAGGCGCTTCCGTCTTGGGCGCTGGCAATTTGACCGGCGCGGCTTCGGGTTTGTTGCCGTCCTGGCCATTGGTCAGGTGGCGCTCCAGATCGGCCTCGCGCACATTGAACATGGATTCCTTGTCCACGCCGTTAACCGTTGCTTCTTCCGCCACGATGTCGGGTGTGATGCCCTTGGCCTGGATGGAACGTCCGTTGGGCGTGAAGTAGCGCGCGGTGGTCAGCTTGATGGCGGTGCCATTGCCGAGCGGCAGCACGGTTTGCACCGAGCCCTTGCCGAAGGACTGGGTGCCAATGACGATGGCGCGCTTGTGGTCTTGCAGGGCGCCGGCGACGATTTCCGAAGCGGAGGCCGAGCCGCCGTTGATCAGCACTACCATCGGCACGTCCTTGATGCCGGCCGGCAGTTGTTTGAGATAGTCCTTGTCCTTGGCGCCGCGCAGGTAATTTTCCTTGCTGGCGGTGAGTTTCATTTTGGCGTCCTCGGTGCGGCCTTCGGTATAGACCACCAGGGCATTTTCCGGCAGGAAAGCCGCAGAGACGGCAACTGCGCCATTGAGCAAACCACCGGGATCGTTGCGCAGATCCAGCACAAGGCCCTTGAGTGGCTCCTTGTTCTGTTTGTAGAGATCATCCAGTGCCTTGACCAGATTCTCGCCGGTGTGTTCCTGGAACTGGGTGACGCGCGCGTAGCCATACCCGGATTCGAGCAGCTTGTATTTCACGCTCTTGATTTTGATGATGGCGCGTGTGATGGTGAAGGTGAGTGGCTTGTTCTGGCCCTTGCGCATTACGGTCAGGGTGATGTTGGTGTTGGGCTTGCCGCGCATGCGCTTGACCGCATCGTTGATTGTCATGCCTTTGACGGGCGTGTCGTCCAGCTTGATGATGAGGTCGCCGCTTTTGATGCCGGCGTTGAAGGCCGGGGTATCCTCGATGGGGGAAACCACCTTGACGAAGCCGTCTTCCATGCCCACTTCGATGCCCAGTCCGCCGAACTCGCCCTGGGTTCCTACCTGCAGGTCCTTGAATGCGTCCGTGTCCAGATAGGCAGAGTGGGGATCGAGGCCTGAAAGCATGCCGTTGATAGCTTCGTTGATAAGCTTCTTGTCTTCCACCGGTTCGACGTAATCGCTTTTGATTTTGCCGAATACTTCCGCAAAAGCGCGCAATTCCTCTACCGGCAGGGGGGCATCGACCGCTTTTTCAGCTACGGCCGAGTAATTCAGGCTCAGCATTACGCCGAGCAGGGCGCCCATGGCGATCAGGCCGAATTTTTGCATTTTGCCGCGCATTTGTTTCTCCACCACTATCTTGAAATATTAGCCAACCCTGCACCATGTCAGGGGGTCGAATGGCTTGCTCTGAAAACGAAGTTCGAAGTATAAACCGGTTTCCGGGTTGCCGCCGCTGTTTCCCGTGCTGGCGATGGCATCGCCGCCACGCACGTTTTCACCTTCCTTTTTGAACAGCGATTCGTTGTTGCCATAAAGGCTCATGTAGCCCTTGCCATGGTCGACAATGATCAGGTTGCCGAAGCCGCGCATCCAGTCCGCGAACACCACGCGCCCGTCGGCGACCGTGCGGACTTCCTGCCCGGCAGCGGTGCGGATGAACAAGCCCCGCCATGGTGCTCCGCTGTCCTGACGTGGACTGCCGAAGCGTCCCACGAGTTCCCCGCGTACAGGTAAAGGCAGCTTGCCTTTCTGCGGTCGAGCCGCCGCATGGGACTGGGACGGGGTGGATTGTTCCGGCTTCGCTGTACGGGTATTGCGCTGTGGAGTGCGTTCCGCCTTTTTGCGCGCTTGTTGCTGTCTGGCCAGGCGTTCGATCAGTTGCGTCAGGCGTTTTTCGTTGTGCTGCAGTTGGGTAAGTTCTGTGCGCTGGCGCCCGATTTGCTGCGCCAGTTGCGCCACCAGTTTCTTTTTAGCCTGTTGTTGCGTCACCAGTTGCTGTTTCTGCTGGTCCTGCTCGCTGCGAATTTGCGCCAACTCGGCTTGCTTGGATTCCGTTGCATGGGCGAGTTGCTGCAATTTTGCCAAGTGGTCGCGCAGGCTTTTCAGCATGTCATTGCGGGCACGGGCCAGGTAGGCGTAATAGCGCAATTGACGCGCGGCCTCGTTGGGGTTTTGCTGGTTGAGCAGGATCTTGAATTGATCCTGCTGGCCGGACAGGTACTGCTGGTGAAGCAGCTTGCCCAGCATCACCTGTTCAGCCCCTATCCTGTGCTGGCGGGCTTCTTTCTGCTGTGCCAGATTAGCCAGGGTGGCGTTGGCGTTCTGCTGTTGCATGGACAAGTCGCGCAGCCGGTAATTGATGTCGCTGATGGCCCGTTCCGAGGTCTTGAGGGCATCACTGGCATCGGCCTTGGCGTCCTCCTTGTTGTCGAGTTCCTTCTGCAGGGCATCGATGCGGCCGCGCAGTTCCTTCAGTTCGGGTTTTGGCGCGGCGGAAGCGGGGAGGGGCAGGCTCGCCAGCAGGAAGGCGCCAGCCAATATCGCAAGTGCAGCTTTGGTGAATGAGGTTCCGGGCAGCTTCGAAATCACTCAAACTCGATCAACGGGTGCCCAGACATTTCGCGTGGTTTTTCCAGCCCCATCATCTTAAGCAGGCTGGGTGCGACATCTTCCAGTGCGCCGGTTTCAGCAACCTTTGCGGGGCGACCGATATAGAGGAAGGGCACCAGGTTCAGGGTGTGCGCGGTATGGGAATTGCGGGTAACTTCATCGAGCATCTTTTCTGCATTGCCATGGTCGGCGATGATCAGTGTTTCGCCGCCGACGGACTGCATTGCCGGAACGACGCGGGCAAGGCATTCGTCGATGGTCTCGATCGCCTTGATCGCGGCAGCAAGGTTGCCGGTATGCCCCACCATGTCGGGATTGGCGTAGTTGCAGATGATGGCGTCGTATTTGTGGGCAAGGATCGCTTCCACCAGTTTGTCCGTAACCTCGCGGGCGCTCATTTCCGGTTTGAGGTCATACGTGGGAACATCGGGCGACGGCACCATGATGCGTTCTTCACCGGGATAGCAGGTTTCCTCACCACCGTTGAAGAAGAACGTGACGTGGGCGTATTTCTCGGTTTCCGCGATGCGCAATTGTGTCAGGCCGAGCTGGGAAATGTATTCGCCGAAACTGTTCTTGATGCGTTCCTGCGGGAATGCCACCGGGATGTTGAAGTCAGCGCTGTAGCTGGTGAGGGTGCAGTAAGTACTCAGCTTGGGTACGTGCTCGCGTTCGAAGGCGTCGAAATCGGGCTCAATGAAAGTGCGCGTGAGTTCGCGCGCGCGGTCGGAGCGGAAATTCATGAAGATGATGCCGTCCCCGTCCTGCATTCTCACCGCTTCGCCGATGACGGTGGGTTTGACGAATTCGTCTGTTTCGTCCCTGTCGTAGGCGTTATGCAGTCCCTCGATGGCGGTTTCGGCGCGGAATTCGGCCTTGCCCTGGGTGAGCAGGTCGTATGCCGTTTTTACCCGCACCCAGCGGTGGTCGCGATCCATGGCGTAATAGCGGCCAACAATCGAAGCGATTTTGCCGATCTTCAAGGCGTCGATCTTGTTCTGCAGGCACTCCAGATAAATCTCTGCACTCTTGGGCGGCGTATCGCGGCCATCCAGGAATGCGTGCAGGTAGACTTTTTTCAGGCCGGCCTTGGCCGCCATCTCGATCATGGCGTGAATGTGATTTTCGTGGCTGTGAACGCCGCCGTCCGACACCAGGCCGAAAATGTGCAGGGCGCCGTCATGTGCCTTGATGGCGTCCAGTGCGCTGGTCAATTCGTGGTTGGTGAAAAAGCTGCCACTGGCAATGGCGTTGTTGATGCGCGATATTTCCTGGTAGATCACCCGGCCAGCGCCGATGTTTAGGTGCCCCACCTCGGAATTGCCCATCTGTCCCGCAGGCAGGCCGACAGCGGCCTCGGAGGCATGGATGGTGGCGTGAGGATGGGTTTCCCACAGCTTGTCCCAGTAGGGTTTTCTGGCCAGGCTGATCGCATTGTCAGGACCCGCCGGGCTGCAGCCGAACCCGTCCAGAATCATGAGTAAAACCGGAGTGACCTTCATACAAATATGGACTTTATTTTCGTTCGTTATCGCAAATGATGTATTATTTTATTATGTTTTAATAATATACGCATTAAACTTGTTCCAATTATTTTCTGATTCCAATTCTGTTGCAAGGTGGTAATTTTTTCATGTTGAATCTTGAGCACGTCGAGTTGATCGACAAGGACGAACATATCGAGCAGGCGTCACGTGCGATGAAGGCGATGTCGCATCCGTTGCGGCTGAAGATTTTGTGCGTGCTGAGCGACCGAGAGATCAGCGTGCAGGAAATCGTTGAAAGCGTCGGTACTTCGCAAAGCAATATTTCGCAGCACCTCGCCATCCTGCGCGACAAGGGCGTGCTGCGTACGCGCAAGGATGCCAACCGGGTGTACTATCGTGTCGGGGATACGCGTACTCTCCAGTTGATCAGCATGATGCGCGATGTTTTTTGCGGTTTTGCAAAATAAGCAGTCACTGACTCATCGGTTTTCATTTTTGTAAGTTTCTTTCCCGGCTTGTAATCTCTTCGGGCTGCCATTATCTTGTGGTTATTGCAACACGCGGAGTCTGCGCTGTGCTGAAATTTTTCCTTGCACCCCTATGTGCGTTTTTCCTTGTATTCCCGGTCGAGGCTGCTGTGCCTTTGGCCACCGCACCCGTCCAGTACCGCGAAGTTGACCAGACCTATGCGGCCGAAGCTGCTGTGGAGGCGGTGAGCCAGGCTACGATGGCGGCCCAGATCGCGGGTCGCGTGATCGAAGTGGTCTTCGATGCTGGTGATGTGGTCAAAAAAGGCCAGGTGTTGGTGCGCATTGATGAAAGCGAAGTGCGCCAGGCAGTGGCCGGCAGTGAGGCCCAGGTGGCTCAGGCGCAGGCCAATCTGCAGAATGCCCGTCTCGCCCATGAGCGCAGCAAGCAACTGCTGGCGCGGAAGTTTGTCAGCCAGGCGGCAGTGGACAAATCGCTGGCTGATTACCGTTCCGCCGAGGCACAGTTGAAAGCTGCTTTGGCGGGGGTCGGGCAGGCCTCGGCCACGAGAGGCTTTGCCAGCATCGTTGCGCCTTACGACGGTATCGTCGCCGCGCGGCATGTGGAGCTGGGCGAAATGGCGACACCGGGCAAGGCGCTGATGACCATTTTCGCGCCCCAAGGCCTGCGCGTGGTGGCGAACATTCCGCAATACAAACTGGCACAGGTGCGCCAGTCGTTCCGTGCCCAGGTGGAGTTCCCCGAACTTAAACAGTGGGTGGCGGGCGCACGTGTCACGCTGCTGCCGGTGGCCGATGCGCGTACCCACACCACGCGTGCCCGGGTGGATCTGCCCGGCGGCCTCAAGGGCATCTATCCCGGCATGTTCGCCCGCGCCTATTTTTCCATCGGTCGTGCCAAAAAACTCCTGATTCCGGCCGCCGCAGTAGTGCGCCGTAGCGAAGTGGCTGCTGTTTACGTGGTGGATGCAAAAGGCCAGATTCATTTCCGTCAGGTGCGCCTCGGCGAACCGGTCGGGCAGAACGAGGTGGAAGTGTTATCCGGCCTGATGCAGGGCGAGCAGGTTGCACTCGAGCCGATCAAGGCGGGAATGGCATTGAAAAGCGGTCAGCAATCAGCGGTCAGCGGTCAGCCCAAGACCGTTGCGCCTGCTGATCACTGATGGCTGAAAGCTGACATGGGCATTTCCGGACGTATCGCCAAGCTTTTCCTGACCTCGCAGATGACGCCGCTGATTGCGCTCATCGCCTTCCTGCTTGGCCTGTTCGCGGTGCTGGTCACGCCGCGCGAGGAAGAGCCGCAGATCAACGTCACCATGGCCAACGTCTTCATTCCTTTCCCCGGTGCTTCGGCCAGGGATGTGGAGAATCTGGTTGCGACGCCGGCTGAACAGGTGTTGTCGCAGATTTCCGGCGTCGAGCATATCTATTCCGTATCGCGTCCCGGCATGGCCGTACTCACCGTGCAGTACAAGGTGGGCGAGGACCGCATCCAGGCCCTGGTGCGTCTGTACGATACGGTGCAATCCAAGCGCGACTGGATTTCCCCCAACCTTGGTGTGCTTGAGCCCGTGGTCAAGCCGGTAGGTATTGATGACGTTCCCATCGTCGCCCTGACACTGTGGACGGCCGATCCAGAGCGCGGCGAATACGAGTTGGAGCAGATCGCTCATGCCGCCGAGATCGAGCTGAAACGCATTCAGGGAACGCGCGAGGTGACGACCATCGGCGGACATAAACATGTGGTGCGGGTGCTGATGGACGCGGAACGCATGAAGTCGCACCAGGTTTCCGCCCAGGATATTCGCGATGCGCTGCAGGTGAGCAACGCTTCCCAGCCATCCGGCAAGCTGGTGAATAACAATCAGGAAATCCTGGTGCAGACCGGCACTTTTTTGTCCTCCGCCGCAGATGTGCAGCAGCTGGTGGTGGGCGTGCTGGAGGGGCGTCCAGTGTTCATGAGCGACGTGGCTCAGGTGGTTGACGGGCCGGACCTGCCGGGGCGTTATGTCTGGCTTGGCACAGGGCCAGCGGCCAAGCATCAGGGCATCGGCCAGCAGGGGGAATTCCCGGCCGTGACGCTGGCGATTTCCAAGAAGCCGGGCGAGAACGCGGTCGAGGTTGCCAACCGGCTTATCCAGCGCATCGAGCAACTGCATGGCAGCGTGATCCCGGAAGGCGTGACGGCCACGGTGACGCGCAACTACGGCCTGACTGCCAACGACAAGGCGCAGAAGCTGATCGGCAAGCTGCTTTTTGCCACCGCCTTCGTGGTGCTGCTGGTGCTGTTCGCGCTGGGCAGGCGCGAGGCGCTGATCGTCGGCGTGGCGGTGACGCTGACCCTGGCCGCAACCCTGTTCGCCTCATGGGCATGGGGTTTCACGCTCAACCGGGTGTCGCTGTTCGCGCTGATTTTTTCCATCGGCATCCTGGTGGATGACGCCATCGTGGTGGTGGAAAATATTCACCGCCGCCGTGAGCTGGATCCGCACAAGCCTCTGGCCCAGGTGATTCCGGAAGCTGTGGATGAGGTGGGTGGCCCCACTATCCTGGCGACCTTTACTGTGATTGCAGCACTGCTGCCCATGGCCTTCGTCTCCGGTCTGATGGGGCCCTACATGAGCCCGATTCCCATCAATGCCAGCATCGGCATGGTGATCTCGCTGGCCATCGCTTTCATCATCACTCCCTGGCTGGCGCTCAAGCTGCTGAGCCACAAACACGATGCGCCCAGCCATAGCGAATTGGGCGCGGAATCGCGCCTGCAGCTTTTCTTTCGTCACCGGCTCACGCCTTTCCTGCGCCAAGAACAGGGCGGCAGGAATCGCGCCAAACTATGGCTGCTGGTGCTGGGCATGATTATCGTGGCCATGCTGCTGGCGGTGGTGAAGCTGGTGGTGCTGAAAATGCTGCCATTCGACAACAAGTCGGAATTCCAGGTGGTGGTGGACATGCCGGTGGGTACGCCGCTGGAGCAGACCGCGCGCGCCATGCGCGAAATCGGCCAATACCTGTCCACGGTGCCGGAAGTGACGGACTACGAAGCTTATGTCGGGACGGCGGCGCCGATCAATTTCAATGGCCTGGTACGCCAGTATTATTTGCGTGCCAGCCCGGAAATGGGCGACATCCAGGTCAATCTGACAGACAAGCAGCTGCGCGAGCGCAAGAGCCACGAAATCGCCCAGGCGGTGCGCGTGCCGATCGAAAAGATCGCCGAAAAGTACCAGGCCAACGTGAAGGTGGTCGAAGTGCCGCCGGGGCCGCCGGTGATGTCGCCCATCGTGGCGGAAATCTACGGGCCGGATTATGAAGGCCAGATGGAAGTGGCGAAGAAGGTGGGGCTGGCCTTCGCCCGGACACCGGACATCGTCGCCATCGACGACAGTATCGAGGAAGTGTCGCGCAAGCTGGTGGTGCGCGTGCTGCAGAACAAGGCGGCGCTGATGGGCGTGGCGCAGAACGATATCGTGGCGGTGATGAAAATGGGCCTCTCCGGGGAAGATGTGACTCCCGTGCATACCGGCGAAACCAAATACGAAATCCCGGTGCGCGTGGCCCTCGCGCCGGAGCGCCTGAACAATCTGGATGAACTACTCAAGCTGACGGTGCGTGCCCGCGACGGCACCCTGGTGCCGCTTTCCGAGCTGGTCGAAGTGTCGTCCGGCATCGCGGAAAAAACCATTTACCACAAGAACCTGTTGCCGGTGGTCTATGTCTTTGGCGACATGGCGGGCAAGCTCGACAGCCCGCTCTACGGCATGTTCGATATCCGTTCCCTGACCAATGGGGTGGACCTGACCCAGGGCGGCAAGCTGGGCGACTACTTCATCCGGCAGCCGGATGACCCCTACGCCGAATATGCCGTGAAGTGGGACGGCGAATGGCAGGTTACATACGAAACCTTCCGCGACATGGGTATCGCCTACGCCGTGGGTCTGGTGCTGATCTACCTGCTGGTGGTAGCGCAGTTCCGCTCCTACCTGGTGCCGCTCATCATCATGGCGCCGATCCCGCTCACCATCATAGGCGTGATGCCCGGCCATGCCTTGTTCGGCGCGCAATTCACCGCGACCTCGATGATCGGCATGATCGCCCTGGCCGGGATCATCGTGCGCAACTCGATACTGCTGGTGGATTTCATCAACATGCAGGTGGCCGAAGGCATGGCCTTCCAGGAAGCCGTCATCAATTCCGCCGCCACGCGCGCCAAGCCGATCGTGCTGACGGGGCTGGCGGCCATGCTGGGTGCATTGTTCATCCTCGATGACCCGATTTTCAACGGGCTGGCAATTTCCTTGATTTTTGGTATCTTCGTCTCCACCTTGCTGACGCTGGTGGTGATTCCGGTGCTGTATTATGCGGCGATGTACCGAAAGCTGGAAAACCAAACCCATTGAATCACGGAGGGCACGGAGATCACTGAGGCAAAACCGATTTTTTCCGTGTCCTCCGTGTACTCCGTGGTTAAGCGATTTTTATATTTTTAGGAGTTTCAGGCAGTGCAATTCATTCAAAACAATCTGGGCCTGGTCGCCCTGGTGGTGCTCAGCGGCCTGATGATCCTGTGGCCCATCGTCAATCGCCGCATTTCGGGTATCAAGGAGGTCGGCATTCTCGAAGCGACCCAGCTTATCAACCACCATGACGCCTTGGTGCTGGATGTGCGCGAGGATCAGGAATACAGCGCCGGCCGTGTCCCCCATGCAATGCATATTCCGCTGCGCCAGCTTGCCGGTCGCATGCATGAACTGGAAAAATTCAAGGACAAGCCGATTATCGCCATCTGCCGCAGCGGTTCCCGTTCCGGGCATGGCTGCAGCGTGTTGCGTAAGAATGGTTTCGAGCAGGTTTATAATTTGAACGGCGGCATGATCTCTTGGCAACAAGCGAATATGCCGGTTGAGCGCAAGTAATCGAGAAGGGAATAAAAATGGCGAATGTAACAATGTACTGCACCGGCGTGTGCCCCTATTGCACCATGGCGGAAAAGCTGCTGAACAAGAAAGGCGTGACCGAAATCAACAAGATCCGCATCGATGTCGAACCGGGTCGCAAGGAAGAAATGATGGAGCGCACCGGTCGTCGCACTGTGCCGCAAATCTATATCGATGAATTTCATGTCGGCGGTTTCGATGATCTTTCCGCGCTCGATATGGAAGGAAAGCTGGAGCCGCTGCTGGCCAAGTAACAACGAAAAGGCGATTAACTACGGAGAGCACGGAGAAAAGCAATGTTGGGCTTTATTCAGCACAGCGATGATGTTTATCGATCTTGCTCCGTGTTCTCCGTGGTAAAAAAGGTTTTTCAAAACATGGAGCTTAAGGCATGAACATCGTCTGTCCCGATTGCCAGGCTATCAACCGCGTGCCGGAAGAGCGCTTGGCCCAGAATCCCAAGTGCGGAAAGTGTGGCGCGGCCCTGCTCGATGGCAAGCCGCTGGAACTGGGCATTGCGAATTTTTCCCGCTTTGTCGCCAAGAATGACATGCCTGTCGTGGTCGATTTCTGGGCGCCCTGGTGCGGGCCTTGCAAGATGATGGCGCCTGTGTTCACGCAGGTCGCGGGCGAATTCAGGACGCGTTTCCGCTTCGTCAAGGTGAACACAGAAGCGGAGCAGGCCC
>Ga0105091_10000845_pt1 | contig 13251 bp, 12 predicted proteins | sample PPLLak1March2015_FD_87022 | JGI IMG/M metagenome (GOLD analysis project Ga0105091, IMG submission 87022) | Freshwater sediment microbial communities from Prairie Pothole Lake near Jamestown, North Dakota, USA - PPLs Lake P7 Core (1) Depth... | ecosystem: Environmental > Aquatic > Freshwater >... | reverse complement strand
TCAAATAACCTGGCAAACTCCTTCGGGTGGTCGGCCTGCTCGAAGACCCACTTATCGAAGCCGGAAGACTCGCCGAAAATGTAGCGAGTATGGCCATAGGGAGTCAGCGCACAACCATACTCGGTGAAAAGGCCATCACCACCCAGGTCGCGCATGGTATCCGAATAGAGGGTGTTATCCACGTTGAAAACGGTATCCTCGATCATGTACATGATCGGTTCGTAGTCCTGTAAGCCTTTCAACAGGCCTTCCACGCAAATGCCGGCCTCGTCGATGTATAACCTACCGGCATGCTGCTTATAGGCCGCACGCACATCGCCTTTGGGCGTGTGATAAACAGTGACAGACAACTCTCCTTCGACCTTTTTTTCGACCGGCACATGCGGGGTGGCCTCCCAAATGGTGTTTTTCCGAACCACCAGGCCCATGCCTCTGTTCCGCAGCATGCGCTCATACTCTCCGCTGGGGAAGCATTCGATATACGGCGCAAAGGGGACCTGATCCGGGTTCTCGTGGTGTAGGACGGCATTGATCCGATCCTTGAAATTCATGGCTCACGCTCCTTTTTTCCCAACTGTTACCAAAGTTCTTACAATCCGAAAACAATTGTCGGCAGATCCTAATAGCCGGCAAGTATATATCCAGGCATCAAACAATCTTGGATTCGGCTTGGTTCACATCTTTAGATGACCGTACTCTTCAATGGCATCCATGATCGCCAGAGTTCCCTCCCGGAATACCCGTTCACTGTTATCCGTCATTGCTCCCCAGGTGCCCATCTCGGTAAAGCCAATGATGAGTTTATCCCCGGGTGGGTCGCTCTTGATCAGATCCAAGGTGTATTGTTTGGTGGCTTCAACCCCGGACCAGAAGATTGTCTCGGGAAAGTTGATCCAGATGATCACATCCTTTCCCCACGCAAGCCTGGCTTCCGATAAAGACAGATCTCCAACCGGCGGTGGGGTAAAGGCTTCCACCACCTGGCAGCCGATCTCAGCGACGAGCTCCTTGAAATGGCTGAGGTTGCCTGCATGGGCATGCAGGGCGCAAATCTTCCCTCTCGATTTCAGGATCGGGACCCATTTCTGATAAAGCGGGAGATCATATTTCCTTATTTTATTCGGCCCCCAGGTTCCATCCAGGTCACCCAGGCTGATGAACTCGGCAGGTGATTGAGCGATCAGTTGCAGGCGTCTTTCCTCCCGCCGAACGATAGCCTGCACCAACTCTTCAAACCGGGCGGGGTAATCATGCTGGTCTTGAGCCCAGCGAGACAGGCCGCTGGCACCCCCATAAAGATAACGTGTGGCACCGTAGGGCGGATGCAGACCGGTGTCCCTGACGATTCCGTCGGTGCCGATGTCGCGGCAGGCATCCCAAAAAATGCTTTCATCCAGATGCAAACTTGTATCTTCGATCAAAAAAATGGCGGCTTCATAATCCTCCACCCCTTTGACCAGCCCCTCGACATCCAGATCCATATCGTCGTCCTTGATCCGGCCGATATGCGTTCTGCTGCGGGTGGTCAGATCCCCCTTGGGGGTATGGTAAATCCTTACAGCGATATCGCCTTCGTTCTTTGTTTCAATGGACACATGCGGGCTTTCTTCCCAAATCGTGAAGCGCCGCAAGCACAGCCCCATGCCCCGGTTTCTCAATTCTCGTTCGAAATCGCCTCTCGGAACCAGGTTATCGTAGGGGACGAAAGGGATCCGGTCGGGGATCTGTTCATGCAAAACAGCGTTGATACGGGTGCGAAAATCCATCGATTGTTTCCGGGTTCGGCCACCTTCGAGTGATCTATTTGAAAACACAAGTCGGGTTTATTTCGGATACTCTTTGGCTGCTGCCGCGATCCGCTCAAGCAGCTCTACGGGTACTTCTTTCCTGCTGATCCAGTTTTCCTTCTCAAATATCCAGCGGTCGAATTCCGCAACAACGACACCCTCCGTGAATGGTGTACCGCTGGCAACTACCACGCCGTTCATGTCCCAGATACAGGCATCGCCCGCACCCAGATGCCCATCCCGGACGATAACAACATTGGAGCGGACGACCACCATCTTCAACAGGGTTGCCAGGGCGGCCTGGTTATTTAGAACCATGGTCCGGTGCTCCCAGAATGTCACTTTCCCATCTGGCGTATCGATCCCCTCGGGCGGGATATCGTTGTAATGGGGGGTGAACAGCAAACGCGCTCCCTGCCATCTGAGATAGAGAGCTGGTTCAACATAGGAGGTATCCGCACAGATGACCACGCCAAATTTGACACCTTTAGCGGTAAACACCGGCAGCTCCAGGTCCGCGGCGAATACCAGTTTGTCCTCCTCGGTCAGCATGGTTTTGTGATACTTCCCCAGCAGGTTGCCTCGATACACAACGAGCTGGGTGTTATAGATCTTGCCATCTACCCGTTCGCTCATTCCCACCAGGATGACAGTGTCGCGGGCAGCCGAGCGTTGAATAAAATCGACCAACCGCGGATCATCCAAAGCAACCGAACTTTCCCGTACTGCCTGCTGTGAATAGCCGGAGAGGAAAGTTTCCGGAAAGCAGAGGAAATCCAGCTGCATGGTTTTGGTCTGCTCGAGGACCCCGTCGACTTTCCGCAGGTTAGCGTCAAAATCGTTATCAACGATCGGTCCCTGATAACTACCGATGCGGATCTTGTCGTTCATCGATCTCCTGTCAAGCGGGTTTGTTTTGGTATCCACTGGTTGCGGCCAGCCGTCTTTGTTCTACGATTGGTTTAGATATCCCGGCTGGTGCTGGACCAGGTCAATGAAAGCCAGCATGTTTTCCAGCGGAACATCCTTGGGTACATCGTGGGCAGGTGAAAATATGTAGCCGCCCTCTTTGCCTAATCCCAATAGTTTTTGGGTCTCATGCCGTACATCCTCGATAGTTCCATAAGGAAGTGTCTTTTGGGTGGACATGCCGCCATAGAAGGCCAGCCGACCGCGATATTGGGGGATCAACGTTGAGACGTCCATCACTTCGGGTTGGAAAGGATTGAAACAGTTCAAACCGATCCCAACCAGATCGTCGAAAAGTTCGTCCACATCGCCGCAGGAATGGATGAACACTTTCTTGCCGGCTTCGACAACGACCCCGTACATGCGCTTAAGTACCGGGTAGATGAACTCATGCCACAACTTGGGTCCCATTTGCAATCCACGCTGCTGGCCCCAATCATCCCCGAACATGACCGCATCGATATCATATTTCAGGATTTCTTTGATCTGGGCAATGTTGTAGTCCGCGATGCTGTTGAACAATTCGTGTACGAATTTAGGGTTGTCATAAAAATCCATCAGCAGGGTCTGCAGGCCACGCAGGGTCCAGGCCCGTTCGTACAGGGAAAAACCAATCCCGAAAATGCGGTACCGGTCGCCATACTTTTTCAGCTTGCCGGGCACCTCTTCATAGACATTAGCAGCAAGGGGATCGGGGAAGGTGTAGCCTTTCAAGGTGGGCTGCGCCAGGACCTGGCCTCTGACCACCCCAATATCCTTGTCGGTGCTGCGATCCCAGACCACTCCGAAAATATCCTGAACGCAATCGTTCCCAATGTCATGAAAGAAATAAATATCATAGCCGACATTGACCATGTGGTTTTGGACCACCTCTTCCAGATCCTGACCAGGGTAATGGGCCTGCAACTTCTCTTCTGCCGGAATGGTGAAATTGATATTCCACGGAACGTAAGGGGGGTTTTTCCACTCCAACGCCAGTTTCATTACTGTTCTTTTATCCATTTATATAACTCCTGTGAAGGATGGTGCGAAACCACCCATGCGCTCTGCCTGTTAAGGCTGGTCTATGATGAACGGTTCCAAAAGGAATGGTTGCCGCTGTCCTTTTCACGCCAGGTGAATGTTCTATTTTAGCCAGTCAGGATACTGTTTTTTCAAGGCGGCCAGTTCCGTTGCGGTTAATTCACGGAAGTCCGAATTCTCCTCGCTTGTATCGTTGGATTCAACGATCAGCCAGGAACTTTCGCGGGTTCCGATCACACTATGCCAAGTGCCGCAGGTCACATTGTAGATAACCCCGGGTTGCATATCGAAAACCCGGATGGTGTCATCATCATCAACAAAAAGGATACCGCGTCCATGGATCAGCACGAAGATTTCATCGGTCTGGTTGTGCCGTTCGACCTGACCAACATTGTTTGGGTCGAAGCGGGGCTCCCAGTTCATCAATGCCACCAGCCAATCCCGATAGGACACGAATGGGCGATACCCTTCTCCCGTCCACTTGAAGACATCCACGCGATGCGGTGATACCATGTTCTTGTTCACAATCCTCTTTCCATTTTCCATTCATGTTCCATCAACAGGCGCTGTAAATTTCCACCGAGAAGTCCGTCCTTCGTCTCCGTGTCGAAATCCGCTGCCTGGATGCGGGCGATCACCCCCGCCGGATCGTTGATGGTAAAGTCGCTGCCGAAAAGAACCCGTTTGCTGCCGGCCTGGCGCACTGCCAGCTCCAGGACACCCATGCGTTGATAGCCATGACCGCAGATATCCAGATAGAGGTTTGGGAAACGGGCTGCCAAACCGATGCGTTCCTCAACTTCCTCGGGGGCGTCACCCAGATGAGCAAGCACAAAGGTCGTTTTCGGGAAATCTGCTAACAAGCGGGCCATATCTTCCGCCGAGTCATGGTGGATCTGGACGATCATATTCATTTCTGTTGCCGCGCGGATGGCCTCCCGGAAGGAGGGCGTATCGTATGAGTAGCCTCCAATATATCCGCACAACTCCCCCACCCAGATCATGCCGAGCTCGCTTTTACAACGATGGAGTTCCTCGATTGCCTGCTGCGGAAAATTGGTATTCACCTGGCAGGCGGGGACGACAAAACCGGGATATTGGCGTGCCGCTTGTGCGGTCTCATCGTTCCCAGCATGGACTTCTTCCGGGGTTTGGGCAAGCAGAGCACGCGTCGAACTGGCTACGATGCCATCTACGCCGCAGCGGCGTACATAAACCATCGCTGCATCGATATCCTTCGTGCAGGGTTTCCATTCAAGCGTGCGTTTCAGACCAGGCGAGGGCAGATGGACATGACAATCAAAGATCATCAATCACCTAAAGTTCAACAACCGCGGTCAGGTTAGTCGGTTGATCGGGATCGAGTCCTTTTGCGAGAGTGCGGTAATAATTCATCCATTGGATGAAGGGTAGATAGAGAGCCCCACGCTCCCACTCTTTAAGTCCGCTCTTCAGTTCGACCACGTACTCAATACCGGACCAGTCTGCTTTGGATGCGTCCTCCATCAGGACCAGGATGCGCGCCCCCAGCTTCTGCATGTCGCGCACCACCCGCACCTCGGCCTCCTGCTCGCTGTCTGATACCAGACAGACCACTAAGCTGTGATCATCAACGACCGACATCGGACCATGGCGGAATTCGAGCGGATGGAAAGCCTCCGACCAGGAGCGGCTCATCTCCTTGGTTTTGAGCATCGCCTCGCAGGCCAGACCGTAATTTGGCCCGCCTCCCAGAAAGAAGAAACGCTGCAAAGAATCATCTTCGCCGAGTTTCCTGGCAAGTGCACCGTTTCGTTCGATCAGGCTGTCGAGGGCAGGAGGCAGTTTCAGTAAACGTTCGGCCACAGCCTCATCCCCTGCCAGATTGCCGCCCAAACATTGCGACAGAAGAAACATGCTGGTAAAGGAACGCGTCTGGGCCACAGATCGTTCTTGAGCCGCCTCCGCCGACAACACGTAATCGGCTGAAGTAGCCAGGGGTGATTCAGGTTGGGTGGTGATAGTCATCACCTTTCCAGAGGGGTTGACCTTGCGGAAATGCTCGACGGCCCACAGAGTCTCAGTCGTAGTGCCAGATCTTGAAACAGCCAGCAGATTGGCCTTTTCCAACGGGAGCAGCTCGGGAAAATAGACGATTTCGGAGGCTGGAAAACCCCAGGCGCCGAGTCCGAGACAGCGCATCACGGCGGCTGCACTGAGCGAGGCGTAATAGGTTGACCCGCAACCTGTTACCAACCACGTACAATCCCCTGAGGCCTGGAGATCCTTTAACCACTTCCTATCCGATCGGGCGAAGCTCTGCAGAGTCGAAGCCCAGGCCTGAGATTGTTGATCGATTTCAGCGCGGGTATAAATTCCATTGGTCATATGGTTTGGGTTTCACCTTTCAAAAAAAATCCACGCGGTAAATTTACGTGGGACGCTTCTTTATGACTTGACCGCTCCCATGGTAATGCCAGAGATCATCTTCTCGGACAGGAAGATGTAAAGGAGGATGGTTGGGATCATCACGATCACCACACCGGCCATCAGCCCGACCCAGTCACCGGTATATTCCATGCCATTCGAGAGGCTGTACAGGCCAAGCGACAGGGTGCTCTTGTTCGGGTCGTTCAAGAAGACAAGGGCCAGCTGATATTCATTCCACAGGCCGATGAAGTTGAAAATGGCCGCGGTGATCAATCCTGGAAGACCCAATGGCAACATGACCCGGAAGAAAACCTGGAAATCGCTGGCGCCGTCGATGATGGCGGCCTCTTCCAGTTCAACTGGCAGGGATCCGAAGAAGCCGGTCAACATATAGATGGTAAATGGCAACGACAGGGCAACGAACAGGACTCCCAGGCCAAACAGGCTATTGTTGATTTTGAATGCAGTCAAGATGATGAAGAGCGGGATGAACAGCAAAGGCACCGGGATGCCGATGCCGGCAATGAAGGCCAGGGTGAGCAGGTTGCTGCCTTTGAATTTTTTTCGGCTTAGTACATATGCGGCCGGTGCGGAAAGCATCAGGATCACCACTACCGAAGTCAACACAACAACCAGGCTGTTCAGCATGTAGAGCTCCATTTCCACAGCGAACAAGGCCTTGGTGTAATTCTCAAAGTGCAATTCCGTGGGTAATGCCCAGACGTCCTTGAAAAGCTCATTGTTCGACTTGAGGGAGCTAATGATGACCCACAGGATGATGAACACCGTGAACAGGGACCATACACCGAGAACAAGATAGGCAGGAATATGTCTTATCCATTTCATGATCCGGTCCCACCGATGCTGCCGGAGCTGGGATTGAGTGGATGCAATCGTTTCAGCGCTCATCTGATTCTCCTAATACTGAATGATCTCGCGGCGCATAAGGCGGCGCAACAATAAAACAAGAACCAAAACGCAAATCAGGAGCACAACTCCGATGGCTGTGGCATATCCCAGTCGATAAATCGGGTCCCGCTTGCCAAATCCCATAATGTAAAGGTACATCCCCACCGTGTAGATCTGTGGCGGCGGCTGGATCTGGCTGAAGGCATAGGGAAATTCGAATATTTTCAGGGCAATGATAGTGTACAACACGGTGGCCACCGAGATGACATCCCATAGCAGGGGGACGGTGATACCGGTGAACATCTGCCACTGATTGGCACCTTCGAGCTTGGCGGCTTCATAATATTCAATGGGGATCTTGTCCATGCCGGCCATCAGCAGCACCAAATAGAAACCGACCTCGATCCAGATCAGGGCCACCAGCATGGCATAAAAGATATGGTCTATGCTGGTGAAAGTGTATTTCGCCCCCGCCTCCCAGCCAATAAGCTTGAAGAGCGAGTTAAGCAAGCCAAAGGAAGGGTTGTAGATAAACGCCCACAGGGTCGTCAGGGCGATGGTGGCGATGACGTTCGGCAGAAAGATCATCGCCCGGAACAGTTTCTTGCCCTTGATGCCCGAGTTGATCAGGACGGTCAGGATGAAAGCTAGTGTGAATACGATGATGCCGCCCACCACTAGAATAAAGAGGGTGTTGCGGAGGCTCAATAGAAAAATGGGGTCATGGAACAACTCAGTATAGTTTCCCAAACCCCTGAACTCCATGCTCTGCCCGAAACCCGACCAGTGGAAAAGACTGTAATAAAACGCCCATACAGTCGGGATAAGGAAGAAAACCAGGTAGACCAGGCTGGCGGGCATTAAAAACAATACGATCAGCCTCTTTCGTGTTTTCATCGGACACTCCTTCCAGACAAGCTGTTTCGTTCTATCAGACCAGATCCCTCAAGGGGAGCACCAGGATAATGTTAGTAATCATGGCAGTGAAGGGAGGAGAGAGTCTCCCCTCCCTTCATTTACAGCCACTACGGCAATTTCAGAAGACGCTTATTTGTTTGCCCAGTAGTTCTTGGCAGCCGCGGACATCGTTTCAGCGAAGTCCTCAACTTTCGCCTCACCCAGGAACACGTCTAGTACATTTACGTACAGGACGTTCTTGGTGAACTCTGCGTACAGGGCAGTACCGCCGTCATTATGATCCAGCACCGTGGTCGCGTTTTCACTGGCGATCGCGCCATCCGTCATGGGAGCAGGCCATGTGACGCCCTTACGGACCGCACCCTGCAGCGCCTCAACCATCCTGTTCTGAGATTCCTTGGTCATGACGAACTTGAGGAACTCCTTGGCTTCCGCAGGATGTGCGGTGTCCTTGAGAATTCCGAAGGCCAGCAGCCACTGCTGCAGGTCAGCTGAGTTGCCAACGCCACCTTCCACAGTTGGGAAGGGGAAGCCACCCCACTTGAAATCAGGCCCAGCCATGGGAGCCAGCTCGTTGGGCAGCCAGCCACCGCAGAGTTCTATGGCGGCCTTCCCGGTTGCCAGGGTTTGCTGGGCGGCAGGCCACTGATAGCCGAGGGATTCGGGGGGAATATAGCCCTTGTCCCACAGTTCTTTGATCATAGCCAGTGCTTCGGTAAAGGCCGGATCCTTCCACTTCTCGCCGGTCTTGTCCTCGATGGCACTCATCACAAAGCCCTTGCCCTTCATGCGCGCCACCAGGTAGTTAAAGTAGAACATATTGTAGTCGCCGCCGTCTGCCTCGACCGCCAGCGGCACGTACCCGGCGTCCTTGATCTTCTGCAGATCGGTCAGGAACTCATCCCAGGTGGCGGGCGGTTGCGTAATACCGGCCGCGGTGAAGATATCCTTGTTGTACCAGAACATCACCGGGCTGTCATCATAGGGCATCAAATAGTGAACGCCATCCTTGACATACAGATCAAGCGTGCCGGGGTTGAAAACATCCTTGAAGGGGACGTTCTCGTCCAGAGCCGTGGTGCCCAGCATGTCATCTAGCGGGAGCAGCAGACCTTCCTGCATCAAGCCGCCAGCGATCTGGCTGGCATCCTGGTCAACGATATCGATCTGGGTGTTGGCGCCAAGAGCGGTTCGGACCTTAGTCTGGTTCTCGCGACCGTTCCAGACGGGTGTGATTGTGACATTGGGGTGCGCGGCTTCAAATTTTGCGATGATGTCGGTCAACGCAGCCGCTGAGGGCTCGGTCTTGTTCCACATCGACCAGAAGACCAGGTTGACTTTTTCTTCACCAGCAGCGGGGGCAGCACCACCACCGCATGCGGCAAGAAGCATGCTCACCACCATCACGATACCTACGAGCAGATTCAGCTTTTTCATTGAGATTCTCCTCACATTTCAAATATAGATTGAGAATGGGTGAATACTTACATTATTTATGTGCGATTTGGATTGGGTTGTTCTAGCACCTCCTTTCGATGCTTGGGAGGGAATCTGATTATCTACCATTCAATGAACTTCACGGAAAGGAAACGCTTATCCGGAAAGGTCAGGGGATCCGGGGGGATCAGGTAATGGAGAGGAGGAAATGCCTCTCTCGGCACGCGGACAGGCTCGAGACCTTCACGCAACCTTCAGGCCTGGCACCAGCTTGCAGGCGTTTTTATAATAGATCTTCTGGAGGACATCATCCGGGAGGTATAGACCGTAAATCCGGTAGCGGCCCTGGCTCCGGCCGTAATCGAAATATTCATCTTGGGTCTCAAGGCAGCGGAAGTAGATCTCGTAAGTGGGCCGGTTGCATGGAATATCGGTGCCGAAGAGCACACGGTCTGCATATTTGGTTAGGAATGCGCGGGCAGTATAGGGCTGCCGACCCAGCTCGCCAATGCGTTCACCAATGTCGACGTACAAATTGGGGTATTGATCGAGGGCGGTGGAGACCCAGCTCAGATTCTCCGCGTACGACAGAACGTGCGCGCTGATAAAATTCGTCTTTGGATGGCGGGCGACCACGCGCAATTGAGCTTCGATCGGCTCTATAAACTGAGGGTAGTCTTTCCCATAGAAGTGCCAGTCGGGATGGTCGTGAAGCTCGTCCCACCGCTCATTGGTCTCATCCAGAGGCCAGAAAAAAGCCACCGGGTCGGAGGAATGGATCAGCACCGGGATGCCTAACTCCCCCGCCGCAGCCCAGACCGGGTCTAGTCGGGGATCGTCCACCTTGATCAGCTTACCTGCCTTGTCCCTGAAATTCAAGCCCAGAGTCTTGAAAACTTTCATCCCCTGAGCGCCGGCGCGAACGGATTTTTCCAGCTCCTTGGCCCACTTTTCACCAAAATTAGGGAGGTCTACTTCACCCCAATCGGTCCAGGCGAAAATGGTGAAGCGATCAGGATAGGGCTGCTTATACCGCTCCAGGTTCTCGCGCAACTGGTCGCCCCAGCCGCCGTCCAAGTTGTTTACGGAGCGCACATTCATTTCGTCCATGAGTGCAACCGTCGCCGCCACATCCTTGATGACCCAGCCGCCTCCATTGTATACACCTTGGAACCATTCATCGTCCCATTTCCCCAAATGGTTGTGAATATCGACAACCGGGAACTTGGCACGCTGAGGGATGTGGCCTTCGGTCACAAGTGCCGCCTTCGGTTTAAAATCCTTCAAGAACAGATCGTCCGACATAAGCTCTCCTTTATTTAGTCATTTCGGTTTGTGCTTATTACCGGTAATTCCTGTCATGCAGGATTCGAGCTAAGTGTGTCGTTCGCCACGATCACTTTTACTCCCTGCGTACGGACACCTTCCAGGAATTCCGGAGATGTCTTAATATCAGTGATGAAATAATTCACCCGGTTCAAGGGTGCAACAAAAGCGGAGGCAACCTTGTCACATTTGGTATGGTCAGCCACCAGGATCACCTCACGCGCCTGGTTGAGGATCATCCGGTCAGTCACCACCTCGGGCAGAAAATCGTTCGTTAGGCCGGCTTTGAGGTCAATAGCTGGAATGCCAATGATCACCTTGTCAAAGGTTACTTCCCGCAGAGATTGTTCGGCGATATGACCGATAAGGGAAAGTTCTTTATGGCGCATCATGCCGCCCAAGACCACGACAGTGATGTCTTCGGCGGTCGCTAAGTCAGTGCTGACGTTCAGGGCATTGGTAACGACGGTCAGGTTTTTATGGTTGGTCAAATAATGGGCGACGTATGCCACGGTCGAGCCGGAACCGATGAAAATCGACTCCCCGTCTCTAATCATAGCAGCTGCCGTCCTGGCAATCGCCTCTTTGTATTCCTTTTCTTGCATCATACGATGGATAATGGGAGGCTCAACAGCTGCGGAGGTAGAAATGATCGCCCCTCCGTGAGCCCGGCGTACAAACCCCTTTTCGGCCAGTTCGTTCAGATCGCGGCGGATGGTTATCTCGCTAACGCCAAAATTCCATGCAAGATCCCCAGCCTTTGCGTGTCCATCCTTAAGAATAACCTTGAGAATCCTTTGAAGACGTTCTTCCTTCATCAGTCCGGACATAATCTGGATTCCTTATTGTAGTTGATGATAAAATAGTATCACAAACGAACATGAATTTCAAGTCTCTTATCGTAAATGATCAAATTATTTATAATAAAGTACATTATCAATCAATTTCGATCATATATCTGTATTTTCGGGCGTCAACTTATTTTTTGAACTCGGGCAGTTCTCACATGGGTAGAGAAAAGGCACCCGCTACGATATACTCCTGGGAATCGGAATAGAGGTCTTCCCGAGCACATGCGCCGGGATATGCAATGCTTTATCCGTAATCCGGTTGATATGCCATTGCTTCCCACCTGCTACGGCTGATCTTATCTTGAAAACGGAGGAACCCGTGAAACCAAATTCCAAACATGTTGTCGAAACAGTGGAAGGGCTGCGTGACTTCATCTTCAACAGCCTCCAAGAATTCGTGCGTATTCCCTCCATCAACCACCCTCCCACGGGGGACGAGTACGAGTGCCAGATGGCGGTGGTCCGCCGCTGGCGCGAGATGGGGCTTGACCCCGAAATCTATACCCTGGATACTGTCCCGGGTCTGAAGGCGCATCCGAGATATTTTCCGGGGCGCGAATACAACCACCGGCCCAATGTACTTGTCCGCAGGAAGGGCCGCGGCGGAGGGAAATCCCTGCTGCTCAGTGGCCACATCGATACAGTCCCGCTTGGTGTGCAACCCTGGAAACACGATCCCTTCCAAGCGACCATCGAGGATGGACGTATGTACGGTCTGGGCTCCTACGATATGAAATGTGGGGTGACTGTCATGCTCGGGGTAATGCGCACTCTCTACGAGTTAGGCGTGACCCTCAAAGGCGATCTGCTGGTCGAGACGGTGGTTGACGAAGAATTCGGTGGGGTCAACGGCACACTTGCGGGACGAGTACGGGGTGACAATGCCGATGCGGTGATTATCACCGAACCCACCAACCTGGCTATTATCAACGGAGTGCGTGGCGGAGTGGTAGTCAATTTCTCATTGACCGGCCCGGAGGGGATCATCTTTGGGAATGAAGAGCCTGGCCATGCCATACGTATGCTGGCCCACCTCCTGAAATGGGTGGATGTATTCCGGCAACGTCGAAGGGCGAATGTGCCCGGCTGGATGGGAGGGCCATTCGACCCTGTGCCCGTCTGGGTGACTAAGGTCTCCGCAGGCGGCTGGGGCACGAACGTCCCCATCACTGTTCCTGCAGAAGCCTGCCTCGAACTGTACTACCAGCTCATCCCAGGTGAAGACGAAGCCGGTGTGAAGAAGGAATTGTTTGCTTGGCTGGACGATATGGTGGCAGACAAACCCAACGATTTTGCCGGACACCCATCTCTGACTTTCCCGTATCGATTCATGCCCGCTTCCGAGATTCCGGTCGATTCGCCAGTCATCCAGGCGCTCAACCGCTGCGTGCAGCAGGTCACTGGCTCGGCGGCAGATGTTCGCCCGCTGCCGGCCCCCTCAGACCTGTTCACGGTGCAACGCGACTTCGGCCTGCAGGGGATTCATTTCGGTCCACGAGGCGGCGGCGCCCATGCCGCTGATGAATATGTTGAGCTGGAAGATTTGCTTACGGTCACTAAAGCCATCACCCTCCTGGCCCTGGACTGGTGCGAAGTCACGGATGATTAAAACCGGCCCTTGC
>Ga0105091_10000844_pt1 | contig 13259 bp, 14 predicted proteins | sample PPLLak1March2015_FD_87022 | JGI IMG/M metagenome (GOLD analysis project Ga0105091, IMG submission 87022) | Freshwater sediment microbial communities from Prairie Pothole Lake near Jamestown, North Dakota, USA - PPLs Lake P7 Core (1) Depth... | ecosystem: Environmental > Aquatic > Freshwater >... | reverse complement strand
GGATCCGGTCCTGATGGTGGATCTCCTCCCCGGCCAGGACCAGCACGCGCCGGCCGCCGGGGAATTCCATCCAGCGGTCGACGCCGTCGACAAAGACGTTATGATCGGTGGTGATGAGGAAATCCAGCCCCGCCTTCGCCGCGGCGGCGGCCAGGTCCGCGTGATACAATTCCCCGTCGGAATAACCCGTATGGTTGTGAAGGCTTCCGGTAAGTTCGATCATGGCACTCATCCCGGGGGAAGGATAGCACAGCCCCCGGCGCCGCGCAATTCAAATCGCCTATGGACACGATCCCAAACCGGCCGGTAATGGAAAATAATTCCAAACCCTCCTCCGCCGCACCGGCTGCCGCTTCGCCGGCGTCGGCCGGCGGATGGCGCGCCTCCTTCTCCTGGTGGGTATGGCCGGCGGGCGCGGTGATCGGCCTGGCCTCCGTGACCGTCGTCTGGATTCTTCTGATTGCCGCGCCGCTACCCGGCGTGCCCGCGCAGGCGATCCCGCCGTATTTCACGGTTTTCCCGCCGCCGACCTATACGCCCGTTCCTCCCACACTTACCATCACGCCGTTCTATACGGCCACACCCGCGCTTCCCACGGTCATACCCGGGACGATCGGCGTGGGGGCGATGGTCGAGGTGACCGAGGACGGCCTGCGGCTGCGGGACGCGCCGTCGCTGACGGGCAAGATCCTCAGCCAGGCCACTTCGCATGAGCTGTTCACCGTCATCGAGGGGCCGCGCCAGGCCGACGGATACACATGGTGGCTGCTGCAGGGGGTGTACGATAAATCGCGCCAGGGCTGGGCGGTGGAGAATTATCTGAAGCCTTCGTAAGGCGGATTGCTGAATTTTCGGGAACATCCTCCCCGTCTGATCCATATACTCCCGGTATTCCTCTCCGAACTTGTCGATCATCATCTGTTCTTCCTTGGGCATCCGCGCGAAGAACATGCCGCCCATCAACACCCCGCAGTGGTTCTGATGGATCCCTGCTTAGTGCACGCAGGGATGACAGGATTGGGCACGCAGGGATGACGGGATTGGACACGCAGGGATGACGATCAATCCTAATTCCCAAATCCCCCTGCCGATCATTTCTTTCCGGTAAAAAGCGCGTACCCCATCAACGTCAATACCTCGAGCGGAGCATCGAAGGATTCCTTGATCGATTTCCGCATGGCGGGATTTGTGAAGTACAGATAAAACAATCTTGCGAAAGCCCGAATCGCCCAACGCGCACCGACCCATTGCATCCGGCCCCTGATCTCCTGTCGGCTGTGGATCGAGCGCACATCGATGGACCGGTCCTGCAGGCCGGATCGATCCCACAAATCGGCCCATTCCGCGGCGGTGAGGATCTTCGTTCCAAGAACTTTCGCCTTCTCGACCAGCGCCGGAGCGGGCGGCCTGTCCAGCCAGACCGTCTCGTTCAAGCCGACATACCCGCCCGCTTTCGTCACCCGGATGCATTCGCGGATCGCCCGCGCCTTATCCTCCACGAAAGCGGCCACCGATTCGACAATCACCGCGTCGAACCGGCCGTCCCCAAACGGCAGGTCGAGGATATCGGCCACCTTGAAATCCACCCTGGGCAGGATGCCTTCTTCGCGCGCCCGCTGCCACGACCATTCGATCATCTTGGGCGAGATGTCCACGCCCACCACCCGCGCGGGAAAGCGCTTGGCAATCCACGCCGGCCCCGCGCCGATGCCGGATCCGACATACAGAACTTCCTGGGCTTGATCAATGCGGCACCGGGAAAGCAGGGCGGCCGTGGCTTCCGGTCCGCCGTTGTGTTTGGTGATGCCGACCTGGGCTTGAAAATCGAGATACGATACGAGGAATCCGGAATCTTCTTTGGGGCTCATTAGGCACTCTTTTGAAAAACCGCTTTGGAAAATCCCCGGCGAAGGCGCGCGGTTGTCCGGGATTTATCCGTCACTTCCGCGCCGGTCCCCGTAAAACATCACCATTCGGTCCTGCTCTTTGAGTGGAGATGATCGCGAAGCGGGGTGATCGTGGCGGGAATCCGGCATTTGCGGATTAAGTATTCGCCTCAAATTCCCTGAATTCCCGCAAAGGACGCGCGGGAATGACGAACAAGGCTCAGGTCGGTTTTTCCCTACCAAATTCCGGGAATTAGCCGGTGCACCACCGCTTTGGAGTAATCCGTGTATCCGGCCAATTCGTTTTGCAGCATCCGGTCCTCAAGCGCGGCCCGCACGGTCATGCTCACCGCAGCCACGGCGGCGGGGATCAACGCCCACACGGATCCGAGCAGGATCGACATCCCGGGAGCCTGCAGGATCGCGCCGACGTAGCCCGGATGGCGGACGAAGCGGTACGGTCCGGTCCGGCAGACCGTCTGGCCGCGGTCGCTTTGGATGCGCGCGGTGGTGGAGAAATATGCGTTGGTGATCATCGCCCAGCTGAAAAGCGCCATGCCGGCGATGAAGAGCAAACCCCCGGCGATGTTCCATCCGGCTTCCAGACCCCGAGTCCAGCCGAAGCGCGCATCCAATCCCGCCGCCAGCGGGATGGTAATGTAATGCATCACGCCCCACAAACCACCAACGACCCTGTCCCAGGTTTTAAATTCCTTCGGGCGTCCTCGTTCGGCGATGATTTCGGGCTTCTTTCGTAAAAAAATACCGTTGATGAGGATGACCGCGAGGTTAATGCCGAGGAAAATCCAGGCCCAGAGCCAATTGATGCGTCCCGCGGCGCCGAACAGGATCGCGCCCTGCAGGGCAAGCATGAAAATAATCGTTGCCAGACGGGTGATGATTCCCGCCGTGAGATTGGATTTTTCCGGATTTGACGAGGCGCCTTTTTTTTCATTATGATGCTCCTGCTGTTCGAATTGAGTTTGCATGCTTATACGCAGGAAATCGGATCCAGGTTATGGGGAAAAATCCGGTAACGGCTTTGGAACACCCGGAAAAGGTAAAAAAAGCTACTCCTCTTCCCGGATGTGGTTTACGCCCTGCCAGAAGAGGGTCAGTACATGCGGGTCGTCGACGCGATAAAAAACTTCCCGCCCCGCCTTGCGGCTGGATACCAGGCGCAGGTGGCGCAGCTGGCGCATGTGGTGCGAGACGGCGGATTCGGAGATGCCCACCGATTTGGCCAGCGCTCCGACATTCTGCTCCCCCATGGATAGGCAGGAGAGGATCCGCACGCGGCTGGTATCCCCGAAGGCGGTGAACAGCTCGGCGATGTGGGCGGAGATATGCTCGTCGAGGATTTCCATTTGCCGGTGAACGCTGCGTTTGGCCATGTTCCCTCCCGTCGGCGTGCGCGAAAATATTGATATATGAATAACTATTCAACCAATCAGGATGATATGCCCGCCCCGGGCTTATGTCAATCCCCGCGCGGTGCGGATGTACAATGGAGCAACTGCCGGGAGGAATATGAACCGAGTTGCCGTTTTGGGTCTGGGAATCATCGGGGGCGGAATCGCCCGGAATCTCTTGCACAAGGGATTCTCCGTGGTGGTATGGAATCGGACTCCGGCGCGGGCGGAGCCTTTCCGCGCCCTGGGGGCGGAGGCGGCCGCCAGCCCGGCTGCCGCCGCGCGCGGGGCGGATGTGGTGATCGACGCGGTGACCGATGTGGACGCCTCGCGCACGGTCTGGACCGGGGAGCAGGGGGCGCTGGCCGCGATGACTCCCGGGGCCGCCGCCGTGGAATGCGCGACGCTGACGGTTAATTGGATCCGCGAATTGCACGGGCTGGCCGCCGGGCGGGGTACTCTGTTCATCGATTGCCCGGTGACCGGGGGCAGGGAGGGGGCGGAAAAAGGTACCTTGACGCTCCTGATTGGCGCCGAGGAGGATGAGCTGGCGGCGGTCCGTCCGGTCCTCGAGGCGTTCTCCGCGCGCATCTTCCGCTTCGGCCCGCCGGGAATGGGCACAGCGTTCAAGCTTATCAACAATCTGATCCTGGCCGCCCAGATCCTGGTGACCGGGGAGGGGATCGCCTTCGCCGAGCGGAGCGGTCTCGATCTCCTCCTTGTGGCGGAAGCCATCCAATCCGGCGCGATGGCCAGCCCGATCGTCAAAGCGAAGCTTCCGCTCATCCTGAAAAGGGATTTCTCCGACACGAATTTCGCCCTGCGCTGGATGCTCAAGGATCTCCGCTACGGTTTGGAGTATGCGGACGAAATCGGCCTGCGCCTCCCGGCCGCGGAACGGATCTGCGAGTTGTTTGCGGAAGCCGACTCGCGCGGATGGGGCGGGATGGATTATTCCGCCGTCGCGGACCTTGCCCGGGCGGCGGACGGCGATATGTTGGAAAGAGGATTTTCTCCAGCCCCATGAACTTGCGGCGTTTTCCTCCGATCGAATACCGCGCCCGCTGGATTAATTTCGTATGGACACTCCTCGCGGTGGCGTTGACCACCGCCGTCCTGCTATTGCTCCGCTCGACCCTTTCCAACCAGGTGATCGCCCTGCTTTACCTCCTGCCGGTGATGCTTTCCGCGACGCGCTGGGGAATTCTGCCGGCGCTGACCGCCTCGCTGACCTCGTTCTTCGCCTTTAACTTCTTCTTCCTGTTTCCGACCTTTACCTTTGCGGTGGGCAATTCGGATGAACTGCTGGCTTTGATGATTTTCCTGATCGTGGCCGTCATCATCAGCCAGGCCGTCGCCTCCGCCAACCTGCACACAATCCAGGCCGAAGCCCGGGAGCGGGAAGCCACCACACTCTACGCGCTCTCCCGCGCGCTTGAAGAGCAGGCCGGCCTGGATGAAACCCTCGCCTCCGTCACCCGCATGATTACCGAAGCATTCGGTTTCGCCGGTTGTGAAATCCTTGCCGGTTCGGACGATCCGTTGCTTCGATCAAGGGCGCGTTTCATGGCCGAACCTTCCTCCCCGGCCTCCTCCGGGGACGGGCGGCCCGCGGGAAGCGCGCGGGTATTGGATATCCCGCTGGCGGCGCGCCAACCGGATGTGGGCATCCTCCGGCTTCATTTGCGGGAAGGGGGCGCCCCGCCCGACGCCACCATTTTGCGCCTGCTCACGACCTTTGTATCGCAGGCGGGGCTGTACATCGAGCGGGCGAGGCTGGCGCGCGAGGCCAGCCGGGCGCAACTGCTGGAGGAAAGCGACCGGCTGAAATCAGTGCTGCTGTCTTCGGTCTCGCACGATCTGCGCACACCCTTGGCTGCAATCAAAGCCTCGGCCACCGTGCTTCTGCAGGAGGATGCCGCGCTGGATGCCGTCACGCGCTCGGACCTCCTTTCGGCCATTAACGAGGAGACCGACCGGCTCAACCGCCTGGTGGGCGACCTGCTGGATCAATCCCGGATCGAAGCGGGCGCGTTGCGCCTGAAACGCGATTGGTGCGATATGGACGAGCTGGTCCGCGCGGTTGTGCGGCGGCTCGGCGCCTCCCAATCCGATCTACGGATTCAACTAAATCTGCCGGCCGACCTGCCGCTGATCCTGGCCGATTACGTCCAGGTGGACCGGGTGATCAGCAACCTGCTGGACAATGCGATCCGGTTTGCGCCGCCCGGATCGTCGATCGACATCACCGCCCGCGCCTCCGGAGGGAATTTGAGGATCGCCGTCACCAACCAGGGCCCGGCCATCCCGTCCCATCTGCATCCCCGCCTGTTCGACAAGTTCTACCGGATCTCGGAAGGCCGCTCGCCGGACATGGGGACCGGCCTCGGCCTCTCCATCTGCAAGGGGATCGTCGAGGCGCACGGCGGACGGATCTGGGTGGAAAGCCCAGTGACGGCGGATTCCGGGACGCGTTTTACATTTACCCTGCCGCTGGCGGAAACCGCCGGGCGGATCGAGGAACGGAACGATGAAAAAAACAAAGATCCTGATCGTGGATGACGAACCTCAGATCCTGCGCGCCCTGCGCGCCGGGCTGATCGCCCAGGGGTACGAGGTCGTCAGCGCCGCGGACGGGGAAGAAGCGCTGGATAAGGCTTCGGCGGAACTGCCGGATGCGATCATCCTCGACTTGAACCTGCCGCGCAAATCCGGGATGGAAGTCTGCCGTGAATTGCGGGAATGGTCGGCGGCGCCGATCATCGTTTTATCGGTGAGGGACTCGGAGCAGGATAAGGTGACCGCGCTCGATTGGGGGGCGGATGATTACCTCACCAAACCCTTCAGCACCAACGAACTGCTCGCCCGGTTAAGGGTGGCGCTGCGCCACGCCGCCGACCGGGACAAACCGGAAAAAGCGGTCGTTTGCGCGGGCGGCGTTACCATCGACCTTGCCCGCCGCCAGGTGCGGCGGCACGAGGAAGAGATCCGCCTGACCGCGACGGAATACAACCTGCTCGCCTATCTGGCCGCGCATCCGGGGCGGGTGCTGACGCATACGCAGATTCTCGATCACGTCTGGGGCCCCGGTTCCGAAAATGAAACCCAAAACCTGAGGGTATACATCAGCCAACTGAGGCGCAAGCTGGATCCGGATTCGCTTCAACCGCAATTAATCACCACCGAACCGGGAATCGGGTACCGGTTCATCGTCGACGAATAGCCGTCCATTTCCCCGCCGAACGCCGCTCCATGCGCCGCCGGGAGCGGTGAGTCGCGGACTTGCGGCATCACGAAAGCCAGTAATCTCGCGGAATAACGGTTTTTTCCTTTCTTTATCTTTTTCATATACCCGCACCCCCTTTCCTTATTTATTCCTTATGTCGCTGTCCTAGTATTCCCATTGGAAAGGAATACCAGGGGATTTCCCATGGACCCTATTGCAGAATCCCAATCCTTTTATCACTGGCAGGCGGTCGACCTGCCCGCGGAACTGGCGGCGGATCCGTCTTTTCGGCAGCTTCAGGATGCGCGGCTGCGGGAGGGCCTGGCTTTCCAGATTCAATCCGGGGAAACACAGCGGTTCCTCACGGACGAAGCGGTCCGCATCTGCGCCGCGCTGACGGACTCGAAGGGTGAGATCCGTTTCCAATTGCCCGGGGTAGTCTTCCGGCAGGGAGATCGCAAGGGTCAAAGCGCCCCGGTGGAAGTCCCGGCGGAATACCGGCACCAGATCATCGCGGGCCAACTGAAACGGCTCCCCGTAAAAGATATCCGGACGGCATTTCGAATTCGGCTTTCCCAGCTTGAAAACTCCGGTTACTCCTCCGTGCGGATCGGTGCCGGGTTGCTACGCTTTGCGGTTGTCCGCCGGCTTGTCCATGATCTGCCCGTCGAAGACCGGATCCCCACGCCTCCGACGGCGGCGGAAAATGCCGATTCGCTCTCCGCGATCCCGGCCGGCGGGCAGGAAATCCGCCGGATGGAACTTCGCGAGCTGGAATCCATAAAACACGCTGAAGCGGTGATCCTCCAGCTGCGGAAGGGCATGAGTCGGTTAAATCAGGCCGTTTCCATCGCTCCCTACATGTATGCCGACGAGGAATTTCAACGCAAACGGAATATCCTTCTGACCGGGCTGGTCGCGCACGGTCACGCGCTGGCGTATCACCACATCCGGCGGATCATTCTGACGGTCCGGCGCCGCGCCGGTGCCGGCGACCTGAACCGCGGATTGCGGTTGAGCCTGCCGTATTTCGACGACCGCGAACTGCTGCTGAGGGATTACGAGATCGAGGTCATTCCCCCCGGCCGGACGATGTTCGTCCCGGCGTTCGTGGCGCTGGCCGCCCGAAGGGAACAGGAAAACGTCGAACAACAGGATTTACTCGGCGCGTCGACCCGCATACACCTGCTGGCCGCGCTGAAAAACCTGGAACAGGCTTTTGACAGCCGGCTCCGCTGATTCTTTCCCGGAAAAAGGTATTTCATGGCTTTCTCGATTCTGCTTCTGATAGCAATCATCTTCCTCGCCTGGAAGCTCGCGCCGCGCGAGAACAAGGAACACGCCGCAGTGCACGGCGCCGGCCAGATCGGTCTGCTGGCGGCCGTGGCGCTCTTCGGCGTGGACTACTTCACGTCGTTTTTCTACGCCACCGGCGAAATGATGAGCGCCCTGCATCCATACGGCCTTCAAGGGTACAGTTACCTGGCCGTGGCGGTGATTGCCTTGGCCAATATCGTATTCGGCCTGTTGTACATGTTCTCCCTGGGCCCGTTTAACGAAGGCGGCGGGTCTTACACCGCATCGATGCGTTATTTGAAGCCCACGCTCAGCCTGATCGTGGCGGTCACCCTGATTGAGGATTACATTCTTACCATTGTCGTCTCCGCGTTGTCTGGCGCGGATCAGATGCTCTCCATCCTGAATGCCTATAATTCGCATTGGATCTGGCATTTCCTGATCGGCGCCGGATTGGCGGCGGTGACATGGTATCTGACGATCCGCGGGCGGGGCGAATCCTCCCGGGTGGTTTTCACCGGATTGTCGATTTTCGTCATGCTTACCGTTACGATGGTTCTCGGATTGGTCTTGGCGAATTCCAGGAACGTGCCGCCAATCCCTCTGGAGATTGCTCCGAAGGCGGCCGGCCTCGGCCAGGCATTGCTTCATTTCCTCACCGCCTCCATGAAGGGCATGGTCGCGCTCACCGGTCTGGAGGCGATGTCGAACGGGATTCAGTTCGTCATTCATGAGGATGTATCGATTGTACGATGGGGAAAGAAACAGTTGCCGAAATTGCGCCGGCTGTGGGAGTTCTACAGCGGTAAAGCGGGCATCGGACGATTCGTGCAAACCTCGTTTGTATTCTACGGCGGAATGACGACGCTTATTCTGACTTTTTTCTCCATCCGCTTCAACGTCTTCGACGGGACTCTGGGGAGGACTCTGGTCGGCAATCTGGCCTATATCGGATTTGAGCAGATCCCGGGCGGAGTTCTGCTCTTCTGGTTTTACCAGTTCCTGGCCGTCGGCTTGCTGGCCGCCGCATCCATGACCGCCTTCCAGGATGCCCAGGCGACCGAGTGGCGGGACGTGGCGATCGGGGAAATCCCGGAAGCCATCGTCTACCGCGACCCGCGCGGCACCTTCACCCGATCGGTCACCATCACTTTCGTCGTCGCGGTTGTCATCATGCTGCTGGTCGGTGGAAAAACATCCGTGGCCGTGCCGTTCTACGGGGTGGGGGTTTTCCTCCCGATCATGGTGATGGGCCTGGCCATTCGCCAGCACATCCTTCACACCTTTTCCGGGCGCCAACGCGTCTGGGGAGTGCGCGGGGCCACATTCGCAACGGCCCTGGCGGGATTTGTCTTCATCGGCCAGATCGTCGGAAAATGGGAGGAAGGCGGCTGGGTCATACTCGTTTCCTTTTCCATATTGTTCCTGGCGGCCCATCTGATGCTGCTTTCCCCGCTCGGTCATCGTTCGCCGGAACAAATCCACCGGATTGTCCGCGAGAAGGCGCGCGTCCAGGGCTCAATGGCCTCAATCGTGGAGTGGCAATCGCTTCAGATGCAGGAATACCGTTACTGGGTGCTGACCGGCATCTCCAGGGCTTTCGCGCTGATTGGAATTCGCCGGCCGATCCGCTACGCGCCGCCCCCGCCCGCCGGCGCATATGACGAGGCGCTGCATGTGGATCATCCGGAGGCGCATTCGTTCCTCGACCAGTATCTGGATTCCCTCCCCGCGCCGGATCCACGGCTGGGGGGCGCGCCCAAACAGACTGTGGAACCGAAACTGCCCTGACGCTGGAGGCAATACCTGCATTGATACGCCGCCCGTAACGAACGGGCGGCGTTTTTATTTGTCATCCCGGCATTTTGTGTTCGTCATCCCGGCGTGTTTTCAGCCGGGATCCACTACTCCCAATCCACGGCTCCCTCAAACTTATCTGGATGCCCGCCACACACTCGCCGGCATGACGATCGAAGGAACCCCGTCTTCCCACCGTGGTTTTAACCGGGACCCAGGAATTGCATTGCGCGGCGCCGCTAACTTTTCTGGATGCCGGCCAAGTACACGCCGGCATGACGATCATCACTTTATCCGCCATCCCGGCGTGTTCTGCAAATGATTTCCCGGATGGGGAAGGATGATATGATATTCGCGGTACCGTTCCGGGAAAGGGACGGTCGAATAAGTTCGAGGAGAGTAGTCGTCATGCTTGCCCCTCTCGATCGCAGATTTGATGCCGGCGGGCGCGGCAACATCCTGATTTTGTTCACTGTGGTTGTGGCCTATGTTGCTGGGTTTATCGGCATCGGGACGCGCCTCGGGGTGACCACCTGGGCGGTACTGATCCTGCTCGGCGTCGTTCATCTGGGGCTGTCGGCGGCCGCCGACAATATTTTTTTCTGCCCCGCCACTTCCCTGAAGGTGGCCGTCTACCTGCTTGTGCAGCTGGCCATCTGCCTGGCGGTCCAATGCATCGGATCGGGTTACTTCTGGCTGATGATGATGCCGCTGGCTAGCACGGCGGCGGCGATCCTCTCCCGGTGGGCGAATGCGGTTTTTTATATGATGGTGTTGACCGCGTTCATGGCGCCATTAGGTTGGCAGCAGCCGGAAATTGCCATCCAAAACACGCTGATCTTCGGGTGCGCGCTGATTTTCGTATGGATCTTCACCGAGGTCTCGGTGCGCGACCAGCAGATCCGCAGGGATGTGGAGCGGCTGGCGCGGGAACTTGAGGAGGCCAACACGCGCCTAAGGGCGTCGGCCGCGCAGACCGAGGAGCTGGCCCGCTCGCGGTAACGCAACCGCATGGCGCGCGAGATCCACGACAGCCTGGGGCATTACCTGACGGTGGTCAACGTCCAGCTCGAGGCGGCCCGCGCGCTGGTGGAGAACAGAGGCTGGAAGGAAGCGGCGCCGGATTTGTATGCGACGCTTGAAAAAGCCCAGACCCTGACCCGCAGCGGCCTGGCCGATGTGCGCCGCTCCGTGGCGGCTTTGCGCGCCGATCCGATGGGAGAAAAACCGTTCCTCGAGGCCGTCAAGGCGTTGATCGCCGATAATCAGGAAGCCGGTTTGCTCGTTTCGTACAACCAGGTGAATTCCCCGCGGGCGTCGGCTCCGCAAACGGAACTGGCCCTGTACCGGACCCTGCAGGAAGCGTTGACCAACGTTCGCAAACACGCCCGCGCATCACGGGCGGATGTAATCCTGGAGTACCGGAAAGAAAACGTCCGATTGAGTGTGTCGGATAACGGAATCGGCATTTCCGATGCGGAGAATGACGAGGAAAAATTCGGCCTGCGGGGAATTCGCGAACGGGTCGAGCTCTTGCAGGGAAGGATGGAGATAAGCGCAAGCCCGGGCGGCGGGGTGAGGCTGATGGTGGAATTGCCGCTGGAGAAGGATACGTAGACCGACGCGGTCCCGGCTGAGGATTCTCGGGGATGACGGACCGCGCCGGTATCATTTGGAAATCAAACCGCCCCGTCCATGTGACGGGGCGGTTGTTTTATTTGGCAAATGGTTACGGAGTGATCGTAATGCTTTGGATCAGCGCGTCCAACAACGGGATGCCGGGAACGAAGGACGCCTCGGGTTGGGCGTTCAATTGGTTGGTGATATCGGCCATATAGGAGCTGAAATTATTCGCGAATTGCTCATCGCTCATCCCGCCCGGCAAGGGGAGAGGATTCGCCGGGAGGATCGGATTCGAAATCCGCAGGATCGCGGAAATGTAGTACTGCTCGTCGCTGGTCAATCCCTGGAATATCAAAAACATGTCGTGATTGTTGATCGGCGCAAAATATTGCGCGTACTGGCTGATAAAGCGGATCCCGCTTCCGCCCGCAAATGACACCACCTTGTACTGGGCATGAAACTCCTGCGCGGCGCCGAGAAGATCCATCACGGGAAGCGCATCTGCTCCGGGAGCGCCGCCGGCGATCAACGCCTTGAGTTTGTCCACGCTGGTGGATGCCTGGGGACGCAATGCCAGGAACTCCGCCAGGCGGTAGACATGGATCCGTCTAAAGTACACTTCACCGGGCAGAACATACCCTTCCAGCGTTACGCTCGTGTATTGGGGGAATTGAAAAGGATCATTCTCGATGTTTTCGGGAACCGTCTCACAGGTGTGGCCGGATGCCAGGGCGGGATCCAGGAAAAACGATAATTCATGGCATTGAACGTTGGGGGCGACCGTCGGTGTGAGGGTGACGGTGGGCGTCGCGGGAATGGCAACGGTTTCCGTCTGGACCGGGGGCATTTCGGTTCCGGGGAGCGGTGTCTCCTGGCCCGGGATGTTGCACGCGAGCATCAGGGCGGCGAGAATAAGCGTAAAAAGAAAAAGTCGTTTCATGCGTCCTCCTGTCAGCGGTCCATTATATATGAAACCAATATTTACCAGTAAGCGTCATTCCCGCGTGTTCTTAGCGGGAATCCAGTGGATGCGCTTCAGGAAGAATTCCATGGATTTCTGGATGCCCGCTACGTACGCGCGGGCATGACGAGCATTCTCCTGTGCCTTCCCATCGGAATGATATGATAAACACCGGGAAGACCTTTTCGCTTTTTGGCCGGAGATTAGCAGGCGATCCCGAAGGAGCCGCATGACGCCCATCCGAATTCTTATTGTCGACGACCAGGCCCTGTTCCGGGAAGGATTGCGCACGCTGCTTTCCGTTCAGGCGGGTTTGGAGGTTGTGGGCGAGGCCGGGAACGGCGAGGAGGCGCTCCGTCAGGCGGATTCCCTCAAGCCGGACGTCATCCTGATGGATTTGCAGATGCCGGTGATGGACGGCGCGGCCGCCACGCGCCGGTTAAAAACGCAGATGCCTTCCGTCAAGGTAATCATCCTCACCACCTTCGACGACGACGAGAACGTCTTCGAAGGCTTGCGCGCCGGGGCGGTGGGGTACCTGCTTAAGGACACGCCTTCGGCCAAGCTGGTCGAGGCGATCCGGCTGGCGGCGCGCGGGGAATCCTTTCTCGAGCCCTCGGTGGCAGCCAAGGTCGTGTCGGAGTTCGCGCGCCTCAGTCCGCGCCCGGCCGATGCGCTGGCCGAGCCGCTTTCCGAGCGCGAGCTCGAGGTTCTGCGGCTGGTGGCGCGCGGGGCAAGCAATAAGGAGATCGCCGCCGGACTGGTGATCGCGGAAGGCACGGTAAAGAACCATTTGACCAATATTCTCGCCAAGCTGGACGTGACCGACCGCACCGAGGCGGCCGTGAAGGCGCGGGAGCTGGGGTTGATCTAGAGCGCCGACGAAAGACCATGGACCGGTAAAACCGACGAAGGACGATGGATCATCGACCATGGCCGTTGTGTTAACGGGAACCTTTCGCATCAACCGGAAGAATTTCGCGACCCGATCCTAACCTCTCCCCCCGCTCCCCCGCTCGCGGGAACTTCGCATCGGAAAAACACCGATGCTCATCGCT